>UMHF01001967.1_pt1 | contig 39669 bp, 43 predicted proteins | sample 1965431 | NCBI WGS metagenome assembly UMHF01 (sample SAMEA4836088, study PRJEB28245) | human gut metagenome | biome: gut microbiome; material: fecal sample | place: Denmark | collected 2008
GAGCGATACTGCAATGAGGAACAAAAATAACTTTTTTCAAAAAATAGGAGGTTTTATGGAAATATTGAATAAAGAATTTTGGGAGAAGCGTGATGCTGCGATGAAAAGATTCATGGCATCAAAGGAAAGAAAAAGAAAGCGTATGGCAGAGTTAGAACAGATGCTCCGTCAGGATTATTTAGCTCGTACAGGAGAAGAGCCAAAGTTTGTAAATGTTTGGTGACTTGAAACAGCTTTCTTTGAAAACAATCAATGCCTCTTCACCGTATAATGTTATGATAGTAATTCCAAATAAGAATTTCACAGCTGATAGCATCCGCTTGGTTTAGCAGCACAACGAAAGTCAATATGCTGAAAGCATGTGACAAGCTCGACCTATACGTAAGTCCCAATTTGAAGAAAGATGAGACAGCTAGGCGTATAGTTCAGGAGATGTTGGATAGCCCAATCGAGATTTTGAGCCGTTTGAACAAGCAGGAACTCCAGATAGTAGATGAGTTTGTAAAAGGCGATGCCAACACCTCAACCCCATCATGCGTGAAGGAGGAAAGGTACTCCAAGAAATGGAACAGATTATCAAAAGTCCTCATATCAGTCCTAACGATAAGACCAGATATGAGAATGATTATCAAAGACTCTTGTCGCAATATGATTATCTGTTCTAAAGATTCATATATCACCTATATTTCCCATACATCAGACAACAATCATGCTGTCACAAATCGCTATGACCAAGGACTTGTGGCGCAAGATTATGGATAAGGTGAGCGTGAAGTGATATAAGACAAAATATAAGGATAATGAAGTATCTAAAATATTTTCTGCTCATTATTTTGCAATTTGCCATAGTAGAATTGGTGATATGGGTTCACACCAATGGAATATGGCACATAGAAGAACTTGCGCCAAGTGATGCAATATCCCTTTGGGGAACAGTTACAACTATTGTGTTCTTGGTTTTCTCTGTTCTTGCCCTTTGGAATATAGACCAAAAGATACAGGAACTCAATGAAATTAAACGAAGCATCGGCGAGAAATTCAATAATATAGAGACCACGAATCGTGAAGTGATGCTTGAGGCTGACAAGGCACAAAGAGAAATTGTTAAGGAAGCAGAAGAACAAATAAAACGTATCTTGGATAAAAGCACATATAGGCAAAACTTCTATGATACGCTTACAAGAATTGCCAATATTCCAGATTTTGGAAGGCAAGTTCAAGAATATACCCATTTTCTGAGAACCAGTGGCGATGTAGAAGGAGTGAATTATGCCTACGTGTATATTTGTCGTGGAGATGCATACCTTATGCTTTCAAGAGCAGACAAAGCCCTGTCAGATTATGAGACTGCAGCAAAGTTAGACACTAAGACCGTTGCCCCATTCTTTGCTTTAGGACACTATTATGTCACCCAAAAAGACTTCAAGAAAAGCATTGAAATTTATGAAGAGGGATTGAAAATAGATCCACAAGATGACAATTTGCTGATGAACATAGCCAATTCATATTCAGCAATGGGCGAATATGCCAAAGCTGATGAATATTATGACAAGGCATTGACATTCAATCCAGACTTGGCTATGGCTTACTATAATAAAGCAAAACTTGCCATTGAAAAGAAAGATGATTTGTGGAAAGAGAAGAGTATGACATATCTTAATCATTGCATTAAGATCATGCCTTACTTTTATGAATCAAACATTAACAAGGCTTCATTACTCCGTGAAGATAGCAAAAATGAAGAAGCAGCCGAGGTGTTGACAAAAGTTATTGAAGCAACATTCCGACCAGATTTCATAATGGCTGTACTCCAACGAGGCATTGCCTATCGACTTGAAGGCAAAATGCCACAAGCATTAAATGATTTCAACACGGTACTTCTTTATCAGCCACACAATGTGCAGAATCTTTCAAACTTAGCCCAAACCTATTACGCTATGAGATTTTTCAATGAGGCGAGTCATTTTGCGGCAATAGGGTTAAAAGAGGCTGAAATACAAAACAGGCACGATTGTGATGCAGAGTTTTGTGAGGTTATAAATCGCATCAATGCTTTGTAACAAACGTTTGTTCATCTAAATGAAAATGGAAAAAAGGATAAATAAAGCCCCGAACCTTATGCCGGTATGTATCCCCTACTTATGGTAAGCATGTGGCAGTAGAGCTGACAGAAGACAATCATCGCCAGTTCTTCATTCCGAAGGGCTTTGCCCACGGCTTCGCCGTCCTCTCCGAGACCGCCGTCTTCCAGTACAAGTGTGATAACTTCTATCATCCAGAAGCCGATGGTGGCATCAGCATTCTCGATGATAGCCTTGGTATTGATTGGAAGATTCCTACAGAACATGCCAATCTTTCAGAAAAGGATACGAAGCACGAAATGCTGAAGGACTTTGATTCACCATTTGATATCAACGTGGATTTATATAAGTAAGGGTCTTTTGGCTGATAAAGAATTTTTAGAGCGAATGCTCTCGATGCTCCCAGAGGAGTTTCAAGACATTTATGACGATACGATACCAGAGGCAAAGGAGATTCGCAAGAAGATGGGGAAGGAGGTTTCTTCCGTAAAGTCCTATTCCTGTGCTATGCCGATGTTTGAAGACATTCGTAAGCTCAACTACAACGGTCAGGCCCAGGTCTGCAAGACCTTTCACCAATACTTAAAGAAGAATCCTAATGTGGTATCCTTCTTCCTCGATCGTTTCGAGGAAACCTATTCTCGAATCAATATGAAAAACTTGGAAGAATCCATAGAGAGGATAGGCTATGCCGTGAATGATATGGATAATGTCATTTCAGAGATAGACTACAACGACCTCATGACCTTCTTCGATATAGAGAAATCAATGGGAAAGGTAATCAGTAAAGAACTGAAGAGTAATTCTCTAAAATAAGCTATGCTTCCATGTTACTATGTTGAGAAATCCGATGAGGTGAAGGAGTGCGCTTAGTCAATCCTTCACCCTAAAAGATAATGCAAACAAGCGTAATGAAAGCTGGCATTCAAATTGCCGGGTGCAGCTTATCTTCTGCAAAACGATAATAAAATAACTTTTTTCAAAAAACAATACGCGTAACTGCTTGTAATATAGTGGGGACACTGTATTGGTGATATACTTAAATTATGGAATCATATTTTTATACAGACTTAAATGTCTCTTTTGGTGGATTGACCAAAAGAATAGAGCAATATGCCAACGCTCATCAAATAAGCATTTATATGCTTAGGATGCCAAAGAATGAACTTGAGGAATATGAGCGTTATAATTGTTTCTTTTTGTTATCCGCAGGATATAAAGCTGCAATGATAAATTATAGTGAGCAAGAGGCAATTTTCCAAAACTATTGCGATGATGTGGAAGATTCTGTTTCGTACCTTTTTACGAAATATGAGTATCGTAAAGAATTGGGAAGATTCCGTTCTTTCTTTGAACCACTAAAAGAAATAATTTCAGATATACATGAGCTAAACGACTTGAATGAATTCTTCGGGAAAATTAAACTCATGGATTTGAAACAAAAACGATATTCTAATATCCTCGTGTCATTATGTACAGGTAGTATCAATGATATTTCTCGTATAAAAGGAAGTCTTCCTGAAACGCTTTTGGACAGGGTTAAACAGAAAATACAATTGTTTGACGCAGACCAAACAAGATTTATTTATCAGCATTTAGACCAAAAAAGAGTAAAAATACAAGGATTGTCAGGCACGGGCAAGACAGAACTTCTTCTTCATAAATTGAAGGAGCTGTATTCTAAGAAGGATACTCATAAGATATTTGTTACATGTCATAATAAAATTTTAGCAGATGCGCTGCATTCTAAGATTCCGAAGTTTTTTAATTTCATGAAAGTGTCGCAGCAGATAGAATGGGAGGAGCAACTGTGGTGTACCAATGCCTGGGGGCGATATGGGGATGAAAATTCTGGTTTCTATCGCTACTTATGTTCTTTCTATGATTTAATATATTACCGTTATAATCGTTTTACAAGTTTTGACGATGTTTGTAGAATTGCAGTCTCAGAGATAAAAAAGAAGAAAAGAGAGAGAGAATTTCAATACGCATTTGATTATGTCTTGGTTGATGAATGTCAAGATTTCCCTGAGAGTTTCTTTGAGTTATGTGATTTGGTGACAGAAAAGCAAGTTTACATAGCAGGAGATATTTTCCAAAGTATTTTTGAGACTCACGAACTTGCTGATTATTCTGCAGATTATTTTTTAACGAAATGTTATCGTACAGATCCAAAGACTTTGATGTTTGCTCATGCTTTGGGATTGGGATTGTTTGAAGAAAAAAAATTGAGATGGTTGAAAGAAGCTGATTGGCAGGCTTGTGGATATACATATTCAGAAAAGAACGGTTTGATAAGATTGAGTAGAGAACCTGTTAGGCGTTTCTTGGATATCGATGAAAAATACAAGAGTGTGGAGATTGGTAGCTTTAGCATTGATGATGTAGCGGAAAAAGTATTGTCTATAATCAATAAAATCCAGAAAGAATGTGAAAATGTAACAATGAATGACATTTGTGTCATACTTCTTGATGATAATGACTATACTTACACCTGGGCAAATCTTATAGAAAATAAGATAAGTGTAGAATTGGGATGGACGATAAACAAAGCCTATGAGTCAAAGCATACCATCAAGGATACGCTTTTGATTAGTAATCGAAATAACGTAAAGGGGTTGGAATATCCATTTGTGATATGTGTAACCAAAGGCTTGGTGGGTTCTGCGCATTACAGAAATTCCATATATACGATGTTGACACGTTCTTTTTTAAAGTCCTATTTGTTGATATCGGATAATCAATTGTCGAATTGTAAAGTTCTAGAGAAAAAGTTTGAAGAAATAGATAGTACAGACTGTTTGGTTTTACGTAAACCTTCTGACAAAGAACTTCGAGAGATAGAAACAAGTTTTAAAAGAATGACCAAACGCAAGCCTTTGGCTGACGAAATACGTGATTATCTGATAGAACGTAAAATACCAGATGCCCAGATAGAAAAGCTGGTAAGTTCTGCTTTGAATTTAGGTTGGCAAGAATTATCTTCAGAACAACTTAGAAAGAATATAGATTTCTTAATATCATTGAGTAATTTATAAGAAAATGGCAAAGCATGACTTTTATTTGAATTTAACAGATAAAAAAGGTCGTAAAGATCTATTTGCTAGTATTACTAATGCAAGGGAGTTCTTGTTTTTGAAATTGACGATGCTTGAATTGTTATATTCTCAGTGGAATGGAGAACATACTAATGAAAACTGTACATTTCCATATCTTCATGTCGATGATAAAAAATTGCATCGTGTTTTTATCGTGAGCAATAATAAAATTGTAAGTTTTAGTTTTGGCATGACGATTCAAGAAAAAGGAAATAAGATTCTGGTATTCCATCAGGGACAAAAAGAGTTTACTGCAAAGCATATTTCCGAAGCTCGGAGTATCTTGGAACAATTAGACGAGAGGAGTTTATATAATGACCTTTCTGATGATGACTTGGAGCAAACACCGAGTTATGAGGGTAAATGGCTATTTGAATATTTACTTTTTGAAGAGCCAGCTTATCTACGCTATGACTTTGATAAAGTGGCATCTCGTGGTAAGCGATGGATTTTGCATCCGAAGTATCATTTTGACATTAACTTCTCACCCAATTTTACTTATAAATTAGGAATGGTAAGAGAGATTGAAGAAATGGAATTCAATAAAATTTTGTCCGCAGAAGAGTTTTGTCGGAGAATTTCTCTAAAAGGTAGTCGATTTCACAGAGGTGTAAATAGTAGTAGAAATTCTAATCTTAAATATTTGAGATTAGTTGGTCGTAAAAAATGATTTTCATGTAAATCATATTGTTTATGGAGGTATTAAAAGATATAGTATTTAAATTTTTAGATAGTATGAAGGTTGTGACTGAAAGCACAGTAAACATGATAGTCTTAGTTATGTTTGGAGCAGTCTTAGCATTTATAGTTTGGGGTGAGCCAGTCCACCCTTGTGGAGAAAATAAATCAGAGAAAACGAATGTAAGGGTAAATACTGATTCTGTAAAAGGAAATACAGACTCTTTGAATTTTAAAATTAAAGCAAAATGAGTGAAGACAATCAAAAAGTAGAGAAAATAAAAGGAGCGGCTGTAACAGACGATAGTACAAAAACTCCTATAGTAAGAACAAACGAGGACAATGTCGGGGGTGATGAGCAAAATGATTCGAAGCCTCGAGAACTCACAAGAAGCAAAATGGCTTTGCTTTTTGTCTTGGGATTTTTTGCAATTTTATTCCTTTGCTTTGCTTATGGATTTAAAGTTAATGCCTCTTTGAGTGAACTCAAAGATGTTTTAATTGGCATTATTGGTGCTTTGTCTGGCACACTTGGTTTTATTGTTGGTTTCTATTACAAGTCATTAAAAGAGCAATGAGTAAATTTTTAATAACTTTTGAGGTAGAAGATGGACTTCGTACTTCCTTGGAAAATCAAATAAAAGATTTGGGGGCTTGGGCTCGTATTACCCCAAATACTTGGTGTATTTTATCTGATGATAAAAATACTATAATAATACGAGATGCTTTGAAAAAAGTAGTGGGAGATAATGACAGGTTGTTTGTTATAAACATAACAGATTCTCCTTGGGCTTCGTTTTGTGTGCCTAAAGAGGTAACAAATTGGTTAAAAGAAAATTAAAGTAATTCACTTTATTTCAGTTTAGACATTAAATAAACTCTGTGTGGTGAAGAGTTTCTGAATATAGATGTCTTCAATTTACTGAAAAACTTTAGTTGAAATCTCTACAGAAAATATTGAAAGAGTTGCTTTTTGCAGCAAATTTCGTTGCAAAGAAGTTCTTTTGGAACTCTTCACCAGAAGGTAAGTGTTCGGTGAAAGCCGTATTGTGCGCCTAGATAAAGTTTCGTACCTTTGCACCGTGATTTGTAAACCACCAATACAGCGTAAAGTGGCTTGAATGAAAAATACTATTTTTGCGACCGTTTTAAAATTCACATAAAATGGAAAGCAAAGAATATTTTGAAAAGGTGATGCAAGATTACAATAAGAACTGCAAGAGGGCAAGGATGATTTAATATAGATAATGTCAACGTCAGTTCAAACGAAAATAAGAATATACAAGATAAAATATCAGCATTGGAGGCAGAGAAAGCTGCCGCCGATGCCCGTATAGCTAAGGCAAATGCTCAAATAGCCGCTGCAAATCAGAGAGCATCCGAAAATAGTGCCCGTGCCTCCAAAGCAGAGGCAGAGATACAAAAGTTGCTTTCGAGTCCAAACTTTCCAGAAGACAAGAAACAGCAAATTCTATCGAAAATGCGAGTTTTTGGAAGTAAAGTTTGATATGGCTTAACAGTTATACAATTATGGCAAATGAGAAATATAAAACTCGTGTTGGCATCAATGTGATAGAGAAAGTGATTTCGTTGAAAGAACAAGATCAAGAGTTCTTGACGAATAAAACCATCTTGTCTTATCTTGGTGGTGTAAGCAGAGATTTTATAAGAGAACTGCGTGAAAGTGGTGAACTTCCATATTATAAGATTCGTAATACCATATTCTATAAAATCTCTGATGTCAGAAAAATGATAGAGAAGCACCGAATTTGATAATGGAATAAGCCTATTGTCATGCGGTCCCATCCCGCACAACCAATTGTTTTAGCAAGTCTTCCCCCTGCGGGTTTATCCCCGCTAAAACAATCCTGGTGAGACCTCTGATGGTCCGCCAACCTTATAGCGAAGCGGTTTAGAGCGACGAGGAGGAGCGGTTTCCTCTTCTTCCCTGAGGGGAGAAGACCGAGATAAGAGGTGGAGCCTTCTTTAATGGTAAAGAAGGACGGGATGATTTTAGAAAAAGAATAAAAATAAAAACAATATAAAAGTTATGGATAATAGAAAAGTAGCCCTCATTACAGGTATTACAGGTCAGGATGGATCATACCTGGCTGAGTTGTTGTTGGAAAAAGGATATGATGTCCACGGAACAATTCGCCGTTCCTCTACTGACTACCGCGAGCGTATCGCTCACTTGGAAGGTCAGCCAAACTTCCACCTTCATTATGCCGACCTTGGTGACTCAATGAGCATCATCCAGGTAATGAACAAGGTGAAGCCAACAGAAGTTTATAATCTTGCAGCTCAGAGCCACGTACAAGTGAGCTTCGACTCTCCTGAGTTTACTGCTGACGTAGATGCCACCGGTGTACTCCGTATCCTGGAGGCTATCCGCCAGTGTGGTTTGGAGAAGACTTGCCGCATGTATCAGGCTTCAACATCAGAGCTTTATGGTAAGGTAGAAGAGGTTCCTCAGAACGAGAACACTCCATTCCACCCTTATTCTCCATACGCTGTTGCCAAGCAGTATGGTTTCTGGATTGTCAAGGAGTATCGTGAGGCATACAACATGTTCTGCTGCTCAGGTATCCTCTTCAATCATGAGAGTGAGCGCCGTGGTGAGACTTTCGTAACCCGCAAGATTACATTGGCTGCAGCCCGCATCAAGCAGGGCAAGCAAGACAAGCTTTATCTCGGTAACCTGGATTCACTCCGTGACTGGGGTTATGCCAAGGATTATGTAGAGTGTATGTGGCTGATTCTCCAGGCTGAGAAGCCAGAGGACTTCGTGATTGCAACAGGTAAGCAGCACTCAGTTCGTGAGTTCGCTCAGTTGGCTTTCCACTATGTAGGAATCGAACTGAAGTGGGAAGGCAAGGAAGAGAACGAGAAGGGTATCTGCGTAGAAGGTCCTGAGAACCTGATTGGCAAGACCCTCGTAGAGGTTTCTCCAGATTTCTACCGTCCAACAGATGTAGTCAATCTCTGGGGTGATCCAACCAAGGCAAAGGCAAAGCTCAACTGGAATCCTAACACCACCTCTTTCGAGGAATTGGTGAAGATCATGGTAGAGAGCGATATGGCCAAGGTCGCTGCCGAAGATGCTGGTCAGAAGATTCGCTGCAACTTGGCAGAGTATCTGGAGAAGGGTATCGTGAAGTAAAGTTTGCGATACACTTCTAAAATGTTTTGAATAAAAATCCTGAGCATTGTCTTTATTTTGATGTGTTGAAAAATATAAAGACAACGTTAAAGGATAAACTTTATACTCTTCTTCCTGAGTTATGGGAAGATGAAGAATAATAAAAAATGAAATTTAAATTCAGTCAAATCATGGTATAACCTCCACTGGCATTAGCTGGTGGAGGGCTAAACCTCATATGCTTATGGGTAATGTGAGGTGATACCGATACTTGAATTATGCTTGTTTTGTGGATTAAAATTCTTATTTATGGCTTTTAAATATCAAGTTGAAATTGACCATTTTGTTAGTCAAGGTGCAGAATTGCCAGCATTGCATGTGATAACAGACAAGGAAAGTTTTAGGTATGTATTTGCTAATTCGGCTCAACAAAATCATATTCCACCTCACAAATTACATCCAAATAGATTGGAGCAGCAAATAAAGATAGGGAAAGTGGATTTAAGTGGCTTTGCTTTGTCTAATTTGGAAACCGAGAAACAGGCAATGTCATTTTATAAATATCTGCACAAAATTTGTAAAAATGCCCGTAAGCAAATTGGTGATTCTCTTTCTTTTGGAGTTCTGACTAAAACAGATGGGCTAATTACGGATACAGATGTAAATGGCCATTTTGACTTATATGAATCTGATGTCTGCGATTTAAACCAAACTTTTAAACTTGTCAAACCATTATGATACAACTTCAAGGAATAGAAGGATGTTTGTCCATTGTTGAATTGACAAAAGTCTCCGATCTCATTTACTTCGATGGACCTTTCTTGTCTCATTACGTGCATAAGTCTGGTGATAACTATCTGTCTTATTGGGTAGATTGTGATGATGAGTTTCAACGATGGTTGGTCTTTAGAGTTGGAATAACCTCATTGCAGAAGTATGTTGATAAGAAAATAAGTCTTTTGGATGTCATAAGACAACTTGATGATGGTTTTGTTTATCTTGTTGATGTAGATGTTAACGGACGAACGACAACGCCAGAGATTCTTTTTTTGAACCAATTACCTGATGATTACCTGCCTGAAGTAGACTCTTACTATGATTTTTCTATGGAAAGAAAATCTGATGTAGAGTCTTTGTCTTTGGCTAATAATTGTGGTATGCTTGAAATCCATTTTACTGGTTCTGATGTAAAATATGGCAATATGCCCTTTGATAAATATACCAAATGCTTAAAAAAAATAGAAGATTTACGACATTGCTGTGCCGATAGCTTTATAAAAAAAGTAAAGGCTTCTGATACATATAAACGCTTAAAGTCTGAGGATAAAGGTAGAGTACTTGATGAACTTCGTTTGAATACAAATTTCCAGTATGTATATTCATTAGCTGGGTCTGTGCGTGTTTTACTGCGTCCACAAAATCTCCAAATATCTTTTGAACAAACTTCTGCCGATGATTTTGCAAAAGAATTAATAAGATTATTTAAGTCAGGTTTTAATGTAGAACAATTGCGTGAATATGCAAGAGAATATGGACAAGAGGCTTTAGGGAAATTTAATGAGCTTCTTGACTTACTTCTAAAGAACAAAGTGGATTTGGAGATAAGTTGGACAAATACTAAGCAAAATGTATATGTGGGGCAGAAAATATATAAAACAGACAAAAAAAGAATACTTGATAATTTGTCTCAAAGTATTGAAACGACACAGGAGCTTTCTTTTCGAGGTCGCTTTTATTCTTTGAACACAAAAAATGGTAGATTTTCATTTGAATCAATAGGTGATGAAGTAGTAGATATTACTGGAAAATTTGATGAAAACATCATCGGTATCATACAGACTCTAACCTTTGAACAAACTTATGAGATAACTGTAGAAAGGAAAATACAGAATGAACTAACGAAAACTCATAAGCCAACAGATACCATTATTGATATAAAAGATTTTTAATTATGGAAATCTTCGTAGATAAATATTCTGTCTATAGTTCCGGTGTTCTTATCCTGTCATCAGACAAGACAATTACAATGAAGATTGAAGATACAGATTTTATCTTTGATTTTGAAGACATTGAAGGTGGTTCTCCTCATTTGCAACTTGGTGAATCAAATGACCATAGTTGCCATTTAACATTTTGCAATTTTAGCAATCCTCTGGGTGTAAGCATCAAGGAACCTGTTCTAATAGCTTCTTTAAATAATGGGGACAATCTTTATTTGCAATATGCTATCATAACCGTTAATAAAGTTGTAAAAGTTTTCCAATATACTCTTTATACAAAGAAAGGCGATGGCAAATAAAATTAGAACCGAAGGTCTCCTGCAAAGTCAAGTCTATGAGAATGGAAATCTCTATAGCATTTCTATAGATGATTTGAAAGGAAATGAAATAGCCATTACACAGTTGATAAACGACTATAATACGAAAGTACAGGCAATTGAAAAATTACAACAGTCAGAAAAACGTTTGTCTTCCGAACTGCAATACCAAAATGCAAGTCCGTTTTTTGCGATAATTGCTGCATTGATAAATATTGTAGGGTCTGTAATCTCATGTTGTGGTATAAATTTCATTACGAGTAATGAGAAAGTTGTGGCGGGTTATATATTGGTAGCTTCAGGTAGTCTTTTGTTGTTTATCGGCAGTGCTTTAACTATTTGTTATAAGTATGTATATAGGTGGATGAATAAGCAAAAGAATAGCAACGGTGGTTATAGATAAGTTTTTTTAAACTAAGGTGAATGTGCTTTTTAAAACGGATTTAAATTTAAAGATATGGATATAAATAATAACTTGCAAGTACAGAGTCTCACAATAGAGACGATGTACAATTATTATAAATCTAACAAGTTAATCGTGAACAGACGCTATCAGCGTAAACTTGTTTGGACAGTTGAGGAAAAGGAGGCTTTTATAGATTCGATTTCGATAAATTATCCCGTTCCAATATTTCTTGTTGCAGAGGTTGACTATAGAGGAAGTCAAGCATATGAAATAATAGATGGTATGCAGCGTTTGAATGCCATCATGGATTTTTTGGAATGCGAATATCCTTTGGATGGAAAATATTTTGATATGGACTCTGTTTCATCAATAAAGTTGTTGAAGGACAATGGATCATTAAAGCAACGCAAGCCGATTTTGGATAGGGAAACATCTGCAAAAATCGCAGGATATTCCATTCCTTTGTCGGTAGCAAACATAAAAGAATCAAAGATTATTGATGATATATTTAAGCGTATCAATTCTTGTGGCAAACATTTATCTGCACATGAAATTAGACAAGCTGGGGCAACTAATAGATTCGGAAAAATAGTACGTCAACTTTCAGAGAGTATTAGACGAGATGTTTCTCATTCCGATGTGTTGACCCTTAACAATATGAAGCAAATATCAATAAATAACCATAAGTTGACGTATGGAATAGATATGGGAGGTATTTTTTGGCGAATGCATAATATCATCACTGCAGAGAATATTCGTGATTCGAAAGATGAGGAGTTAGTAGCTCATTTATTGGGTAGTATTCTTGTTTCTCCTCGACCTTCAGCTACAGCACATAATTTGGATAAGTTTTATTCTGATAATTCTGTATTGGAAGCAAAAATATCACAAGAAGGTGAGTCTGTTATAATCGGTCGTTTTCAAGCGGTTTTAGAAGAATTCCGAAAGATATTTGAGGCTGTACCTCAATCTTCTTTTTATAAAGTTTTGTTTAAACAGGATACAAAATATGTTCACAGAACATTTCAAGTCTTTTTCCTTGCATTATATGATATTCTAGTTAAAGAACAGTTGAAAATATCTAATTATGAAGAATTGTGTAAAAGTCTTGAGGGTTTAGGAGATAAGTATTTTACTGCCAATGCGGAAAAATATCGTTTTTCCATAGAACGTGAAAAAGGTATTGATATAGCAAAGGGGTTGATTCGTAAATTTTCGGAGAAACGTAATGGAATAGATCCTGGATTAAGTAATGGTATGACCCATATAAAAAATATTTTGAGTCGCTCAAATACAGAAAACACGAACTATGATTTTAAAATAGGATTGCATCGAATGTATAATGGAGGACGATTTGATGAGGAATGCCTAAATAAAATTCTAAGAACACTTACAGCTATGGCTAATCAAGGAAAAGAAAGTACTGGATACGTTATTATTGGTATTGCTGATGATAAGGATGATGCTAAAAAATTTGAGTCATTCTACAAGAAAAAAGCATTGCCATATAAAGATTTTTTTATTGCAGGTGTTCAAGAAGAGGCTATGAGATATTATAAAACTCCGGAATTATATCGCAATAATTTGGAAAGTAAAATTCGGAATACAGATTGCATTGATCAAAAATATAAGGATCAAATACTTCGTAATATCGATTTTGTGAAGTATAATGATAGAACTATAGTTATACTTAAAATTGTAAATGAAGGAGAAGCTGTAAAGTTTGATGGTAAATACTATGAGCGGCAAGGAACTCGAACAGTTGAAGTTGAAAGTGAAGTTCAAATGTGGAAGCGCTTCTTTTAGTTTTGTATGGTGAATTCTCATTAGAAGTGCAAAAAATATAGAGAATCAAAATGATGTGTCCTCTATTAATACTATTGGATAACATGAAAGGTAAGGGTCCATGAGGTCTCATCCCGCACTACCTCTCTGGCGAGGGCTCTGATGCCCCGCCAACCTTATAGCGCAGCGGTTAAGAGCGACGAGGAGCGGTTTCCTCTTCTTCCCTGAGGTTTCTGTCACCTACAAGGGGAACCGAAGGGGTCGTAAAGACTATTGAAGAAGACCGAGATGAGAGGTGGAGCCTTCCTTAACGGTAAGGAAGGACGGGTAGGTTTTCGAAAAAAATAAGAATATAAATAAAAAACACAATATTATTATGAATGATTTTAAGGATATTAAAGTAGCAGTAGCCGGAACAGGCTACGTCGGGCTGAGTATAGCCGCGCTATTGTCTCAGCACCATCATGTAACAGCAGTAGACGTAATCCCTGAGAAGGTAGAGAAACTCAACAATAGAGTTTCTCCAATCCAAGATGATTACATAGAGAAGTATTTGGCAGAGAAGCCATTGAACTTGACTGCAACTCTTGATGGCAAGACAGCCTATAAGGATGCAGACTTCGTGGTAATTGCTGCACCAACCAACTATGACCCGGTAAAGAACTACTTCGATACAACCCATGTTGAAGAAGTCATTGATCTGGTATTGGAGGTGAATTCAGACGCAGTGATGGTTATTAAGAGTACCATTCCTGTAGGCTATACCCGCAGCCTTTACCTGAAGTATGCCAATAAAGGAGTCAAGAAGTTCAATCTTCTTTTCTCACCAGAGTTCCTTCGTGAAAGTAAGGCGCTCTATGATAATCTTTATCCAAGCCGTATTATCGTAGGTTATCCTAAGATTATCGATAGACCTGAGTTTGCTGAGGAGAATGAGGCTATCATGCAGGTAACAGATGTAGAGATGTTGAAAGAATCTGCTAAGACATTTGCAGCACTCTTGCAGGAAGGTGCCATCAAGGAGAATATTGATACACTCTTTATGGGCATGAAGGAAGCAGAAGCAGTGAAACTCTTTGCCAATACCTATTTGGCTTTGCGTGTAAGCTACTTCAACGAACTTGATACATACGCTGAGGTCAAAGGTCTGGATACCAAGGCCATCATTGATGGAGTAGGACTTGATCCACGAATTGGTACTCATTACAATAACCCAAGCTTCGGTTATGGTGGTTATTGCTTGCCAAAGGATACCAAGCAGCTTTTGGCAAACTATGCTGATGTTCCTGAGAACCTGATTGAGGCTATCGTAGAGAGCAATCGTACCCGTAAGGACTATATAGCAGATGCAGTATTGAAGAAAGCAGGCTGGTACAGTTATTCTGAGAACAATCAGTTTGGAGCAGAAGTCAATTCATGCGTCATCGGTGTTTATCGTCTGACGATGAAATCCAATTCCGATAACTTCCGCCAGTCTGCCATTCAGGGTATTATGAAACGTATCAAGGCAAAGGGCGCAGAGGTGATTATTTATGAGCCTACGCTCGAAGATGGCACTACTTTCTTTGGTAGCAAAGTAGTCAATGACTTGGATGCCTTCAAGACCAAGAGCCATGCCATCATTGCCAACCGCTACGACGTTTGTCTGGATGATGTAAAGGATAAGGTATATACACGAGATATCTTCAGAAGAGACTAATTTGTTGTTTATGACTTTGGAACAGTTTAATAAAATATTTGAGTGGTTATGTGGTAATAAAGAATGGGTGTTTAGTGGAATTGGTGTGACTGTATTATCCTTTGTGTTCTATTTGTTCAAAAAAGGTAATAATCGCACTGGAAACCATCAGTCAAGTTCTTTTAATATAGGTAGCCACATAACGCAAGTTAATGCAAATTATACAGACAATGGAAAAAACTCCAAATAATCAGAAAGCCGTCGGTATTTGTAATTCTACAATAAACCAGATTAATGGGGATTACGTTACTATGGATGAAGGAAAAATGACTGATTTGTGTCTGAAATTAGTTAATGATAAGCTTCAGCAGTTGAGAGAAGATGCTCATGAAGTATTAAAAGCACAAGTTGCATCTTTTTCCAATGAGTTATTTCAACGAATAGTCAAAATGGAAGGCAAAGTTGAAACTTTGGAAAAGTTTGCCAATCCTGCTATACAGTTTGCTTTAAGCGAATCCTTGATGGGATATTCTCAACGATGCTCTGAAGAACATAAAACTCTGTTAATAGACTCTTTGCTGGAACGATTACAAGTAGATGATGTCTCAACAAAAGCTATATTGTTAGATAAGATTCGTAAAGGAATTCCCAATTTGACTCTACCTCAGGTTGATATGTTGGCATTTTTTGCTTTTAGAGGATTGAAAGCAGAATGTAAAGATACTAAAGATTTAAAAGAATGCTTTAAAGGTATAGATGCCCTTAGAACCGGTATATTAAAAATGTCTTCTCTTGACTCTTTGTATTTGCAGCATACGGATTTTGTTCATAGAATTTCTTATATTCCTAATGCGGATTTTATAGAGAAAGATATTCTAGAGCGATATGATTATCTTTTAGAGGATAAATCATGGAATAGTATGCTTACAATTATTAAAGAAGTTGATCCCTTATGGTCTAATGTGTTTGATTCTATTCGTAATAATGATATGGCTTGTTACTTACCTACGGCTCAAGGTTTTTATCTTGGGTTGATACGTTTAAGTAAAGTTTTAAATCAGCACTTGAATTATGATATTTTTTTAGATAAATTGTGATAGGAAAGTAAGAAAATAATAATACTCCAATGATAAGATATCGTATTTTTGTAATTGGAATGTCGCTTTTCCGTCAGGGATTGTGCTCCAGGCGGTCCCATCCCGCATAACCTAGCGCAGACCTTTGATGGTCCGCCAACATTAGAGCGTAGCTGACGAGCACCGAGTAGGGCGGTTCCCCCTCTTCTTTCCAGAGGTTTCTGTTCCCCGAAAACGAGGGAACCGAAGGGGGTGTAAAGACTATTGAAAAAGACCGAGATGAGAGGTGGAGCCTTCTTTAATGGTAAAGAAGGACGGGATGATTTTAGAAAATCTTTAATATTAAAGAGAGAGATTTATGATGGATACACATATTATAATCATGGCTGGCGGTATAGGAAGCCGTTTCTGGCCAATGTCAACACCCTACTACCCAAAACAATTCATTGATGTGATGGGAGTCGGACGTTCCCTTATTCAATTGACAGTAGATAGATTGAAGCCAATCTGTCCTGTGGAGAATATGTGGGTAGTGACAAACGAGAAATATATCAGTATTGTCAAGGAACAAATCCCTGATATGCCAGTAGATAATATATTAGCAGAACCTGAGGCTCGCAATACAGCACCTTGTATCGCCTATGCTTGCTGGAAGATACAAAAGAAGCATTCGAAAGCAAACATAGTAGTGACACCATCCGATGCTCTGGTAATCAATACCACAGAGTATCAGCGAGTATTGAGCAAGGCATTGAGCTATACTTCCGATAAGGAAGCGATAGTAACGATCGGTATTAAGCCAAGCCGTCCTGAGACCGGTTACGGCTATATTGCTGCAGCAGAGCCAACGACCATAGATGAAATCTATAAGGTGGAAGCTTTCAAGGAAAAGCCAAATCTGGAGACCGCAGAACAATATCTTTCAGCTGGTAATTATTATTGGAATGCAGGAATCTTTGTTTGGAATATCGATACCATCAGTAAGGCAATCCATACATTCCAACCTAATCTTGCCAGCATCATGGATGAGATGGCTCCTTCTTTCTATACCGATAAAGAGAAAGAGGTAGTCGGCAAACTCTTCCCAACCTGCGAGAAGATAAGCATTGACTATGCCGTAATGGAGAAGTCGAAGAAAATCTATACCTTGCCAGCCGAGTTTGGCTGGAGCGACTTAGGCAGTTGGGGCAGTCTCCGTACCTTGCTTCCGCAAGATGAGAATGGCAATGCCAAGGTAGGCAAGGACATCCGATTGTATGAATGCAAGAACTGTGTTGTCCATGCAGCAGATGAAAGCAAGGTGGTAGTTCAGGGCTTGGATGGCTATATTGTAGCAGAGAAGCACGGACAGTTGCTTGTCTGCTCATTAAAAGAAGAACAGAGAATTAAGGAATTTGGAAAATAGGTTATGTTTGTAGAGGAGAAAAAGACAAACTTACTGATGATAGATGACGAGTGAGTAAAGCTGAGAATTCGAAATTTTTAGCTTATACCTATATTTACTTTCGAGTAAACTTTTTAATAAATTGGATAACATTAAATGAAGAATGAATAAAAATGCAAAATAAAAGACTTGAATATATTGATCAATTAAAGGGCTTTGCAATTTTAATGGTGGTGATGGGACATATTTTGCAATTTTGCTTTAACGAAATTGTTCCCTCTTTAACATACAGAGTGATAATGTCTTTCCATATGCCTTTGTTTGCATTCCTTTCAGGATTGATGTTCACAACCATAATCGATTTTAAGGCTATTATAGTAAAGTTTAAGAAGCAGTCATGCAAGTTGCTTTTGCCTTTTCTTTCTTTTTTAGTTATATATGCCTACACAATTCGCCCAGATGAGAATATGTTGACTCATCCTTTCAAACTTGGATTATGGTATCTGTTGTTTCTATGGCAGTGTTATTTGTTGACGCATTTCTATGATGCAGTATTGTTAAAAATGACTATCTGCAAAAACAAAAAAGTTTATATACTAATGGATATGGCTTGGCTATTATCAACCTATTTGTTTTTCAGAATGTTATTTTCACATTTAGCTCAAGATGTATGTGGAGCAATAGGAGTAATTCATTTATATAAGCTATATCCGTTCTTTTTTATAGGTTGTATAATAAAACGATATGCTATGTTTAAAAAACTATTTGCTTGTAAAAGAGTTTATTCTGATTTGTCTTTTATTTTATGGATAGTCTTTTTTGTAATATCTATATATGTTTATTCATCTCCAGTTTTAGTTTTAATCATTGGAGCTTTGGCTATATAGCCTATCGTTTTATGGTTTTACAGAAATGGGGGGGGCATGTTATGGAAGGTTCTTATCTGCATTCGGTCGTTATAGTATGGAAATCTATATCCTTCACAGGTTTCTTACCGCAACATGTGATTTAACACCTATAGGCAAATATGTTAGCACAACATGCAGCTTAACCGTAGAGATAGTGCTGGCACTGTTCCTTTCAATAGTTTTTGCATACATCTGCATATACATTTCTTGTTTCATTCGATTAAATAAAATACTCTCTATAATTTTACTTGGAGATAATAAATAATACAATTATTTTATGGTAAACTCAAATTCACGCATAGGCAAAAGCTTGCTAAATGCGAGGGTCAATCTTATATTTTATTTTCTTTCTCTTTTATTGTCTTTTTTCTCACGCAAGATATTCTTAGACTATCTTGGTGTAGAATTTATTGGACTTACAACAACACTTCAGAACCTATTGGGGTTTCTTAACCTTGCCGATTTAGGTATCGGTGCCTCTATTGGTTATGTCTTATACAAGCCGTTGTTTGATAAAGATGAGAAGAAGATAAACGAAATCATATCTGTATTAGGATACCTATACAGTAGAATAGGAATTGTTATATTAAGTGCAGGAGTAGTCTTGTCGTGCTTCCTGCCGATGATTTTCCACGATACCAATATAAGCCTTGGCGTTATATACGCTGTCTATTATGGCTTTCTGGCATCATCTTTAATAGGCTATTTCATCAACTATCGGCAGACCCTCCTTGGTGCCGATCAGCGTAACTATATTGTTACAGGCTATTTTCAGACAGCAACAATCGTAAAGACTATCATTCAGATGGTTGTAGCTATCTATTGGTGTAATTTTTACGTTTGGATAGCTATAGAGTTGGGCTTTAATATCTTGTATGCCTTTGTCTTGAATTACAAGATAGACAAACAATATCCTTGGTTAAAAAGCACAGTTGCTTTAGGCAAGAAACATTATGGTGAATATAAAATCATCATCACCAAAGCCAAACAGATGTTTGTGCATGTGCTTGCAGGAATGGGAAGAAATCAACTTTTGCCCTTCTTGGTGTATGCTTTTGGAAACCTCACCATCGTAGCTTACTATGGTAATTATACTATTGTTACTCAAAAAGTTCAGACTCTGTTTGATCAGTTTTTGAACAGTACAGGAGCAGGTGTGGGCAATCTGATAGCAGAAGGTAACAAGCAGAAGACTATGGAAATATACTGGGAGCTTCTGTTTGTCCGCTTTGCTGTAGCGGCCTTCATAGTTTTCTCATTATATGTATTGATTGATCCTTTCATATCTATTTGGTTGGGATCTAAATATCTCTTACCGAAGAATATTATATGCATTCTTCTGCTAAACGTTTTCCTTGGACAAACCCGTGGTACAACTGAGCAGTTTGTTTATGGATATGGATTGTTCCATGATGTGTGGGCACCAATAGCAACCCTCGTCATAACAGTTGGTGTAGGTCTTATTGGTGGTTATTTCTTTGGCTTGGCTGGAGTTATCATGGGCGATTGTTCAAGCTGTCTGCTCATATTACATGTATGGAAACCATATTTCTTGTTTACGCAAGGTTTTAAGGAACCGGTACGACTCTATATACAGAATATACTTCATATATTAGCGATAATTGTTCTTTCTTTTGCCTTGTCTCTTTTTATATTGAAAATGATAGGTGCTAATACTGCACAAGGATACTTGCAATGGGCTTTGTATAGTTTGTTGTCAGTCACCATATATCTCATTATTTTCTTATCACTATCTTATTTTATGTATCCACCGATGCGTAAATTTGTTAAACGTATCACAAAGTCATTCTGATGAAGCATATTCCTTCTGTAAGTATCTTGATTCCGTTATACAACGCCGAAGCTTACATTGCTGACACAATAGAACGTTGTCTGAATCAATCATTCGAAGACATTGAAATTATTATCGTTGATGACCATTCCACGGACAAATCTCTTTCTGTAGCTCAACAATTTGAATGTAATAACATTCATATATATGAGAATCCAAAGAAAGGGGGAAATTCAGCCCGTAACTATGCTTTTCAGATGTCTAAGGGCGAGTATGTGAAGTTTCTTGATGCTGATGATTACTTCTCGTTTGAAATGTTGAAGAAGCAAATGGAGCGGTTGCTGAAAGACGGTACCGACAACAGCGTTGTTTTCTCACCAGTTAGAATGCTTTATGACGATGGTCATTGGCTTAATCCTCCTCGAAGCATTGATTTTGATCATGAGCCAGGAATAGAATTATTGCTTGATATATGGCGTGGTAAAGGTTGGCATTGTCCACATTGCCATCTGATGCATCGCAAACTTGTTGAGAAAGCAGGACAATGGGACGAGAATGTTATCAAGAACCAAGACGGCGAGTTCTTTGCAAGAGTATATGCCGCTGCAGACAAGGCTCTGTCTGTTCCTGATGAATATGCAGTCTGGCGTCAATTTAACACAGGTGTTCATGCCGTGATGAAACCTGATGCCATAAAGAGTGCGCTATACACCCAACTGACTATAGGTAAACTAATTCTTGATTATCAAGATAATGTAGAAAATAAAGCAATGATAGGTAGAAGCATCGGCTTCTTTGTTTATGGAAATTGGCCACATATTAAGCCTTTTCTCCCAGATGTTCAAGCCATCTGCTCAGAACTGAAAATTAAAATGTTATTGCCAGAGCGTAAAAAACTGAAATTACTAACATTGCTCTTTGGCTGGAAAAGAGCATTAGACATTATGAAGAAATAAAAGTATGAAAAATCGCGATTTAACTATTGATATAGGTAAAGGTATTGCTATTATCTTGATGTGTGTTGGACACAGTTATGTGTGCACATTTCTTGATACCTTCATATACCTTTTCCACATGGCGTTCTTCTTTATAATGAGTGGTTACTTTTTCAGAGAAAAGAATCTGGCAGCTCCAAGAACATTTTTATGGAAGAGGATCAAAGGCTTGTACTTTCCTTTCGTAAAGTGGGGTTTTATCTTTGTTGCTTTGCATAACGTGTTCAATGCGTTAGGAATAAATACGAGAGAAGCTGGCTTTTATAGCATAAAGGATATGGCATATAAAGCATTTACAACAAACACCCGTTTCATCCCTACAGAGGAATGTATGGGTACATACTGGTTCTTCTCGTGTCTGTTTTTTGTGTCCTTGCTATCATTTGCTGTGTTTTATGTAAACAGAAAAGCAAAATACAAGACTTTTACAACGGCTGCTTCCTTTGTAGGTCTATATGCCTTAGGTTTTGTCTTGCTTTATTTGAACATAGATAGAGGATGGATGCAAACCCTAATTCTCACATCTATAGTATCATTTATATTTTATATAGGCTATTTGTTAGGAACAACTTTCAAAAACAGAATCAATTATCAAAATCCGATTTTAATAATTGGCTCTTTCGTTGCCCTATATTTAGGAGTAACTTGGGGGGGCAGGATTTCTACACCCCAGTTAGAGTTTACTAATCCAATATGTTATCCCATCTTTAGTCTTGCTGGATGCTTTCTCATTTTAGGTATTTCGAGTTATATACACAAAAATCATACTCTGGCTAAAACTTTTGCATATATAGGAGAACATTCGCTGTCGATTCTTCTTGTAAACATGATTCTTCGCCGAATCTATCTGTTGTTTTTGTTTAAAATAGAATACGGGGGAATAGATTTTTATAATTTGGATTTGCAACAGACTTTGAATTGGTGGGATAGCTTGGGATGTACTGTATTTATGGTAATTGTACCAGTGGGGTGCATCTTAATAAAAAGAAACATAACAAAATCTATAAACATTCTAAAGTATAATTAATAAAGTTGTGAATTATGAAACATTTCGCTTTATGTCTTAATGACAAATATGTTCCTTACGCTTGCGTAACAATACAGTCTATTTTGATGCATCATAGAAAAGAAAATGTTACTTTTCATCTTGTAACAGATGGCTTCACTGAAAAAAGTACTCAATTGTTGTATCGGCTAGTGGGGGGGGCGAATCTGAATATATATCAAGTTACAGATGACACAAAACTTGATGGCTTAAATATGGCATGGAGTAAATTTGGGTGGTATAGGCTATTTCTGCCAGAATATCTTCCTTCCGCTATAGACAAAGTATTGTATTTAGATTGTGATGTCTGTGTAACAGATAAGTTGGATGAACTGTTTGATATGGATATGGAAGAACGAGCAATTGCTGGTGCTATGGATCCAGAGTCTTATTCCAGTTCTGTATATGACCGATTAGGAATAGTTCCAAATAAAGGATACGTCTGTTCTGGCGTATTGATGCTTAATCTTGATTACTGGAGAAAGCATAATATAGCTGAGCAAGTTTTGGATTATGGAAGAAAATATCCAGAAAAAACATTGTTTCCAGACCAGGATGCTATCAATGTGATATGCCAAGATGTCAAAGTCATATTGTCTCCAAAATATTCTCCTTTCCTGCATATAGCCAAATTTTTTGATAAAGAAGAGTGGAAAGAATATATTTCACATCCAGCAATTATCCATTATGCAGGTTGTGCTCCATGGAAGGGAAATCCTAACAATCATTCATTCCACTATTATTGGTGGAAGGCTTTCAATGCCATGCCGTTTATTTTTTGGAATGTAAGATATGGCTTTTGGAAATGCCAGATGAAATTTTTAATAAAAAAATGGTTGCATCGTCTATAAAACATACAGTAGAAAGAATGAATAAAGAAAGAAACTCAAAGGTGGAATTTCTCCGCATATTATCAATGTTTCTCATTGTCTGGTTTCATTTATGTGGCAGAGGGTTAGGGCTTTTTAGCGAGGAAATTCCAAATGGGGGGTAACTTGTTGCCTCTCATAGTGATGCAAGCATTAGGAAAAACAGGGGTACCTATTTTCATGTTTATTTCCGGCTATTATGGTGTAAGGTTCAAATGGAATAGGCTGAAAGACATTCTTATTCAAGTTGTCTTGTACACAATAGCTTTTTATTCTGTTGCCTGTTTGTTTCTTCCGATATTTAAATTCCGTGTCTTTGTTTTGCAAGTGTTTGGAGTGTCGGGTATATGGTTTGTTAATTGTTATATAGTGCTTTATATCTTGTCGGATGGCATAAATGCGGTGCTTGATTAACTTAATTTTAAAGCATTCTCTTTAGTAGTATTGATACTGTTCTATATAGCAGTTGGCAAATGGATAGGAAAAGAGGGTGGCTGTAATTTGTTTACCATGATAGAATATTACATTATTGCAAGATACGTGAGAAAATATGTTGGTAGCTACAAGAGAATTTTAAAATGGATGATGATACCGTCTGTTGTGTTGTTTGTGTTACCAATCTGTTATGGATATTGTTGTGGATATTATTCTGCTATCTATCCCTATGTATTTAGCTATTATAATCCATTGCTTATACTTGTGGCTATGGCTATGGTAGTTTCTGCGGATGACTTCAAAACACATAACAAGACAATAAACTATGTGGCAGGTTCTGTCCTTGCTGTATATATGTTACACGAGAATTGCTATACACCAGAAATAGTTGCTTCATTCTTCCATTTTGATAATTTTAGTGCTCTAAACGCTGCTTTTATTGTATTGACAGTTTTTGCTATGGCTGTTCTTATAGATAAGTTCAGAGTAAAAATCTGTTCTTCCTTAATGAAATAAATAATAGATATGATACCAAAAATAATTCATTATTGCTGGTTCGGTCGGGGACCGATGCCAAAGGTCGTAATTTGGTGCATTGAGAGTTGGAAACGAAAGTGCCCCGACTATAAGCTGAAGCTTTGGAACGAGGATAATTTCGACGTAAACAGTGTGCCTTTTGTAAAACAAGCTTATGAACTGAAGAAATATGCTTTCGTTGCCGACTATGTACGCATGTATGCCCTCTACCATGAGGGTGGTATATATATGGATTCAGACGAGTATGCCCTTCGTAGCTTTGATGATTTGCTCGATAATTGTGTAGTGAGTTGTCATGAGTATTATCCTGGAATGTTCGCACAGAACCTGTCAAAACTAAACAAAAAGACGTGGTTGCCTGAAGGTGAGGAGAAGTGGATGCAATATAGTGGTTTGGGAATCTGTGCCAATCCTTTATTGGCTGAACCTCATCATCCGTTAATAAAGGATTGCTTGGACTATTATAATAGCCATGATTTTATGTATCGTGATAAAGATTTCTCAAACGACGAGCAAATAGTTGGTGCAGTGTTAACAAGAGCTGCTATGAAGTATGGGTATCGATATAATGCTGGTGTTCAACACCTGGATGAAGGAATTTTGATTTTAGGTCCAGAGATGTTCATTCTTAATTCTTTGTTCTATTCCTTTACGAAAAGTAGAGTAGTTCACATGGCATTGGGAAGCTGGACAAATGTTGATAATTCTAAGTTTTTGCGTAAGTTGATGTTGAATCATCCTTCTATAGCATTGATGCATTTACAATTTAAATGTCTTATGAGGAAAATCAAGCATTTGTTTATGAGTAAGCAAGAGTCTCAATTGCGCAAAGGTAATTTTTGGAATTTATAAATATACGCTATGACCATCATATTCATATTATTGGTTTTATATGTTTTTCGCGATTATATAGCCTTCATCTTTTTAGCTTTCCCTCTTCGTCTGTTTAACTCTCGAATGCGAATACTGGAAAAACTGGAGATTTTAAAAGATGAGGGGGCGAATGAACAATGTGTTGAGATGCCTAAACTATCCTTTAGTCAAAAGATAAAAAATCAGATTTTTATCTTCTTCATAGGTTATGAGCGTTATCTCACCCATCGTATCAAGATGTTTCCTTCTCATGCAGTGCGCAACTGGGTATATCGTAACATCTATCTTGTAGATAAGCATAAGACGAGCGTTATATATTTTGGTTGCGAGATACGTAGTGGAGTTAATCTTCACATTGGCAAGGGAAGCATTATAGGTGATAATTGTATCCTTGATGCAAGGCAAGGAATCTATATCGGAGAGAATGTGAATCTCAGCTCTGAGGTTCATTTATGGACTGAGGCACATGATGTCAATGATCCTTATTTCAGAAGTATGCCTTGCAACCATGGCCCGATTCATATTGGTAACAGAGTTTGGTTGGGGGCAAATGTAACAGTGCTTGATAAAGTGAATATAGGTGAAGGGGCTGTTGTCTGTTCCGGTGCTGTAGTAACCAAAGACGTAGAACCTTATGCCATAGTTGCGGGAATTCCTGCGAAGAAGATTGGAGAGAGAAACAGAGATTTAAAATACGAATTTAACGGTTCTCATATAATATTCTTTTAATATGTATACACAAGATATTCAAGTAGGTACAATTGTTGTGTCTTATCATTCAGATGAACTTACCATAAAAATGGTGAAAGAGCAATTGTCAAAAATCAAGAATAAACAAAAAATAGTTATTGTTAATAATGGAGCGACTTTAAGTAGTTCAAAGAATATTGCCCAAGCAATTAATGGTGAAGTAATTACAGATATTACTAAATCAGATTTCGGTCAATCAGATTATTATGTAATACATAATGAAAATAACTCGGGTTTTGCCAAAGGTAATAATATTGGTGTTAAGTTCTTGGAAAACCATTTTAAAATAGATTATCTTCTTTTTACTAACAATGATATACAAATTATAGTTAAAGATGTTGTAGAACAACTTGTTGCAAAAATGCAAAGTTGTCCTCAAATTGGAATTATTGGTCCTAAAGTTGTTGGTTTGGACGGAAAGTGTCAATCTCCTGATAATTACGTTCCTTTTTGGGACGAAATCTTATGGATGACATGGGGACGTTTTTTAAGAATAAAGAGTGCAAAAACATTTAATAGGGATGCTGCTCCTTCTGGCTTTTATTATAGAGTAATGGGCTCTTTCTTTATGACAAGATATAAAGATTTTGTAGACTGTGGTAAAATGGATGAAAAAACGTTCCTTTTTGGGGAAGAAGTTATTTTGTCAGAAAGAATGAAAAAAATAAACAAAAAAGTATATTACTTATCATCAACAACAGTCTTACATGCCCATGGACAAACTATAAGCAAACATGTCAACTTAACAAGAGGTGCTAAAATTATGTATAATAGTCTATTGTATTATTTCAAATACTATCGCAATGTAAATAATGTAGATATTATGTTGTCTAAATTAGTGTTCTATCCATATATATATATACAAAACTTATTCAGATTATTCAAAAGAATATGATATAGATATATAATAATGTTTATGATTTATATATTAAAATAGGTACAATGAACATTCTTTTTATAACAAATACTCTTCCTCCAGTGGTGGATGGGGTTGGTGATTACACCCTCAATTTAGCAAAGGAATTTGCTAAACATGGACATCAGGTTAGTATTGTGTGTAAACGAGATGATAGGGTGGAGACGAATTATGATGATATCTGCGTATTTCCTATCGTTGAAACATGGAACAAAGCAGCTGCCCATCCTGTTTTTCGATTGATACAAGAGAAACATATTGATGTAGTATCGTTGCAATATGTTCCTCATGGATATGAACCACATGGCTTACCATTTGTTCTGGTAGGCTTTATGAAGAATATCCGGAATACGAATGCATCGATATTTACTTTCTGTCACGAAGTATATTGGAAATACAGGGGCTTTAACATTAAATACTTGGCAGAATCTTTATTGATGGCTTTTATAGCAAAACACATTCTAAAGTGTAGTGATTATGTAGCTACAAGTATTGGTCATTATGCAAAAATGATTAATGAATTGTCTGGTAATCAAGCTCCGGCAATTCCTATAGCAAGTAATATTCCAGTAGCCAATGTTGATGCTAAAAGTACTAAAGCAATTATAGCTCCCAACAACGAATTTATTGTAGCTTTTATTGGTAAACGCAATCTCTCTGTTGTGAGTGCAGCTTTAAAGCGTCTTATCGATGAAGGCAATCACATAAAGTTGTTGTTCATTGGGAAAACGAATGATGTTCAAAACATAGAAGATAGCTTTTGCTATCGTACAGGCATTCTAAATATAGATGAATTATCAAATTATGTTGCTGCTGCTGATTGTATGATAATGCCAGAAAATAACATTTCTGGTTGTTCGTTAAAGAGTGGTTCCTTGGCTGCAGCACTTAGCTTTGGAATTCCTGTAATTACCTCTAAAGGCATTATGACAGACAGTAAACTTAAGAACAGAGAAAACGTATTGTTTGTTGATTCTACTTCAGAAGTTAGCTATTATGATGCTCTGAGACTACTAATTAAGGATAAGGCATTTAAAGATGAAATATCTAAAAATGCGATGGAGTTTGGAAAACTGCTGACATGGAAGCAGACATATAAAGAATATATTAGTATAATTAATAATTATGGAATTAGACAATAGGTCCTTATACGAAAAAGCTGTACAGGATCGAAGTAAGCTTCACTATCTTGTTGGTCTTTTGGTTCGTTGGAAGCAGAATTTTAAGTATGCAAAAGCTCGTCGTATAGCTCGAAAGAGAGGAGCAAAAATTGGCGAGAATGTTATTATGTCAATTGCTCTAGCAAAAAGAATGAATGAGAATGTAACAATCGGTGATAGTACCTCTATCCAGACTGATGCTATCGATTTCCGTTCACCTGTAACCATTGGTAGCCATGTAATTATTGGTTATGGTACAGAAATAATTACGACCTCGCATAATATTGATTCGCCAGATTGGGAACAAAAACACTATGGTATAACTATCTGTGATTATGTGTGGATTCCAACAAAAGTGTTGATTTTGCCGAGTTGCAGACATATAGGTTTTGGTGCTATTGTAGGTAGTGGCAGCGTTGTTGTAAAGGATATAAATGATATGTCTGTAGTTAGTGGAAATCCAGCAAAAGAATTTAAAAAACGAAAATGTATCCATAAAAAGTTAGTTGTAGAATCGCTGTTAGGTGGAGATTTTCAAACTTATAAAAGAACACGATTATATAAGAAAAAATGAAATGCAAAATTGTTATATCCCATCCTACGGGAAATGAGAATTCTCGACATGCCGTTCTTGCATTATATAAAAGCGAGATGTTGAAGGCATTCATAACATGTGTCGCTTGTTTGCCAGGGAATATATATGATAAGCTATCAAATGTATCAGGGCTTTCTGAATTTAAGAAACGCTCGTTTGATGTATGTTTAGGTAAGTTTATAAAAAGTTATCCATTTAGAGAATTGCTTCGACTTCTAAAAAGAAAGATTACTTTTATTCCAACAGTTACCGTTGATGATGTATATCATCACATTGATAGAAAGGTAAGAGCGTATATAAGAAAACATCATGTAGATGGTGTTTATGCATACGATGATGGAGCTCTTGAAACATTCCTGTATGCAAAAAAGAAAGGGATGAAATGCTTCTTTGATTTACCAATCGTTCATTGGCGCTGTTATCAATCTTTGCTTACTGATGAAGCTAAAAAAAATCCAGAATGGGCTGAAACCTTGGGCGTTTTTGGTGACAGCAAAGAGAAGTTGATGAGGAAAGATGAAGAATTGCAATTGGCCGATTGTGTTTTTGTAGCCAGTTCTTTTACGAAAGAGTCTATATTAAAATATTATCCTTATGAGCTTTCTTCGCCTATAAAAGTTATACCATATGGTTTTCCTGACGTTTATGAAGAACGAGCCTATGACAATAATACTCACAGAAAACTAAAATTCCTTTTTGTTGGACGTTTAAGCCAAAGTAAAGGATTAAGCTATATGTTTGAAGCTATTGATCATTTTTCAGATGAAATAGAATTAACTATAGTTGGATATAATAGTTACCCAAATTGTGTTGTTCTTCAGGAACAACTCAAAAAACATAACTATATAGGAACATTGTCACATGATAATGTTCTAAAAGAAATGCGTAAAGCAGATGTACTTATTTTCCCATCTTTATTTGAAGGCTTTGGAATGGTTATTACTGAAGCAATGTCACAAGGCACACCTGTTATTGCGACCAATCGAACCTGTGCCATTGATTTTATAAGAAATGGAGAAAATGGCTGGTTGGTAGAAGCAGGTTCAGTTGATTCTTTAATTAATGCAATAAAGGACGTTTTAGTAAAGAAAGATAAAATTTCCCTGATAGGTCGAGAAGCTGCGAATACTGCTAAACAGAGACCTTGGACTGCATATGAAAATGAATTGGTCAATTCTATAAATAATTTTTTGAATGGAGAATTATCTTAACATAAAAAAACTTACAGCGGGAGAGCCGTATGCCAAATATCGCATGGCATTATGGGTTTATTTGTTTTTGTTAATATTTGAGGGAGCTCTAAGAAAATGGTTTTTACAGCCATTAGCGACTCCATTATTGTTAATACGTGACCCAATAGTTATATGGCTTTATTTTATTGCATTGCAGAAAAACTGGCTAAAAAATACATATGTAAATGTGATGTGCTTTATTAGTACAATATCTTTGTTTTTAACTATAGTAATAGGACATCACAATCCTTTTGTAGCTTTTTTTGGTTGGCGTATATACTTTTTCCATTTTCCCATGATCTTTATTATGGCAAAGTTATTAAGTAGAAAAGATATTTTAAAAATGGGCAGATTTATTTTGTATGTCTCTATACCTATGACCATTTTAGTTGTTTTACAATTCCAGTCCCCTCAATCAGCATGGGTAAATATGGGTGTTGGTGGCGAAGGATCTGCTGGATTTGGAGGAGCTTTAGGTTATTTTAGACCACCTGGGACATTTTCTTTTACTGCAGGGTATGTTTGTTATCAAGCCATAGTTGGATGCTATTTGTTATATTTTTTGGTTGAAAACAGTTTGTTGCCGAAAAATATTAAGATTCCACAACGTACTTTGTATATAATGCTTGCTTGTTATTTAATAGCCATACCAACATCAATTTCAAGAACAAACTTTTTTCAGACAGTTGTATTTTTGCTTTTTTTGTTTATTGCTGCATTAAGAAAAAATAGTTTAAAAGTTAAATTTTTTAAGTTTATTATTATAGGAATAATAGTGATTGTTGTTTTGTTATCACTTGGAATTGGCAATGAGGCAATTACTGCTTTTAATGAAAGATTTGAAACTGCAAACAATGCAGAAGGGGGGATGGAAGGTGTAGTAGGAGATAGATATGCTGGCGGTTTATTTGCAGCTTTCACAAATTTCAATATACCTTTTTTTGGTTATGGTTTAGGTCTTGGAACTAATGTCGGTGCCAATTTAATGGGAGGAAATATGTATTCTTTTGGTTTCAATGGCGAGGTTGAGTGGACTCGTATAGTTGGTGAGTGTGGCTATATTATTGGTTGGACGATTATTTTTGTCCGGTTATTCTTCTCATTAAATGTCTTTAAAAGATGCTACCGATGTCTTGTTAATAGAAAAGATTTGCTTCCTTGGATGTTGTGTGCAGGAATGCTTTTAACTATACCACAAGGGCAGTGGGCTATTCCTACCAATTTAGGTTTCAGTATATTGGCTGGTGGTCTAACATTAGCTGCCGTAAAGAATAAAATGTAATATTTGAAATATAGTTTACAATGAAAAAGATTTTAAATATAGTGTTGGTGTTTATGCCGTGGAAAATAAGGCGGAAATTACTTGAATTGTGCTATGGATATAAAATTGATCCAACAGCACATATTGGATTTTCGTATATTTATCCTAAGTATTTAGAGATGGGAGCTGGTTCAACGATAAGTCACTTGAATGTCGCAATCCATTTAGACAAAATGGTGTTAGGAAAAAACAGTAGCATAGGGAGACATAACTGGATTACTGGATTTCCAACAAACACAGGGGCTTTACCATTTTCTCATGACTTAAATAGAAAATCTGAACTTATAATAGGAAATGATTCTGCAATTACTCAAAAACACCATATTGATTGTACGAATGCTATTCATATCGGTGCTTATGTAATAATTGCAGGATATAGTTCACAATTATTGACACACTCCATAGATATACACGAATCTCGACAAGATAGTCATCCAATCACAATTGGCAACTATTGCTTTGTTTCTACAGGAGTCATTATACTTGGTGGTTCTACTCTTCCATCCTTTTCGGTATTGGCTGCAGGTGCCGTTTTTATAAAAAGCTATGACAAAGAGTGGTTTATTTATGGTGGTGTACCAGCTTTACCGATAAAAGAAATCGACAAAAGTGCTAAATATTTTAGCCGAGTGAGGGGGTATGTAAATTAAAGAATGATGATATGAAAATACATTATTTCAAGCCTAATGGTGGGCATTCTATAGAGAATGTTTTCATTCCGATAATCAAAGAAATTAACAGAAAGAACAGTGTCGGAGAAACCAAAATGCCGTCAAATTATGCAGGTATAAAAGACATTGTTAAAAATGGTATGATTGCAAGGCATCAACAGAAAAAAGGTTTTATCAACCACGTTACTGGTGCCGACCATTTTCTTCTTTTATTTCTTGATGGCAACCGAACAGTTGTTACAGTTCATGATATCATGCATTATTTTGAATTGCATGGAATTAAGAAGTTTATTTGGAAGTTACTTTATATTTATCCCTTAAAGAGAGCGGCAAAGGTGGTTTTCATCTCTGAGTTTGCCAAGATGCAAACATTAAAGGAGGTTCATCTTAAAAACTATTGTATTATAGAGAATCCTCTGCTGGGTGGTTTTAAATACTCTCCTAAACCTTTTAATCATGAAAAGCCAGTTGTTATGCATATAGGTACTGTTGATAGAAAGAACCTATCAAGAAGTATTGCTGCGTTGAAAGGTTTGAATTGTCATCTACGAATTATTGGAAAAATATCTGAAAAGAACAAAAAACTGTTAGAGGAAAACCATATTGATTATTCTAACGCAGTAAACATCACTAATGATGAGGTGCGTAAAGAATATGAGAAATGCGATATAGTGAATTTTCCTTCTACATTTGAAGGCTTTGGAATGCCCATTATAGAGGGACAAAAGGTGGGACGCATTGTGTTGACATCCAACATCTCGCCGATGAAAGATGTGGCTGCTGATGGAGCAGTATTGGTTGATCCGTTTGACGTAGCCAGCATACGAGAGGGATATGAAAAAATCCTTGGAATGTCTGAGGAAGAACGTCAAACTCTGATTGATAGAGGGCAAAAAAACTGTGAGCGTTTCAATGCTAACGTAATGGCAAAGAAATATATGGATGTATATAAAGAAATAGAAAAGAATAATGAAGAAAGAAATTAAAGTTGAAGAACTTAAACAAATTCAATTGGATATATTGAAATTTGTAGATAAGTTTTGCAAGGAGAATCATTTGAAATATTTTCTTGCATACGGAACATTGTTAGGTGCAATACGTCATAAAGGTTATATTCCATGGGATGATGATATTGATATCATTATGTTCAGAGAGGATTATGAGAAATTTGTAACCACTTTTAAAGATGCTAACTACAAGGTGTTTGCAACGGAGGTTAACTCTAAATATCCTTACCCTTTTGCGAAAGTAGGAGATACAAGAACTTATTTTGAAGAGGAAATTAAGGATGTAATAGATACTGGTGTGAATATTGATGTATTCCCATTGGACTATGTTCCTGAGGACATGGTAGAGAAAATATGCAAGAGAAGAAATTTCCTGCAGAAAATATGGATGATAAAAAGACTTCCACGTTTAAAGCGTAGAGGCTTCTTGAAAAATTCACTATTGGCTATTTCTCAATGTTTATTGGCTCCAATATCCGTTCATTATATTGTGAAGAAATTGGAAGAGAATGCTAAGAAAGGGAATTTGAAAGATTCTGTTATTTGTGGAAATATAGCTTATGGTTACGACCCAGACATATATCCATCTTGTGATTTTGAGGAGCAGATAGAACTGAAATTCGAAGATGCAAGCTTCCCTTGCCCTAAAAAATATGATAATGTGTTAAAAGTAATGTATGGTGATTATATGAAATTGCCTCCTGTTGAAAAACAAGTTAGCCATCATCATTTTATAGCTTATTGGAAATGAAAAGATTTTTTATATTAGTTGTTTCCTTGGTTGCTTTAATACCAAGTTTGTTTGCAAATGATAGTACAAAGGTTGCTTCTCCTTTCTCTGCGTCTTTGGAGTTAAGTACCAAGTACATGTGGAGAGGTATAGAATATGGTACTGCTCCTACGGTATTCCCGATGATTGGCTATGGCTATAAGGGCTTTAATGCCTTTGCTATGGGTGCCTATGCTATCAACGGCAGCCACCAGGAGGTGGATTTAGGTGTTTCTTATACCGTAAGTGAATTTACCATTGGCGTGTCTGATTACTATTATCCTTCTTCAGTAGGTGAGAAGGATGAATACTTCAAGTTGAGTAATCGTAGTACCGGGCATTGGGTAGAAGCATGCGCTACGTGGAATGGAACAAAGATTCCTCTGTGGATCACGGTTTCTACTTATATCTTCGGTGCAGATAAGAATGAAGAAGGAAAGCAGATGTATTCCTCATACGCAGAAGTAGGGTACACTTATTCCTTCAATGACAACAACAGCATGGCTCTCTGTATCGGTGCCAACCTAAATAAGAGTTTTTATACTGACTACCAAAGTGGATTTAATGTAGTTAATATCAATGCCAAGTATAATACGGCATTCAAGTTTGGAAATTATAAATTGCCTGTAAGTGCCAGCTACATCCTTAATCCCTACAAGAATAAGTCATTTTTCACCATGTCACTCTATTTCGGAATCTAATGAAAACTGCCGTAATTTTATCTGCAAGACAAGATAAGAATACATCTGTTCCTTATCCATTGAAAGCTTATCATGATAACGTGTGTTTGATGGACAGAACCATTGAAGCGTTGACTGCCCTCGACTATACCAACATCTATCTCATAGTAGGGGGGGCAAGCTCCTTTATATCAGAAGTATGCTTCGGATCATGTTCATCTCGTTTTGAATCCTGATTATAAGTTTACTTCCTCCATGGGTTCCTTAGCTTGCGCTGCTCCTTATATCCAGGATGACTTCCTGCTGGTAGAGGGTGATACCTTCTATGAATATAAGGTACTGAAAGCTTTGTCGGAGACTGATAATGAGAATTATTTTGCCATCACTGAAGAGTCGGGTAGCGGAGATGAAGCCTTTGTTGAAACCAAGAAGGGGTATATCACCAAGGTGAGTAAAGACCGCCATCAGATTTGTAACTTCGAGGGTGAACTTTTAGGTATTGCAAAGATATCTAAGCCTACCTTCGACAGGATGATGTTGAAATGGAAGCACAGCAATAATCCTTATCTCAATTATGAATATCTGTTGCTGGATTCAACGGATGTATTGGAACGTCCTTATATCCGATTTACCAATCTGATTTGGGGCGATGTGGATTGTGAGGATGATTTCAATAAGCTTTGCAATTACATCTATCCAAAGTTAAGAAGAAAGGAAAATCCTTTTGACTATGATAATCTTGTGGCCTATCTCAGTGAAATTTTCCCTCATGACCAGATCAGAAATGAGGTGAAGATTACACAAATTGGAGGTATGTCCAACAAGAACTTCAAGGTGGTAAAAGGTATTCATGAGTATGTTCTTCGTGTGCCAGGTAATGGTTCTGAAGGTATGGTGGTGCGCAGCAATGAGGAACAGAATTCCATGCAGGCGTGCAAGATGGGTATCAATCCTCCTGTAAGATACTTCAATGCAACTACTGGTATCAAGTTGGCTGATTATGTGAAGAATGCCGAAACACTAAATGGTGCTACTATCCAACGTCCTTCCAATATGCAGAAGATAGCTACCATCTTTAAAACCCTTCATCACTCACACGTCCGTTTTGGCAATGAGTTTAATGTATTCAAGGAAATTCTCAACTATGAGAATCTCCTGAAAATGACAGACGGAAAGATGTATGATGGTTATGAACCTATCAGGGAAAAGGTTTTTAAGTTGGAAGATTACCTCAACCTGTTGGGCGTTTCTATCAAACCGTGTCATAATGACCTCGTGGCAGAGAACTTCCTGAAGGCTGAGGATGGTACCATCTATCTCATCGATTGGGAGTATTCTGGTATGAATGATCCGATGTGGGATATAGCCGCTTTGTTCCTGGAAAATAACTTTACAGAGGACAATCAGGACTATTTCCTGAATCACTATTTTGAAGGTAAAGAACCTAAAAATGCCAGAAGAAAGATTTTGGTTTACCAAATACTGATGGACTATCTTTGGGCTGTATGGACGGTTATCAAGGAAGCACAAGGGGATGACTTTGGTACATACGGAAAAGATAGATATAATCGTGCAATAGAAAACTTAAAGAGAATAGATTTATAATGAAAGCAAATACATCTGCGCTCATGCGCAAAGGTTATACTACGGGAGTTCTCTCTGGTATGACATGGGGCTTGGACACGGTTTTGATTGGTGTGGCTATGGCAATGGCTCCTTTTGTAGAAAACCCGGTACTTCTGATTGGTGGAACTTTTATCTGCAGTATGCTCCATGATGCCTTTGCAGCTTTATGGATGTTGATCATCATGGGATTCAAAGGTCGTCTTAAAGAACTTTGGCCAGCATTTAAATCAAAAGACGGATTGTTCTGTGCTTTGGGAGCTTTGTTTGGCGGCCCTCTCGCCATGACTTTCTATATGTTGGCTATTGCCAAGGGCGGTGCTGCATTGACAGCAACAGTAACTGCCTGCTATCCGCTTTTAGGCTCTGCTATGGCGATGGTTATACTTAAAGAGAAAGTGCGCCTTCGTGGCTGGCTCGGATTACTGATCTGTATTATGGGCATTATCTACATTGGTTATACACCTGCTGGAGATACTGATGTCAACATTGTCGGTGGTATTATGCTGGCAGCAGTCGCAGCTATTGGATGGGCAACTGAAGGTGTGGTCTGTGGATATGGAATGAAGGCTGGTAATGTGGATCCTCAGATGGCTTTGCTTATTCGCGAGTTGACTTCTGGTATTGTCTATATCTTATTGGTAGCACCTATCATGGTGGGTGGATACGAAAATTTAGTGACTGGTACAAGTGCTGTGTTCTCTGATACCGCTTGTTGGTTGACTCTGTTCTTTACAGCACTGATAGGTATGATTTCATTCTTCTGCTGGTACACTGCAATTGACCTGATAGGTGCAGCCAAGGCGCTTTGTCTGAATGTTACCTATTCTTTCTGGGCAGTGGTATTTACCTTCATCATAGTAGGCAGTACATTATCTGTGAATATTATCGTTGGTTCCATCTTAGTGGTTGCAGGTGTAGCTGTAGCTACTTTGGTATCTCGAAAGAAAAAATAATCTGAATATGAATGCAATTATATTGGCTGCAGGCATGGGAACACGTCTGCGCCCTTTAACCAATGACCGCCCTAAATGTCTGGTAGCGGTGAATGGTGTTCCGATGGTGGAACGTCAAATCCAGTTCCTGAAAGAAAAGGGGATAGATGATATCACTTTGATTTCCGGATATAAAGCTGAATCTTTAGCATATCTGAAAGATAGATATGGGGTGGATATCGTATTTAATGACAGATATGATACCTGCAACAATATCAATTCTCTCTATATTGTGAAAGAGCGTTTCCATGATACATACGTCTTGGAAGGCGATGTGTATATGGATAAGAATGTTCTTTTGTCCGAAGTATCTCAATCTACCTATTTTGCTCGTAAAAAGAAATATGAGAATGAATGGGGATTGGAAGTAAATAATAGCAACCGCCTTGTGAAAATCAACATAGGTGCTGGTGAAGGCTTTCTCATGAGCGGAATTTCCTATTGGAAGAAAGAGGATTGCCAGAAGATTATTTCTCACATGGAGGATGTGTATGCAACCAAGGATTATACCAATCTTTATTGGGATAACATGGTACTTGATATTTATCCAGAACTGGATATTCATGTGAGAGAAATAGAGGGTATCTATGAGATTGATACACCAGAAGAATTAAAGGAAGTAGAAAATAGATTGAACTACATGACGAAAAAATGAATCTGACAAATCTTTCTAAATATCGTTCGGAGTTGATGGGGTTTGCAATGCTGATGGTAGTGTTTCATCATTTGCCATTTGAAATTAATAATCCGATCTTCCATTATGTGAAACAAAATGCAGGTTTTGGAGTTGACATTTTTCTGTTATTGAGTGGTATTGGTTTGTATTACTCTATATCTAAGGAAAATACCACATTGTTGGATTATTACTTGCATAGAGCCATACGAATATTTCCAATTTATGCCTTAGTGATTCTTGCAGTATCGATTATTAAAGGAAATTTTAATCTAGTAGCATACTTATTAAAGGTTTCTACTATAGGATGGTGGACGACTGGGGAATGTTATGATTGGTTTATTCCCACTATCGTAATGCTGTATGCAATATTTCCTGTTTTCTACCACTTTATTCTTAGACAAAATGGAATGAAAGCGGGTATGTGGGGGTATTTAAGTGTTTCTATTATTTACTTGATTATAATTGTATTCGTTCCGTATAATAGTGATTTTCAAATGTTGCTGCGCTTCCCGGTGTTTTTTCTTGGAACCGTGTTTGGCAAGTTAATTAAAGAGCAACCAGCCATGTGTTCAAATAGATTTTTCACCTTTATATTATTAATCATGTTTGTTTTTGGTCTTTCGCTATCCATATATGCGTTTATATTTTGCAATGCACCATGTGGCTTCACAGAAATTCCAGAAATAAAAAAAACAGGATGGCTCTTTGTGCCATATGTTTTTATGGTGCCATTTTTCTGTCTTTCATTGTGCTCTGTTTTTTGTTTAAAAACTACTTCATTGATGTGCAAACTATTGAAAAATGTAGGCATAATGAGTATTGAAGTCTATTTACTCCATAGTCAATTCATAAATTTAACGAGATATTGGACTAATGAATATGGTTGGAGTAAACCTTTGGTTGGGGGAGTAATGGTTATATTATGTTTTATAGTATCGTGGTATGTTCATAATCTAAATAACTGGATTACAAACATGATAAGAGGCGCTATTTGAAATCGTATAAATAAAACGTAGAAATTATGAAGATAATTCATTATATTCCGAGTATCGACCGAACATGGGGTGGTACTTCTACTTATATGCAGGTGCTGGCAAAGCCATTGGGCGAACTGGCTGATGTGCATATCCTGACTCATACATCAGATAATCCTTTGCCTATGGAGAACTGCAAGGTGCATGATATTCCTCGTTATCGACCGTTCTCCGGTATTTGGAAGAAAACGGTTGTCGGCTTGCTGAATAGCATTAAACCTGATGTCGTGCATATCAACTGTTGCTGGACTCCTGACTGTGCTATGATTCAACGTTTGGCGCAGAAACAGGGATATAAGGTGGTGCTGACACCGCATGGTATGCTGGAGCCTTGGATTATTCAAAGGCATTACTGGACTCGGAAGGTTCCTGCGTTATGGCTCTATCAAAGAGCTGCAATACAAAAGGCCGACTGCATCCAAGCTACGGCTGAAAGTGAGCGGGATAATCTCTTGAAGTTGGGTTATAACTCCAATATCAAGGTGGTTAAACTTGGCATAGATGCTGACGGCATTGAAATGAAGAAGTCTTGGAAGAAGACTCGCCAGATATTGTTCCTTTCTCGTGTGCATGTTAAGAAGGGTATCAACTTCCTCATTGAGGCTGCTGCAGAACTTCGCTCTGAGTTGCAGGGCTATAAGATTATAGTAGCAGGTGAGGGTGATGCTGCCTATGTCGCGGAGATGAAACAGATGATTTCTGATCGTGGTCTGCAGGACATCGTGCAGCTTATCGGTGGTGTGTATGGTGATGAGAAATGGCGTCTGTTCCAGACTTCCGATTTCTTTGTATTGCCTACTCATTCTGAGAATTTCGGCCTTGCCATTGCTGAGAGCCTTGCTTCTGGTACTCCTGTCATCACCACTGTGGGTACTCCATGGAATGATCTGAACTCATCCCATGCTGGTGCGTGGATTGAGATTGGTACTCAGCCATTAGTAGAAACATTGAGAAGATTTCTCTTATTTTCTGATGAGGAATTGGAAACTATGGGTCGTAATGGCCGGAAACTCATTGAAACCAAATACTCGGCTAAGGTTATGGCAGAGGAAATGATGGAAGTGTATCAATCAATAGTTTAATTTTTTTTAGCTATGAACACTACTGTCCAATAAAATAGGGCAATTCGATCTTTGAAATA
>UMHF01056647.1_pt1 | contig 37596 bp, 30 predicted proteins | sample 1965431 | NCBI WGS metagenome assembly UMHF01 (sample SAMEA4836088, study PRJEB28245) | human gut metagenome | biome: gut microbiome; material: fecal sample | place: Denmark | collected 2008
TTAAGAAGGTTAACGATTTCGCTGCTATCATCGCTCTCAAGTGTGAGACTGACTTCGTTGCTAATGGTGCTGACTTCATCAAGTTGACATCTGATATCCTCGACGCTGCTATCGCTGCTAAGTGCCACACTCTCGATGAGGTAAAGGCTTTGGCTCTCGGCGCGTCTGATGTTCAGGCTGCTGTTACTCAGCGCTCTGGTATCACTGGCGAGAAGATGGAACTCGATGGCTACAATGTACTCGAAGGTGAGAACATCGAGGTTTACGACCACATGAACAAGCACACTTTGTGTACTATGGTTCAGCTCAACGAGAACAACGAGGAGGCTGGTCACAAGGTAGCTATGCAGGTAGCTGCTATGCGCCCTGTAGCTCTCGACGAGTCTTCTGTTTCTGAGGAGACTAAGAAGACTGAGCTTGAGGTAGCTGTAGCTAAGACTAAGGAAGAGCTCGTAGAGAAGGCTGTTAACGCAGCTTTGAAGAAGGCTGGCATCAACCCAGCTCACGTTGACTCTGAGGATCACATCGAGAGCAACACTAAGAAGGGTTGGTTGACACCTAAGCAGGCTGAAGAGGCTCGCAACATCAAGAAGACTGTAGGTGAGGAGAAGGCTGCTTCTTTGAACCCAACTATGATCCAGAACATCGCTAATGGTCGTTTGGCTAAGTTCTTCAAGGAGAACTGCCTCGTTGATCAGGAGTTCCAGTTCGGTGATGGCGACAAGCAGACTGTTGCTCAGTACCTCGCTTCTCAGAGCAAGGATCTCAAGATCACTGCTTACAAGCGTTTCACACTCGTTGCTGAGTAATCCACGCTTTTAGCTGGATGGGATTATCACAAGATGACTCAACAACAACAACTATAATTTGACTTATAGTTAAATTAGAATATCCGGGAGTTATGGAGATAAAGCTCAGCTTTACTTCTAACTCCCTTTCTTTTTATCGGAAGTTTTGAGGGAATCTCATAGCTGAATTTCTCAGAATCTCACAGCTGGTTTTTCTCAGAATTTCATTCAAGGAATTTATCGGAATTTCCCCCAAATTTTACTTTTTGGGTTATTCTTTCTTAAAATATTGATATTATGAAGATATTTGCCATAGGCATGAACTATGCCGAACACAATAAATCGCTCCATGGTACGTTATCTAAACCAGAGCGTCCTGTCATTTTCACGAAGGCAGATTCTGCCTTACTCAATAATGGCAAGCCTTTCTTCATCCCAGACCATCTGGGACGCATCGAGTATGAAACTGAATTGGTGGTGCGCATCTGCAAGTTGGGAAAGACGATTCCGCAGCGTTTCGCTCACCGCTATTATGATGCTGTGACTGTGGGTATTGACTTCACAGCCAGAGAAATGCAGAAGAAACTGAGAGAGGCAGGACAGCCTTGGGAGTTAGCGAAAGGATTCGACGGTTCTGCCGTTATCGGCGAATGGATAGATGTACAGAAATTCAGAGACATACAGGCTATTCATTTCCATCTCGACTTGAACGGAAAAAATGTGCAGGAAGGTTGTTCCAGTGACATGCTCTACAAGGTGGACGAAATTATTTCGTACATCAGTCAGTATTTCACGCTGAAGACTGGTGACTTGCTCTATACGGGTTGTCCTACGGGTTGCGGACCTGTACAGATAGACGACCATCTGGAGGGATATTTAGAGGACAGGAAGGTGCTCGACTTTATGTGTAAGTAATTGTGTAAGAAGTGATTTGAAAAATATGATTACAAAGGTTTGGAGATATTTGATAGCAACTCTATTGCTGATGCTTGTCTTACCTATGCAGGCGCAGCAGTTCTTTAATCTGACCGCTGATGAGGTCAGGGTAGATTCCGTGTTGCCGAGATTTGTGTATTCCAAACCTTTATCCAATCATTACCAGGATTCTATTTATACAGCAACGGTCAAATATGCAGAGTATGTAGATATGACCGTTGCTGATATTGCCAACTACAATCGTCTCTCGGGGGCGGCACTTCCATCGCAGGTTCCTGTAGAAACTCAGGTTTCGCTTTGTCGCAATGAGGCAACGCTCCTCGTCAATTTTTGTCCGTTGGTATTCCGCAACAACAAATATCAGATATTGGTTAGTTTCATGCTCGACATCAAGGCCAAGCCTATCAGTCGTTCAATGGCGAAGGCAAGAGTCTTGACCCGTGCTTCTGAAACAGAAAAGGATTATGCGGCTCATTCTCTTTTGGCTACGGGCAGATGGGCGAAAATCAGAGTAGGCGAGAGTGGTGTTTATCAGCTTACTGACCAAGTTATCCGACAGGCTGGTTTTTCTAATATTGATAAGGTGAAAGTGTATGGTTATGGAGGTAATCTTCAGAACGAGGCACTCTATGCGTCAGAAATCTTAGCCAATGACGATCTGAAGGAAGTGCCACAGTATGTGAGAGATGGCAAGCATTACTTCTATGCCAAAGGTCCGGTGAGCTGGAGTAGCAATACTGCCACCCGTCGTACCCGTAATCCTTATTCTGACTACGGATATTATTTTATCACACAGAGCGACGAGGCTCCGCAGACCGTGGATTCAGTTACTTTTGTGAACTCATTTTATCCTTCCAGTGATTTCTATCATTCTCTCTATGAGGTAGATGGTTATGCTTGGTTTTCTGGTGGAAGAAATCTCTATGATTCCAAAGCGCTCAATCAGGGAGCCAGCGAGCAGATCGTCTTTACCAATACTACTGGAAATGCAGGCGGAAAATTGGCCGTCAACATCTCTACGGGTACTTCTGCTACGGCTGATGTGGCTTTGAACGGCAGGACCTTAGGCAAGGTTTATGCCCAAGTTTCCGGTTCGGAATACGATTTTGGAGCGGAAGGTTCGACTATTTTCACCCTCAAGAACCTGACTATCGGCGGCAATGATACGATTACGATTACGAATGTTTCAGGCGGAACCATGCGCCTCGACTATGTGGCTATGGTGTGGAATGCGCCGAAGGCATTGCCGGAATTCTCTGGAAAGATTCCTGCAGCGCAGTTTGTTTATAATATTACCAATCAGGATCATCATGCCGATGCACAGGCCGACATGGTGATCATCATCCCTACTTCCCAGAAACTGCTCAAGCAGGCAAAGAGGCTTAAAACTTATCATGAAACCCATAATGGCTTGAGAGTCAACTTGGTGCCTGCTGACGAACTGTATAATGAATTTTCCAGTGGAACACCTGATGCTGGAGCTTACCGACGTTATCTGCGCATGCTCCAAGACAGAGCCGAAGGAAATGAGGCAAATATGCCGAAATATCTCCTGCTTTTCGGAGATTGCGTATGGGACAACCGTATGCTGACTGCCGACTGCAAGAGACTGAATCCGGATGATTATCTTCTCTGTTTTGAGAGTGAGAACTCTCTCAACAAAATTTATTGTTATGTGAGTGACAGCTGGATGGGCATTCTCTCTGAGGGAGCCGGCGGTTCTCCGACCACTCAACAGCAGGACGTTGCGGTAGGAAGATTCCCAGTATCAACTCCTGAAGAAGCCAAGATTATGGTGGATAAGACCATCAACTATATGGAAAATGCCAATGCGGGATCATGGCAGAACACATTGATGTTTATGGCAGATGATGGTAATGACAACCTCCACATGAAGGGTGCCGACGAAGTGGCCAACTATATTGCCGACAAATATCCTGATTTTCAAATCAAGAAGGTGATGTGGGATGCTTACCAGCGCACCACTTCTTCTGTGGGCAATTCCTATCCTGAAGTTACACGTATCATCAAGGAGCAGCAGGCCAATGGTGCCCTGATTATGGACTATGCCGGTCACGCCAGTGCCGGTCAGTTGTCGCACGAGCAGGTGGTGAAACTGATGGATTTCAACAATTTCAAGAATACCAACCTCCCTCTCTGGGTGACTGCTGCCTGTGATGTCATGCCTTATGATGGAGTGGAAGACAATATCGGTGAAGCAGCTGTGCTCAATCCGAATGGAGGAGCTGTGGCTTTCTATGGAACAACCCGAACGGTTTATGCCAACCGCAATAAATATATGAACCGTGCCTTCCTCAACCGTGTGCTGAGTACGAAGGACGGAAAGCCGCTGACTATCGGTGAGGCACATCGACAGGCACAGAACGATCTGGTAAAGGGAAATGTAATAGGTTATGATAAGGAAGGTAAGCCTATCACGGAGAGCGACCTAACTTCTAACCGCTTGCAGTATGCGCTCTTAGGCGACCCGGCAATGCCGCTGAATGTGCCAACCCTGAAAGTGGTAGTAGATTCTGTGAATGGCATTTCTACTTCGGATGCTTCTGCCAAGGCTATGCTGAAAGCTGGAATGGTGGCAAGAATCGACGGACATATTGAGGGAAATGAAGCTTTCAACGGTGTGGTGACGGCTACGGTAAGAGATTCCAAGGAACTGATAACCTGCCGACAGAATGATGGCACAAGTGGTGCTTTCACTTTCTACGACCGCACCAAGACCCTCTATAATGGTTCTGACAGCGTAGTGGGAGGCAAGTTCTCTTTCCAGTTTGCCGTACCTAAGGACATCAACTATACGGATGAATCTGGACTGGTCAATCTCTATGCCATCAACAATGACAAGACCATCCGTGCTCATGGTTCGAGCGACGCATTCAATGTGGGTGGAAGTGCGTTGGCAAAGAATGACTCCATCGGTCCGTCTATCTACTGTTATCTCAATTCGCCTTCCTTCGTGGATGGTGGAAACGTGAACCCTACGCCTTTCTTTGTGGCTGAGGTGAAAGATAAGGACGGAATCAATGCTGCAGGAAGTGGCATCGGGCATGATTTGCAGCTCATCATCGATGGTGATGCAAACAAGACGTATAATCTGAATAACAATTTCACCTACGATTTCGGAACTTATACGAGCGGCTCTACCTATTACAGTATTCCTGAGTTGGCAGCCGGTCCGCATAAACTCCAATTCCGTGCTTGGGACATACTGAACAACAGTTCTACCACTACGTTGACTTTCAATGTGGTGAGGAGTCTGAAACCATCGTTTGATACAGGTGTAACCGAGAATCCTGCCCGGAATTCTACCACATTCATCATCACGCATGATAGAATAGCGAGCAGTCTGGATATCGTCATCGAAGTGTTTGATACTTCCGGAAGAAAACTCTGGCAGCATACAGAGACGGGCGTTTCCAATTCGGGTCCTTATACTGTGAAGTGGGATTTATCCACAGGTAGTGGAACCTTGCGTACAGGCATCTATCTCTATCGCATCAAAGTGGCTTCAGATGGCAGTGGGTATGAGTCAAAAACCAAGAAACTGATTGTACTCAACCATTGATCAAAATAGAAATAACATATTAACATATATATAATAAGGTATGAATATCAAGAACAGAACAGTTAAGATATGGGCAACTTGCCTCTTGGCAGTCTTTTCTGTGCAGGCGAATGCACAGGAGAACGAGAAAGATCTCTTCAATCCAGTCAACTTCGCTGTGATCTCGCAGACCATCGCTCCAGATGCAAGAGGTGGCGGTTTGGGTGATGTGGGTGCAGCTACAGACCCAGATGTCAATTCCCAGTACTGGAACCCTGCCAAGTATCCTTTCAATATTTCGAGAGCAGGCGTGGCACTCAACTTCACACCATGGTTGCGCTCCTTAGTCAACGATATGAACTTAGCCTATCTGGCAGGTTATTACCGTATAGGTGACTACAGTGCCGTTTCCGGTTCCTTGCGCTATTTTAATTTGGGTGAGGTTTATACGAGTACAGATGAAAATGCCACTACTATCAACCCTTATGAAATGTCGCTCGATGTGGCTTACTCCCTGATGCTCAGTGAGAAGTTCTCTCTGGCAGCGGCAGTGAGATGGATTTATTCAGATATGCGCTTCGGTGAGACTGAGGAGAACTCCCCAGCTTCCGCTTTTGCCGCAGATATTGCTGCCTATTATCAGAATTACGTCAATATCGGTCAGCGCGAATGTCAGTTGGGTATTGGTTTGAATATTTCCAATATCGGTAGTAAAATCACATTCAGCGGAGAGGAGTATAGTCAGTTCCTGCCAGCCAACCTGCGTTTGGGTGCTTCCCTGATGATTCCGCTTGACGAGTACAACCGACTGACGATTGCTGCAGATGCCAATAAATATCTTGTGCCAACCGTTCCGCAGCAGGAAGAAGGTGAGGACAATGCCGACTATGAGGACCGCGTGCATAGAGAGTACAGCGACGTATCGTCCATCAGCGGTATTTTCAAGAGTTTCAGCGACGCTCCAGGCGGATTCAAGGAGGAGTTGGAGGAAATCAACTATGGTGTAGGTGCGGAATACGTATATAATGACAAGTTCTCAATCCGTGCCGGTTATCATCACGAGAGTGCCACCAAGGGTAACCGTAAGTATTTCACTGTAGGTGGCGGTTTCAAGATGAATGTTTTCTCTCTGGATGCTTCCTACGTAGTGGCAACGGCAAAGAGCAATCCGCTTGACCAGACCTTGCGTTTCACCTTGGGATTTGATATGGACGGAATCAAGGATTTGTTCAGAAGAAGATAAATTAGTAATATAAATAGACTATGAATATACGTGTAGGATTCGGATATGATGTGCACAAGTTGGTAGAAAATCGTGACTTGTGGTTGGGTGGCATTAAGATAGATTACGAACTCGGATTATTGGGTCACAGTGATGCAGATGTGTTGATTCATGCTATTTGTGATGCCTTGTTGGGAGCAGCCAATATGCGTGATATCGGCTATCATTTCCCTGATACGGCAGCAGAGACGCTGAATGTGGATTCCAAGATTCTGCTGAAGAAGACCATCGATCTGATAGCCACCAAGGGGTATGTGTTAGGCAATATCGATGCAACCATCTGTGCTGAGCGTCCTAAGCTCAATCCGCATGTGCCTGCGATGAAGGCCTGCCTTGCCCAGGTGATGAATACGGATGAGGAAAATATTTCCATCAAGGCAACGACCACAGAGAAATTGGGCTTTACCGGAAGAATGGAAGGCATTTCCGCCTATGCTACGGTTTTGATCGAGAAAGTTTAGTCCTTTCTCCTAATAGATACATTCCGTTTCTTCTCTTGATAGAAAGCAGTCTTTCTGTTTTTCTCTCCTTGAAATCAGACAGTCAAAATAGAAAAAAGAAAGCAAAACGCTCATTAAGCTTTACAAGTTGAAAGCTTAATGAGCGTTAATGGTTTCTTAAAATCTGTTGTGTTCGGTCACATTTTGTTGATGTAAATCAAAAAAACGCAAAGGTACTGCATTTTCTTTCAAAAATATTTGGAGGAATCAGAAAATCGTCGTACCTTTGCACTCGTCAAAAGGTTAATAGATTGTTTAGGTTAGTAGTAATAGATTTAGGTTTTTAGTTATTAGGTTTTAAGGTAGATTGTTTAACAGATAGCTAAGGAGATCGTGAGATTACCTTTGGTTAAGAATTTTTTTTAAGTTAAACATATTGTATGCCGCAGCTCGAGGTGAGTTGCGGCATATTTTATTTTTCCCATTCTCATTCTTTCTCTCTCACCCTTTTCATCTCTTTCTTTCCAGACAATCTTTCTTTTATTTTTGAAAAAGTAGCTTTTTCTTTTTGTCCTTCAAGTAATTTGCATTATCTTTGCATTATCTTAATCTGCATTTGCAGCAAAATCCTTTGCAATAGGCATAATAATAAAAGATAATAGGCATGAGAGTACTCATAGTAAATACAAGCGAGAAAACGGGAGGTGCTGCAGTTGCAGCCAACCGTTTGATGGAAGCCCTTAACAATAATGGTGTTAAGGCTAAGATGTTGGTGCGTGATAAGGCAACAGAGAATATCACGATAGCCAGTTTGTCGCATTCTCCTTTGCTGCAATGGCATTTTCTGTGGGAACGCTGGCGTGCTTTCTGGCATCTTCACTTCTCTTCCGTCCATCTTTGGGAAATAGATTTGGCTTGTGCCGGCTCTGATATTACCAAGTTGCGTGAGTTTAAGGAGGCTGACGTCATTCATCTGTCCTGGATCAATCAGGGTATGCTTTCACTGAAAAGTATTCGCAAAATTATTAAAAGCGGCAAACCTATTGTCTGGACTATGCACGATATCTGGCCTGCTACGGGCATCTGTCATTATGCAAGAGGCTGCAATCGCTATGCTTCTGCGTGTGGCAACTGTCCGCTCCTGCCTCATAAGGGCAGCAAGCATGACATTTCCAACAAGGTGTTCAGGCGCAAGAAGGAACTTTATCAGCATAGTAATATCTACTTCGTCACTTGCAGCAAGTGGCTGGAGCGGCAGGCTAAGAAGAGTGCCCTCTTTACAGGACTTCATCTCACCAATATTCCCAATCCGATAGATACGCGGGTCTTTTATCCTCATGACAAGGCTGAGGCTCGTCTGCGTGCCGGACTCCCGGATGATAAGAAGATCATCCTCTTCGTTTCACAGAAAGTAACTGACGAGCGTAAAGGCATGAGTTTCTTCGTAGAAGCCATAGACAAGTTGGTAACCCAGCATCCTAAAATGAAGGAAAATACGGTAGTGGCTATCTTGGGCGGTCATTCGGAAGATGTAGCAGAGAAACTGTCCTTGCCAGCATTCCCTTTAGGCTATGTGAGTGACGAGAAGACCATCGTTCAGATTTACAGTTCGGCTGATGCATTTGTGCTCCCTTCATTGGAGGATAATCTTCCGAATACGATTATGGAGGCGATGGCTTGTGGAGTGCCAAGTGTTGGATTCAAGGTGGGCGGCATTCCTGAGATGATTGACCATCAGAAAAATGGTTATGTGGCCAACTATCGGGATGCAGACGACCTGGCACAGGGCATGTATTGGGTTTTGGAGGAGGCTGATGCAGAGGTGCTCAAGAGCAACTGTCTGCAGAAAGTGGCCCACAACTATTCGCAGCATGCCGTGGCAATGAATTATATTGAGGTGTATAATCAGGCAATGGCTTACAAAAATTACAGTTTGTAGGCAACAGCCGTTGATAAAAGTAGAGACGTTATGATCAAATTTTCGATAATTACCTGTACTTACAATGCAGAGTCTGTCTTGCAGCGCACGTTGGATTCGGTGATGAAGCAGACCTGCTGCAATGTAGAACACCTGATTATAGATGGTAAGTCGAAGGATAAAACCTTGGCAATGGTCAAGGCTTACAAACATAAGAATGATGTGGGTGAAAGTGCCCATGAAATCCGGGTTTTCTCAGAACCGGACAAGGGACTTTACGATGCCATGAATAAGGGCATTGACCGTGCTACTGGCGACTATCTCGTGTTTCTGAATGCAGGAGATGTTTTTCCTTCCGCCGATACGTTGGAATACGTGGAAGGTTGTGTAGGCGAGGGAGAAGTACTGCCGGGCGTCCTTTATGGAGATACGGACATTGTGAATATGGATGGTCGCTTTTTGCGCCATCGCCGTCTTTCTCCACCCAAGAAGTTGACTTGGCGTTCTTTCATTTGGGGAATGTTAGTCTGCCATCAGTCTTTTTATGCCCGCACGGATATTGCCAAGAGTGAGCACTATGATTTGGATTACCGCTTTTCTGCCGATGTTGATTGGTGCATCCGCATGATGAAAGCATCCAAAGTCCATAAGTTGCCTTTGCGCAATGTAGGGGCAGTCATCACCAATTATCTGGATGGTGGAATGTCGGTGCAGAACCATAAGGATTCCCTGAAAGAACGCTTTCAGGTGATGAAACACCATTATGGTCTGCTGCCCACCTTGTTGGCTCATGCCTGGTTTCTCATCAGAGGCGTATTCAAGAAATAGCCCCTGATGATAGTTCTCCGAGGATATTTCGCAGTTCATCGACGATGGTTGCGAGATATTCTCGGATTTTTTCTGTCTCTACCTCGTTGATATGTTCTGGAGCCAAAGCCTGCACCAGTTCCAGGCTCTCCATCTGTATCATGGAAGCGATAGGCAGCAACTTATGAGCCGCCTTTCCGATGTCTTCGCAAGGTAGAGTTTCTTGAGAAAGTGCATCCTGCATTTTTCTAAAATGTCCTTCAAGTTCCTGCTTTACGGTGCTGATGATTTCAGCAGCAGCGTCTTCGTCTTCTTCAGCGAAAGCCAATAGTGGCTTGAAACGGACAGGAAACGTAGTTTTTCCTTTTTCTACTATCTGTTCCTTTTGAGAATCAACTTTTTCTACTCCCAAGATTTCTTCCAGTTTCTCCATAGAGAAAGGCTTGAAGAGACAATCGTCAAAACCTGCTTCATGCAATTTCGATTTGATACTTGTATCATGAGCCGTCATGGCAATCACCAGCATCTGACTGTGATTGATGTGCTTAATCATCTCCATACCATTCATTTCTGGCATTTCGATGTCCATCATCATCACCGCAGGTTGCTCATTGTGAAGTGCCGTAAGGGCTTCCGTCACATGATGGCAAGTGATTACCTTCCACGTATCACCTACCAGACGGCGCAACATCTCCTGCAGCAGTTGCAGCTGCAGAGCATCGTCGTCCAGAATGAGAATCTTGTGGTTGGCGAAATTCCGCTTCGTTTTCTGCTTGTCTTTTCCTTTAGATAATCTTGTTTCTCCTTCAATTTCTCCTATTCTTTCTGTTCCACTTATTCCATCATCTTCTATTCCTCTTTCAGTTCCTTCTTCTGCGTCAGCCTGTTGCTGCAATAGGATAGGGAAGGAAACGGTGAAGGTAGAACCTTTGCCCACCGCAGATTCGAGCTGAATCTTTCCGCCGAGCAAGGCTACCAGTTCGCGGGTGATAGACAGGCCCAGTCCTGTGCCCTCAATGCCCTGTGCGCCTTTGAGTCTGGTGAATGCCTGGAAAACCTTCTGTTTTTCCTCCGAGGTCATTCCCTTTCCCGTATCTTTCACCTGTAGAGTGAGTTCATAAGTATGCTCGTCGATGATGATGTTGTATTCATTTCTTGCCTGTCGGATAGAAGCCATGATATGTACGCTTCCCTGGTCTGTATATTTGATGGCATTGCTCACCAGGTTGTCCAGCACCTGTCGGATGCGGAAGTCATCACCTCTGAATATTTTTCCCCAGATATTGTACTTATTTGCATTTTGGAACTCGCAGGAGATTGCTAACCCCTTCTTTTCTGCCTGTAGTCTGAGCCCTTCCACACTTAGTTTCACCAACTGTTCTGGCGAGAAATAGACAGGGTTCAGTTGCATGAGTCCGTTTTCCAACTGATGATAATCGAGAAGGGAAGCCACCAGTTGGGAAAGATGGCTGGCTGCGTTTTTGATATTGCTAAGACATGAAGTTCCCTTAGGATCGCTCACATACTCTTTCATCAGATCGATAAACCCGGAGATGGAGGCAGCAGGTGCCTTGATGTCGTGGGTGATGGTAAGGAGGAGTCTTTCCCTCTGTCGCATAATGCGCTGGATTTCCTCGTTGGCATTCTCCAGGTTTTCCCTATAAACACGCTCCTTCTTAGTGTCCTGGTAGATGTACCAGAGCAGGATGATGGCAGCAATGATGGCGATGATGGCAAGGAAGGCAATCTGCCATATCAACTGTTGGCGTGCTTCCATCGCCTTGTTGATGGCATGTTGCATGGATGTGCGCTCTTTCTGGTGTGCCTCATTCAACTTCTTGGCAGAACGCAGGGCAAGTTGCGCATTGACAAGCTGCAGATCCTCCATCTCCTTGTTCACGGCTTCACTATGGTGAGTAGAGACATTCTTCTCTTTTTTCTCAATATCTTCCAGAATGTTGGCCACATTCTCTGCCACATTGATAGGTGTGGCTACAGAATCCACTACCGCCAGATTCGTATCTCTCTTTACGCTGATGGTTTCAGCATGTTCTTTCTTGAAAGCGTCGGCAAGGCGTCGGAAGAATCCTCTTCGGGTTTTCAGCACTTCTACCGTAGTGTGTTTAGCCTCGTGAGTCTGCGGGGCTTTCTTCTCTACCACAATGGAGTCTTTGCCCTTGCTGAGACTGTCCACCTTGGCGCGCAGATAGCCTTTGCTTGACTTACCTGCCAATGCCTCCGAGAGTTGCTTGAGATTATTCTGTTCTTCTTTGAGCAGTCGAGTCATCGTACTATCAGCCACATCCTGCTTCTGAATATATTCGCGGGAAGCCTGATTGATGTCGTAGATAGACTTGGTATTGCTATATACGAGCACCATTGCCATGATGAGGACAATGGCAGTAGCTGTATAGCCGATAGCAACTTTTAAAGGGACATTATTTTTTTGCATGATAAAAATTCTTTTCTTAGATGCAAAGTTAGCTTAAAAAATCTGATTTACCATCTAAAAGTGAAGGAAAAACAAGAAAAATGAGAAATAGAGGCCACATCGATACCCCCAAATACAAAAAAACAGGAGAACAAAGCCATGATAGCCTTTTATCTCCTGCCCGATTGAAAGCGACGTGTAATTATTTACTGTTTTTTGAAGGTGATGTTATTCTGCAGTAGCTGCTGAGTCTGTAGATTCAACTGGTGTAGCTGCTGTAGAATCCTGAGCTGGAGTAACTTCATTCTCAGCTGGAGTTGCAGTTGTGTCGGCTGGAGCGACTGTATCAACTGGAGCTGCGCATGATACACTTGCCATCTTGTTAGAGGCGAACACGTTGCTAACTGATACCATTACCAATGCTGCGATAGCTGCAAATACTAATTTCTTCATAATTGTTATGTTTTTAATTTGTGAATATATTATTTTATTTATTTCTCTTTTGTGAAGCGCCTTATGTACTTTTCGTCCCCTTTTTTGTGGAATTTTCCTTTCTCTTTGTGGAATTTCCTGTCTTTTAGAGGAACATTCAGTTCGTTTGCGTCTTCGCTTAAATATATCACAATAGCCGTGCCAAAAACATGAAGAAAATTGTAAGTGATTGATAAATAGCGTGTTATCTGTTCTTGCGCCAAAAATAAGATGTGTGGAAGTGTGTGGAAAGTGTGGAAAAAGTGTGGAATATTTCCCCAAGAAGGTGTGGAATAGCTAAAATCATTTCCCGAAACCACTATTCACGCTATAGAGAATTTGCCCCGTATTTCTTGAGTTTGTTATAGAGAGTTTTCCTATCTATAGCAAGCAGCTGCGCAGCTTTGCTTTTGTTGCCGCCTGCTGCTTTTATGGCTGCTTCTATACGTTGCAGTTCTGTCTGTTCATCATGCAAGGTGATAGGGGCTTGTGGCTGAATCTGGCTCATGCATTGTTCGAGTTCATTCACGCTGATATAGTCACCCTTAGCAAGCAGGGTGGCGCGTTTTATCACGTTGTTGAGTTCTCGCAGGTTACCAGGCCAGTTGTAGGATGCAATTCTTTCCTTGGCTTTCCCGTCCAGTCCCAATATCTGGCGTCCCAACTCTTTGTTGGCCTTTTTTATAAAGAGGTCTGCAAAGAGGAAGAGGTCTGTTCCGCGGTCTTTCAGCTCAGGCATATAGATTGTAAACTCATTGACGCGATGATACAGGTCTTCTCGAAAATTACCTTCAGCTACTCGTTGGGCAAGATTTTCATTGGTTGCGCATACGAGTCGGATGTCGATGTCTATTTCCTTGGTGCTTCCCAAAGGACGAATCTTCCGTTCCTGAAGAGCACGGAGCAACTGTACCTGCACTTCGTAGTTCAGGTTTCCCATTTCATCCAGGAAGAGTGTACCGCCATTAGCCATTTCAAAAGCGCCCTTCTTGTCTTGATCAGCACCGGTAAAGGCTCCCTTTGTGTATCCGAAAAATTCTGATGCAGCTACGTCTTTCGGAATGGCTCCACAGTCGAGCGCAAAGAATGGTTTTCCTGCCCGTTGGCTCAGATCGTGAATGCGGTGAGCCACATATTCCTTTCCTGTTCCGCTGGCTCCGAGGATGAGGACAGACATAGGAGTAGGGGCAACAAGCGAAACAAAATCGTACAGTTTCTTGGAGGCTTTGCTTTCTCCTTCCAGATATTTCGGAACATCCTGATTATTAGAGCTCTCTGAGGATATCCCAGCTGAAGCACGGTTAGTCTGGCTCTTTGTTCTTTGTGAAACAGAAGAAGCGCTTTCATCTTCAGCAGATGAAGAATCTTGGCGTCTGACTCCTCGTTCTTCGCTCTTACCATCATTTTGTGCTTGTTTTCCAGCTTTCAATGCCTCTTGAATCTTCTCTAACAAGATGTCTGGATGGAAAGGTTTGGCAACATAATCAGTAGCGCCCGATTTCATGGCGAGAACAGCATTCTGAACTTCTGCATAACTGGTCATGACGATGAAAGGAATGGTGTAATCGTGTTTTTTGAGCCATTGCAGGAGAGTGAGTCCATCATGATCCGGGAGCCTGAGGTCGGACAAGACCAAGTCCCAGTGACTGTTGTCTTCAAAAAAATGCAATGCCGATTTCACCGAAGTCGCTCTTTCAACCTCGAATCCCTTTTTTCTGAGCCATGTCTGTATCATGGTTCCGAAAGCTAAATCGTCTTCTACTATCAATATTTTAGCCATGCTGTTACAATCTTTTTCTCTTCCGGAGTGCAGCTCCTTATGATGTTGGAGTGCTATTCCTTATTATATTGGTACTGTTTTGAATTGCAAATATACAGAAATAAAATGTATCTGACTACCCTTTTAACTTTCTTTTGCGTATTATGACGCAAGATTTACCAAACATTTGGTTTATAAGACAGATACGAGAAAAATAAATGAAATAAAAGTAATATGAAAAAGTTTAAGAAATGGGCTCTTGTAGCAATAGGAATGATGACGCTTGCCGTCTCTTTGGGTTCCTGCTCGGACGATGATAATGATTACTATTTGAGAACCGTTCCGAATGCTCTTGTTACGGTGAAGGTGACTGGAGATAGATGTTATTTTCAATTGGATGATCAGACAACATTGGCTCCTGGCAATATCAGTAAGAAACCTTTTGGGGATAAAGAGGTTCGTGCACTGGTCAACTATACGATGACCGACCGTAAAGATGATAAGTATGGAGCAGTGGTCAACGTCAACTGGATAGACAGTATTCTGACGAAGAAACCTGTACCTTGTCTGGCTACTCCAGAGGAGAATGATGCCAAGTATGGGCATGATGCAATAGATATTGTGCGTGATTGGGTGACGATTGTAGAGGATGGCTATCTGACGCTGCGTTTCCGCACCCTTTGGGGGAATGTAAAACCGCACTCTATCAATCTGATAGCTCATGTAAATCCTCAGAATCCATACGAGGTAGAGCTTCGTCATCATACGAATGGTGACCCTCAGTTGCGCTGGGGAGATGCTTTGGTAGCTTTCGATTTGAATGACGTTTTGCCGGACACTCAAGGTAAAAAGGTGAAACTTACTGTCAAGTGGAAATCTACTGTGGGTGATAAGACTGTAGATTTTGATTATTGTTCCCGCAAGTCGATGACGGCGGAAAACAATAACTGATGATATTTTATATATTGTGTATGAGGAAAGGAAGAGGGGCACGACCGTCATGATGATGGTTGTGCCCCTCGATTTTTTTTCTTTATCTAACTCTATTTGAGTAATTTCAGGGCTTCTGCTGTCAGATACGGCTTGATTTTATCTAAAGGAACTGTAAAGGAGACTAATCCCATAGCATAAGGTCCTATTTCATATTGCTGATAGATAAAATGTACTCCGTCTTTTGCCAGATATGGGGAGGAAGAAGGCAAAGGAATGATTCCGTTTTCTATAAACAGATAGTCGTTGAGCTGAGCATCTGTTATTTGTTCTTCATTTTCATTCTGTCCTTCGTTTCCTGTCTTTTCTTCATTTGCTGTTTGACTTTCATTCCCACTCTGTTGGTTCAAGTAACTTAATACCCCCTTGCGCAAAATCGGCTGTAAGTCCTTTACCCTGGCCGTATCTACCACCTGACTCAGTTTCTTTCCCGTAGCCTTTACAATATTGAATGAGCGTTCGAAGGTAGAGCCGTGAGCACCGGCAAGATAGGCATACGAAAGGCAATGATAAGTAACATAACTGTCCGTTTCAGCTTCCTTATTCAGCCTGATGTCGTAGCTCATATTTGCATTGGCACGTGGGTCGGCTTCCTTGAGGTCTTTCATCTGACTTTTCAGATAGGCAAAATTGTCCTTGCAGTATTTTTCAATCACCAAATTCCCGTTGGCAAGATCACCCTTGTAGCTTTCCTGCTTTTCTATCTCATCTCCATTCATGTTTCCAAGATACAGATTGGCTAATTCTTCGTTGAGGATAGCTCTGATACTCTTTGAAAGCTCATTGGGCTCAGTTGGGTAATCAACGCTGATGGCGCATTGTACTATCTTGCCTTCTTGCAGGATGCAACTGTCTGTATTGACTACGAGCGTATCAGCAGCCTGCGCTTCCTTGATGTCGTTAGCAGCCTGTGCCTTTGTCGAACTGGCTTTGCATCCCATCATGATGCTGGCTACTAAGGCAAGTGTTATGAGTGATAAATGTTGCTTTTTCATCTGAATTCTGTTTTTAGTTGAAATATCGAGGGTAAAGGTAAGCTATTTCTTTGATAATTGTATCTTCTGTTCACATTTTTTAGAAAATAAAGTCTGAACTTGTCACATATTTTTGTATTTCTACCAAGAACTTGCTCCATTTTGTGTACTTCTATCAAGAACTCTCCCCATTTTGTGCTTGTAAATGCATATTTTGCAGTTAATAATTTTGCATTTTACAAGAATTATGTTACCTTTGCGCTTAAGTTTAGATTAGAAATGAATCCAATAACGCAAACCATCATCCTGTCGGCATCTGCGGTGAGAATGCTTCCGCACATTGCCTTGTATCTGCTTCATAAGAAGGAGATAGATGCCGATTTGTGCCAAGTGCAGGACAAGAAGCCTTCTGTCTTGAATTTTATCAAGGCGTGTACACGTGAACGCTCTTTTCGCAATCTTTTTTACTACCGCATGGGCGAATACCGCTCGGTATTTATCTCTTGGCTCTTGCCTCCAGAGCGAACTTTGAATATCTGGTGTCCTCGCATCGGAGAGGGTGCTCATCTGGAACATGCTTATGCTACGTATCTCAATGCAGAGGCTATCGGCAAAAATTTCTATTGTCTGCAGATGGTGACGTTGGGCAATGGGAAAGGCGGAAGACCTACCATTGGAGATGGTGTGAAAATTTATACGGGGGCAACGGTTTTTGGAGGCATTCGTATTGGTAATCAGGTGACTATTGGAGCTGGAGCCGTAGTTTTCCAGGATGTGCCTGATGGTTGTACGGTTGTGGGAAATCCAGCAAGAATAGTTGAAAAATAATATAAAAATATAGAAGTTATGAATTATGCACTTATCATAGCAGGAGGTTCTGGTAACAGAATGGGTCAGGACATTCCTAAGCAGTTTATGCATGTGGATAATTGTCCGATTATTATCCATACGCTGATGGCTTTCCAAAAACATCCTGATATTCAGGGTATTGCCGTGGTATGTCTGGCTGGTTGGGAAACGGTTTTGCAGTCTTATGCCAACCAGTTTAATATTACCAAGCTGAAATGGATTTTCCCTGGTGGTAATAATGGTCAGGAATCTATTCATAATGGTATTTATGGTCTGAAAGAGGCTGGATGCAGTGATGATGACCTGATATTGGTACATGATGCGGTTCGTCCGCTACTTTCACAGGATATTATCTCTTCCAATATCGCTATTTGTCAGAAATATGGATATGCAATAACCGGCATCAAGTGTCGTGAGGCCATCTTGGAGAGTGAGGATGGATTTACATCGACTACAAGTATTCCACGTGACAAGTTGATCCGTACTCAGACTCCTCAAACCTTCCGCTTGGGCAATCTGATTGCTGCACATGAGGAGGCAATGGCGAAAGGCATTGTCAATTCTGTGGCTTCCTGTACCTTGATGGCAGAACTTGGTGGCAGACAAATGCATGTTGTTCCTGGTTCTGAGAAGAATATCAAGATTACAACCATAGAAGACCTCGAAATCTTGAAGGCTTTGATGAAGGTTCAGCCTGAATCTTGGTTGAAGTAGATTTTATGGGATGTTGTAGATTCAATGGGTTGATACGGATTTAATGTCAGTAGATTTATTAGATTAAAAAATGTAAACAAATAGTTTATGGTAGAACATTCATCTTTTTCAGGTCATTCTCCTAATTCAGATTATTCTCCTTATAATCATGATATAAGGAGACTCTTTTCTGACGGATTGAATCTGGAGCGCCTTCGTGGTTCCCGTATTTTGGTTGTTGGAGCTACGGGGTTGATAGGAAGTTGCATTGTGGATGTTCTGATGCAAAATCCGGATAAATGCTATCAGGTAATTGCTTCAGGACGTAATCGCAATCGGGCAAAACAGAAGTTTGCTGCCTATTGGGAGGATGATTGTTTCTCCTTCATTGAGATGGATGTGACGCAGACGGTGCAGGAAAACCTGGAAGGACAGACCAATGAAAAAGCTTGCAGTTACTTATTGGAAAGGGTGGATTATATCATTGATGCTGCCAGTAATGCCAGCCCTAATTTCTTCAAACTGAAACCTGTGGAGGTCATGAAGGCCAATATCAATGGAGTTTCTCATCTGATGGAATATGGACTGGAACATGGTATGCGTAGGATGGTGTATGTTTCTTCTGGCGAAATTTACGGTGAGGGTGATGGCTCTGAATTTACAGAGATGAGCAGCGGATATGTGGATTGCGCCTCTGTTCGTGCCTGTTACCCTTCATCCAAACGTGCGGCTGAAACTCTGTGCATGTCTTATGTCGAAGAATATCATGCAGATGTGGTTATTGCCCGTTTGAGCCATACTTACGGTCCTGGATTTACCGAAAGTGACAACCGTGTATTTGCTCAATTCATCAGAAATGTATTGAGAGGAGAGGATATTGTTCTGAAAAGTAAGGGTGAGGCATTCCGCTCCTGGCTCTATGTTGTGGATGCTGCTCATGCTATTTTGCGTCTTCTGATGGATGGAGAGAAAGGAAATGCCTACAATGTGGCACACTCGGAGTCCAATATCTCCATTCGTCAATTGGCAGAGTTGATTGCTGGAAAGGCGCATCGTAAGGTCGTATTTGATATTCCCGAGGATGCTTTGCAGGGCAATACGACTCCTATTACCAAGGCTACGTTTAATACAGATAAACTGAAAACTTTGGGCTGGAAACCCTTGTTTGATGTAGAACAGGGCTTTGAGCATACTTTGGCGGAGTGTTCTGCTGGCAGCCATTCTTCTTCTAAGCAGTGAGATGGTGTCATAAGTCCAAGCCCCCTTACTCTTTTGCTGAAAGTTTCTTTTTGATTTCGTCCCAGCTTTCTCTCTTTTCCATATTGAGATAATAGCGCAGGTGTTTTTCCACCCGCTGTTCTATAGGAGGGAACTGCATGTAGTCTCCAAAGAAATGGCGCAGGTATCTATCAGCTTCCTCTGGTAACAGTACGGTGGTGTCCTCGAAAGGAAACTCCTTACCCTTGCCAAGCCAGGCTTTCGGGAAGATTTCCTTATAATGATACGAACCGGTGTTGACCAGTACATTTTTTGCCGTTTCGAAATCATAGCGATGACTCATCTCGTCCATTTGGCTGATCAGACGGTGGCGCAATCGGCTTCTGAAGAAAAACGCTAAGGTCTTGATGGCAAAACGTCCCCAGGTTTCCTTGTGAAGGAGCAGGGAAAGGTATTCTCCGAAAGTGTTGTGGGTAGTGACTGCGTTCAGGCGGTTGATGGTTTTGGAGTACTTGCGATACAAGGCTTTTGCTGTCTCCAGATCATCATCCGTAGCATCCAATGGGAAAATATCCACATAGAGTCCGATGATGCAAGGACGTTCTTTCTCCTCGATGAGAGTGGTTTCCCGATTGACAAGTTTGGAGAAGTAGAGCGGGTAGGATTCATTATTATAAGGAGTCACAACCTCATATTTGCCAAAATCTTCTTTCTTGGCAATCTCTAATAATCGGTCGTAATCCGGGCGCGGCATCAGTACATCAATGTCATCGTCCCACGGAATCATTCCATGATGGCGTGCAGCTCCGATGGCAGTACCAGCGCAGCAATAATATCTGAGGTTGTGAGTCTTGCAGATTTCCATGAATGCCTTCAATATGTCGAGAATCGTGGCATTCCATTCCTTTTTGATGCTTTTTATCTCCATGTTTTTTGTATTTATGGTTGCAAAAGTAAGCAAAAAGTTTTGAACTTCAAACTATTTGTGCTACTTTTGCAATAAAAAAGAAAAAATGGCAGAAACATTGAAGGAAAAGACAGCCAAGGGATTGTTTTGGGGAGCTATGAACAGTGGTTCCACGCAGATACTGAATATTCTTTTCGGAATATTCCTGGCCCGATTGCTCACTCCTGCTGATTATGGAATCATCGGCATTCTTACCATCTTTACACTCATTGCAGGTAATTTGCAGAGCAGTGGCTTTACGCAAGCCCTTGTCAATATCAAGCAACCTACCCACAATGACTACAATTCTGTATTCTGGTTTAATGTGCTCGTAAGTCTCACCATGTATGTGGTGTTGTTTTTCTGTGCGCCATTGATTGCTGATTTCTTTCATCAGCCTTGTCTTACCTCCCTGTCCCGTTTTGTCTTTTTAAGTTTCTTCATCTCCTCCTTCGGTATTGCCCAAAATGGCTATATGATGAAAAACATGATGAACAAGGAAATTACTATTGTGAATTTCATGGCACTGATCTGTTCTAATATTGTAGGTCTGGTGCTGGCTTTCAATCACATGGCTTATTGGAGTCTTGCCTGGCAACAGGTAATTTTTATCCTTGTGCTGAATATCGGAAGATATTATTATACGGGTTGGCGACCTAATTTCCAGATAGATTTCGGACCTGTCAGGAAGATGTTCGGATTCAGTGTCAAACTTCTGGTTACCAATATCATCAATACGGTGAGTACCAATGTGCTTACTTTTGTCTTCGGCCGTTTTTATCCTATCAATGATGTAGGCAACTATTCTCAGGCCTACAATTGGGATACGAAGGCCAACTCGTTTGTGGCCAATACGGTGGGACAGATTGCACAACCTGTTCTTTCTTCTATTCGTGATGATCAGAACAGAGAAATGATGGTGTTTCGCAAGATGCTACGTTTTACTGCATTCCTTTCTTTCCCGTTGATGTTTGGTCTTACTTTGGTTTCTCGGGAATTCATCCTCATCACGATTCATGAGAAATGGATAGCCAGTGTGCCTCTGCTGCAGATTCTCTGCATAAGCGGAGCTTTTATGCCTGTTTATACGCTTTACCAGAATCTTGCCATCAGCCGTGGCAGGTCGGATGTCTATATGTGGTGCAATCTGGGGCAGGTCATCGGTTTGTTAGCTTTGGTGCTTTTCTGCCATCAGTATGGCATTCAGATGATGGTTGTTGCCTATACCTTATTTATTATAGGCTGGCTGGTAGTGTGGCAGGCAATGATTAAGCGCATTACGGGTTTGAGATTTCTGGATGTTGCCAAGGATATTTTGCCTTTTATGCTTTGTGCGGCATTCACTATGGGAGTAACCTACCTGCTTACTCGTTGGCTGGAGAACATCTATCTCCTGCTTCTGGTTCGTCTGGTAATTTCTGCTGCCATCTATTTCTGCATCATGAAGTTGCTGAAAGTGAAGATTTTAGAAGAATGTCTGGCATTTGCGAAAGGTAAATTCCGCAAGAAATTGTAATTTGAATTTCCTGCGGAATCTATTTCTTGATTGTCTGGTATTTCTGTAAATCCTATTTCGTTCCCAACAATCTTCTGTATGAGAGATAGAGGAGATTGACGCAGTTTGCCGGAATACCCCATTTGATGAGTTGGATGACGAGCCGGATAATGCGACTGTGTGGGATATAGTTCAGAGATTTATCTACTTGAGCCAGACTGATCTTAGCATTTCTTGCCCAGCGGTAAGCATTTACTACACCGATGTCAATGGCTCTCCGGTAAGTGTTTGCCGTGTCATATTTCTCAAAGAAATCTATCAGATGTCTGGTGGATTTGAAATACGAAAGAAGATTCTTCTCGGATATGTTGTGATTGTAGGAATTGATATTATCTGTACGATAATAATAGACTACATCATTGATGCAGACCTTGTGATTTCCATTTTTTTTGCTTCCAACTTTATGATTTCCAACTTCTCTTGTCTGTGGGCTTGCGTTGTTTGCAGTCCTCTTGTCCTGAATGGAATGATAGAGAAATTGGGCATTCCAGAAGAGATCTTCAGCATAGTTGATTCCTTCTTCAAAGAAGATTTCATGTTCCATGATCATCTGTCGTCTGTAGAGTCTTCCCCATAACCGGTTTGTGATGATGTTCTGGCAGATGAGCATTTTGAGGAACACCTCTCCATTTTCAGTAAAGGGTCTTTGAGGTTCTGAGGCTTTTCCGCTGTTCCATTCACAGTAGCTTCCGTCTATCAGGTCAGCCTGTCCTTGCGTATTTTCCGTCATACCTGTCTGTCCCTTTGTTTTTTCTATCAGTTTTTCCACTGCATTTTCAGGCAGGAAGTCGTCACTATCTACAAACATGATGTAGTCGCCGTGTGCAGCCATGAGTGCGTTTTGTCTTGCCGCTCCCACGCCCCTATTTTTCTCATGATGGATGATGCGTATCTGCGAAGCCCTTTCTGGATATTCTTGGATGAGAGATTCCAAAATGGAGATACTGCGGTCGGGCGTACAGTCGTCCACAAATATGTATTCGATTTGTGCATACGACTGCCCGAACAATGAGCGGGCACATTGTTCGATATATTTTTCTACTCCATAGACAGGAGTCAGGATACTGACCGTTAGCATACGCTTTCCTTCTTTTTGAATATTGATATTATCTTCTTTTTTTCCTGATTCACTTCTACTTTCTATCTTGTAAGATAGTCGAAAATCAGTGTACTGTTGTAGAAGAATAGGAAGATGGCTAAGATTGCCAATGCCGGGCGCAAGAACTTGGTATATTTTTCCTTGCCTTGCTTGAGAATATATCCGATGGCAATAGGGATGATGAAAGCCCAGTGGGCTGCCATGATGTAAACTTCATTCAGTCCGAATCCCATTACCAGATGGATGAAAGCATCGCAGAGCACCCAAGAACCAGTGAGCCACAGGAATGGGGAACGTCTGCCCAACCATAGACCCGTAATCAGTAGGGCTACGATTGCCAGTTCTATTATATAAGGTATAGGAGTCTGGTATTTAACGAATATCGGTCTATGACTATGAATATCCTCCAGCAGATGTTCCTTGTGCAGCATCAGCGATTCGCCGAATACATTTTCTATCAGTGATTCAGAGCGGGAAACCGACATGTCTGCCCATTTCAGCATGCCTTTCTGCTGAATGTTCTTGCCGGCAATTTCCTTATCATGAGCCTCTTTCTGTGCCATTTTTGCTCTGAAAGTACTGTCCTTGGCAGCCTTTTTCTGTACCAGGCGCAAACCTTCCTGACGGTTGGGAATAATGAAGGCGCGGTTCTGATAAATTCCTGCAGCTCCTATCAGCAGTGTAGGCAGGATAATTCCTAACGCCAGATATTTCGGACGGAAGAGTTTCTTGCCGTTGGTGAAAAGGGCGGCAAGGAAGGTTTTGGCTCCATTGCTGAGTGTGATTCCTGCCGTAAAGAAGAAAAGAAGGGCGCATTGCCACCAGGGCATTCCTCGGTGCTGCTGTTGCTGGCGACCTGCCAGATAAAGCGTCATCGACAGGAAAAAGAGTGACATTCCGAAGTGATCATCTACGAAAGTAACTAGCAGAACGTAGGCGAAGGAAAAGAGCAGGAATGTGAGCAGATTACTGTCGGCAGCCTTCAGTTGCATGATCTCCTTGAAAATCCTTCGTATGAAAATCGTGGAATAGGTGCCCAGGAAAGTCATCATCACAGCCACGATGGTAGTGGCGAAATTCCTGGAAGTCAGTTCCATCAGCCATTCATTGAGCATCGTCAAAGGATAGAGAAAGAAGGGAAGCATCGGATGCCTGTATTCCGTATAATACACTTTCCATTTGGAGAGTGTGAGATAAGTATATGGGTCGAACCCCGATACCTGGAAATTTTTGGTAAAGATGGTCCAGTAACCTACATTTCCATTCTTGCTGAAATCTGCATAGTGGTAGGTTACCATCAGCACGTTGAAGGCAACAATGAGCAGGAAGGCTACGAGCGCAAAGAGCCTTTCTTCTTTCTTAATCTTGAATATATTGTTCATCCTTGAATATTATTGTTTATTCTTGAATATGTTTTTTGTTGAAACGATTTCTTTATCTTGCAAAAGTAATTGTTTTTTTTGAATATTCAAAATGATAGGTTTTATTTTGTGTGATTTTATGTAAAAAACATGTTTTTGTTTTGTGTTCTCTCTGATTTAATGTATCTTTGCGATTGTATTGGTATCAGGCGCACTGTCAAGACTGGTTGTTATGTCATCGCGGATAGTAGTACTTACTTTGCTGATGCAGTAGCATATGGGAACATTTTTCAACGTACAGTTAGAATTTATTTCTGATTGATACCGTGTGTTTTTCTGAATAATATTGAATATATTTTTCAGGATGATATTGAATATATTTCTGAATAATAATATAGAATATGATGAAACATGCTTTTTTGATAATGGCTCACAATAACCTGGAAATTCTGCAGACGTTGGTTTCCATGTTGGATGATGAGCGCAACGATATTTTCCTGCATATTGATCTCAAGTCGAATATGCTCGCAAACCATCCTATGTCCACCTCCAAGGCTCGCCTTTTTGTTTTGGAACATCGGATGGATGTGCGTTGGGGTAATCTCAGTCAAATTCGAACTGAATATGCTTTGCTTGAAGAGGCTTTGAAGCATGGATCATACGAGTATTATCATATTCTTAGCGGACAGGATTTGCCTATCAAGACGCAGGATGAAATCCACCAGTTCTTCCATGAGCACAGAGGCAAGGAGTTTGTGGGCATCAATCGTGGTGAAGAATTTGAGTGGGATTGCCGCCGCAAGATGATGAGATGCTGGCTCCTTACTCGCTATACACGCACCAGATGGGGCTGGTTCAATGGAATTACCAGGCGCATCAATAAGTATCTTTCGCTCTGTCTGATGCCTTTTGTTCACCGCTCGAAAATGGATTTTGCCAAGGGAGCCAACTGGGTAAGTATCACACAGAAGTGTGCTGAGTATGTGGTCAGCCAGAAGGCGTTTGTACTCAGCCGATTCAATTTCACTTTCTGTCCCGATGAGTTCTTCCTGCAGACATTAGTATGGAATCATCCGGAATTCCGACAGGCATTGTATTCTGAAACAGATGAATATGAGGGGTGTATGCGACTGATAGACTGGAAACGGGGCAATCCTTATGTCTGGACATCGGCAGATAAAGAAGAACTTCTGCAATCCAATCGCCTTTTCGCCCGCAAGTTTGACTTGAAAGATCGGGAAATCATAAAATGGGTAAAGGAAACTTTCAGTTGAGAGTTTCCTTTACCCATCTTTATTTTCTTTTTGGGGATTCCTCGTCCCTTTTTCCTTTTTCTTCTTATTCTTTCCTTTTTCCTTAGGGCATTCTTGGAGCGATTCTTATTTGCCCCTTCATTTTTCGTTTCCCAGCCTTAACCTATCATATAATTAACCAGCAGATAGCCGTTGCTTATCCATAGATAGAGTGTGAGGGCGAGGAGCAATCCTCGGAGTCCCCATGTTTGCCAATTCCCGGAACGCCTTTTTCCAGACAGGTATCCATCTTTTTCCACATCTGCCTGATATCGGGTTCCTGCTTTTTCCACCAGAAAGCCGATAGCGATAGGGAGAGCATACATATAATGGGCTGTCATGATGTAAACCTCATTGATGCCGAATCCCAAACCGATGTGTAGAGCAAAATCGAAGAGGAAGAACATCATCGTGAGCCACAGAAAACGTGACTTCCTGCCAGCAATGAGTCCGAGGATAAACAGAATAACGATGATTCCTTCCACGACGTAGTTGACTGGCGATTTGTATTTTACGATGACTGGTCGGTCACGGAGAACATCGCCCAGCAGATGATCCTGATGCAGCATGATGGCTTCTCCGAAGAAGTTTTCCACCATGGTCTCACTCCTTGAAGTCGAGATGTCTGTCCAACTGCTGAATTCTCCCTTGGCAATCGGTTTTCCCTTGTTCTTGTTCCATATCTGCTTATGGTCTCTTACATATTTGTCGCGTGCTTTCTGTTTCACGATTTTCTTCACGGCAATAGCCACGGCAGCTGAATCTTTTACCTGGGCAGTATCCTTGTATTGCTGCATGAGCTTTTCTCGGGCTTCCTTGTCTTTCTTCATCTTGATTTCCTTGCGTGCCATTTCCTTAGGCCATACGAAGGTGCGGTATTCACAGCGTGCAAATCCCCAGATGACAGCCGAAGGCAGAATGACTCCTAAGAGGAAGTATTTGATGCGGAAGAAGTGCTTGCCATTGGTAAAGAGGGCGGCGAGGTATGTCTTCAGTCCGTTGTTGAGCGAAACTCCTGCCGTAAAGAGGAAGAGGAGAACCGTTTGCCAAATGGTGAGCTTTCTTCCCTTTTTGATGCAGACACCCGTGATGTAGAGCGTGGTGAGCAATATCATCATCGACATGATGAAATGGTCGGGCACCATCGCCGACACCATGACGTATGCAAACGAGAAGTAGAATGCTGAAAGCAGATTGGCATCCCAGTGCTCTGTACCGATCACTTCCCTGAATATTCTGTAGAGGAAGATGAAGGAGTAGAAAGCGCAGAATACGAGAATAGCTCCCACGATGTATTGCACGCAGTTATAGCCCGTCAGCATCATCAGTCCCTGGTTGATCTGGTTGGGAATGTACATGAAAAATGCCAGCAGTGGATGGCGATAGACATTATATTCCGTGTTCCACTGCGAAACTGCCGCATAGGTAAGTGGGTCAAAACCAGCTACATGGAAGGCCTTGACAAAGAGCTTGTGGTAGTTTTCCGAGAGTTGGGAAAACTGGTTGTTGTACTTGATGATGGTCAGCGCATTGAGGACGATGGAAACGAACAGCGCTATAATGGCCGACCATTTTTCCTCTCCCTTGATGCGGAAAATATCGAATACTTTTTTCATGAATAGCTATTATTTCTTGAGAAAGAATCTTACCAGTAGGAAGTTTACCGGTATGCAGATGCAGAGCGTAGGAATCATGGCCATCTGTTTGGCTAATCCCAAACCAACAAAGAGGTTGAGGAAGAGTGTCTGCATACTGTAGTTCACGATATGTGAGAAAGTGAAACCAGCCCCTCGCTTGGCATTGGCTTTCACTTTGAAGGTGTAGCGGGTGCTTGCAATGAAGTTGAAGATGAAACTGAGAATATAAGCCAGTGTGTTGGCAACAGTAGCCAGTGTGTGGTCGCTGTTTCCCAATGCAGGGATAAGGTTTGCCAGCAGCGACATGGCTGCAAGATAAATGACGTATTGCAGGACAGTAGCAATACCGCCCACGATTGCAAAACGGACGACCTCGCCAAGTTTCTGACGCTTGGCGAGGTCTATCTGGTTATATTTTTCCTTGATATTCATATACTAATGTCTATCGTACAGGATGAGTCTTGGGTCTGAAAGGTCTGGATTATCCGTAGATAACCTTACCGTTCTCGTCCTCATAAGGAGCCAGATCCTTGGCATACTGGTTCATGGCACGGAGGCTCATACCCATTGATGAGAAACCACCATCGTGGAAGAGGTTCTGCATGGTTACCTTGCGGGTGAAGTCAGAGAACATCATCACGCAGTAGTTAGCGCAATCCTCAGCTACGGCGTTTCCGAGAGGAGACATCTTATCAGCGAAGTCCATCATGTTCTCGATGTCCTTGATTCCCTTACCAGCTGTAGTAGCAGTAGGGCTCTGAGAGATGGTATTGATACGCACGTGCTTCTCACGTCCGTAGATGTAACCGAAACTGCGGGCGATGCTTTCGAGCATGCTCTTAGCGTCAGCCATATCGTTGTAACCGAAGAAGGTACGCTGAGAAGCCACGTAGGTAAGGGCTACTACAGAACCCCACTCGTTGATGGCGTCGAGCTTCTTGGCTACCTGCAACATCTTGTGGAAAGAGATGGCAGAAATATCCAGAGTCTTATTCAGGAAATTGTAATCGAGATCATCGTAAGTACGGTGCTTGCGTACGTTAGGGCTCATAGCAACTGAGTGGAGCACGAAGTCGATTTTGCCACCGAGTTTCTCCTGAGCCTCAATGAATACCTTTTCCAAATCTTCAACGCTGGTCGCATCAGCTGCGATGATAGGGGCGTTGATTTGTTCAGCGAGCTTGTCGAGAGTACCCATGCGAAGGGCCATAGCTGTGTTACTGAGTGCGATAGTTGCACCTTCCTCAGCAGCCTTTTCGGCTACTTTCCAAGCGATAGATTCCTCATTGAGTGCACCGAAGATGATGCCACGCTTGCCTTTTAACAAATTGTGAGTCATTGTTATCTTAATACTTTTGTTTAATAATAACGGCTTTCCTTCTTATATATAATAAGGTATAAGACCGTCTGTCTTACCTTGCCGTTGAAATCGTGCGCAAAATTACGAAAAATGTGCAATATAAGCAAGCTTTTTCGATAAAAAGTGATGTAAACGTTTTCTTTTTCTTCGATAACTTGCCAAAACCTTTAAAAAATCTCAATTTTGGCAAGTTATTAGATTGGATAACTTGCCAAAATCGATTATTTTTTGTAATTTTGGCAAGTTATTAGATTTTTAGCTTATGGATAAACTGATAGGAAGAAAGCTTGAACAGGCTAAACTTCAGGCTTGTATGGAGTCTGAACGCTCTGAATTTGTAGTCGTCTATGGTCGTAGGCGTATAGGAAAAACGTTTTTGGTAAGACGTTTTTTCAAGGACAACTATGCTTTCTCATTTGTAGGAAAACATGAAATGAGACGTGAACAACAATTGGCCGAGTTTGCTAAAGAACTGATGTGCTATTCCCATTCAACTTTTGTTCCACAACTGAAGAATTGGACAGAAGCGTTTGATGCTTTGCAAAGATTATTAGAAACTTACGGCATTCCAGACAAAAAAGTTGTTTTTTTTGATGAAATGCCTTGGATGGACACCCCCAAATCAGATTTCGTATCGGCATTGGAAAACTTCTGGAATGGCTGGGCTAATATGCGTGATGATATTGTATTGGTGGCTTGCGGATCAGCCACATCATGGATGGTGGACAAACTCCTGCATAATCAGGGTGGACTTTTCAACCGCATTACCCAAAAAATTTATCTTCGTCCTTTTAAACTGAGTGAGATGGAGCAATATCTGGATGAAAAGCATTTTGGATGGAACCGTTATCAGATAGCCCAATGCTACATGATATTGGGCGGTATTCCCTTTTATCTGACATTGCTCAATCCCAAACTCTCCCTATTGAGCAATATTGACGAACTTTTCTTTGCAGATGCTCATGCCATGCTGCGAACCGAATATAATGAATTGTACTCCACCTTGTTCAAACGGCCAGACAACTATCTTGCAGTCATCAGGATGCTGACCGAACGGAAAGAGGGATTTACCAGAAAGGAAATCAGCGAGAAAACTAAATTGGGTGGAGCTGCACTTTCTAAGATTCTGTCTGATTTGGAACAGTGTGATTTCATCTTTTCTTATGCCCGTTACGGCAATGCCAAGAACAATGCAATCTATCGCATCAAGGATTTTTATACCTTATTTTATTATAAGTATGTGAATGGAATAGATACGAAAGACAGTCTTCGTTGGACTCATCTCTCATCTACGCCTCAGGTGTCAAGTTGGCAAGGCTTCAGTTTTGAACTTCTTTGCCTACTGCATTTGGATGAAATCAAGAAGGCTTTAGGGATAGATAGAATTCTCAATGATGCAAGTGCTTGGCGTAGCAAGCAACCTGAACAGAATATGCAGATTGACTTGGTGATAGAACGTGCCGACCATAATATCAACCTTTGCGAGATGAAGTTTTCTTCAGGCATGTATGCTATTGATAAAGGTTATGAGCAGAAATTGAGAGAACGCATGTCTATTTTCCTGGCAGAAACCATGACCCGATGCAGCACCCGCATCACCATGGTTACCACCTATGGAGTATTGCAGAACAAACATTCAGGCATTGTAAATGATGAAGTTTTGCTGGATGATTTGTTCGAATGAGATTCATTTTCTCCTTATACAACTTTGGTGTGTATAAGGCGAAAATCGTAACAAATAGTAAGCAGAAATGTGCTATTCCTTACTAAAAATATATATTTTTGCCAAGTAATTGCATTTTTATAACAAAATATTTGCAAATATCCGAAATAAATTATAATTTTGCAGCCGATTATAGTTAATTTATAAATTTTATCAAAACGAGAGAGATTATGATGAAAAGAATCGCAATGTTGATGGGGGGGGCAATTCTCAGTTGTGGAGTAGCCTTTGCTCAAACATCCGTTACTGGTAAAGTTACCTCTTCAGATGATGGTGAGCCTGTAGTTGGCGCATCAGTCAGGATAATAGGTTCTAAGACTGGTACAGTAACCGACATCGATGGAAACTTCTCTTTGAATGTTCCTGCTGATGCTAAGTTGGAGATTTCATACATCGGTATGAATCCACAAACTGTCAAAGCAAGTTCTAATATGAAGATTGTTTTGACTTCTGATAACAAGGCTTTGGATGAGGTTGTGGTTACAGGTTATGGTAACTTCAAAAAGTCTTCATTTACAGGTTCTGCCTCAACATTAAGTACCGAAACTTTACAGGATGTGCCTACTGTTTCGCTTGAGGATAAATTGGCTGGTGGCATTCCTGGCGTTTCTATATCTAATGCTTCAGGTGCTCCTGGTGCTGTTAATAATATCCGTATTCGTGGTATGGGTTCCATCAATGCTGGTAATGAACCTTTGTTTGTTATTGATGGCGTGCCAGTACAGTCAGGTAATTTGAGTGCATTCAACATCCCTGGAGGTAGTAATAGTTATAATGATGCAGGTACCAATGTGTTGGCAACTCTTAATAGCAATGACATTGAGTCAATGACTGTTATTAAGGATGCTGCAGCAGCTTCTTTGTATGGTTCTCGTGCTGCTAATGGTGTGATTGTTATTACAACAAAACGTGGTAGTCAAGGTAAGACTAAGATTAATTTCCGTAGTGATTGGGGCTTTTCTAATATGGCAATTGATTATCGTCCACAGCTGAATGGTGACGATCGTCGAGCTTTGCTTTGGACTGGCTTGAAGAATTATGGTTTGTACAATCAAGAGTTAAGTGAGACTGATGCCATAGCTTATGCGGATTCTAAGATTGATCAATTTGCATCAAAGCCTGAGGCTGGTTGGACTGATTGGAAAGATATTCTTTTCCGTAATGGTAGTCATCAGAACTATGAGGTAAGTTTGAATGGTGGTAACCAAAACACAAAGTTCTATTCTTCTATATCATATACCAAGCAGCAGGGTATATTGTACAACCAAGGTCTTGAGAGATTTACTGGCAATGCTAATGTGACTCATACTTTTGGTCATTTTACAGTTAATGCAAGTACTTTGTTCTCTAAGATGACACAAAACTTATCGAATGAGGGTACTTCTTATGATGGTACTATTGCTAATTATGTAGCATGGCAGAGTCCTTCTACTACTCCTTATAATGAGGATGGTTCTCTTAATGACGGAAGTGGTATGTTTGGAGTAAATCCTGTCTTTGAGCGTGCTCATTCATATGATCGTAACTATGTAACCAGAAGTTATAATACACTTAGCTTGACTTATAATATCTGGGATGGTTTGAATTTCACAGAGAAGTTAGCTTATGATTATATTGGCAACACAGAGGATGTCCTTTGGGATAAAGAATCAAACAATGGCTCACCAGCAGGAGTTATGCAGCGTATGATCTTTGAGAATACTCAGTTGAATACTCAGTCTCAGTTGTCATATATTAAGAGCTTCGGAAAGCACAATGTAGATGCTTTGTTGGGCTTTGAAACAGAAGACTATAAGCAGAACTATAATTATATAACAGGTGATACTTATCCTGGCAAATTGTATGAGTTTGCAAATGCCAGCAATACTTCTGCAGAAAGTTTGAAGCAGTCTTATCGTATGACTTCATGGTTGGGACGTGTCAATTATAACTATGATAATAAGTACTATTTGGGTGTAAGTTATCGCCGTGATGGTAGTTCTCGTTTGGCTCGTAAGAATCGTTGGGGTAATTTCTGGTCTGTTTCAGGCTCTTGGAGATTTACTGATGAGGATTTCTTGAAGTCAATTACAGATGTTTTAAACGATGGTAAGATTCGTTTGTCATATGGAGTAAATGGTACGCAGCCATCAGATTACTATGCTTATATGAATGTATATAAGTATGGTCTTAAGTATAATGGAGAAGGTGGTATGGGTATTGTTGGAGTAGGTAATCCTGACTTGAAATGGGAGAAAAACAAGGCGTTTAACCTTGGTTTTGACTTACAGTTCATCAATCGTATTACAGTGACATTTGATTATTACACTCGTAAAACTAGTGATTTGATTTATGATCTTCCTGTTTCTGCTATCCCTGGTTATTATGATGGTTCTACATATAAGCCAACGGCTCCTCAGAATATTGGCTCTTTAGAGAATAAGGGCTTCGAATTGACTGTTCAGTCTGTAAACTTTAAAACAAAGGATTTTGATTGGACAACAACCTTAAATATGGGACATAATAGCAATAAGGTATCCAAGTTGAATGGCACTGATAATGAAATTATTGATGGCGTCTTGATTCACCGTGTGGGTCAACCTTATTATTCCTACTATGCTTATGAGTATGCTGGTGTAGATCCACAGACGGGTAAGGAGTTGTATTATATCAATGATGGAACAGAAAATGCTCGCAAGACAACAACTAATGCTGCAGAAGCTAAGAAAGTGATTATAGGCAAGCACCAAACAAGTATTGAAGGTGGTTTGACAAACAACTTACGTTGGAAGTTTATCGACTTAGGTTTTACCTTCACGTATGCCTTAGGAGGTGATGCATATGATTATACTTCATTCATGCACAGTAATGGTGGTAAATATGTTTATAATGGTGCTACCCCTGCGTATTATAAGTTGTCTGATATGTGGACTGGTCCTGGTGATACATCAGCTAAATTGCCTAAGTTTGAATATGGTAGTGCCGCTGTTCACTCATCTCGTTGGTTGATGCCTATGGATTATTTGCGTTTGAAGAACTTGACGCTTGGCTTCAGTGTTCCTAAAAACATTGTTGCAAAGGCTGGTTTGGATAAGGTAAGAGTTTATTTCTCTGCATCCAACCTGTTGACATGGAAGTCAAATGACTTATTGGTTGATCCAGAAATGCCAGTAAATGGTCTTTGTACATTGCAGACACCTTCACTTCGTACCTTTACATTTGGTATCGATTTGGGCTTCTAAACATTATATCTAACATAGAGAGGAAATATAATATGAAATTTTCAAAGATAATATATAAGACAGCACTTTGTGCAACAATGGCTGTCAGTCTGTCTTCTTGTGGTGGCGATTGGCTTGATTTGCAACCTTCTGATTCTGCGGATGCTGATAATGCCATTACTTCAAGTGCGGATTTGCGAACTGCATATGTTGGTATGTATGCTGCGTTTAAGGGTACAAGTAGCTTCACGGATTATTATGGACGAGTAATGAATGTCTATGGAGAAACCAGAGGAGAAGATGTGCAATATAATTATAAATATGGTAGTAATCGTGCGGCATTCTATTATTATATGGAGTATAAAACTGCAGACCAGTTTACTTCAGACAATGCTGTGTGGCAGTCTCCATACATTGTGATTAGTCGTGCTAATCGCATTTTGGAGGCAAACAATCTTTCTGATGCGGAAAGTGCAGCTACAGAAATTGCTCAATATAAGAATGAAGCAAAAGTGATGAGAGCTTATGCTTTGTTTGATTTGACTCGCATTTATGGCAAACCTTACACTGAAGATAATGGTGCTTCTCTTGGAGTTCCTTTTTCAGAGGCATCTTTGGAGTCCACTGCAAAACCTTCACGTAGTACGGTTGCTGATAATTATACACAAATCTTGAAGGATTTGGAAGATGCTATCAACTCTGGTGCACTTGAAGAAGAAGCAACTCCTGGTTACTTGAATGTTTGGGCAGCCAAAGCTTTGCTTTCTCGTGTATATCTTACGATGGGTAATTATTCAAAAGCTCTTTCTGTATCAGAGGACATCATAGAGCATTCTCCTTATGTACTTTGGACTTCTGCACAATACGCAAAGGCTTGGGATAAAGGCGATGCTGCCCATGGTAACGAAATGATTTTCGAACTTGTTATTAATGACAATACTGATTGGACTGATCGTGAAGGTATTGCTTATTTATATCGTGAGAATGGCAATTCGGCTCCTGGTTATGGCGATTTAGTCGTTACCAAGAAATTTTCTGATATGTTGAAGTCTGATCCTAATGACGTTAGAAACAAGGTGTTGCTAACAGCGGAGAAAGATCCAGACAATATCTTTAATGGTACTGCGGTATATATCAATAAAATGCCTCCTTATAATGGCGACGTACGATATGCTAATGTTCCAATGTTGCGTCTCTCGGAGGTTTATTTGACAGCTGCTGAGGCTGCTTTTGAGACAGGTGCAAAAGATAAGGCTGCATTGTATCTTAATAAGATTATTACTAATCGTACAACTGATGCTTCAAAGGTTGTGACAGAGGGTACGATTACAAAAGATAGAATTTATATTGAACGTCGTAAGGAGCTTGTTGGTGAAGGACAGCGATACTTTGACGCTCTTCGTCGTGGCGAGAAGATTGTTCGATATACTTCTGAGGCAGATAAAGGTTGGCATGATGTGCTTACAAAAGAAGCTCAGAGCTACGACCGTGATTATTATAAGGCTTATCCTGCTATTCCTCAGTATGAAAGAAATGCTAATAAGAATGTGGAGCAGAATGAGGGATATGGCGATTGATAGACCCACAATTTGATTAGACAAATATTTTTAATCAACGATATAGGAATGCCATGAGTGGCATTTTCTATAAATCTCTCTGGAGAGGCTGGCTGTGAAGCTCGCCTCTCCTTTTTCGATTTTAGATGTTCAAACTGTCTGGATTCATCAAGAAATCATAAATGTTCATGGTAAGGATACCTTCCTCGTTCTGGTAAGTCGGAGTGGGCGTTCCTACGATGACGATTTTCTTGAAACTGTCTTTTATGCGCAAAAGAGAGTTGAACTCTTGTTTCATTTTGTCTTCTGTTGGCAAGGCATAGGCAGACTGTATGTAGCATCTCTTATAGCCCAGATTGCAAACGAAATCGACTTCTAATGTACTGCGTTGCCGCTTACCATCCTCTCCAATCGTAAAAATTGGTATTTGTCCCACATCAACAGAATAGCCTCTAAGACGCAATTCATTGTATATTGCGTTTTCCAAGAGATGTGTAAATTCTGTCTGGCGAAAATTAAGTCTGGCGTTACGTAACCCTAAGTCTGTGAAGTAATATTTGGATGGTGTGTCAATGTATTTCTTGCCTTTGATGTCAAATCTGATGGATTTCTCGATGATAAAAGCATCTTGCATCAAGTCTATATAGTTCTTGATGGTATCTTTTGAAAGACAGCTTTGTTTGACAGATTTGAAGCAATTTTCCAACTTTGTTGGATTGGTTAGGCTGCCAATATTTGAGGCGACCAAGTTGATTAGCTCTTCCAAATCATCATCTTTCTTTATTTCATATCGTTCCTTGATGTCACGGATATAGGTATGAGTAAAAAGGTTCTTGAGGTACTCTACTTTTCGCTCAATTTCATCCATTGTGACCACTTGTGGAAGTCCACCATACGTGAGATATTCATTCAATAAATCTTCACGATTACCTTCTTTTGCAGACATAAACTCTTGAAAGCTTAAAGGCGTGATACGTATTTCGTCGCCTCGTCCTCTGAACTCTGTAATTACATCTTTAGAAAGGAATTTTGCATTGCTACCTGTTACATAAACGTCTGCATTTGTGATTTTGAGATAGCTATTGAGTACATCCTCAAACTCTGCCACCAACTGTACTTCATCAAGGAGGATGTAATATTGTTGAGAGTCTGTCATCCTTGAATCTATATAGTTCAACAAAGCATCAGGATTTCTTAGAGCGGCATTACGGCGGTCTTCCATATCAACCTTGATAATATGCAGTTCATCTACTCCTTGTTCTAAGAGATAGTTATGAAATAAGGTGAAGAGAAGGTATGATTTGCCACATCGGCGCATTCCTGTTATTACCTTTATCATGCCATTACCCTTGCGGGCAATGATTCTGTTTAAGTGAATATTACGTTTTATCTCCATGTTATTCGATTTTTTTGTGATTTATCACACTTTTGTCGAGTGCAAAGTTAGGAATATTATATGTAATCACCAAATATCATTCGATTTTTTTGTGATAAATCACACTTTTGACGAATACAGGGGCAAGAATGCTGGTTGTGAAGCTCGCCTCTCCTTTTTCATATTATTGTAAAAGGTAAACACTATTAGTCTTTTAAGCAAGCCAATGGAATAACTTTGACTCCATCAGGGCGTGTGTATGCCACACTGCCCCCAGTAAGTAAATCTTCTTCGGGCATGAAAGCTTAGTTTAGTGTCGCTGAATGTATGTTCAACGTCGTTGAACTTATGTTCAGCAGCGTTGAATTTAAGTTCAACGACGTTGAACATAGACTTTATGCTGATTTAGTGACTTTTTCATGGGGCTTTATATACTTTTTCTTGCGAATTATTAGACTTATTCAAGCAATTCTTTGTAATTTTGCATGTAAAAACATAAAGAGATGGAAATAGTAGAAAGAAATATAGTAGGCAAGAAGAGCCAAGAGGCTTGTGAGGATGGTATCGTCGTGACTGATGATTTCATCGCAGTGATTGATGGAAGTACGAGCAAGACTCCTACGCATCTTTCTCCCGATATGAAGAACGGACGTTATGCGATGGTGCTCATTTCGGAATTTATCAAAAAGGAATTAAAGGCTGAGGCTTCGGTTGATGACTTCTGCCAGGGCATTTCTTCCTATATATATAATAAGGTGTATAAGACTTTAGGCATGGAAGAGCGGATGAAACTGCATCCAGAAGAGCGACTCACTGCTTCTGCCATCGTCTATTCCTGTGCCAGGAGAGAAGTGTGGATGGTGGGTGACTGTCAGGCATTCATCGGTGGCAAACTTTACGAGAACAACAAGCCTTTTGAGGAAGAGATTGCCGCCAGACGTGCAAGCCTCATTCGTCAGGGAATGCCTCCTGCAGATGCACGCAAGGCTATCGAACCGCTGCTTATTCAGGCGATGCTCGACGGACAGAACTCTCATTATGCGGTAATCGATGGATTTCCTATCTACCGTGAGGGTGTAAAGGTCATTTCTCCAGCCATAGGAGAAATTGTTCTGGCAAGCGATGGATATCCGTTCCTGAAACCAACTCTTGCTGAAAGCGAGGCTGCCCTACAGGCTCAACTCGCAGCCGATCCTCAAAATATTTCCTCTTTCCTTGCCACTAAGGGACTGCTGGAGGGCTATCACAGTTTTGACGACCGGTCTTATATCCGGTTCAAATAAACATAAAAAAGTCCTATACAAGTAATATCCCGGTATAGGGCTTTTATTATAATCCTTAATTCCGCAACACTATAATTTAACTTTATTTATA
>UMHF01049355.1_pt1 | contig 37459 bp, 29 predicted proteins | sample 1965431 | NCBI WGS metagenome assembly UMHF01 (sample SAMEA4836088, study PRJEB28245) | human gut metagenome | biome: gut microbiome; material: fecal sample | place: Denmark | collected 2008
GCCGTATCGGCACTTAGAATTATGCGGTATTGCCCTAACTTACCCTTCCTCCGATATTATGATTTAGTTATTCGTATAATATAGCCCTCTTGTAAACTCGCCGTCAAAGGGCTGCTGATGGAAAAGGTGGGTCAGGACCTCTTCCACGCGGTCGGCAGGTTCCAGGGTGAACGCGGCCACGGCAAGGTCCACCGGCATTTCGGTCAGGCGGTCCCCCATATAAAGTGGTACAGGGTTAAACACGGTGCGCATTCCGGCGCTGCCGGGGGCGGAGCACCGCACCGGGAAATCCCGCCCTTTGCGGTCCCGCAGTTTGCCCTTGTGGGTGCAGCCCGCGCAGCTGGTGCGCACATTGCGCAGCGGGCAGGCGCGGGTCAGCATCAGGGGCAGGTGGCCATAGCACAGGGCAGAGGTGGGCACCGGGGTGCCGTCTTTCTGCCGGGGTGCCACAGCACGCATGGCGGTCAGGGCCGTTTCAGGCTGCACCAGCAGGCCACGGGCACCCAGGCACACATACTCTGCCGCAGACATTGGGTTGGTTACATTCAGCCCCAGCCCGCCGAACACCGGCAGGGGAGAGGCATACCCAAACTGCGCCAGATTGTTTGCAACCACACCCGCAAAGCCGGAACCTTCCAGCGCAGCCAGGCGGCGCATGGTGTCCGGTTCCACAGTGCCGAAAGCAGCGCGGGGCAGCTCCAGCAGCGTTTTGCAGCGCAAGGGCTGCGGCACAGCGTCCGCTTCCCGGATGGGCAGGATCAGATAGCGCAGCTTGGCCAGGTATTCGGCACCGGGCAGCTGGGCAGCGGTTTCAAAACGGGCGGCCAGCTGGGGTATCATGCCTACTTCGTGCTCGGCGTATTCCGGCAGGGTGATTTCCTTTGTGGCCAGGGGCGCAGGTTCACTGCGCTTTTGCAGCAGCTTGTCCAGCGCTTCGCGGCGCATCTCATTCCAGGCGGAGCCGGGCAAAAATCCGGGGCCGCCCTCGCCGCAGTTAAATTCAACCCCGGCGCAGGTGAACGGCGTACCGCCGGTTTTGCCCAGGGCACGCTCAATGCCGGGGGCAGGGTCTTTCTGTGCGGGCTGCGGTTCATCGGCGCTGTACACATTGACACGGCTGCCGTTGTCGTCGAAAGCTGTCAGCTTGATGCCGCCGTCCTCCACACCGCCGCTGACGCAGAAATGTACCGGAATGCGCTCCAGTTCGCGGCGGAACAGCTCGCGGGCTTTCGGCGTGGCGGCGCGCGTAGCGGCTGCATCGGCTTCGGTGCGCACGCCAAACATGGTGCCGTCATTGCGGCCTACCAGATAGGCATCACTGAAGCCGGAGCGGGAGAAAATATCCCGCAGCAGCGCTTCATCATAGGGCTGCCCGGCGCGGGCTGCGCGGCAGGCCGTTACCGCAGCGGCGGCATATTCCGGCGTGCGCAGGCGGCCTTCAATTTTAATGCTGGCAACCCCGGCGGCTTTCAGCTGGGCCATGTGGGGCACAAGGTCCATGTCTTTCAGGCTCAGGTGGCAGGCTTTGCCCGGCTGGCCGGGGCGCAGGCCGTTGGTAGCATCAAACGGCAGGCGGCAGGGACCCGCGCAGGCGCCGCGATTGCCGCTGCGCCCGCCCAGGAACGCGCTCATCATGCACTGGCCGCTCATGGACATGCACATCGCGCCGTGTACAAACACTTCGCATTCGATCGGGCTTGCCTTTACCACGGCTTCGATCTCCGCCAGGCTCAGCTCACGGGCCAGAATGGCGCGGGAATACCCCAGCTTTGCCAGCATCTTGGCGCCCTCTGCGGTGTGGATGCTCATCTGGGTAGAGCCGTGCAGGCGCAGGCCAGGCGCAATGCTGCGCACCAGCTGCGCGGTGGCAAGGTCATCCACAATCACGGCATCCGCCCCGGCGGCGGCAACAGCGCGCACGGCATCGGCCAGGCCGCCCAGCTCGGCGGCGTAAACCAGCGTGTTCAGGGTCACATGCACCGCAACCCCGCGGGCATGACAAAAACAGACGGCTTCGCGCAGGGCATCAGGGTCAAAGTTCCCAGCGCTGCGCCGCGCATTGTAGCCATCCAGCCCAAGATATACGGCGTCAGCCCCGGCAAACACCGCAGCCCGCAGCATATCAGCATTGCCGGCGGGGGCCAGGATCTCCGGGCGCTGTAAAACAGTCTGTTCCATCAGGCTTCGCTCGTCAGGGAACGGCGGTGCAGGTCGTCCACCTTTTTGCGCAGGGCGGCGTTTTCGCGGCGCAGCTCCTCGGCAGCCATCTTGGCGGAGGCGGCATCCTCCAGATAGTCTTTGATCTGGCGGCGCATATTATCCGCGCTGCCGCTGGCCTTTTCCAGCTCATCGCGGTAGTTCAGCGCGGTCATGATGGCAGCGGTGGTGATGGAAACCGAATTGGAAGAGCTCATCAGCTCATTCATATCAAGATTCAGGCGCTCGGCCAGATTCTGCATGTAATCTTCACTTTCGTTGGTAGAGATCACATAGCTCGAACCGCAGATGGTCAGACGTACTTTGTTAGCCATAGTTGGGGTCTCCTTTGTTTCAGTTGATGGTGTTTTTATCAGGAACACCCTGCACTTTTGTCGCCAAAAGCGGGACGGAAAGGGGCTTCTGCGCGGCAAAACCGCCCACCAGCCCCCGCAGTGCAGGAAAAATGCTTAAAATTATACCCTTATATTATAGTATAAAATGCCCGTAAGAAAAAGCCCCTTTTGTGTAAAATTGAAAAAATTGACGCGTGTGGGAAAAAAGCCTTGCACATATCGCCAATTTTGACTATAATGCTTAAGGTAAGTATTTTTATTGATTTTGAAAAATCAGTATAATCCCAGAGGATTCTGGTATAGATAAGCCGTAAGGAGAGGGATACTTTTGATGAAACTTACTAAAAAAGAATTTGAAAAAATTCTCAAAGACAAGGTCGTCAGCGAATGCGGCGTTACGTTGGACGTTGCTTCCGCCGAGCAGATCTACCGCTGCATGGCAATGATCGTTCGTCAGATCATGTCTGACCGCCAGAAGCAGTTCCAGGCCAAGACCTTGGGCGAAGGCAAAAAACAGGTCTATTACCTCTGCATGGAGTTCCTGATGGGCCGCAGCCTGCGCACCAGCCTGTTCAACCTGGGCCTGAACGAAGTTGCCGAGCAGGTTCTGGCTGACGCCGATATCAAGATCGACACCATTTATGAGCAGGAGCCTGATGCAGGCCTCGGCAACGGCGGCCTGGGCCGTCTGGCTGCCTGCTACCTAGATGGCATGGCTACCGACTGCATCCCCGGCACCGGCTACTCTATTTTGTATGAGTACGGCATCTTCAAGCAGAAGATCGTGGACGGCTGGCAGCAGGAAACCGCTGACAACTGGCTGCCCGGCGGCCAGGTGTGGATCAAATCCCACCCCGACCAGGCACAGGAGATCCGCTTTGACGGCCAGGCTATCGAGACCTGGGAGGGTGGTTTCCACCATGTCAAGTACGAAAACTACAACTCTGTCATTGCTGTTCCCAACGATATGTACGTTGCCGGTTACGGCACGCAGGGCGTTTCCAAGCTGCGCCTGTGGCAGGCCAAGGCACCCAGCTTTGATATGAGCAGCTTCAACGCCGGCAACTATAACACCGCTATCAGCCAGTCTGCTTCCGCAGAGCTGATCTCCAAGATCCTGTACCCCAACGATAACCACACCGAGGGCAAGATCCTTCGCCTGCGCCAGCAGTACTTCTTCAGCGCTGCTTCCGTTGCCGATATCCTGGGCAACCACCTGAACCAGTACGGTACCCTGGAAAACCTGCCGGATAAGATCGCCATCCAGCTGAACGATACCCACCCGACCATTGCCATCCCCGAAATGATGCGCATTTTGCTGGATGAGTGCAGCTATGAATGGGATGCAGCTTTCGACATCTGCCGCAAGGTCTTTGCTTACACCAACCACACTGTCATGAGCGAGGCTCTGGAAAAGTGGAACGTGGATATCTTCCGCTCCACCCTGCCGCGTATCTGGCAGATCGTGCAGGAAATGGACCGCCGCTGCCGTGCTGACCTGGAGAAAGCCTTCCCCGGCGACCAGGGCAAGATCAACTACATGGCAATCATTGGCGACAACCAGGTTCGCATGGCCAACATCTGCGCCTACACCTGCCATTCCATCAACGGCGTTTCCAAGCTGCACAGCGAGATCATCAAGGACAGCGTGTTCCATGATTACTTCCTGTACAAGCCGAAAGCATTCAAGAACGTTACCAACGGTATTGCTTACCGTCGCTGGCTGCTGGCTGCCAACCCCGGCCTGACCAAGCTGCTGGAAGATTCCATCGGCCCCGGCTTCAAGCAGGATGCTTCCGAGCTGAAGAAGTTCGAGAAGTTTGCTGACGATTCCGCCATGCTGGATAAGCTGGCCGCCGTCAAGCGCGCCAACAAGGTGAACTTTGCCAACTATCTGGAAAAGGCCACCGGCCAGGTCATTGACCCGGATTCTATCTTTGACTGCCAGGTCAAGCGCATGCACGAGTACAAGCGCCAGCACCTGAACGCCATGAACATTGCCGCTGAATACCTGTACCTGAAGGCAAACCCGAACGCTGACTTTGTGCCCAAGACCTATATCTTCGGCGCCAAGGCTGCCCCCGGCTACTACATGGCCAAGCAGATGATCCGCATGATCTGCAAGCTGGGCAAGCTGATTGACAACGATCCCGCTGTTAAGGATAAGCTGCGCATTGTCTACCTGGAAGACTACTGTGTCTCCCTGTCTGAACGCCTGATGCCCGCTTCCGAAGTGTCCGAGCAGATCTCTCTGGCCGGCACCGAGGCTTCCGGCACCGGCAACATGAAGTTCATGCTGAACGGCGCAATCACCTTGGGCACCCTGGACGGCGCGAACGTGGAAATCGCCGATGCCGCCGGTAAGGACAACGAGATCATCTTTGGTATGCTGACCCCCGAAGTCAACGCACTGAAAGGCATGGGCTACCATCCGCAGGCATTCATCTCTGATGATAATGTTGCCATGGCAGTTTTGGATATGCTGGAAAAGGGCTGGAACGGTGAGAACTTCAGCGAGATTACCAACAACCTGCGCAACTCTGACCCGTACATGGTCCTGGCTGATTTCAAGGATTACCGCCGTGCCCAGCACACCGTGCAGGAACTGTACAAGCAGAAGCAGACCTGGAACCGTATGAGCCTGATGAACATCTCCAACGCCGGCATCTTCTCCGCCGACCGTTCCATCATGGATTACGCCCGCGATATCTGGGGCGCTACCCCGGTTAAATAATCTGCCCAAAACAGAGCTTTAACCGCAGTGCGGGCGCGTGTGCAGCTGTGAACGTACACGCGCTGCCCGTACAATAAAATAAACGAACAGCCGCGATCCCGGCAGCCGACTTGAATTTGCCGGCGCCAGTGGGTCACGGCTGTTTTTGTACACTTGTTCAATGTAAGGATTGATTTGTTTGCCTGAACAACCAACGCATACTTTTTTTAACTCCCGCTGTGCGGAGTATAAAACACCGTTTGGCGCAGTTCCGGCGGGGCAGACCGTTACCTGGCGGCTGACTGTGCCGGAAAGACTGGGCTATGTGGACCCACACCTGGTGCTGACCAAAGACCGCGAAGACCCCGTGCATTACCGCATGGATTTTGACGGCCAGACCCCCGGCGTAAACCATTTTGTGTTCCAGCTGGCCCCCACAACATCGGGATTGTATTTTTACCACTTTGACCTGTACACGGATTTCCGCAAGATTTACCGCACCGCCAACGGGGAAGGTGAGCTGACCTGGGTGAATGGCCTGGATTGGCAGCTGACGGTGTACGAGCCGGACTTCAAGACCCCGGACTGGATCAAAGACGGTACGATGTACCAGATCTTCCCGGACCGCTTTTATGAGGGCGTACCCAACAAGCCGCTGCCCTTTGCGGACCGCATTTACCGTCCGGATAAAACCGGCGAGCCGTATTTTTGGCCCAATGAGCAGAGCGATGGCTACCTGAACATGGACTATTACGGCGGCGATTTTGCGGGCATCCAGCAAAAGCTGCCTTACCTGGAAGAGCTGGGCGTTACCTGCATTTACCTGAACCCCATTTTTGAGGCCCACGCCAACCACCGCTACAATACGGCCAACTACCTGAAAGCCGATCCACTGCTGGGCACCAACAAGGATTTTGCCGCCCTGTGTGCAGAAGCCAAAAAACACGGCATCCGCATTATTCTGGATGGCGTGTTCAGCCACACCGGTTCGGATTCGCTCTATTTTAACCGCGAAGGCCGCTATGGCCCCGGCGGCGCTTACCGTGACCGCAATTCGCCCTACCGCAGCTGGTATGACTTCGATTCCGGTTATGTCGGCGGCTACCGCAGCTGGTGGGGCTTTGAGACCCTGCCCGAAGTGGAGGAGGAGGACCCCTCTTACGGCAACTTTGTCTGCGGCAAGGGTGGCGTGATTGATACATGGCTGGGGCTGGGGGCTTCCGGCTTCCGGCTGGATGTGGCGGATGAACTGCCTGATGATTTTATCGAAAAGATCCGTGCCGCCGTCAAAGCCCACGGCGAGGATAAGCTGCTCATCGGCGAAGTGTGGGAGGACGCCACCACCAAGGAAGCGTTCGACCACCGCCGCACCTACCTGCGCGGCCATGGGCTGGATGCCACCATGAACTACCCGTTCCGCAATGCAGCTGTGGCTTTTGCCCGCGGCGAGGATGCCAGCGCGGTGGGGGAGCAGATCATGTCCATCTGCGAAAATTACCCCAAACCGGCGCTGGACTGCGCAATGAACTTCCTTTCCACCCACGATACCGAGCGCGGTATTACCGCCATTGCAGGCGAACCCGCCAATGGCCGCGATCGCTATTGGCAGAGCAAGCGGATGATCCCCGGCGACCGCATTGATGATGCCCTGCGCCGCGTGCTGCTGGCTTACGCCATGCTGTACACCCTGCCCGGCGTGCCCTGCGTGTATTATGGCGATGAGATCGGGATGCAGGGCTACCGCGACCCGTTCAACCGCGCATATTTTGACTGGAACTCCACCGAGCGCCGCCTGCGCGTGCCGCTGACCAACCTGGCCCGCCTGCGCCGCAGTTGCGATGCTTTTGACGGCGGCAGCATGGAGCTGGTGGAAGCCAGCGCCGATGTGCTGCACTACCGCCGCGTGGGTAAGGAGCAGTCCGCGGAGATTATCCTGAACAACGGCCCGCACCTGATTGTCCGCACCGCCTTTGGCAAGCAGACCGAAGTAAACCCCGGCGGCTTTACCATCCTGGTAGAAGATAACCAGCCGCAGCATGTGGGGTATTTTAAGTACTACTGATTTGTAGGGACGGCGTTGAGCGCATAAACGCGAGAAGCCGGAGACAATCCGGAATTAGGAATTTGAAATTAGCAATTAGGAATTAAAGGAAAAGCCACGGTTTTGCATTGCGCAGAGCCGTGGCTTTTTGGAATTTTATTGACTTAAATGGATGGCAGGGGAGTGGGGCGGAGCTTTTTGGCGGCGGTCACCAGCAGGGTCAGGATGGCAATAGCAGACCATGCGCCGGTGAGGTAGAGGAACCAGTTGCTGATATCCAGAAAAACAGCTCCGGCGGCGGTGAAAAGCAGATTGTACAGCTCAACGACTGCAATATACCCGGCGCTGAAACAGAACAGCCGCGCAAACAACCGCGGAAGAAGCTTTGGTGCCCGGAACACAAACCGGAAAAACATCAAAATACCGATGCAGAAAAAGCAGAGAAACTTGAGGTAAGCGTGCGGGTCATACCCCTGCAGGCAATGCAGAATGTTCAGCGGCGAAAAATCCCAGCAGACCTCCTTGCCCGTTAGGCCGAAGCGGTAGTTCGTAAAACCGACACTGTGGTACAGCTGCCTGCCAAGGAACCAGACCCGCATAAAGCGCAGGTCATTGTAAGCACACACACCCGCCGTCAGCAAAAGGTCAAAAATCAGATTATAAATTTTGTGAGATTTTTCCATGGCAAATGACCACCTTTCCCCCGTGAACCAGGAAATGTAATGTGCGTACAAAAACGAATATAATAAATAAAAACAATTATTACTGTATAAATGCTAGCATACCATCGGTCATAAGTCAATAAGAAACCTGTATAATTTGTGCTGCCGGAATATAGCAAGGTATACAAAAAGCCCGATGCCGCGTCAAACATGGCATTGGGCTTTGGCTATATTAGAACGGAGAAGCGTTCAAATGAACCGAATCAGTTGCTTTTGACTTCAAAGGTAACAGAATGGTTGCTCCAGAAGCTGGGAGAGAATGTGACTTCAAGATTCTGCCAATCTTCGGGAACTTCGTAAGAAATAACACCATTCATCTTTTTACCAGCGGCAACGTTGCCATCAAGGGTACTCTTGTCTGACAGAGCGACAGCTGTAATGCTTTCAGTAACAGAGTAGTCATCACAGTAGGCTTCGAAGCTGGCAATACTACTAACGTTGATGTCGGAACTGGAATCGTTTTCAATCTCGAATTCAAGAGTAACAAAGATGTTGCCTGCGCTGGGAGTAAGGTATTGTGAACCATGACTTGTTTCTGCATTTACAAGCGTAACTTTGACACCGTTACTTTCAGCAGTATCGCCGATACTGTAAACGGAAGGAGCATGGGTGACAGTAGGTGTACTGGGGGTGGAAGAACCGGAAGAGGCATCGGAACTGGCGGAAGCGGAACTGCTCGCATTTTGGTTGGAGGAACTGGAAGAACCACCCGCGACACCAATCAAAATAAACAGTACAACAATAACGATAATGGCGATAAGGCAGCCATTTGGTGTTTGCTTTTTACGGCAATGGGGACAGACTTTTGCATCATAAGGAATTTCTGACTTGCAATATTTGCACAGTTTTGTTTCAGGGGTTTCTTTCGACATGTGACATCCTCCTTCTTTATTAACTATTGTGATAATCAATAGTTATAATAATAAATATATACAAAACACGATACAAAGTCAAGCAAAAATATAAGAATCACAATAGAATGATATTGAGAACTATGGTAAACAACTATACTCATTCTAATAGAAGAGAGAAATGGGGTATAGGTGTGCTTGGGGAGCTTTTACAGGAGTTGAGAAAAGATAAGGGGATGACCCAGGCAGAATTAGCAGCAAAGCTGGAACTGTCACCTCTTACGGTATCTTCATATGAGTGTGGGCGCAGTGCACCGGATGATGAAACGAAAGTGAAAATCGCAGAAATTTTTGATGTTTCTGTTGACTATCTCCTAGGGTTGATTCGGGAGCCGGTATCTTACCGCAGAACAGTGACAGAAATTATTCTGCCAAAAAACTTTCAGGAAGATGACATTGCCAAAGTGCAGGAATACATCGAATTTTTGCAATACAAAAAAGAACAGGCAAAAGATAGAAAATAATCTGCTGTGCTGGAAATTGAAATAAAATAAAAAACAAAAAAGCCCGATACAGCAAATAATTTCTGCATCGGGCTTTTATCGTGTTTCAAATTATACTATATTATAAAGTTTCTTCGGTTCCTTCTTTTCAAAGAAGGAACAAAACAACCCCCGTAACAAAACTCAGCCCAGGCTGATGCCCATGGAGCGGGCAACGTTGAGCATATCGCAGTCATCGGGCACGCCGCGGGTCTTGCCGGCGATGTCTACCAGCGGGTTGGCGGTAACATGGTTGTTCACCATGGCAACGGTCACGCCAAAATGGTCGTCCGCCACCAGGCGTGCGGCATAGGTGCCAAACTGGGTGGCCAGCACGCGGTCATAGGCGCTGGGGCTGCCGCCGCGCTGCATATGGCCCGGCACACAGATGCGGGTCTCGGCACCGGTCAGCTCCTCCACCTGCTTGGCAATGCGGTTGGTGGCGGTGGTGTAACCGGCAGCGGCGCGCTTGGCGGTCCATTCTTTGCGCTTCATCTTGGATTCCTCGGTGGAAAGCGCACCTTCGGCAACCGCCAGGATGGAGAAGTTCTTGCCGGCCTTCTGGCGGCGCATAACAGCTTCGGCCACCTTCTTGATGTCATAGGGGTGCTCCGGAATCAGGATGATGTCCGCACCGCCTGCAATGCCGGAATACAGCGTCAGCCAGCCGGCCTTGTTGCCCATGACCTCAATGCACATTACGCGGCTGTGGCTGCCCGCAGTGGTGTGGATGCGGTCAATAACGTCAGTGGCAATGTCCACAGCGGTATGGAAACCGAAAGTAACATCGGTGCCAAAAATATCATTGTCGATCGTTTTGGGCAGGCCGATGATGTTCAGACCCTCCTGGCTGAGCAGGTTTGCCGTTTTGTGGGTGCCGTTGCCGCCCAGGCAGAGCAGGCAGTCCAGCTTGGCGTCCTTGTAGGTCTTTTTCATGGCGGCAACCTTGTCCACCTTGTCATCGCCCACAACGCGCATCATCTTGAACGGGGTGCGCTTGGTGCCAAGAATCGTGCCGCCTACCGTCAAAATGCCGGAAAACTCATCCGGTGCCATGACGCGGTAGTTGCCGTTGATCAGGCCGTCATAACCGTTCAGAATGCCAATGATCTCCACCTTGTCGCCCATGCGCTGATACAGCGCTTTGGCCACGCCGCGGATGGTTGCGTTCAGGCCGGGGCAGTCACCGCCGGATGTCAAAATACCAACACGCATCTTCATAGAAACCTCCCTGTCAGGCCGGTGCCGCTGGCGGCACGCGTACCGCGTTGCTGCACAATGCCGGGCAATGTGCATACAATTTGCATATTCTATCTTTTACAATACGCCACGCAGGCGGTTTTGTCAATGCGGTGCTGGGGAGGAGCAGGGGGAAAATTTTTGTAACCATTCCAAAACCGGGCAGAGAGGGTGCAGATGCCGGATTTTTTACATGTTTAACAAAAAAATCACAAAGATAAAGCGTTTCTTGTGTTTGATGCAGGCATATGGTATAATGAAACTGCAAAAGAGTACCTTCTCTTTTGGTTCGCAGATCACCTTGCAACAAGGAGATATGGATATGAAAAAGCGTGTAACGTTTTTGGCAGCTCTGCTGGTTGCGGCATGTTTTGGTGCAACCGTGGCGATGGCAGAAGGCAGCGCCAAAGTAACCGCCCAAAGCGGCCTGAATATGCGCCAGGGCCCCGGCATCAATTATAATGTGGTGACGGTATTGAGTAACGGCGCAACCGTGAATGTTGTTACCCCCGATGACGGCAATGGCTGGGCTTATGTGACCAGCGGCAAAAATGCGGGCTGGGTGGCAACCAAGTATCTCAGCGGCAGCGCCGCCACCACGCAGGCACCGTCCTGGCGCGGCAGCGCCGTCAACTGCACCGTTAAAAGCGATGCGAACATCCGCCGCGGCCCCGGTACGGATTTTGGCGTGCTGGGCGTTGTGCCCGCAGGCTTTACCGTCAGTGTGGACAGCTACCAGGATGGCTGGGCCAGTGTGACCTGGGGGGATGTTTCCGGCTACATTGCAACCAAGCTGCTCAACGGCCTGCCTGCCGCCAACGGCGGTACCTCCACGGCCAGCAACTCCACCAGCGGCCGCTACGAGGGCGCGGATGTGACCTGCACCCTGAACAGCGACGCCAACCTGCGCAGCGGCCCCGCCACCAGCTATGAGGTGCTGACCGCCGTTCCCGCGGGCTTTACCGTTACGGTACACAGCTATGCCAACGGCTGGTCCTGCGTGACTTGGGGCGATACCACCGGTTACATTTCCAACAGCCTGATCAACGGCCTGCCCACCGCCAACGGCGGCAAGGGCGGCAGTTCTTCCGGCAGCACTGCCGGTACCAGCTGGTACGGCGGCCATGATTATTCCAACGTGTACGACTACAGCTATTACCGCAGCCAGAACGCTGATCTGCGCGCCGCGTTTGGCAATGATGCCAACGCTTACCTGAAGCACTTTGTGGACTATGGCATGGCGGAGGGCCGCCAGGGCCGCGCCAGCTTTAACGTGTATACTTACCGGGATGAACACCCCGAACTGTGGGAAAAGTTTGGCGATAACCTGCGCGGCTACTACCTGTGGGCGTGCGGGATCCCGCAGTAAAAAAATTAAGGCAATACCGCACAATTCCCGCCTTACGGCTTAAGCACCGCTCCGGCGGCTGCGGCACGGCATCTGCGTTGCCAAAATGCTCGATAAGACATCCAGTATTATCTGCGCTTTTGGCTTAGCATCTGCCGCACCTCGCTCGCCGTATCGGCACTTAGAATTATGCGGTATTGCCTAACCAATCAGGAGGTGTCAAGATGACATTTCTGTTTTGGGCAGCAGCCATTGTGGTGTTTGCCATTGCGGAAGCTGCTACCACGGCGCTGGTTTCCATCTGGTTTGCCGTTGGTGCAGCGGCAGCCATGGTGGCCAGTATCTTTACCGCATCGCTGGGCGTTCAGTGCGCCGTGTTTGCCGTGGTGTCCGCCGTAACGCTGGCCGTTATGCTGCCGCTGCTGGCAAAGCGCCGCACCATGCGCCAGCCGCCCATTACCAACGGTTCGCCGCTTACCATCGGCAGCCGCGGCATTGTTCTGCGGGAAATCCCGCAGGGGGATATCGGCCGCGTGCGTGTGGATGGGCTGGATTGGCAGGCCCGCACGGTGGACGGCACTCCGCTGCCAAAAGATGCACGCTGCGAAGTAAAAAACGTGGACGGCGCGGTACTGATCGTATCCGCTGTTCCCGTACCGGCTGCGGCACAGCCCGCAGAACAACTGCACTAAGGCAGCCTGCCAAAGTGCCCCGTATTGTTTGAGGAGGCCCCTAATGTTACTGGTTATTGCTATCCTGCTGGTCCTTGTGCTGATCGGCATCGCCCGCTGCATTGTCATTGTGCCCCAGTCCAACGCCTATGTTACCGAGTGGCTTGGCGTGTATAAGGATACCTGGGGTGCCGGCCTGCACCTGCGCACTCCCTTTGTGGAGCGTGTGTCCCGCAAGGTCAGCCTGAAAGAAGAAGCCGCAGACTTTCCCCCGCAGCCCGTTATCACCCGCGACAACGTTACCATGATGATCGATACCGTTGTGTTCTTCCAGGTGTTTGATGCCAAGCTGTTTGCTTACGGTGTCAACCGCCCCATCCAGGCCATCGAGAACCTTTCTGCTACCACGCTGCGCGATATCATCGGTTCTATGTCCCTGGACGAAACGCTGACCAGCCGCGATCTGATCAACACCAAGATCACCGCCAGCCTGGACGAAGCGACCGACCGCTGGGGCATTAAGGTAAACCGCGTGGAGCTGAAAAATATTGAGCCCCCGGCAGAGATCCGCCAGGCCATGGAAAAGCAGATGAAGGCCGACCGTGAAAAGCGCGCTTCCATCCTGCTGGCGGAAGGTGAAAAGCAGGCAGCCATCACCCGCGCCGAAGGCGAAAAGGAAAGCGCCATCCTGCGCGCCGAAGCCGTAAAGCAGCAGCGCATCCGGGAAGCTGAAGGCGAAGCCCAGGCCCTGCTGATGGTGCAGAAAGCCAAAGCGGACTCTATCCGCCTGATCAACGAAGCCGCCCCCAGCCAGAATATGCTTGCCCTGCGCAGCATGGAAGCTATGGAAAAAGTGGCTGACGGCCAGGCCACCAAGATCATCGTCCCCTCCGAAATGCAAAACCTCGCCGCAACCGTGGCAGCGATTAAGGAAAGCTAAGCTCAATTAGGAGTTAGGAAGTAGGAGTTAGGAGTTTTTTGGGCCGCAGATGCCAAAAAGTTCTGTCTGAATATTAAAACAAAAATGTAGGGAACGGTCTTGACCGTTCCGTTGCCTTGAAACCGTATCCCATTATGGGTAATAATTTCAGGGTTTCGGAACGGTCAAAACCGTTCCCTACAATTATTTTATAGGCTTGCGGCGGACATTCAAACCGCCGTTTAACTCCTAACTCCTAACTCCTACTTCCTAACTCCTACTTCCTAACTCCTACCTCTCTATCCATTCCCTCATCGCATCCATCTGGTTTCGGGCATCCTGGCGGCCGAGCTCATATTGTGCATTCAGAACTTCGATGTCGTGTTCCATACGGCCAACATGCAGTAACTTGCTGGGGCGAATCAAAAAAACATCGCCCTGTTTGGCGGCCTGTTCTACAGCGCACACTTCGGTGTTGTACATCTGGTCGCGGCCGCGCATGGCCTCCACAAAGGCGGGATACTTGCGGTACATAGCTTCAAACGGGGCCATGGCGGCAGGCTGTTTCAGGTATCCGGCGGGCTGGGTCAGCACTACAATGCTTTTGCGGCAGCCGAAATCTTTCATTTTGGCATAGGGGATGCTGTCACTCACGCCGCCATCCAGATAGAGATTGCCGTTCCACTCCACCATTTTGGAGCACAGCGGCATGGACGCTCCCGCGCGAATCACATCCATCTTGCTGCCAACTTTCAGCTCGTCGCACAGGATATACTCCGGCTTGCCGGTGCGCACATTGGTTACGGTGACATAAAAATCAACGGGGGCTTTTTCAAAAGCAGCTTCGTTAAAGGGATCCAACCGCAAGGGGATATCCTCATAGCAGAACTTGGTGCCCACCACATCGCCGGTGGTCAGCAGGGAATACAGGCCCATAAAGTGCTTATCACTGCGGTATTTGCGGTAATAGCGGATGCTGCGCCCTTTTTGCCCGGCTACATAGCTGCACCCGTGCAGCGCACCGGCCGAAACCCCCACCACAACGTCCGGCATGATACCGGCTTCCAGGAAAACATCCAGCACACCGGCGGTGTAAATGCCGCGCATGGCACCGCCTTCCAGCACAAGGCCAAGGCGCTGGCCGAATGGTGTATTTGTTGCCATATCTTCATTCACCTCGTATCATCGTGATTCGTGACCGTTAGAAGGGCAGTGCCGCGGCACAGTCCTCGTCCGTATAAACGGCAATTCCGTTTTGTTCCAGCAGCTCGGCGGCTACACCGCTGCCGGAAATTTTTTTGCCGCTGAAAGTGCCGTCATAAATCGTGCCGTGGCCGCAGCTGGGGCTGTTGGCTTTCAGCACGGCTACCCGGCAGCCCGTCAACCTTGCCAGCTGCAGGGCAATTTCGGCACCTTTGCGGTACTGGGCGGTCACGTCGGCCCCGGCAGCCGTCACCACGCGGGAACCGATGCGCTCCGCGGGCGTGCGCGGTGTGGGTAAACCGCCGTACACTTCGGGGCAGACGGGCACCAGCTCATGCTCGGCAGCCTGCAAAGCCGCTACCAGGGCCGGGCGGGCGTTATCGCCGCCGGAATATTTGCACGCAACGCCAAGCAGGCAGGTGCTGATGAGAACTTTCATGCCGGACACCACTTTCAGATAAAAATTGCGGGATGTTTAGAATATAAGGCAATACCGCATAATTCTAAGTGCCGATACGGCGAGCGAGGTGCGGCAGCCGCCGGAGCGGTGCTTAAGCCGTTAGGCGGGAATTGTGCGGTGTTGCCATAAACATCATAAACAGGTTTTTATTATATCATAAACTTTTTGCCCGGCGCATACAATTTGCTTTGAAATTGAACAAAGGGGGCAAACTGTATGAGAAACCAAAACCGCATTACCCCGGCGCAGGCCCGGCAGCTGATGCAGCAGCGGGCCATTTTGTGGGATGTGCGCACCCCGGCGGAGTATGCCGCGGGGCATATCCCCAGTGCGCGCAATGTTCCGTTGGACCGGCTGGAAGAGGAGCTGCCGAACCTGCCGTCCAACGGCCACCCGGTCATTGTCTGCTGCCGCAGCGGGCAGCGCAGCGCCATAGCGGCGGAGCTGCTGGCCCAGGCGGGGCGGCAGGTGTACGACCTTGGCTCTATCAACTGCTGGGATGGCCCGCTGACACGGTAATAAGGAGAAGCCCATGAAGCGCTGGTACAACCGAAAGCCCGAAACGATGCAGGATTGGCTGCTGCTGTTTGCGGTGGCTGCCGCGCTGCTGGCTGCGGTGTGGTATCTGCCCTCCATCGCGGCTGCGTTGCGGGTGCTGCTGGGGCTGGCAACGCCCTTTGCGGGCGGTTTGGCGCTGGCCTATGTGCTGGATATCCCCGCCCGCTGGTTTGCCATCCACCTGTTCGGAGGGCGGCGCGGGCCGGGTATCCTGCTGGCGTATCTGGCACTTTTTGGCACAGTTGCGGCACTGGTGGGGCTGGTTGTACCGCAGCTGGTGCAAAGCGTGGGCAGCTTTGCCGCGGCTCTGCCCGGCTACCTGGAAAACGCGCAGGCGCTGCTGGAGCTGGTGCAGGCAAACTATGGGGTGGATACCACCAGCCTGAGTGAACTGCTGCTGAATTCCGGCAGCAGCGTGGAAAGCTTCCTTTCCGGCCTGGCCCCGCAGTTGGCCCAGGCGGCCATGGGGGCGGCGGGGCAGGTGGTGAATGGTTTTCTGGCGTTGGCGGCCTCGGTGTACCTGCTGTGCGGCAAGGCGGAACTGCTGCATACTGCCCGCCTGGCCCTGCGCACTGCGCTGCCGCCGCGCACCGCGGGTAACGTGCTGGGCGTGTTTGCCATGGCCAACAAAACGTTCAGCGGCTACATTGGCGGACAGCTGGTGGATGCTGTATTGGTTGGCGGCGAAACGTTTGTGTTAATGCTTTTGTTCGGCATCCCGTATGCGCCGCTGATCAGCGTGGTGGTGGCCGTTACCAACATTGTGCCCATGCTGGGGCCTTATCTGGGGGCGGTGCCGGGGGCAGCGCTGCTGCTGTTCAGCGGCCAGCCGGTGCATGCGCTGGAATTTTTGGTCATTGTTCTGGTGGTGCAGCAGGTGGACGGAAACTTTATTGCGCCGCGCATTCTGGGCAGCGCCACGGGCATTTCCGGCCTGTGGGTGCTGGCGGCTATTGTGGTGGGCGGCGGACTGTTCGGCATTCCGGGCATGGTCATCGGGGTGCCGGTACTGGGGGTGGCGGCCAACCTTGCCAAAGCGGCCCTGCCCAGGGAACCGGATGGGGAAAAAACAAAACCGGGCGGGGAAACATAGCGCGGAACCAGTGCAACATATTTCACCACACTGTTTGCATAATGTTAAGATTTTTCCCCTTGAAAAGCCGCCGTTAGATGTTACAATTAAACTGTAAGAGTTTGTGCCGCCGGTGGCGGTCAAGTAGGGGCAGAACAGTTTTTGCAGGCTGGCAGAGCCCCTTATGTCAGGAGAATGTGTATGAATGAGCAGAACGACCATATTTGGATGCACAAAAAACCGGAAACGGTTTTTGACTGGCTGGCGATCATTGCCATCAGCATTGCACTGTACCTGATGCTGGGGCACCTGAATGTGTTTGCCGGCGGCATTGCCAAGTTCTTGGATGTTGTGGCCCCTTTTGCCAGCGGCATTGTGATCGCCTATGTGCTGGACTGCATTGTGCGCCCGGTGCAGCGGTATGTGATGAAAGAGAACCCCAAGCTGCGCTGGCTTTCGATCCTGATTGCCTATATTGTTGCGGCGCTGATTATTACGCTGTTGGTTTCCATGGTGGTGCCGCAGGTCGTTTCCAGCATTACCATGTTGTTCACCAACCTGCCGCTGTACATATCCAATGTGCAGAACCTGCTGGATATGCTGCAAAACCGTTATGGCCTTGATTTGAGCCGGGCAACCGAAATGCTGGATAATTACGAAAGCATGATGAACAGCCTGACTGAAGTGCTCAAATCCTCGGCACCGCAGATCATGGCGTATGTTTCCGGTGTGGCATCCAACGTGGTGGATATTTTTACTGCACTGGCTTCCAGCGTGTACATGCTGGCCGAAAAAGACAAGCTGCTGCGCCAGCTGCGCACCATGGTGCACGCGTTTTTCCCGCCGTATATTGCAGATACCGTCCTGGAAACCTGCAGCTTTGCCAACAACAATTTTGAAGGCTTTTTTGGCGGCAAGATCATTGATTCCGCTATTATCGGTGTGCTGACCTTTGTGTGCTGCAATATTTTTGGCATTGAGTTTGCCCCGCTGATCGCGGTCGTGGTTGGCATTACCAACATCATCCCGGTGTTTGGCCCCTTCATCGGCGCAATCCCCTGCTTGCTGATTCTGGTGTTCGTCAACCCGTTTGATGCTCTCAAGTTCCTGATTCTGATTATTGCCATCCAGCAGGTGGACGGCAATATCATCGGCCCCAAAATTTTGGGCAAGTCCATCGGCGTATCGGCCCTGTGGGTGCTGGTGGCCATCGTGATCGGCGGCGACTTGCTGGGGGTTGTGGGCATGGTCGTCGGCGTGCCTACTTTTGCCACATGCTATGGCCTGCTGCGCCAGTTTACCGCCTGGTGCCTGGAGCGCCGCGGCATTGATGCCGAAGGAAACCCGCGGGCGAAGCAGGCAGAACCCGCACAGCCGTTAAATGAAAACCAAGTTCAGCCCCGGAATGAAACCGAAAATCAGCCCGCTGCCGTGCAGCATTAAACCATAGGCAATACCGCATAATTCTAAGTGCCGATACGGCGAGCGAGGTGCGGCAGATGCCAAGCCAAAAGCGCAGATAATACTGGATGCTGCAAAGGTGAGCGCCGCCAGTGGCGGAAACAGCGAAGCGAAGCAGGGGCAGCGGTCGCAGAGTGCGAGGGGCTTTTGCCCCCGAAGCACGATGCGGGTACCGCAACCCGACATTATCGAGCATTTTGGCAACGCAGATGCCGTGCCGCAGCTGCCGGAGCGGTGCTTAAGCCGCAAGGCGGGAATTGTGCGGTGTTGCCCATAAATAAACAGCAGCCCCGCCGGAACGCACCCCCGGCGGGGCTGCTGCTTTGCTGCACGGGGGGAGTAAAACAGTAAAAAAAGTTCTTGACAACCTTTGTGGATGGTGCTATTCTTTAGCTGTTAAAAGCATTGATCGGGAAAAGTACCATCCAATAGCTGCACAGAGAGCCGGGCCATGAGCTGGAAGCCCGGACAGGGAAGGGATGCGAAAGAACACCCGTTAGCTGCAAACCCAAAGCGGGCATTCCCCGCAAGTAAGGGCGCCGCACCGCCGCGCGTTAAAACGGCAGCGTTTCAAAGGTGAACGTGTACGGAAAAAGTGACCGTATGCCATTATTCGGGCTGCGGTAATTTAGGTGGCACCGCGGATCAAGACAGCGATTCGTCCTAATACAAGGACGAAGTGGGCTGTCTTTTTTTTGTTACCATTTCGCAGGGAAGAAATACTGGTGTAAATGGAAAAAGGAGTGTTACCAAATGTGCTGTGTATTAGGGTATGCCGGACATGATCTGTCCAAAGAAAAATTTACCGAATTGTTGATGCGTACTGCTTCCCGCGGGCCGGATGACCAGCGTGTGGCAGAAACTGAGTTTGGCCTGCTGGGCTTTGGCCGTTTGGCCATTATGGGTCTGACCCCGGAAGGCATGCAGCCCTTCTTCCGCGGCAACGACTGTGTTGTCTGCAACGGCGAACTGTATGGCTTCCGCCCGGTCAAAAAAGAGCTGGAAGCTGATGGCTACACCTTTGAGTCGGATTCTGACTGCGAGATCATCCTGCCGCTGTATTACAAGTACGGCCTGGATATGTTCAATCATCTGGATGCCGAGTTCGCCATGATTTTGTACGACAGCCGCAAAAAATGGCTGATCGCTGCGCGTGACCCCATCGGTATCCGCCCGCTGTTCTATGGCTATAGCGAATCCGGCCACATCGCCTTTGCTTCCGAGGCCAAGAACCTGATCGGCCTGTGCAAAAAGATCTATCCGTTCCCCATCGGCAGCTATTACTGCAACGGCAAGTTTGTGCGCTACTGCGATATTGCCGATACCCCCGCTTACAACACCGATGATATGGACACCACCCTGACCAAGATCCGCGAAAAGCTGGTGGCCGGTGTGGATAAGCGGTTGGACGCCGACACTCCGGTGGGCTTCCTGCTTTCCGGCGGCCTGGATTCCAGCCTGGTGTGTGCCATTGCCGCCAAAAAGCTGGGCAAGCCCATCCGCACCTTTGCCATTGGCATGAGCGAGGACGCCATTGACCTGAAGTACGCCAAGCAGGTGGCGGATTACCTGCACGCCGACCACACCGAGGTCATCATCAACAAGGAAATTGTGCTGAATGCGCTGGAAGAAGTTATCGCCATGCTGGGCACCTGGGATATCACCACCATCCGTGCTTCGGTCGGCATGTATCTGGTGTGCAAGTACATCCATGAGCACACCGATATCCGTGTGCTGCTGACCGGCGAAATTTCGGATGAGCTGTTCGGTTACAAGTACACTGACTTCGCCCCCTCCGCCCACGAGTTCCAGGCAGAAAGCCAGAAGCGCATCCGTGAGCTGTTCATGTACGATGTGCTGCGCGCAGACCGTTCCATCAGCGTCAACAGCCTGGAAGCTCGCGTGCCGTTCGGTGATCTGGATTTTGTCAAATATGTCATGTCCATTGACCCGGCCCGCAAGATGAACATTTACAACAAGGGCAAGTACCTGCTGCGCAAAGCCTTTGAGGGCGACTGGCTGCCGGAAAGCATCCTTTGGCGTGAAAAGGCAGCGTTCTCGGACGCCGTGGGACATTCCATGGTGGATGACATCAAGGAGTATGCCGAGAGCTATTACACCGACCGTGAGTTTGCCGAAAAGAGCGGCAAGTATGCCTACTGCCGCCCCTTTACCAAGGAAAGCCTGCTCTACCGTGAAATTTTTGAAAAGTATTACCCCGGCCAGGCAGAGATGATCGTGGATTACTGGATGCCCAACAAGGCATGGCCCAACTGCGCCGTCAACGACCCCAGCGCCCGCGTGCTGAAAAACTACGGCGATTCCGGTAAATAATTTTACGAGGGCTTTGTGTTCCTTCTTTGAAAAGAAAGAACTGAAGAAACTTTAATAATATAGATTAAAAAATAAAGGCAATACCGCATAATTCTAAGTGCCGCAGCCGCCGGAGCGGTGCTTAAGCCGTCAGGCGGGAATTGTGCGGTGTTGCCATAGAATTCACACCCCCGCCGTGGATGCACAACTCCGCGGCGGGGGTGCGTTCTATACGCTGCCACTTGCCCCAAAACGGGGGATAGGCTATAATGAAGGAACCAAACAAAAGGAGCATTTTTGCATGAACATCCGTCCCGCGCAGCAGGGTGATTTGCCCGCACTGCTTGAAATATTTGCCCATGCCCGCGCTTTTATGGCACAGACCGGCAACCCCACCCAGTGGCCCGCTACCTACCCCGGCGCAGAGCTGATGCAGCAGCAGATCGCCCGCGGCGTCTGCTATGTTCTGGAGGGTAATGCCCGCCCGGAGGCAACGTTCTGTTACATTCCCGGCCCGGAACCGACTTATGCCGAAATCTATGATGGTGGCTGGCCGGATGATGCTCCCTATGCCACCATCCACCGCATGGCATCGGCTGGGCGGGTGCATGGGGCGGCGGCAATCTGCTTTGCCTGGTGCGCGGCCCGCGGCCTGCCCCTGCGCGCCGATACCCACGCGGACAACAAAGTAATGCAGCACCTGCTGGAGAAAAATGGCTTTGTGCGCTGCGGCAATATTACACTGGCGGATGGAACTTCCCGCATTGCCTATCATTGCACTGTGCCGCCGCGCGGGGGCAAACAGCAAACTGCTGCCCAGGCCGCCGCAGCGCTGGCCCAGGCAGCCAAAGCTCTGCCCAAACCAGCCGACGGCCCGCTGCTGGTTGCATTGGATGGCCGCTGCGCCGCGGGCAAAACCACCATTGCCGCCCAGATGGCCCGGCAATACGGCTGGGGTGTGGTGCACTTGGATGACTTCTTTTTGCAGCCGATCCAGCGCACCCCCCAGCGCATGGCGGAGCCCGGCGGCAACCTGGACCGCGAACGCCTGATTGCCGAGGTGCTGGAACCCCTGCGCGCCGGGCAGCAGGGAGGCTACCGCCTGTTTGACTGCCGCACAATGGCGCTTGCCCCCGGCACTGTACCGCTGCCCGAGACGCCGATCATTTTGTTGGAAGGTTCCTACTCCTGCCACCCGGACCTGTGGAATTACTGCGCCTTGCACGCCTTTGTGGATGTGGAGCCTGCCGAGCAGCTGCGCCGCCTTGCCGCGCGCGTCCCGGAAAAGCTGGAAGATTTCAAAACCAGATGGATCCCCAAAGAGGAAACCTATTTTGCACATTTCCAGATCCCGGAACGGTGCGAGGTGAAGGTATAATTACGGCACGTTTTGTAAGACCCTGCCGGCCTATAAAATGCTGTCAGGGGGGGGATGCCCTTATCCCGCCACGAAAAATCATAAATGGTTTGCTGTGCACCTAAAAAATATTTGCAGGGGACGATGCTTGCATCGCCCCGGAGTGTTTGTCCGGTGAGGAACATTTGAAAGAATGCGTTGCTTATTTTGGGCGGGGGCATACACATCCCAATATAATATAATAAAACCAAAAATCCCGGCACGACTTTCATTCTGAACAGCACCCCATTTGTTAGACAGTATGATATACTATTTAACAAGTGGGGTGTTTTGCTATGCCAAAAGGAGTACCAAACAAACGATATACGCCGGAATTCAAGAGAATGGTTGTAGAAACGATGAAAAAAGAACATCTGAGTATCTATGCAGCGATGCAGGAATTTGGAATTAACGACCATAAAATTATAGAGCGTTGGGAACGCATTTATCTGGAAGAAGGGCCGGAAGGGTTAGCCATCGAACGGCGTGGCCGCAGCAGCAAAGGCCGTCCGCCAAAGCAGTTGCCGAAGCAGGTGGAAGAAGATCTGCTAGCCGAAGTGCAGAGACTGCGTGCGGAGAACGATTACCTAAAAAACTTGCAAGCCTTGGTTTTGGAAGACGAGCGACGCCAGCGCAGAAAACGCAGGTAGTTCAAAAACTGAGGCAAAGACATTCTCTGGATATTCTTCTCTCAATCGCTCAACTGCCCCGTGCCACTTTCTACTATCATCTGAAGCGGATGAACAGTTCAGATAAGTATAAAGCTGTCAAAGCGGAGATCACGGCCATCTACCACGAAAACAAAGGAAGATACGGCTATCGCCGCATTACAACAGAACTTCACAAGCGCAATTTTCTCCTGAATCACAAGACTGTCCAGCGGCTTATGAAGGAGCTGGGTTTAGTTTGCCGTGTCAGGAGGAAGAAGTATCGTTCTTACAAGGGTGAAGTTGGCAAAATTGCGCCGAATCTGTTAAACCGGGACTTCCGCGCCGAAAAGCCGAACCAGAAGTGGGTCACCGATGTGACAGAGTTCAGTTTGTTTGGCGAGAAGCTCTATCTCTCGCCCATCCTTGATCTGTGCAGCAGCGATCTGGTCAGCTATACCATCTCTGACCATCCTGTTCTGAGTATGGTTACGACTATGCTGGATAAGGCTTTTGAGAAGATACCGGATGGAACCGGGTTGATCCTTCATTCTGACCAGGGCTGGCAATACCAGCATAAGCGGTATCAGCGGATGCTCCGCGAGAAGGGCATCCGACAGAGCATGAGCCGGAAAGGAAACTGTCTGGACAACGCCGTGATAGAGAATTTCTTCGGACTGCTCAAAAGTGAGCTGCTGTATTTGCAGGAGTTCCGCTCCATGGAACACTTCAAACTGGAACTGATCGAATATCTAGATTACTACAACAACCGCCGCATCAAGGCAAAGTTAAAGGGCTTGCCGCCTGCAATTCACAGACAGCAAGCCCTTTCAGCTGCTTGAACAATTTTTACTTCAAAATATTGTCTAGCTTTTTGGGGTCACTTCATTCCAAAATCATGCCGGGATCTTTATTATTCTGTGCGAAGCCGATTAAAGTTTTTCGCCGAAGCCTTTTTTCAAAAAGGCTGGAAAGGCAAAATTAAAATCAACCCTTGCTCTTTTTGCTGGTGGCCTTCATGCGCAGGTCGTGGTCCAGGATGCGCTTGCGGATGCGCAGGTTCTCCGGAGTAACTTCCAGCAGCTCGTCCGGTGCCAGGAATTCCAGGCAGCCTTCCAGGCTGAACTTGGTCACGGGGATCAGGCGCAGAGCATCGTCACTGCCGGATGCACGGGTGTTGGTCAGGTGCTTGGTCTTGCACACGTTGACGGTGATGTCCTCACCGGTCGGGGTGTAGCCAACAACTTCGCCCTCGTAAACCTTTTCGCCTGCGGTCACAATCAGGGTGCCGCGCTGCTGGGCGTTGAACAGACCGTAAGTGACGGCATCGCCGGTATCAAAGCTGATCAGGGAGCCGCTGGAACGGGTGGCAATGGGGCCGCACCATTCTTCGTAACCATCAAAAATGGTGTTCATGATGCCTTCGCCGTGGGTGTCGGTCAGGAACTGGCTGCGGTAGCCAAACAGGCCGCGGCTGGGCATACGGAACTCCAGACGGGAACGGTTGTTCATCATCTGCATGTTCATCAGGATGGCCTTGCGGGCGCCCAAAGCGGTCATAACGTTGCCCTGATAGGTTTCCGGCACGTCAATCACAACGCGCTCCATGGGCTCCATGGTCTTGCCGTTCTCCTCATGGGTCAGAACATGCGGGGGGCTGACCTGCAGCTCGTAACCTTCGCGGCGCATGGTCTCAATCAGGATGGACAGGTGCATTTCGCCACGGCCCATTACGCGGAAGGAATCGTTGGTGGCGGAATCTTCCACACGCAGGGCAACGTCCTTCAGCAACTCGCGCTGCAGGCGGTCACGGATCTGGCGGCTGGTGACGTACTTGCCTTCCTTGCCGGCAAACGGGGAATCGTTGACGGAGAAGGTCATCTCAACGGTAGGATCGTTGATCTTAACAAAGGGCAGCGGCTCAACCTTGCTGGGGTCGCACACGGTGTTGCCGATGGAAATATCGGGCAGACCGGCAAAGGCAACAATATCACCGGCAGCGGCCTGCTCAATGGGCTCGCGGCCGTTTGCCTTAAAGTCAAACAGCTTGGTGATGCGGCCGGTCATGTGCAGGTCGGGGGTGTGCCAGTCGCAAACCTGAACAGCCTGGCCAACCTTGATGATACCGTTCTGCACGCGGCCAACGCCCATGCGGCCCACAAAGTCGTTGTAGTCCACGCTGGAAACCAGCATCTGCATCGGGGCTTCGGGTTCACCCTCCGGCGGGGTAACGTACTTCAGGATGGTATCAAACAGCGGCTTCAGGTCGGTGCCGTTTTCGGGGTGGGTCCAATCATAGCTGGCGGTGCCGTTACGGCCGGAGCAGAACACCATCGGGCTGTCCAGCTGCTCGTCGGTAGCGCCCAGGTCCATCAGCAGCTCCAGGATCTCGTCAATAACTTCTTTAATGCGGGCGTCGGGACGGTCGATCTTGTTGACGGCAATGACCAGGGACAGATTTTGCTGCAAAGCTTTCTGCAGAACAAAACGGGTCTGGGGCATGCAGCCTTCGGCTGCGTCAACCAGCAGCAGAACGCCGTTGACCATTTTCAGCACGCGTTCTACCTCGCCGCCAAAGTCGGCGTGGCCCGGGGTGTCAACAATGTTGATCTTGACGCCTTTATAGACGCAGGAGCAGTTCTTTGCCAGGATGGTGATGCCGCGTTCACGCTCGATGGCGCCGGAGTCCATCACGCGCTCAGCAACCTGCTGATTGGAGCGGAATGCGCCGGACTGCTTCAGCATCTGATCCACGAGGGTGGTCTTGCCATGGTCAACGTGGGCGATAATGGCAATATTGCGAAGATTTTCTTGGATCATAACCTACGATACCTCTTTATACTTTCAAAATCTGGGGTTTGGTGCACGAATATAGGCTGCGGCAGGGGCTAACATCCCAACTGCAGCACACTTATACTATATTGTACGGCACCATGATGAAATTGTCAAGAATCGTAAATTGTTTTTTCTTATGGTATAATTAAAAATAATCGTGGGGAATTGCGCGGTTTTCTGGTTATTCTACCAACAACATGGTTTGCGGTAAATAACCCAAAAGAGGGAAAAGGCCGCTGCATATACCCCTTGCATTGATTGGGAAAGGGAAGAACTATGCCAAAGACACGCCGTAAGGTCAACATCATTGGTCACCGCAACCCGGATACAGACTCTATCTGCTCTGCGCTGGCCTATACCTACCTGAAAAACCAGCTGGGGGATGCTGTGTACGAAGCCCGCCGTGCCGGGCAGATCAACCGCGAAACCGCCTTTGTGCTCAAGCATTTTGGGGTGGAGCCGCCGCGCCTGTGTACCGACGTCAGCCCCCAGGTGAAGGACATCGACATCCGCGAGCAGCCCGGCATTGATAAGGAAATGAGCATCCGTGCCGCATGGAGCATGATGCGCGACACCGAGATTGATACCTTGTGCGCCATTGACGAGGATAAAGAACTGCTGGGCCTGATCACTGTTAAGGACATTGCCAATGCCAATATGGACCTATTTGATACTGAGGTTCTGGCAAAATCCAAGACGAGCTACAAAAACGTGCTCAGCACCCTGGAAGGCGAAATGCTGCTGGGCGACCCCAATGCCTGCATTACCTCCGGCCGCATTTTTATTGGCACCAGCCCGGAAATTATGGATGGTGCCGTGAACCCCGGCGATATTGTGCTGGTGTCCAACCGGTACGAAGTGCAGATGTGTGCCATTGACTGTGGCGCCGGTGCCATTGTTGTCTGCTGCGGCTCTGCTGTGCCGCGTACCATTTTGGCCCGCGCACAGGAAAAAGGATGCATTGTCATTACCACCCCGTTTGATACGTACGCCGCCGCCCGCCTGATTTCCACCGCTGCCCCGGTGCGCCACTTTATGCGCAGCAAGAACCTGTTGGAATTCAGCGTGAATACTGCAGTGGAAGACGCCCGCAAGGTCATGGCCAATGTGCGCCACCGCTATTTCCCCATCCTGGATGCCAATGGCAAATATTGCGGTGTCATCAGCCGCCGTAATTTGTTGAACGTGCACCGCAAGCAGGTCATTATGGTGGACCACAACGAGCGCGGTCAGGCTGTGGATGGTCTGGAGCAGGCGGAGATTCTGGAGATCATCGACCATCACCGTCTTGGTGCACTGGAAACTGCCGGGCCGGTGTATTTCCGCAACGAGCCGGTTGGCTGCACCGCTACTATCATCAGCCGCATGTATGAAGAGCACGGTGTAGAGATCCCACCCCAGATTGCAGGCCTGCTGCTTTCCGCTATTCTGTCGGACACGCTGATGTTCCGTTCGCCTACCTCCACGCCGCTTGACCAGCACATTGCCGAAAAGCTGGCCAAGATCGCGGGCGAGGAGATCCCCACCTATGCGGAGCAGATGTTTGAAGCCGGCGCCGACCTGACGGGCCGCACGGCGGACGATGTGTTCTTCTCTGACTTTAAGGTATTCAGCCGCGGCGATGCCAAGTTCGGCGTTGGCCAGGCTATTTACATGACCTCCAACTCCCGCTCGGCGGCAGAAGCGCTCATCACGCCATTTTTGCCGGAAGCACTGGCCCAGGCCGGTGTGCCCATGGTGTTCTTTATGTGCACCGATATGCGTGCCCAGGCCACAGACCTGCTGTTCTGCGGCCAGCAGGCGGAAGAAATTGTGCGCAGCGCATTCCATGTGGAAACCAAAGACGGCAAAGCTGTGCTGCCCGGGGTTGTCAGCCGCAAAAAGCAGCTGATCCCCCCGCTGATGGCGGCATTGCAGGCACTGCAAGCGTAAGTTAGGAGTTAGGAAGTAGGAGGTAGGAGTTATCTCAATTAGGGATTAGAAATGAGAAATTAGGAATTTGAGCTGAACCAAGGGCGGCGGGGGGAAGTTTCGGGATGATGCGGAGTGAGGCCCCGGCGGCTATGCCGATGGGGTGGGGTGCCGGCGCCCGGTATGTCCCGGAACTTCACACCGTCGCCCGCGGGCAACTACTAGGTTCCGAGGTCTCCGACGAATAATTATTCTGATATTTATACATTGCTTTAAGATGGCCGTGAATGTTCTTTATTTTAGTACATTTGCGGCTTTTTGTTGCCGTTCGACATGATTTCACCAATTAAAATTAACGCTTTTTTCACCTTTTGACGTTGAACACGGTGTATAATAATCTAATACACTGTATAATGCAACGATAAGTCTCAAAAGTAAAAGGAGGACAAACCATGGGTGAGTATGCGGCAATCGAAAAAGAAGCCAAGCTGTTTACAGAACTGTGTGTGCATAACGATGCCATTGATCCGAACCTGTTTGATGAGTTCGGTGTAAAGCGCGGCCTGCGCGATAAGGACGGCAACGGTGTGCTGGCCGGGATTACCAATATTTCCCGCATTGATGCGTTTGAAATGCGTGACGGCGTTAAAACCCCCTGCGATGGCAAGCTGTGGTACCGCGGGTATAACGTGTATGACCTGATCCGTGGTTTGCGCGGCAAGCGCTATGGCTTTGAGGAAGTTGCCTACCTGCTGCTGCTTGGCGATCTGCCCAATGAACAGCAGCTGCATGAATTTACCGACTGCCTGACCAAATGCCGTGCCCTGCCCAGCAACTTTGTGCGGGACGTTATCATGAAAGCCCCCAGCAAGGATCTGATGAACAGCCTGACCCGCAGCGTGCTGACCCTGGCTTCTTATGATGATTCGGTGGGGGATAACAGCCTGCAGACCCAGATGGAGCAGTGCATCAAGCTGATCAGTGTCTTCCCCATGCTGGCGGTGTATGGCTACCATGCCTATAATTACTACCTGAATGACGGCAGCATGTACATCCACCGCCCGCGGCCGGAGCTTTCGGCGGCAGAAAACCTGCTGCAGATGCTGCGCCCCGACCAGCAGTATACCCCGCTGGAAGCCCATGTTCTGGATATTGCTCTTCTGCTGCACATGGAGCACGGCGGCGGCAATAACTCCACTTTCACCACCCGCGTGGTCACTTCTTCGGGGGCGGATACCTACTCGGTCATTGCAGCGGCGCTTTCCAGCCTGAAGGGCCCCAAGCACGGTGGCGCGAACATCAAGGTCATGGAGATGATGGACGATATCCGCGCCCATGTTTCCGACGTGACCGATGAGGACGAAATGCGTGCCTACATTGGCAAAATTGTAGATAAAGAGGCCTTTGACCATAAGGGCCTTGTGTACGGCATGGGCCATGCGGTCTACTCTCTGTCGGACCCGCGCGCGGTGGTGTTCAAGAGCTTTGTGCAGCAGCTGGCCATGGCCAAGGGCCGCAAGGCGGACTTTGACTTTTACAACACGGTGGAGCGCCTGGCCCCGCAGGTGATTGCCGAAAAGCGCCACATCTATAAGGGCGTTTCCACCAACGTGGACTTCTATTCCGGCTTTGTCTACAACATGCTGGGCATCCCCGTGGAACTGTATACCCCCATGTTCGCTGTGGCTCGTGTGGTCGGTTGGAGCGCCCACCGCATGGAAGAGCTGGTCAATGTGGATAAAATCATTCGCCCCGCGTACAAAAGTGTTATGGCAACCAGAGATTACCTGCCGATGGAAAACCGCGGCTGATTTCAGCCTTGCACTGGCGGGCCAGACCTGTTAAAATTATAGCGTAAGCATTTTGGGCATAGCCGCAAAGGCTGTGCCTTTTTTGTGGTATATCAGTAGGAGGAATCCCCATGAACGAAACACAGGCATCCCAGCTGCCGGTTTATGCCGGGAATGACCTTGGTGCAGTGTGGCGCAGCAGCGCTACGGCATTCCGCCTGTGGGCCCCCACGGCGTGCAACGCGGCGCTGCACCGCTTTGCTACGGGCACGGACGCAGAGCCGGAAGCTGCCGACCTTGGCACCCTGGCCATGCAGCGCAGTGAGGGCGGCACCTGGTACCTGAAACTGGCGGGTGACCTGGCCGGGCAGTATTACCAGTATGAGCTGCAGTTCCCGGATGGAAACTCCACCGTTACAGCGGACCCATACGCCCACGCAGCCGGGGCAGGGGGCACCCGCAGCATGGTGCTGAACCAGGCCGCCGCCGTGCCGGACGGCTGGCAGAAGGATGAACGCCCGGCCATCCCCGCCCATGCCCGCAGCGTGTGGGAGGTGCATGTGGCGGATTTTACCGCCGACCCGGCCAGCGGCGTGCCGCAGGCTTACCGCGGCAAGTTTATGGGTTTTACGGTGGACGGCACCACCCTGAACGGGGACGGCGTACACCCCACCGGGCTGAACTACCTCAAGCGGCTGGGTGTGACCCATGTGCAGCTGCAGCCTATTTTTGACTTTGCCACGGTGGACGAAGTGAGCGGCGAGGACTACAACTGGGGGTATGACCCGCTGAATTATAACCTGCCGGAGGGCAGCTATGCCACCGATGCGTTCCACGGCGAGGTGCGCGTGCGGGAATGCCGCGCCATGGTGCAGGCCCTGCACAGCGCCGGGCTGGGCGTGGTGATGGATGTGGTGTATAATCATACCTATTATTCCTACAGCTGGCTGGAACGCACGGTGCCCGGCTACTGGAACCGCCGGTGGGAAAACGGAAGCCTGACCAACGGCTCCGGCTGCGGATGTGACCTTGCCAGTGAGCGCACGATGGTGCGCAAGTATCTGGTGGATTCCTGTGTGTACTGGGCCAAAGAGTACCATATTGACGGGTTCCGCTTTGACCTGATGGCTCTGCACGATGTGGAAACCATGAACGCGATCCGCGCCGCACTGGATGCCCTGCCCGGCGGCGAAGATATCCTCATGTACGGTGAACCGTGGCAGGGCGGCAGCACCCGTATGGAACACGGCGCGATCCCCGCCAACAAACAGGCGGCGGGCCTGCTGGATAGCCGCATCGGATTTTTCTGCGATAACACCCGCGATGCCATCAAGGGCGGGGTGTTCAATGCGGGCAGCGCAGGCTACATCAACGGCGATATGCACTGTGGGTATCAGGTGCTGCATTCTATCCCGGCGTGGCGCGGCGGCCAGGCGGATTTTATGCCCCAGGCGCCGGGCCAGGTGGTGCAGTATGTTTCGGCCCATGATAACTATACCCTGTGGGATAAGCTGAAATGCGTGGCCCGCCGCGGGGATTATGCCGCGCCGGATGCCGATCTGCTGGCCCAGAACCGCATGGCGGCGGGTATTTACCTGACCTGCCAGGGTCTGCCGTTCATGCAGGGGGGCGAAGAGTTTGCCCGCACCAAGCATGGCGACCACAACACCTACCGCGGCCCGCTGGAGCTGAACCGCCTGGATTGGACGCGCGCCGCCCAGCTGGAGGAGCTGGTGCAGTATTATCACGGACTGTTGGAAATCCGCAAGGCGTATCCGGAGCTTTCCGGTATGGCGGGGGATGCAGAACCCTGCATTCTGTCCCTGCCGGGGTGGCTGATCGGCTTTGTGCCAGAGCGCCGGGGCGAAAGCCTGCCAGGGCGGCTGGCCGTTTATTATAACCCGGAGTGCACCCGCCAGTGGGCGGCCCTGCCTGCCGGGAGCTGGCGCTATCTGTGCGATGGTACCCGTGCCGCCGCCGAACCTTTTGGCCCCGCCTGCCGCAATGCCATCGAACTCGCCCCCGTCAGCGTGACGATTTTGAAGGCGGAATGAGTTTACGGGGATTTTTGTTCCTTCTTTGAAAAGAAGGAAGCAGAAACTTTAATAATGGGCCGTGCCGGATATCTCACCCCATCACCCACCCACAAGGCGATGGGCGCACAATATACGCCCCTACGAATAGAATCGCGGCACATCACGAAAAATGTGGCCATTATTCTTTTTTAATTATTCTTTCCAAAACAAACACAAGGCCCGGTGCATCTTAAACCATGCACCGGGCCCCGTCTTATCTCCAATTCCTAATTGCTAATTGCTAATTTCTAATTAAAAACGAAAACTCCTCCCACCTAACTTACCGCATCGCTTCCTCATACTTTCTCACAATGTCTTTCAGCGCCTCAAGGCCAATGGTGTAATCCTCCGGCGTGTCCAGCGAATGGTTGCCGCCCTCCACAAAATAGGTAGTGATGGCGGGGTCATCCTCCAAAGCACGGCGCAGTGCGGCACCGCCCAACGGGTCCGCAGTGCCGGTGGCGTGCCAGGCGGGCATCCCGGCGTAAAGCGGGGCATACTCCCACGCAAGGGGCGTTAATTGCAGCAGGGTCACATGGTATTCCGGGTGGGCCTTTACCCAACCGGCGGCCACCATCGTGCCAAAACTCTTGGCAATGCAGATGTACCGGTCATACCCGGCAGGGATCTGCGTCATGGCGTCCTGCGCGGCGCCGGGGTAGCTTTTGGCGGCGCTGGCCTGCGGCGTTTCCTCGTGGGGGAACAGCTGGCTGTACTGCACCACCATGCAGTCCAACCCCTGCCGGCGGGCAACCTTGGCGGCATAATACAGCAGCGGTTTGTCCGGTCCGTAACCAAAGCCGGGGAACAAAACAACCAGCTTTTTCTCGTTTTGCATCACTTTACAAGCACCACATAGTTTTCTTTGCGCGGGGCAGGGGCCTTTTTGCCGCCCTCGGCAGCATAACCCAGGATGCAGTTGCCCACGCCGCGCAGGTTTTCGGCATTGGGCACACCCCACTTTTTCAGCAGGGCCTGGCCCTCGGCGGTTTCAAACATTTCCTTTGCGCGGTGGATCCAGCAGGCGGAAAGCCCCACGCTCTCGGCGGCGTTCAGCATGTTGCCCATCACCAGGCTGCCGTCCTCCACACAGGTGGGGATGGTTTTATCCACCAGCACAACGGCAACGCAGGGCGCACCATAGAACGGGTCACCATTGCCGCCCATCGCGGCGGCGTTCATCTTGCTCAAAGTATCGCGGTCGGCCTTGTTCTGTATGCAGACAATCACCGGGCTCTGGCGGCCCATGCCGGTGGGGGCCCAGGTGCCGGCTTCCAGCACGGCGTTCAGTGCTTCCGGCTCCGGCATCTTGTCCAGGTAGCAGCGGCAGCTGCGGCGGGTTTTCATGGTATTCAAAACTTCATTGGTCATGGTAGTGCCATTCCTTTCATTTAATATTATATTGCAGCTTTATTATACCATAGGGATGCAAGCGGATAAAACTTTCCTGAAAGTAAAATAAAATTTTTCCTGAATGGAGAAATACGGTATGGTGTGCCACACCGCGCCGTGGTATGTTGGAAGCACATAAGGGAGGGCATAAACCATGAAACTGATGCTTGCACAAAATACCGCGCAGCAGCGCGCTGCCGCCCGTACTGAACAGCAGGCGCAGCGCCGGGCAGCCGCCTGCGAAGATTCCCTTGCCGCCCGCCACTTGGCGGTTTATCAGGCCTGGCGGGCAGAATGGCAGGCAGGCCAACCCCTGCGCTGACGGCAAAGGGGCAGGGGAGAGCGCGCCGCCGCTGCGTGCGATAATTTATGAATAGCATGTAAAATCATACAGAATCATGGAAGGCCAGCCTTTTTCGGGCTGGTCTTATTTTTTGCGCCATGGTATAATGTCCCTAAGTCACGAACAAAACTGTAGAATAAGGAGAGAACGAACCCATGAAATTTTCCGAAATGCCCTATGAGCGCCCGGACATGAGCACCCTGAAAGAACAGTTTGCCGCACTGACCGAGCGTTTGCAGAACGCCCCCGACTATGCCGCTGCCCGCGCCGCTTTTTTGGAGGAGCAGGTGCTGAACAAGCATGTGGATACCCTGTTCACCCTGGCCAGCGTACGCCATACCATTGATACGCGGGATAAGTTCTATGATGAAGAGATGGAATTTGCCAACAGCGCCATGCCGCAGATCCAGCAGTGGCAGGATTCCTGGACCGCTGCCATGCTGGCAAGCCCCTACCGCAAAAACTTTGCCGAAGAATACGGCGACCTGATGTTTGTGAACGCCGAAATTGAGCGCAAGGCATTCTCGCCCGATATCATGGAGGAACTGCAGCAGGAAAACGAGCTGACCCAGCAGTATGGCAAGCTGCTGGCCAGCGCACAGATCCCGTTTGAAGGCGGGGTGTACACTCTGTCCCAGCTGAGCCCGTTCAAGAATGACCCGGACGATGCCCGCCGCCTGGCCGCCTGGAAAGCCGAGGGCCAGTGGTATAAGGACAACCAGAAACAGCTGGATGATATTTATGACAAACTGACCCACCTGCGGGATAAGATGGGCAAAAAGCTGGGATACGAGGGTTACACCACCCTGGGTTACTACCGCATGGGCCGCAACTGCTATACCAAAGCGGATGTAGAAAAGTTCCGTGCCGCCGTGGTCAAGTATCTGGTGCCGCTGGCGGACAGCATCTACCGTGAGCAGGCCAAGCGCCTGGGCAAACAGTACCCCATGAGCTTTGCCGATAACGCTCTGATGTTCCGTTCCGGCAACCCCGCCCCCTGCGGCGATGCCGATGCCATTCTGGCCCAGGGTAAAAAATTCTATGAGGAACTTTCACCCGAAACCGGCATCTTCTTTAACACCATGCTGGACAATGAGCTGCTGGACGTGCTTTCCACCCCCGGCAAGGCGGCGGGTGGCTACTGCACCAGCCTGTGGGATTATCAGGTACCGTTCATTTTTGCCAACTTCAACGGCACCCAGCATGACGTTGAGGTGGTCACGCATGAAGCGGGTCATGCCTTTGCCGCATACACCAACCGTGACCGCGTGCCGTATTCCACCGTGTGGCCCAGCATGGAAGGATGCGAAGTCCACTCCATGTCGATGGAATTCTTTGCCTGGCCGTGGGCGGAGGGCTTCTTTGGCAAGGATACCCGCAAGTTCCTGTACAGCCACCTGGCCGGTGCGCTGACCTTTATCCCGTATGGCACCATGGTGGACCATTTCCAGCATATTGTGTACGAAAAGCCGGACCTGACCCCTGCCGAGCGCCACGCCGCCTGGAAAGAACTGCTGGGCATTTATATGCCGTGGATGAAGCTGGACGGCGAGATCCCGTTCTACAGCGAGGGTGAGGGCTGGCAGCGCCAGAAGCATATTTACGAAAGCCCCTTCTATTATATTGACTACTGCCTGGCACAGACCGTCAGCCTGCAGTTCTGGGCCATGCTGCAAAAGGACCGCGCCAACGCGTGGGAGCACTACATGGCATACACCCGCCAGGGCGGCAGCCGCGTGTTTACTGAGCTGCTGAAAAACGCCGGTCTGGACAGCCCCTTTGAGGAAAGCTGCCTGCGCGGCGTGTGCGAAACGGCCAAGCAGTGGCTGGACAACTATGACCTGACGGGGATCGAATAATGCAGCAAAAGAAGACCCGCCGTGGGCGGGAATACCTGAATGACTTCCGCAGGGATGTCAACGGCAACTACCTGTACCAGGGCAGCTACCGCCGCTATACCGGCAGCATGCCGTATGCCAAACTGCGGGGCCTGCTGTGGGCGCTGTGCGGCGGGGCACTGGCGGCGCTGGCGGCGGCGGGCATGGTGCCCGCGCCGGGGGCCATGCAGCAGTTTTATGTACTGCTGCCGTATGCCGGGGCGCTGGTGGCTGGCATCAGCGCGGTGTGGGCGCTGGCCCGCATGAGCCGCGGCGGGGCACGCCTGCGCAGCTATGTGTATGAAGAAACGGTAGCCAAGCTGCCGCTGCGCTGCCTGTTGACCGGGGGGTTCGCCGCGTTGGCTGCAGTAGGGGAGTGTATGGATGTGTTCTTGAACGGCGGACAAGGCACTATCTGGTATGCAGTATTATTTGCAGCGCTGGCCGCTGCGGCTGCTGCGGCTGCTTTTGCCGCAGGGCACACCATCCGGGCAGCGGTTTATACCGAAGAATCCGACTCCGGGCGCGAAAAGTAAAAGACTCTGCACCATAACGCAGAATTTAGCTCGCTAAAGTGCGGCGCGGAAGAATTTCACAAAATTCAGCGTGTTGTTATGGTTATCCTGCTAACTTTTATTTAGATGTTGCCAAAACGGCGTTTTTTGGTTGACAGAAATTGAAAATTGCGATATTATAACATGGTTATTGGTGACATTTGTTTGCGGTGAGGGAACACCGCAAATGCGGAAAGGCTTAAGCCTTTCTTATTTAACACTCCTTTTGGTAGTGTTAAAATTGCCGCCATTACCAAAATGATTTGGGAGGTTATACAAACATGAAAAACACCAAGCAAGTGCTTGCACTGGCCATGGCTGTTGCAATGGCTGCGGGCCTGCTGGCTGGCTGCGGTTCTTCCGCTTCCAGCAGCGCTGAGTCTGTTGCTTCCGGCGAGGCTACCAGCGAAGCCGCTGCTACCGATACCGGCAGCAGCGATGGCACCCTGGTTCTGGCAGATACCGGCTTTGAGGGCAAGTTCAGCCCGTTCTTCGCCGCTTCTTCCGCTGACCAGCACGTTATCGACCTGACCAACATTGCCCTGCTGGGCGCTGACCGTAAGGGCGAAATGATCCTGAAGGGCATCGAGGGTGAGACCCGCGAGTACAACGGCACCGATTACACCTACTATGGCCCCGCTGACTGCGAAGTGACCGAGAATGCTGACGGCACCGTTACCTATGCCATCAACATGCGCGATGACCTGGTCTTCGCTGACGGCACCCCCATCACCATTGATGACGTCATCTTCAACCTGTATGTTTACATGGACCCGACCTATGACGGTTCCGCCACCCTGTACTCCATGCCCATTGCCGGCCTGGATGATTACCGCAGCAGCATGACCACCCTGTCCAAGCTGATTGCTGAGGCAGGTGAGGACAACACTGATAACAGCCTGTTCACCGCTGAGCAGCAGAAGGCTTTCTGGGATGCTGTTAACGAAGGTGGCGTTGCTTTTGCACAGGAAATCATCGACGCCTGCGTATCTAACGGCTACGCTGAAGAGGGCGACGTTGCCGCTGCTGCTTCCGCCTGGGGCTTTGACGGCCTGGCCGCTGACGCTACCGCTAAGGATTTCTTCCTGGCTATCGCAGAAAAATATGACTGGAACTTTGCTTCCATGGAAGCTGAGACCGCAGGCTCTGCTCTGTCTGACCTGATTCCGGCTGATGTTTATGCTTACTCCACCACCGGTGTTGCCACCGGCGCTGACGTTGACACCGTTTCCGGCATTGTCAAGACCGGCGATTACAGCATGACCATCACCACCACCGAGCTGTCCAACTCCATGATCTACCAGCTGCAGCTGCCTATCGCCTCCCTGGATTACTATGGCGACCGCAGCCTGTATGATTACGACAACCACTCCTACGGCTTCAAGAAGGGCGACCTGAGCAAGGTTCGTTCCGTCACCAGCACCCCCCTGGGCGCCGGCGCTTACACCTTCAATAAGTACAGCGATGGCGTCATCTACCTGGATGCCAACCCCAGCTACTATCAGGGCGAGCCCGCTGCCAAGCACGTCAACATGAAGGAAACCCAGGAAGCCGATAAGATCACCGGTGTTCAGGCCGGCACCATCGACATCTCCGATCCTTCTTACTCTCTGGAAGCTGCCAACCAGATCGCTACCATCAATGGTGGTAATTCTGACCTCGATGGCTCTGTCATCACCACCCGTCTGATGGACTTCCGCGGCTATGGCTACATTGCCCTGAGCGCCAACAACGTTAAGGTCGGCGATGATCCCGCTTCTGAGGAATCCAAGAACCTGCGCAAGGCTATCATGACCGTGATTGCCGCTTACCGTGATGAGGGCATCAACTCTTACTACGGCGATACCGCAAGCGTTATCAACTACCCCATCTCCAACACCTCCTGGGCAGCACCCTCCGTTACCGACGACGGCTACAAGATCGCTTACTCTACCGACGTTGACGGCAACGAGATCTACACCAGCGATATGAGCG
>UMHF01073804.1_pt1 | contig 36583 bp, 54 predicted proteins | sample 1965431 | NCBI WGS metagenome assembly UMHF01 (sample SAMEA4836088, study PRJEB28245) | human gut metagenome | biome: gut microbiome; material: fecal sample | place: Denmark | collected 2008
TCCTGAAAAAAGTTCTTGCGCACCGCTGCCGTTATGCTAATATAGTCCTCGCACTTTTTCGGGGCCTTAGCTCAGCTGGGAGAGCGCATGGCTGGCAGCCATGAGGTCAGGGGTTCGATCCCCCTAGGCTCCACCATAATGAAATTAGTCGAACCCCATGGTTCGGCTATTACGTGGCATGGCGCACGCTCGTCATAGTCACCAAATACAGGAAGACCCCCTGCTAGGGGGTCTTCTCCTTTTCTGACCAAGTTTCCGGCTCTACACCTTGAGCAGGTAGTCATCCGCCGCAGGGCCGCCGGTTGGCTTGCCTACTGCCACGTATCGCTTCTGGCCAGACTGGGCGCCTGTGTAGCGCCCCCAGACCCATCCGTCGGCGATCTTGTACCAGTCATCAAGCGTTACCTCGCCGCCCTTGTTGTAGTAGACGAGGTTGCCCTTGGCGTCCTTCGCCTGGGGGTAGGACAGCCCTGGACCCGTGCGCACGCGCAGGTTGTTCACCTGGCAGCGGTACTTGCCGCCGAAGCCCGTGCCCGTCTTCTCGGCCGAGTTAGATGCCGAAGACGTGGATGGCTTGGCCGCAGGCTGCTGGGCCGGCGCAGACGGGGTGGCAGCATTGCCGGTGGTGATGCGGGCGTGCAGCTCCTTCCAGCGCGCAGCGTCCACGTAGTAGGCGGGGCACTGCTTGCCGTTCGCATCGTAGTGGCGGATGACGTGATCCGCAGCGATGCCGTACTTGGCCATGAGGTGCTGGACCAGCCAAGTCAGGCGCTCGATCTCGGCCTCGGTGAAGGCTCCAGCAGTGCAGACCTCGATGCCGATGCTGCGCTGGTTGATGGCCCAGTTGCCGGCATGCCACGCGGTATCGCTTTCGCTCACGCTCTGCCATATGGTGTAGCCGTCGCACACGAAGTAGTGAGCCGATGCGCCGAGGTTTGCCTCGCGGCCGAAGTAGATGCAGTTGGCCTCGGCGGCGCCGTCTGAGGTCTTCGCGCCCGCAGTGTAGTGAATGACCAGCCACTGCACCGAGTTGCCGCCGCGCCCCTTCGTGAAGTTCGTGGCGTTGCATTGCAGGAACTTGGTCTCATACGTTGCCTGGATGATCTGCTCCGCCTCGGCCAAGAGTTCCCCCGAGGCGATGATCTCCTCCACCTTCTCGGCAGTGATGCCCTCATGGCCATCGCCGATGCCCTGGCCGGTGAGGTGGTCGAGCCATTCCTGCGGCGCGCCCTCGTTGCCCAAGGCTATGAGCTGTTCGAGTGTTTCGCTCATGCGTTACCTCCAATAAACAGACGGCAGGCCTTCGTCAACGTAGTACATGCCGTCGAACCAATAACTGCCGACCCCCGATTCGCGCGCCCATTCCTTCTCTTGAGGGGTGAGGAGGTCGCGGTCGCGGACCGGCTCATCTAGGGTCAGCACTTCGGGGGTCTCGGGCATCGGGTGCAGCTGCGAGGTGAGCACCAGGGCGGCGCCGATGCCGATGAGCATGGCCAGGGTGGCCAACTCGTAGAAAAGGACGCGCTGTAGCCTCTTACGCATCCGCGCGCTTGCCGATTTCGGCTTGGATGGGCGCGAGTACGGCCATGACGGTGGGCGCGAGGCCGATGGTCACCCATTCGGGTGCGCCTGCGGTGTTGGCCAAGAGGGAAGCGCCCACGCCGATGACGCCCTGGGCGATCGTGCGCTCCAGCTTCGCTGCCGGGGAATTGTCTGCGCACCAGTTGACGAATGCGGTGGTGGCCTTGCGGATGGGGTTCTTTGTTTCGGGCATTTCGAGCCTCCTTAGTCGGTTGGGATGGGTTCGCCCTTGACGGGTATCTCCTCGTTCATGCGGCGAACAAGCGAGTGGACGTAGTGATTGCCGCCCAGCTTCTTGTAGCTGTCGAAGTCGCGATTAACGCACTCCAGCTCCATGGGTGTGATCCAGCCGCGCGCCACGACCCGCTCGTACGTTTCGACGATGGAGGTTTTCAGCTGGTTGCGCTGGCTCTCCATCAGGGTGGCGTGCTGCTGTTTGAACTCGCGCAGGAAGTCCATGACCTTCTTGGACACGAACCCCACGACGCCGAGCGTCACGGCGCTGATGATTGCCGGAAGTGCTTGCCAGAGGAAGTCCATCAGACGGCAGCCCCCTCTGTGCCGATAGGCTCATCGTCTTCGGCAGTCATGCCTTCGAGCTTGTTGATCCTCTCGCGGCATTGCTTGCGCAGCTTGATGGTCTTGGCGATCTCCTTGCCCGCATTAGCGATGGCCGAGAGCAGTTCGGCCATGCTTTCCGCTGCGAAAATATCCTCGACGGCTCGGAGAATCTGGTAGTCCGTGTTGTCCAGGATGTTCTTGTTGGCGTTGATCTCGCCCTCGATTTCGGTGCGCTTCACGTGGGTCCTCCTTTCGTTCTATCGGATGGACCCACTTTATTGAGGGTGTCGCTTTAGGCTGCCAGTGGCAGGTACCAGGCTATTTCAGTGAGACCCCCCCCCCGGCAAGTGTTTGCCGGGTCGAACAATTCGCGGTACAGCGCATCCATGCGCTCGACTGTCTCGGCAGCGTCCAGCTTGAGCATGCTGCCCCTCCATGACTGGTAGGAGTTATCGACCTGCTCCATGGTCATCAGCCCGCGCGCAACAAGATCAGCCTGCTTCTTGAGTTTTCTGCGCTCTCTCGTGATGCTCTCGCGGGAAGGCCTCACGATGATCTTGCCAGTGTCTGTGAACGTGAACCGCTTCTTCAGGAAGCGGAAGCCACGGGACAGCTTCACGATGTGGGTCTTGCGAGGGTTCAGCTTCGCCCCTCGGTCAAGGCACAGCGCCTCGATGCACCCGAGCACTAGCTGCAGGCGCTCCTTTGACGCGTCAAGCACGTACAGGTCGTCCATGTATCGGCCGTAGGCCTCCACCCCGCAGCATTCGGCCACAAAGTGGTCGATGGGGCTGAGGAAGGCTATGGCGTGGGTCTGGTTCGGCTCATCGCCGAGGCCGAGGCCAACGTCGCCCTGGTTGTCGATGAAATGGGCACCGAGGTCAACGAGCCGCTCGTCATCCAGTTCGCGCAGGGCCTCCTTCGCGTGCTCGTGGCTGATGCTTCCGAAGTAGTTGGACAGATCGACGAGGAGGATGTAGCCATCGGCCCCGTGGGTGCGGTAGTGCTTGGCCAGCTGCCCCTTGATTCGCTTGATGGCGTATTCCTGGCCGCGCCCCTTCACGTTCGCGGAGTTGTCCGCTGTGAGCGTCGGCGTAATCGCTGGAACCAGGGCGTTCTGGTTATATGACTTCTTTATGACGCGCTCAGGGAAGCACACGGCCGCGATGTGGCGCTCCTTGCCGCGCTCGAATATCGTGAAGCGGTGGACTGGTCGGCATACCTCGTTGCCCTCAAGCAGGTCCTGGTTGGCCTTGATGATGCCGCGAAGGATGCGCGTCCTGTAACGCTGGACGCTTGCCTTCCATGAGACCCCGCGCGATGCCTGCTTCGCAGCGTTGTACAGAGCGTTGAGGTCTGCGATCTCCTCAAGGGTGCAGTCCTTGACGCGCTCGGCCTTCTTTGCCGCGCGTTTCTCCTCGCGCCTTATCCGGCGCGCCGCTCTTCTCTCCTCGGAGTTCAAGAGCGTACCCCGCACGGCTCCCAATGGAGCGTTCTGCCAGCCGCGTGAAGGAGAGGCATGAAACGGCGCGGAACGTCCAACGCACCGCCATGCAAGCAGCGTCCGCCACCCTTCGCGGGGTACTTATTGACGGGGTTGCCCCCGAAGGTCGCGCATCCCTTCCTCTTAGGCACGGCGTTCGCATAGCTACTAGGACTGGCCGCAAGGGAATCAGGGCGCCACGCCCACCCCGGTGTTCGAGGCGTTGTTGTTGGCATTGCCGTTCGCGTTGACGTTGCACGCGTTGGTCGCGTTGACACCAGAGACGCAACGGAGCCACACGTTGGACGAATGTGCGACGCGCAACCTGTGGCCATATTATAGCCGCCCGTCGTTGCGCATCAGGATGAGGTCCCTGAGCCTCTGCGCCTCCTCTTCGGTAGCTCTCAGCTTATCCTCTTCGCTCTCCTTGCCAATCAGCTTCACGCCGTTCTTCGCGGCTTGCAGCAGGTTGATCTCCCCATCCAGCAGCGTCAAGAGCTCCTTCATTTCGTTCAGGTCGATGCCGGAGCGCCCAGGCTCCTCAGAGCCGTCCTGGTTCTTTCTTGCGCCACCGCGCACCTCGACAAGGCATGCGAGGTCATCGTAGAGGGTGAACGCGTCGGCTATGGCCAGGGCGAGGTACTTCTTACGCTCGATGACCGCCCAGGTGCTGTTCGGGTAGAACGCATCGGCGCGCTCGATGTTCGCGATCATGGAGCGGGCGGTCTCGCACATGGGCACCGCGAAGGTGAAGCGGTAGGACTTCGGCACCAGCCTCTCCTTGTGCACCACCCTCACAACCTCGTCGCGGATACACAGGGCGCGGAAGAAGAACTCGCGGCTGGACAGCCCGCGCTTGCGCGCATAGACACCCATGGCCAAACCTCCAAAAAAACGAAAATTACAGCGGCCGCTTCGCGGCATAAAGATCAGGAGCCGCGCAAGGCGGCTCCTGTGAAGTATAAGGTACGGCTAATGCTTAGCCTACGAGGAAGCAGGGCGCCACGCCCACCCCGGTGCCCGAGGCGTTGCCGTAGGCAAGGCCGCTCGCGTAGACGCTGCACGCGCTGGCCGCGTTGACACCAGAGACGCAACGGAGCCACACGTGGGACCGCTCACCGTCGGGCGTGCGGAAGATGCGGTCGCTCGGCAGCTTGAAGACGGGGATCTGGCCAATGATGCCGTTGCCGTACTTGCTGCCCCAGTAGACGCATCCGTACATTTCACCCTCGTCGGGCAGCCACAGTCGGCCTACATTTTTCCAGCTCCAGTTGTTTGAATCGGTCAGCTTCGCGCTTGCGCTGTAACGCTGCTCCAGCAGGGCGATGCGCTCCTTCATGACGGCGCGAACCTCGGCCGGGAACTTCGGCAGCAGGGTGTCGCGCAGGTACTTGAAGACGTTGCTGGCCATATAGGGGCACGGCTCGGCTGCGGTGCCGTTGTTGTCGTTGGACGTGTTCCACTGCACCTTCTGCGGGAATGCGGTGCGCGTGCACATGAGGAGGCTGGGACCTTGGGCCGGGTCGCAGCACCCCTTGTCGTAGTCGAATGCCCCGATCATGTAGGGGTAGGTGTTGGACTCGACCTGGATGTTCACGAAGTCGCCGAGGCGCAGGCCGGCGTAGGCCTTCGTCCCGACTGCCGCATCCTTGGCCAAGTCAACGCGGTCGGCAAGGTACTCCCATGCGTTCGCGTATCCGTTGGCAATCTCGTCCTCGAAGAGCACCTCGATGTTGCGCCCCTCGAACGTGTTGTTGGCCTGCTGCGTGTTCAGCAGGATGGGGCCGCCTCGGAAGTCCTCGTCCACTTCCTCAAGTGCGGCGATCTTCTTCTCCTGGGCGTCGATGAGCGTTCGCCCTCCAGCGTCCACGATTTCGCGCTTCTCGCGCACGCCCTCATCGTTGATGAATGACAGGCTGGTCACTTGTGCCATGTTACTGCTCTCCAATCTCTAGGGTCTCAGTCTCGTTGTTCATGGTCGCCACCTTGAAGATGGCCACGGTGCCGTCCTCATCGTCTTCCTCGTACCCCGCCATATCGAATGAGGCGAAGAGAACGTCAGCAACGACCCACACGTCGCCGCTCTCGCGGGTGGCGCGGTGGGCTAGTTGGTCGATGGCTCCGAGGATGGTGTCCATATCGAAGCCCTGGTTGTGGATGGCGTCGATGATGGCCTGCGCCTCTCGGCTGATGACCAAGGCAGAGGCGACCGTCTCGTTGACCTCGCGCACGGCGTTCAGCACTTTCTGCAGCACGTCATCGGTGACCTCTGGCAGAAGCGTGTCGTACACGTCCCCGCTCTCGTTGATGAGGAAGGGGCGCTCCATCTTCTGGGTGACGATGCGCTGTTCCATTCCCAGGTACCCGATGATGGTGACGAAGAGGCGGCCTTCGGTGAGGAGCACTTTGGCGGGAATCTCGCATTGGCCGCTGGCGATGCTGATGGGGTTGCTCCTCTGCCCGTCTGCGGCGTTCACGAATACGGCAACCACGTCGGTCATGTAGTCCCATTCGCTGTCCCATGCCACGCGCAGAACGTCGCCGCGCACGCAGTGCTGGACCCATCGGTCGTTTCTGGGGTAGGTTATCTTGCGGTCCACGATTCGCACGTCGTGGATCCTTGCATTTCTTGGCATGCCGGTCCTTTCTATAGTCCGAGCAGCTTCTCGATCGTTGCCACCTTGGATGCTAGGGCGGCTGTCGCCTGAGAGGACTGCTTCGTGGTCGAATCGCCGAGGTCGATGCTTGAGTTGTGCGGCTCGTTTATGTCAATCGTCTGCTTGATGATCTCCAGAGGCTCATCGAGGCCGACCAGTGGGTTGCGGCACGGGTACCAGTCGAGGAGGCGGAACTCGTCGGGCGCGAGGTCGATGAGTGAGAGGTCGTAGGCGCTCACGGCGGCGGAGTGGGGGTACTTGTTGTTCTCGGCAAGCCACGCCCTTGCAGAGCTGAGCAGGTTGGCAGGCTGGGTCATATCGTCCCAGGCGTGCGTGCCCTCGATGATGCCGTACGTGGCCATAGCCTCGGCATCGTCGATGTACTCGCGTCCGCCGTTGACGCTGGCCACGGTTATGCGGTCCTCGCTGTCCTCCAGCTTCGCGCCCAGAGGCCTCAGCCGCGTGATGATCTGGGTGGGATCCTCGTCCATGCTCACGCTGGCCATGTTCCTGGCCACCTCGATGGGCGCGTCCCTCTCGGTGCCCAGCTTCGCGCTGTAGTCCAGGTACAGCAGCCCGTCGGCCTCGTTGCGGCGCACGATCATCTCGCCGCCGAACACTTCGACCAGCTTCTTGAAGAGCGTGTCGCGCGTGCTGTCGCGCTGGAGGCCCTTGTACACGCCCTTGCTGGTCTCGTAGGTGATGAGGTCAACCTTGCCGCGATATACGCGCTTGTAGGCCTCGACGCGCTCGTTGTGGCGCGCCAGCACGTAGTCGATGAACTGCTGGAGGCCGTTGGCGCTGCCGCTGCCGGACCACTGACGCTCGGCAAGGTACGGCTGGGTCGAATCGCACAGGTATGCCTCGACGCCCTCGCACTGTACGGACTTGAAGACGGTGCCGTTTCCGTCCATGGATGCGGGTGCCTTCACGATACGGCCATCGAAGTCCAGGCGGCCGGTCTTCCCGTTCCTCACCTGGATGGTGGTCTTGAAGTTGCGGAGGAGCTCGTAGCCTGGGTTGTCCGGGTAGATGGTGAAGGTTAGGCAGTCGATCGCGTTGCGCTCCTTGGTCACTTGCGCCGACGCGATGCGCTCGTAGCGGTCGTGGATGTTCACGGCCTCGCCGTCGTTGAATATCGTCACGGTGTACAGCATCACATGCGCTCCTCGAACCACGTGATGACGGCACCGCCGCCGTCCACCTCGACCTCCACGAGGCCGCTCTCAAGGCAGAGGCTCGTCACCTGCTTCTTTCTCACGGTGACGCTCTCGCCGCCGATGGCGATGGTTGCCCAGTCGCGAAGAGGCTCGGCCGTGATGCGCACCGGCCTGCCCTCGTTTATGACGTAGTTGGTGCCCACCTCAAGGGTGGCCGTGCTCTCATCGTCGGCCACCATGAAGGGGTAGAGGTCGAAGGATGCCGTCACCTTGGCATGCACGCCGCTCGTGGCGTGCTCCCACGAGGTATCTGAGCAGCTGCCGTGGTTGTGGAACTCCTCGAACATGCTGTCGCGAATGTCGGCGTTGTAGATGCCTGAGAGCCATGCGATGAACTCGCGCACGCCCTCCATCAGCTCTTCGATGCCGGCGAAGTCCCTGGCGAAGGTGTAGGTGATGGCCTTCTCATCGTAGAAGGCCTCGCCGTATACGCCCGTATAGTCCAGCGATCCGTTCGCGTAGGGCACGGTTACCTTCGTCTGGCGCAGTTTCGGCGGTGTTTCCTCGCGGCTCACGAGGCGCCACCCGAAGTCATCGAGGGAATGGTATCCCTCCACGCTGATGCCGGGGTTCATCATAGTGCCAGTCCTCTCCTTGCGTTGCTGTACCTGCTGCCGTTGATCTGGTCGAGGTAGGGTGCCAGCGCCTCGCCGAGGGTCTTGCCGTCCAGCATGATGACGGTCCTGCCGACCCCTGCCTGCGCCAAGGCCTTCACGATGGCGCGCGCAAGCCTCTCCTCGTTGATGTTCCCGCCGCGTCCGCCCATCATGTCGAGGTCATGCGCCACGGCCTCGGAGAACGGCTTCATACGAGAGCCTGAAAGCGGGACCACAGCCTCGGGTCCAGCCTCGCCGATGCCGATGATCTTGGCGCTGTTGAAGATGCCGCCCTTGGCGTACCACTCGATCGAGAGCGAAGGAATCGATCCTTTGAGCAGGTCGCCGATCTGCCAGCCGCTCGGCGAGATTCCGAAGTGTGGCAGGTTGATATGGGGCAGCTGGATGTGGAAGTTCGAGAAGAAGCCCTTGATGGTCTCGATGATGTTGCCCACCGTGTTCTTAGCGGTCTCGATCGGGTTGGTGATGGCGTTCTTCACGCTCTCGAAGATTCCCGTCACCGTGCCCACCAGGTTGTTGAAGGTGCTGGTGATGTTGTTCCAGATGCCCGAGACCACGTTGCCGATGTTGGAGCTGATGGCGTTCCAGATGCTGCTGGCCGTGCTGAGCACGCTGTTCCAGATGGACGACCAGATGTTGAAGATGCCCGTGAGTACCGAACTGATGATTGAGGTCAGCGCGTTGAAGATGTTGGCGCCCGCTTGCAGGATGCCGTTGACGATGCTCTCGAACACCTGCTTGATGCCGCTCCACACCGCATCCCAGTCGCCGCTGATGATGCCCGTGACCACCTGGATGATGCCCTGGATCACGCCCATGACGGTCTCGACCGTGTTGCTGATGTTGTTCCAGACGGTCGTGGCCACCGCCGAGACCACGCCCCAGCAGCTCTCCCAGATGGTCTGCACCACCGGCATGACGGCCTCGATGATGGTTTGCAGCACGAGCATGCCGGCCTGCACGATGGGGGCGATCTGCTCCCAGGCGTTCATAACTGCGCCGACTATGGCATCCCATAGAGCCGAGAAGATGCCCTGGAACTCCTGGAAGTTGGACACCAGCGGCGTGATGACGTTGGCCATCATCCAGTCGGCAAGAGGCTGCACGGCGGCCTTCACCGCCTCCCACACGCCGAGCCAGAAGTTGCGGAACTCGTCGGAGGTGTTCCACAGGTACACGAAGGCGGCCACGAGCGCGCCGATGAGCGTGATGATGATGCCGATGGGGTTCAGCTTCATTGTGCCGTTGAGCAGCTTGGTGGCCTTCTCGACCACGCCCGTGGCCACGGCGCGCGCCTTCTCGGCCGTTGTCACGGCCAATGAGTACGCCTCGTAGGCCAGCAGCGCGCCGCCGACGGCCGCAAGCACCGGCACCATGTCCTTGAGGAAGCCCGCAAGCTGCTGGATGGGTGAGGCGGTCTCGTTCACCACGTTGCCGAACTCGTCTAACTCCTGGGTGCCCGTGGTGAGCCACGCCATGAAGCCCTCGATGGCGGGCACCACCGTGCCCGTGACGAACTGCACGGCGTTGCGAAGCGGCTCCTGCAGGTAGTCGTAGATCTTGAGGCTCAGCTCCTCGAAGGCCGAACCCATGGCCGCGAGGTCGCCGCCGAGGTTGTCGGTCATGATGGCCGCTGTTTCCTCTGCGGTGCCTGCGCATCCGTACAGTTCCTCGCGGAAGCCCCCCATCTCGTCGGCCCCGGCGTTGAGCATCAGGTTGAGGCCCTTGATGGAGTCGGCGGTGAACGTGCTCTGCAATGCTGCGGCCTTCTCGGCATCGCCCATGCCGTCGGTGGCCGCCTGCACGTCGGCGAGAATGTCAACGAAGTCGCGGTAGTTGCCCTGCGCGTCCATGACGGCCACGGTCTGGTCGCCGATGGCGATGGCTCCGTCCTCCATTCGGGAGGTCATGTCGCGAAGCACCGCGTTGAGCGCGGTGCCCGCCTCGGAACCCTTGAGGCCCTGGTTGGCCATCATCGAAATGGCGGCCGATGTGGTCTCCACGTCCATGCCTGCGGCGTTGGCGTTCGCGGCGCAGTTCTTGAAGGCCATGCCGAGGCCTTCGACCGTGGTGTTGGCGTTCGCCTGCGCGTAGGCAAGCACGTCAACCATGCGGGCGGTCTCGGAGGCCTCCATGTTGAAGGCGCTGAGGTAGTCGGTAACGAGGTCGGAGGCGGCGGCAAGGTCCATTTCGCCCGCCTGGGCAAGCGTGAGCACCGAGCCAACGCCGTCGAGCATCTGCTGGGTGTCCCAGCCTGCCAGGGCCATGTATCCGAGCGCGTCTGCGGCCTGCGATGCCGAGAACGTGGTGGACGCGCCGAGCTCTCGCGCCTTGGCCTCAAGCGTGGCCAGATCGTCGCCGGTGGCACCAGAGAGGGCGCTCACCTTGCTCATGGAGGTCTCGAAGGTCTGGCCGATCTCCACCACTTCGGAGCAGAAGTTCTTGACCGCGTTTGCGGCCATGTTGATGCCCTGGGTGGCCAGGTTTGCCAGGATGCCCTTGAGGACCGTGAAGCCGTCGCCAGACTTCTTCGCGGCGCTCTCGCCGTCCTTGATGCCGGACCAGTTGAGCGATCCATCGGCCTGCTTTATCTCTTCGAGGCTGACCTTGATCTTCTTAGCGCCTGTGACTACGCCCTTCTCGTTCAGTTTCGCGTCGATGGTTACGTTGTTCCCCGCCATGGCCTACGCCCCCTTCTGGGCGGCGCGCTTCATGGCCGCGAACATGCCTGCGGCTGTGTCGTTTGCGCTCTGGGTCGCGTCTTCGGATGAGCCGAGCGCGAAGTGCTCACGGCGCGCCTCGAACGCGTCGCAGAGGTCGGCGTTGTGCTTGGTTCGCTTCGGGGGCTTCGCGGTGCGGTAGTAGATGGCCTGCTGGAACGGCGTCTCGGTGTCTGCCTCCAGCAGCATGCCGAGCAGTGAGCACATATCGGCATAGGACAGAGAGCGCGAGGCCTCGTCCCAGTCGATGCCGAAGCACTGCAATAGGGAAGCGCGGATGCGGCCGGCATCCTCTTCAAAGTCGAAGGCGGCAGGCTCGTGCTCGGATGCGTGGCGCTGGTCCTCTGAAATGTCGAGGCCGAAGGCCTCCCACGCGATGTGGATGAGCAGTTCCCCAAGCTGGTCGCCTGCCATGGCCACCGTTTCGGCTGCATCGGGGAACAGCATGCGGATGAGGAGCTGCGCCTTCTCTTCGGGCTGCAACTCCTCATCGTGGAAAAGTTCGATTATCAGGATGGCGTTGCGCGCGGAATCGTAAACGTCAACCTGCTGGCCGTTCCAGCTGTAGGTGCTGACTAGGTGGCCATTCCTGTGCTTAGTCTTCCGGGTCAGGCTCGGGCTGCGCATCATCGACCTCCGCGAGGTAATGCGCTGCCTTCTCGTTCAGGGAATCTTCGCGGCGTTCCTTGACGGTCTCGAAGATCGCACCGAACACCTTGACCATGACGATGTTGCAGTCTGCCTTGGTCACAGAACCGCCCGCGCCGCACGCTGCGAAGATGGCGTCGTAGCCCTCCTCGCCGATTCCCGCCTTGATGGCCGGCTCGATCACGTCGGCGATCTGGGCGTTCACCTTCTTCATCTTGGCGACGTTCTTGGACTGCGCGGCATCGTCGTACAGCTTCTGGAGCGGCTTGATCTTCTGCTCGGCCTTGCGGCACGCCTCGCCGATGTTGAGCAGTCCGTCGGGTGTCACGTTGATGCGGCACGCCACCTCCTGGTCGCCGATCTCGATGCTTAGCGGTTCGTATGGTGCCTTTACCTTGAGTTCCATGAGGTTCCTCTTTTCCTGCGCTGTTGGAAAAGAAAAGCCGGGGCGCAGCGCATTCGCCCCGGCCTCGTGACCGATGTTCCTATGTGTGTCGCTTTACGCCTCGGTGACTTCGACCTCCACGGTGGCGCGGATGGAGGGCTTGGAGGCGCAGCGAACGCCAAGGCGGGTCTTGCCGGCCTTCACGCCCGTGACGATGCCGTCGGCGGTGACGCGCGCAATGTCGGTGTCCTCGATGGCGTAGAGACACCAGTCGCTTGCGGTCTCAGGCTGCACGGACGGCGTTACCTCTGCGGTCTTGCCAACGGCCACGGTCACATCGTCCACGGCGATTTCGGAGGGCATGTGGTGGCCTTTCGCCTGCTGGATCAGCTTGGGCGTGTCGTTGCGCGCCATGGCGAAGCTGATAGCCTGCTTGTCGGAGGCGGCGCCGTTGGGGCCGGTGATGTTGATATCCTTGAGCGTCACATCCTCCTCGATGATCTCGCCGGTGGGCGAGACGATGCGGTACTGGGTCTTGCGCTCGTCGCCGAAGCTCTCCTCCAGGCTGGCCAAGTACTCCTGCAGCGGGTCGCCGATGAGGCGCTTGCCGCTGACGCTTGTGGTCTTGGTCACGCCTGTCACGGTGGTGACGGTGTTGCCGCCCGTGGAGTAGTCCTCGGTCTCGTCGGTCTTCTCGGAGCGGTCGGGGGAAATGTCCTCGATACCAGGACCCATATAGGCCCAGGTCGGCTCACTCTCCTCCGGGGTGGTGTTGAGCAGGTTCGCGTACATGTAGTTGAGCGCGAACCCGATATCGACCTTCTTCATCAGAAAAAGTCCTTTCTCGTGTCGATGTACACGTCGAACGCCCAGACGAAGCGGCCAGATTCGTCCCATGGGAGAGGCTGCGGGTCTGTGGTCTCAACGCTGTCAAGCTGATAGCTGCCATCCTCTGAATCGAGCGGAGAGCTCTTGAGGATGGCCTCCGCCCTCTGCGCATCGCACATGGCGGCGAACTCGCTCACGCGCTTCACGATGACGGTGACGCGCATGGGCGAGGTTGTCGTGCCGTCGTAGTAGACGGTCTTGCGGTCGGGGATGCCGAAGGCAAGCGTTACCGATTCGGGGAAGCGCCTGCCGTCGGGCATGGTGTTGAAAACGTCGTTGATGCCGGCCTCGTTGAGGCGCTTGCGCATCACGTCCAGCAGGTCCATGGCTATGCACCTCCAAAGAGCGACTTGGCGTACTCGATGAGCGCGGGCATGTCGTTTCGGGCGCATGCCTCGTCCCAGTGGTCGCACGTCCCTGCGGTGGTGTGGCGCATGGGAACGCTGTACTGCCTCATGGCGTAGGGGGTTGACCAGATGAGCAGGCCGTCTTCGTAGCGGCTGTTCATGGGTTCCGAAGCCCTGAGCGTGTTCTCGTCCCTGGGCACGTACTTCCTCATGACGAAGGCCACGCGCATGGCGTACTCCTCCTGGCGCTTGCGCTGCGCTGCGGGGTCGAGGAGGCTGTCAAGCTGCGGCGTGTTGATGATGACCGTCACTTGAGCACCACCTCCCAATGATGCACGCGCCCACGGCCGTCCTTGATGGGGCTGCACTCGTGGACTGTTGCTTCGGACACCTCGCCGTCAACGCTCACCAGGGAGCCGGCTGGAATGGCGAAGGCTCCATCGCTCACCTTGGCATCGACGAAGAGCGTGCCCTTCACCGGCGCCTGCAGCTGGTAGTCCGTTCGCCTGATGGAGGCCGACGCGTCGAACCACACGTGCCCGATGGTCACGGCCTCCTCGAACTCGCCGCCATAGGGGCCGTCCTTCGGGACGCGCACCGTGGCGGCCTGGCGCAGCATCCTGCGCGGCAGGGGGATCATCGAAGCCCCTGGTAGAGAAGAGAGGATCCGACGAGTTCGCGGTGCACGGCGCGCCGCATGTCCGCCTGGTAGGGCGACGCGGCGCCGCTGCCGCCGAGCGATGCCGAGAACTTGCCGAGCGTGACGGAGGCCACGGCCTCGCCAATGCCCCCGGATGCCCCGTAGGCCTCATCGACCTCCACGGCGGCGCAAACGGCACGGATATAGGCATCACGGTCCTCCTCGTCTTGCGGCTCGTTGCAACCGATAACGTCGCGAACCGCAGACACCGCCGCCCGAAGGGATGCCGCGAAGGCATCCTCTCCGAGCGTTCCGCCCTGACCCTTGAAGAGTTCGTATGTGACGGAAGGGAGCGGCATCTGCTAGTTCTCCTCCTCTCCGGCCTTGGCGTTGTCGCCCTTGGCCTCCGCGTCCTTGTTTTCGGTCGCGGTCTCGGACTTGGCTTCCTCCTCGGCCTTCTTGGCCTCGCCGGTGCCCTTGTTGTTCTCGGCCTTGGCGTTGTCGCCCTTGGCAGCGGGCTTCTTGGCCTGCTTGCTTGGCTTGGTACCCTCGGCCTTCTTCTCCACGACCTTGCCGTCGAAGAGCAGTCCCACGGTCTTCATGTGCTTCCTCCTTACTGGTGGCTCAGGTAGATGCCTGCGCGCTTGTTCTCGTAGCCGTCGACCAGGCCGTACTTGCGATACTTCACAATGTCCGCATCGGCATCGGGGTTCATGTCCGCCGGGATGACCTTGGGGCCGGCGATGTGGCGGTCGAACTTGATGATGGACGGCTTGTGGACGATGAGGAAGTTGATGGGCTTGGACAACTCGGAGGGCTTCCAGCCGCCCGCGATCTCGTCGCCGTCGCGCCCGCTCAGTAGGTCGATGGCGGTGTTGAAGCGGCCACGGGGCACCTTGATGATGCCCGCGAAGCTGTCAAGCGCCTCGCGGGACTTGGTGGTGTCCAGCGCCTTGACGGACTTGAGCAGCGTGGATGTGGTGAACAGGTAACGCTGCTCCTCCGGCACCTCGTTCTCGTCCATTTCGGTGGTAGCCGTGAGGATGGCCTCGAGGAACTGCTCACCGTTGGAAATGGTGTCGGTGTTGTTGGTGATGTTTTCGAGCGCGGCGATCTTGGCGAAGGTGAAGGCATCGCCCTCCGGCGCGACGTGCTCACGCATCAGGATGTTGGCCGCCTGCCCGAAGGCGAGGTCGAAGCTCTCCTGGTTGTCCATGGAATCGACCGTGATCTTGGTGCCTCGGTCGTAGTCGGCCTCCACGGTCTTCCACACGAGAGCCACGCCGCTGTTGGACGTGTAGCCGCTTGCGCGGTCGTAGTCGCCGAGGCCGCCCACTTCCATCTGCGGGTAGCAGAACTCGTGGACGTTCTGGGTGGGGCGAATCTGCGAGGGCGCGCTGTTGAGCACGGAACTCACAGCGGCGTGGCGGTACACCTCATCCAAGATGGTCTGGATGCCCTGGGGCAGGGTGATCTGGTTAGGCATTGAAATGCTCCTATTCGTCGGTCAGCCCGAAGATTTCGCGCATCTTCTTCGTGCGCTCGTCTTCGGGGTCGGGGGTTCCCTTCGGCGTTCCCCCTGTCTTCTTGCTGCTGTCGGAAGAGTTGAACAGATAGGGCGCGGCCTCTTTCAGCTTGGCCACGTCGCCGTCGAACTCCTTGAGGCGCGCGGTAGCGGCCACAACGTCATGGCATCCCGCCGCCTTGAGCGCGGTCTCGGTCTTAGCGGCTTCCCGCTCGGCCTTCCAGGCCTCGAACTCGCTCTTGAGTTCCTTGTAGCCCTCGGCCTCTGCCTTCGCGGCATCGCGCTCGGCCTCGACCTTCGCAAGATCGCGCTGGTACTTGTGCGCGTTCACGGTGCTGCCGGCAGGTGCAGCGGGCTGCGGTGTCGGCTCTGCTGCGGGCGCAGGCTCTGCGGCAGGTGCAGCGGGCTGCGGTGCGGGTGCAGGCTCGGCCGCAGGTGCCGGAGCCGGCGTAGGCTCGGGCGTTGTGGTGGGCGTGGGTTCTTGTCCTGTCATTCTTCCAACCTTTCTCCGGGGTTTGGTTTCCGCGCTTCTCTGCGCGCTTCGGTACCTGATTGCCGCTCAGGCGGGCGAGTGAGACCGTTGCCGCCGTCTCTCGCGCAGTTGGAAGTGTCGCCAAGGTGTCGCTTGGGCATGAAAAAAGCCGCCCCGTGGGACGGCTTTGCTCAGCTGTGTCATCGGCTCTCTATGCCACGCAGCCCTCTGGCACGCGCGGGTCGTACTCCACGCCCGTGGCGACGGCCTCGCGCATGAGGGCGATCATGTCCTCTCGCGATCCGTAGCATTCCTCGGTTGGGAAATACTCGCCGAACGCCTCATTGTAGGCGTCCATGGCATCCCAGAACTCGTTGCTTTCCATTAGGCTCCTCCGATGATAGAAGTGTATAGATTATACGTCTCAGGCAGGTACCTCTTCAAGGTCTCAAGTGCTGCGGGGTTGGCCATCGTTGTCTCGTAGAAGTGGGCGAATGTCTCGGTCGCGAGGCCGTAGTCCTTGGAATCTTTCCAGTACGACACCTTGTGGCCCCATCCGCACTTGCCGGAAGTCGCGCCGTGGACAATATCGGCAAGGCCGCCGATCTCCTCGTCTGGTATCCCGCGCAGTTCCCTGGTCAGAGTGCGCCGCGCATCGTCCATCGTGCCGCCGTCGCGCTTCTTGATCTCGTTCAGCAGGGCGCGGACCTCGCCCCTCGTCACCGATGCCATGCCAGACTGGTGCGCTATGCCGCTCATGTTCTCCATGATGCGGCGGCCGTTTCTCACCGTTCCAGTCTTGAAGCTGCCGAGGAGGTGGTCGATGTAGTGGCCGGCCTCATGGAAGAACGTCTGGAACGGTGCCTTGTCGGGGCGCACGGCGAAACCGCTGGCCGTGTCTTCCATGTTGAGGGTGAGCCTGTGCGTGGAGATGCTGTAGAACGCCGTGCCATGGCGCGCGGTGGTGCTGTCGAAGCCCAGGTCCGGGAGAGCTCGCTCGAATGCCGTGCGGGCTGCCGCGCTCTTGCACGCCGCCACTATCGCCGCTATGCCGTCTGCGTGCGCATCCTGCAGGCCTGCGTCCCTCAGTGCCTGGACGTACCTCTGCGGCGTTGCTGCGTGCTTTCCGCCCTTTGCCTTGGCCGCGCCGCTCAAGGTGTCGAGCGCACGGCGCAGCATGCCGCGCTGGTCCGATGCGCTCAGGCTGGAGAAGTCTGCGGTATCGCCGCCCTTGCCCTGTAGCTGCGCCTTGATGGACGCGCGCACCTTGGCCACGCTCAAGCCCTTGGCCTTCACCTGCGCCCTCACGCCCTCTCCTCCGAGGAACTCGTCCAGCTTCCTGCCCGATGCCTTGACGGTCGTGCCCTTCGGCATGTCGCCCGCCCATTCTCGGTTCGGCTTTCTGGTGAGCACCGTGGTGCCTGGCTTAGCCTTGGCGTTGGCCTCTCTGATGAGGTCGCGCATGGCGCTCTGGCTGTCTTTCAGCTTGCCCTGCGCCTTGAGCAAGGCGCTCCGGCTCTCAAGGTCGCCAAGCTTCTCGTACACCTGCTGCGCGCCGCGCACCTCGCGCTTCGCCTCGCGGATGCGGCGCTCAAGGTACCGCTGGGTCTGCTCCAGCTCGTATATCTCGGCGCCGCTCAGGCCGCTGGGGTGCTTCGGGTCCTGCTCGTAGGCCCTCGGCGCGCCGTGGCGGTACGGCCCGAAGCTGTGGCGGCAGTTGGCCCCCATGAGGCCGTCTACGCTTCCGTAGCCCGTGGCCTCGAAGAAGTCGCGGTACCGCTTGCCATCGATCTCGATATCGCCTTTGAGGCTGTAGACCTGGCCCTGCCACACGGCATGGCTCTCGCGGCTGTCCTCGTGGCTCGAAACCTCAACCAGGGTCACGTCGTTGGCCTGGATGCGGTCCATGGTCATGCGCGCGCCGTCCTGTGCGATCTGGGTGCGGATGTGCCTGCGCACTGCCACGTCCACCTTGTTCTCGACGGTGACGGTGCCGGTCTTGCTGTTCTGGTACGTGATGATGGGGATACCGTTCCGCTCCAGCTTGCGCACGGCGGAATGCAGGGCGCGCTCTGTGGTCATGGTGCCGGTGTTCACGCGCGTGACGGCCTCCACCGACGCGCTGAGGAAGGCCTGCTTTGCCCCCTCCACCATCTTGAGGTTGTCCCGTGCCAGTATCCTGGCCACGCCCTCCACGGTGGCCTCCACCTGCTGCGGCCATGATGCCGAGCCTTCGCCTACGCGCCTAACGTCATCCTCGTCCGATGCGCGCAGCAGGCGCTCGGCCGTCTCGCGCACCTTCTCGTCGATGACCTCGGCCTCCGCCTCGATGTAGCCGCGCAGCTGCTCGGTGTGTGACTGCGCGAGGAGGTTGAGCTCGGTGATGGTCTGCTGGTCAAGGCGGTCGATGTAGATGAGCGAAGAGACCAAGTGCGTGAGCATCTTGGCCTCTATGTCGTTGTACACGGCTGCGACGGCATCGCCCGCCGTCTCAAGCAGTTCGGGGGACAGCATCAGGCACCGTAGTCGATGGCCACGGCCTGGTCTGGAACTGCGGCGGCGGCCTCATCCTCTGAGAATCCGCAGTAATCCTCCAGGTACTTGCGCTTGAGCGCGGGGATGCCCAGCATGCTGATCTCGGTGAGCGCCATGTTCTTGTCGCTCTGCGTGTCGGTGATGACCGAATCGTCGAAGTCGATGGACACCTCGGCGGTCGGGTCCACCTTGGTGCCGCAGAGGTGCTTGCACACGCCCGCGACGCCTCGCACCAGTTCCGTGATGGAACCCTTGAGGGCGTTCTGGTGCTTCCTGAGCGTTCTGGCCAGCATAGAGGAATCGCTCACCACCTCGGTGGCTGTTTTCAGCCCGTCCTTGTGGTCCCATGCCCAGTAGTTGTCGCCGAGGCCGCAGGTGATGGAGAGCATCTTGAGGCCGGCGTTTATGGCCGCCTCGTTGTCGGCGATGCGCATTTCGGGCTGCACGACCTTGAGCGGATCGGTGCCCTCCTCGCCCGGAGGAGTGCGGAAGGTTATATCGTCGGCCTCCCCGAAGGCGTAGTATTCCGTGACCTTCTTGCCGTTCATGCTCTTCGAGGTCTTCTTCTCGATCATGGTGTCGGTGACGAACATCTTGGGGCGCGCCACGCGCAGGTGCACCAGCAGTGAGGTCAGCGCCTCGTCGACGGACTTGATGGCGCTGATGCCCTTCTCGAAGATGCTGGCGCCCATCGCGCAGTAGCTGAAATGCGAGTTGGGCACGGCGGGCTTCACCAGCGCGAAGGTCTGGAACGGCGACCCCGTGTCCAGGTCTGTGGTCACGCCCTCCGGGAACACCATGCGGTGGCTCTTCACATCGAACAGCTGGGTGAGGATGTGGTAGGTGCCGCCCAGCAGGATGTGGGCCTGGCACTGGTCGTAGTCGCGTCCGTCAAGCTCCACGCGCGTCACGAAGGCGCACTGCGTGCAGCTGTCGGCGGACCACGTGAGAGGGAGCACCTGCTGGGCATCGTAGTCCTCGACCTTGACGCGGGCGTCTGGGTGCATCATGCCGTCATCGCTCACATCGTCCACGCCGATGGCCCAGGCTCCAGTGCCGAGCGCGAAGGCGCGGGTGGTGAAGTCGGCCTGGTTCACCCCGAAGTCTCCGAAGTGGGCATCGAGCACCTCTTGCAGGCTCTCGTCCTCCGCCTTGATCTCCAGCTTCTCGTTCATCAGCAGGTCGCTCCACGCCTCTGCTGCCAGTGCTGCCGGGTGCAGCGTCTCGCGGTCGCTCTTGAACAGCTTGAAGCCGCGCTTGGCGCGGTAGTGGTACCACTGGTTGTCGGCGGTGTACCAGCCCCAGTAGGTGCTGATGGTGCTGGCCATGCGCACGTCTGGGGAGTACCCCAGCATCTTGAGCCATTCGACTGCGAAGGCGTAGGTTCCGCGTTCCTCTGCCATTAAAGCCCCTGTCTGATCCATACGGACGCGGCGTAGCCAACCGCGTCGATCGTGTCATCGTTTACCTTCGGCAGTGTCTCTGTAATGTCGCCTGCAGGGGTTATGACGTACTCAAGGGCGGGGAACTGCTCGGCGGCCATCGGGCAGGTCTCGGGGTCGATGACGATCTTGTGGCAGCGGTTGAGCCATCGGATGCGCTCGGTGGGGGAGTTCACGCCCTGCTTGTACGCCTTGCGCGCGTGCAGCCCGTTGTTCTGGTAGTAGAGGATCATGGCCTTGGCCGCGCTGTCGCACCACAGGTCGGCATCCTCCTCGTCGAACTCGGCAAGGCGCTCGGCCAATAGCGGCGCGGTCTGGGTGTCGTGGGCATCGTGCCCCGTGGCGGTGTCCTCGTTGAGCAGCCACAGGGTGCCCTCGTCCACATCGTAGGCCACCCGCATATGCACCCACGGGTGGACGCTGCCGGCATCCACGCCGTGGCTGATGTTGTCCAGCGCGTCGCGCTCCTCCTCGGTGATGGGACGCACCTCGATGATCTCGGGGTCGATGACGTTGGCCCCGGTTCCCACGGGTTCGCCGTCGTACTCGTGTCGGTACGCCTTGGGGTTTCGCTTCTTGAGGGCTTCGGCCACGGCGACGAAGGCATCGCCCAGCCATTCCCTCGGCGCGTCAGTCCAGTGAGACCGGTGCACCAGCCTGCCGTCCTGCGGCTCACGGCTCTCGCGGTTGACCCAGGCGTTGACGCTTATGGGCGGGTTGTAGCTGAGGAACGTCCACGTGGGAAGATCGCCGCCGCCGCGCAGCACCGTCTGCTTCACGTTTCGGATGTAGTTGTAGCCGGGGAACTGGGAGGCCTCCTCGAACCACACGTAGGCGATATAGCCCTCCTCCGGCGTGAGGCCCTTGAGCGGCGAGTCCTCCGGGTTGATGTTGTCGGCACCGAAGAAGTAGATCACGTTCCCCGTGGGCTTGTGGATGGCCTGCAGGGGGGACTTGCCCCAGGTGAACTCGTCGGCCACGCCCATCCTGCGGGCTGCCTTCTTGATCTCGGCGTATACGGACGTGCGCAGCTTGTTCGTTCGGTTGCGAAGGCATAGGGCGTTGCGCCCAGGCTCGGAGGTGACGCCCCCGACGATCTCCTCGCCGATGCTGGAGGTTTTCAGAGAGCCGCGCCCGCCCTCGAACCAGTACTCCTCATGGGCGTGCTCTGCTATGTCTCGGTGCACGTCGATGAAGGCGCGCCCCAGCAGGCGGCCGAAGTCGTACACGCGGAGCGCGCCGCCTGGGTTCTCGTGCTCCTCGGGCAGAACGTCCAGCAGCTTGGTGCCGGTGTCCACCATAGCCTTCACGGCATCCTTGTCGATTACGCCCTGTCGCGCCTTCTCCACGGCTATCTTGGCCGAATGTGCGTTCAGGGCCGCCATGCGGTCGATTACGGCCGCACGCGACGCGACAGCCTCCTTTGCGGCCGCCTCTTGAAGCTCGGCGAGCCTTTGCGAAACCTTAGCACTGGACTCCAGCTTCGATGCGGCCACGTCCACGCTCGAATCTTTCCACTTGACGGACTTGGGGTAGGCCTCGCGATAGGCCTGCCGCTGAGACAGCCCGCGTGCGCGGGCCTGGCAGTATTTCTCCTGGGACGCGGTGAGCACTAGAAGCGTTCCCTATGCTGGGTCACGCGCTTGCACCACGGGCACCACATGGTCTTGACGTGGTTCTTCTTGCGCAGGTGGCCGCGTCTGCGGCGCACTGGCATGTATCCTCCGCACTTCGTGCAGCGCATCTGGCTGAGTGGCATGGGGCACCTCCTAACTATGGCAGGGGATTGTTGCGGAAATGTCGCCCGAAACGAGGGGAGCCGCCCTAGGGAAGGCGGCTCCGAGCGGCGTGGCAGATCGCGGGGTGAAGGAAGTCTAGGAAGCCCCCGCCTCTGCAAGCGCATGTTCCGCCATGTGTCTCTTGCGCTCCTCAGCGCGGCGCTTGCGCGTCCGCACGTGGTGGTGCTTGTCCGCTCTCAGATGGCACGGGGCGCACAGCGCCACCAGGTTGGACCTCTCGCAGTTCTCCGGGGTGTGGTCCTTGTGGTGCACGGTGAGTGTGCGCCTGTGGGTGTCGAACTGCTCACCTGGGCGGCGGCACTGCTTTCCGCACTCCTCGCACTTCCAGCCTGCCTCTTCCTTCACGGCGGTGGCGATCTGCTGCCAGTCTTCCGGGTAGCGTTCCCTTTCCATGGGCATGGCCATCACCTCACTGGGACGCGAGGGCGAGGAGAGGCTGGGCTGCGCCCGCTGCGGCCATAGATGCGGCCGGTGCTGCGGGGTCGAGGTATTCCCTCCACGGGCGGCAGGGGATGCCGAGGGCCTCGGCCAGCTGCTCCTCGATCTTGGCGCCCTTGCTCTCCTCCCATCCGTCCAGCATGGCCACGCCGTCGAACGCGGGCTTGTTCTTGAGGCCGTGTTCCATGGAGAGCATGGCGGTGATGCTGATGCGCATGGCCGTGCTCCAGTCGGTGCCCTCGTCGATGTAGTCGTGGGGGATGGCGCAGAGGTAGCCTTCCGCCTTGAGGGCGCGGCGCGCAGAGACGAAGGCCTCCTTGTTGTCGTTCGGCTTTCCAGTGACGGGGCCGATGATGTAGAGGCTCGGCGTGCCGTATGTCACCAGCCTCTTGCACTCGGGGCACTCGTGCACGTCGTTGGGGTTGGAGCCGTGGGGGACCTTCCAGCCGCACTTCGAGCAGACGATGTAGGTCATATCCAGGTTGAGCTCAAGCGTGCACACGCGGTCGTTCTTCACGCTCATGCGATCGCCTCCAATTCCTTCACGAGGTTGGCAGCGGACTCCTTGGTGAGGCACATGGACCCGCCGTCATCGAACACCACGAAGCACGCATCTGGGCACATGCGCACCACCGTGCTCAAGTCGATGATCCAGAGGGTGGTGGTGCTGCGCGCGTTCTGCTGTTCAACCCTCACGAACTTCCTGCTTTTCACGTTGTTCCTCCTTAGAAGACGGCGTCCACCGCTTCGATGCGGCGGCCGATGTGATTGATGACGGGGACGGCCATGGAGTTGCCGCATGCCTTGTAGCGCGGCGAATCTGGGGTTCCGCCCAGATCTGTCCAGCCGTCTGGGAAACCCTGGAGGCGTTCGCACTCCACGGGCATGAGGCGGCGCACGATGTAGCCATTAGTTACGAACAGCGAGCCGTTGAACGCGGCAGCGTTGCCGTTCCACTTGTTCCCGTATGAGGATGTGAGGCAGTCGGCAACATCGGCGAAGGGTGCCACGATGGGCGGCTCTCCTCCGACCTTGAGGGTGCCCGCGCACTCCTCGTCAATAGCGGCGTGGGCGTTGCCGCCTGCCATGCACACCGCAGGCTCACCGCTGTGCGCCGCTCTGATCGTAGGGGTGCACTCATCAACGGCGGAAAAGCCCGCATCTTGGCTCCATGAGAAGGCCACGGCGTGGCGGTCTGCGGTCGTGAGGGTGAACATCGCGCCATCGTCTTCGATGCCGAGGTGGTTGCCGCCGTTCTCGGCGTCTCGGCCGATGATGTTGCCGCTTATGGCGTAGGCCACGCTCGGCACCTGGTTGGTTCCCGATTCTGATGCCCTGAGCGTGGGCGCAACCTCGTCCTGGGCGGCTATCGAGCCTGCCTTGGCGGACTGGCCTGCGCTGAAACCAATGCACACACTCGGGACGTGGCCTTGCGCGCTCATGGTGTGGCAGGGGTCGCCCCATTGCGGGTTGCTGCCGTTTCTGGGGTCAGTCACCTGGGTGGTGTCGAAGGGCAGGACGGGCTTGGCTTGGAAGAGCACCTGGTCTTGGCTAGTCGCAAGGGTCGCGCTCACATCGTCCTGGATCAGAGGCCCGGAACCCCCCCCGATGCACGGGGATCCTGTGTGGCGCAGCTTGAGCGTATAGCTGCCTCCAGCGCGCCTTTGAGCGTCGGCGGCAAGGAGCGCCCTCTTCTCTCGGCTCGACGGATTATCCCCTCGCATGCAGTTGGGCTCAAAAAGTACTCCTGCGGCGCATCCGGGCACAGGATGCCCGACAAGAAACACACGTCGGCGTCGCTGGGGTACTCCGAAGAACTGAGCGTCCAGCACTCGCCAGGCGAGAGCATACCCGCATTGCGCCAGCTCCCAGAGGAGGGTGCCAAAGGCTCGTCCCCCATCTTGTGACAGAACTCCGGGGACGTTCTCCCAGATAACCCATCGAGGCTTAGCTTCTCTAATACAGCGGACGAACTCAAGCATGAGCTGACCTCTCTCGTCCATGAGGCCAAGTCTTCGCCCTGCGAGGCTGAACGCTTGGCAGGGGCTTCCTCCGATGACAACATCGACACTCCCTTCGTATTCGGTCCAATCGACACCCGAAACATCGCCGAGGTTCGGCACTTCGGGGAATCGCTTCTCAAGCAGATCGCAGCAGAACGGCTCGATCTCCGAGAAGGCCACGGGGTTCCATCCGAGGGGACCCCAGGCCACTGATGCGGCCTCTATGCCGCTGAAAAGGCTGATGTAGTTCACTCCTCCTCCATCTGTCGGTCCTTGTATGCGTCATAGGCTTGGTCGGCGGCCTCCCATTCCTCCCATTCGGGATCGAACGAGGCGGCGGCGTCGAAGTCGCAGCAGTCATCGCCCACCGTCACGACTTCGGACGGATCGACGAACTCCTCGGCCGCGTCGCACCAGCCGTGCTTGCCGCAGGGGCACTCGTGGAAGTGGGTGCAGTCGCCGCAATGCGCCCTGAACGTCTCAGGTTCCGGCGGGTCCACCCAGTCACGGTCTCGCAGTCCGAAGCTCATAGGCACCGCCACCCTTCGATGGAGAGCGCCCTGAGGTAGTCGGTCGGCTCGTCAAGCATCAGGAACTCCCAGTGCCCTGCACAGGCTATGGCCTCATCCTCGACCCAGCGGAAGTGCAGGCGGTTGTGATGCGCGAGGCCATGGCAGAACTCGCGGCCGTCCGCGTCCATGAGGTTCGAGCCGAAGCCGCAGAGGCTCACCGTGGGCTTCTCGATCTCGCGGCCTGTTCCGTCGTAGAGCTTGCCCGCTCCCCGCCGCACGATGTGGTGCTGCTCGATCGGGAACGGGCGGCCGCATACGGCGCAGCACTCGCGCCTGACCGACGGCTTGCCCATCATCGGGCGGAGGTGAAGCGGCAGGGTATCGACCTTAGCCATTCAAGCCACCCCCCCCCCGCAGTTTTCGCGCGCGAGACGCGCTCGTTGGCCAGGGCGCAGTATTCGGGCGAGAGCTCGTAGCCGATGAAGTGGCGGCCGGTCTCGACGGCTGCCACGGCGGTGGTGCCGGAACCCATGAAGGGATCCAGCACTATGCACCCGGCTGGCGCGATCTCCATGAGCGCCTTGATGAGGTCCAGGGGCTTCTGGGTGGAGTGGATGCGCGCATCGCCCGACGGGGCGGCGAACTTGTAGGCTCCAGGCAGGTACTTGGCACCGGCCACTGGCGTGCGGTCTATAGCGCCCTTGGTCGCCCATACGGCGTACTCGCACTCGTTGCGGAAGCTGTTGGGCTGGGGGCGCGCGGCGGTCTTGCGCCACGGGATGATGCCGCGAAGCACGAAGCCGGCGGCCTGCACCGCGTCGCACACGTTGGCCAGTTGCCTCCAGTCAGAGAACACCACGGCGCTGGCACCGTCCTCCATGGCGCGGTAGCACTCGGAGAGCCACAGCACGGACCACAGAACGAAGCTGCGCTCGTCGCGGCTGTCGCCGTAGAACTCCGGCTTCTTGGCGGCATCGTTGGTCTGGTACTTCTCGGACGTTGCGCCCGATCTGTCGCCCCGGAACATGCCGCCGCTGGAGTAGGGCGGGTCGGTGAGCAGCATGCCCACCATGCCGTCGGGTATGTCCGTGAGCGCCTTGAGCATGTCGCGGCACTCGATCACGTCAATCTTGGCCATCCTTGAGCCTCCAATCCTCGCCTTCGAGGGGCACCTGCTTGCACGAGCCGCGCAGGCGAGACGCTATGGCCACGCCGACGGCCCCCTCGGTGATCTTCTTGGCGATTTCGCTGAGCTTGTAGTTCGTGGTGATGATCGTGGGCTTCTCTGCCTTGTCGCGCTTGTCGATGATGGCGAACAGCCTCTCGCAGGCGTAGGCCGTGTTCGAGGCCTCCTTGCCCAGATCGTCCAGGATGAGCACGTCGCAGGATGCGGCGCGCTCGAAGAGGGCGCGGTCCTCGTCCTTGCGTGAGCGCATCGCGTCCATGAGGTCGTAGGTGGCCAGGGCGCAGACGCTCACGCCCTTGTGGGCGAGGATGTTGCCCACTGCCATGGCCAGCGTTGTCTTTCTGGTGCCGTTCGGGCCGTGGATGTAGAAGCTCTGGCCGTTCCTGGCCATGTCGGCCATCTTCGCTGCGTAGGGGTGAGAGTGCCTGCGGTAGCGCGGCGGTATGCCAGCCTTGTCGAGCAGGCGCGCCTCTGCGGCCTCCTCCTTGGCGCGCTTCTCGGCCTCCTCGGCCTCCTCGGCTGCCCTTCGCGCCTCCACGGCGCCCTCGCAGTCGCACGGGGCGAGGCCTACGGCCACGGCCTTCACGCCTCCGAAGGCGGCGGGGATCATGCGCATCGGCAGCTGCTTGCCGCAGTGTTCGCACGGCGCGGCCCTGGACCAGTCAAGGAACGGCTCAGGCGTCGTACTTGGCATAGTCGGCCACCTCCTCGTCCTCGCCCTTGGACTGGTGCATGCACTGCTCGAAGTGGTCGGGGCTGAACAGGAAGTTCGGGGTCAGGCAGTTGCGCCACCTGGTGCCCTTCCACTCCTCGTGCTTGTAGGCCAGCATCTTGCGGACCTCCTCGACCGTGTAGCCCTCCGCGCACCGATCGAGCATGTGGCGGCACTTCTCCGGCATGGTGGTGTAGGTGGTTCCGAGTTGGTCGTTGAAGGCCGCGAGGCATTGGAGCCAGAACGGCGCATCCTGCACGCTGCTCGGCATGGGGGGACTATAGGGGGGTATCTCTACCTCTATCTCAACCTCATCCTCAGCATCCGAGCTGTTCGATGCTTGCGCATATGCCTGTGCATGTGCTGCTGCATTTGCTTGTGCATCATGCTTGGCGGATGCGTCTGCATCCTGCTGCGGCGATGCCTGCGCTTTCTGCTTGCCCCACCTGGCCTGCGCCATCTTGCGGCCGCGCTCACTCGCCTCGTCGCCCAGGTCGATGCGCTGCTTGAGTGCGATGAAGGTGGGCAGCCACGGCGGGCTGCCCTTCGGTTCCTTCTTCTCGAAGCGGTACTCGGCCAGGGCGTAGAGGAACGGGGCGCGCTGCTTCTCCGGCATCGCTTGGCAAGCAGCCCAGAAGTCATCGTGTATAACCATTCCCATCGCAGCCCCTTAGAACGGAATGTCCTCAGCCGCGTACTCTTCGACGTACTCGGCCTCGGTTTCCTGGGCCTGCTGCTGGGAGTGCAGGAACGCCAACTCCTCCTGGCTGTGGATGATCTCGGCGAGGTAGCCGCTCAGCTTCTCGATCTCCTCGGCGGTGTACTGGTTCATGGGCTTCGGGCTGCCGTCAGGGTTCGTGATGGCCGCAGCCATCCAGCTGGTGATGCCCTCCTCCTTGGTGCCCATGGCTATGGCCTGGGCCTTCTGCTCGGCCACCTTGTGCCACAGTTCCACGATTCGCGGATCGCGCTGAGGCTGCGCAGGCGGCTGCTCCTCGGCCACGTCTTCGACGATGACCTCCAACTCCTCCGGCTCTTGCTGGACGGGCTGGGGCGCTTGAGGCTGCGCAGGCGGCTGCTCCTCGCGCGACTGGTCCATTTCCTCTGCGCCGTAGAGGCCGCCGAGGTCTTCGGGGAACGCCTCGCGCAGGGCGTGGCATAGAGCCACCTTGCGGATCATGGTGGCCGGCATCTTCGACCAGCCGTTCTTCCCGTACTTGTCGGGGGCGGAATACTCCGAGAGCGCAACCTCGTCGAAGATGGGGCACTCATAGCCCTCCAGGTGCACCTTGCACCAGCCGCCCACCAGCGTCTCGCCGCCGAGCAGCATGGAGCCTTCGCGGCGGTGCATCTTCTTATCCGCGCCGATGATGGTGATGCCAGCCTCGTGGCCACGGTACCGCTTGTTGCGGGTGGCGCGCTTCACGAAGGCGTCCTTGCCTGCGATGACCGAGGCGGGCTGGTTTCCGTACTTCACGATGTAGGCATCGCGGGTGAACGGGTTGAGGCGCTGGGACTGGCACAGGCGCAGGAACATCTTGATCTCCTGGGAGGTCACGTTTTCCATGGCGTTGCCGTTGGCCGCCATGAGGTCGCGCACGTCCTGCTCGGTTACGTTGATATCCTGGCCGTTGTCGGCCTTGTAGCTGACGATCTCGTTACTCATCCTCGACCACCCCCGCGAACTTGATGGCCGCGCCGGTGATGCCCAGGCCCTTGAGCGTGGCGGCCACTTCCTTGGCGAAGGCCGCAGTTCCCTGGAACTCCATGGCCAGAGACCAGCGGCAGACGCGCGGAGCGGGCGCTGCGGGCTGATCTGCGACGGGTTCAGGCTCCGGGGCGGGTTCTGGTTCGCTTCGCTGCTGGGCCACAAGCTGTGCGGCTTCCTGCGCCGCCTTGAACTCGGCCATTTCGCGGTCGCGCTCGTTCAGCTTGTCCTCCAACTCAAGGGCGGCGATTAGGTCGAGGGTGTCGGCGTAGTGCTTGACCACCTCGTCCTTGTGGTTGAGCTCCTTGGTCTGCAGCGTGTTGTAGCCCTTGAGCGCCTTCTCGACCTTCTCGTAGAGTTCGTTGACGGCCTTGCTCTCCTGGGTGGAGCGGTTGAGCCACGCATCCTCCAGGATGGCCGCGAAGGGGATAACGTCGGCGATGGGGCCGGCACATCCCTCGTATTCCTCCACGAGGAGGTCGCGGCGCATTTCCTTGAAACGCTCGTCGGCATCATCGACCTGCACCTTTAGGGCGGCTCTCGCCTCGTCGATCTTGGAGGTGATGCCCTTCACCCTGCCCTCGAACTCCTTGAGGGGTGCCTCGTAGGCGCGCTTGATGCGCTTGCGCTCCTTCTCGATGGGGTCTTTCAGCTTGTTCAGGTCTGCCATGCACTTGCGCGCTTCCTTGACCTGCTCGTAGTTGTTCGGGTCGATCTGCGCCCCGATGTAGGGCGCTATCTGCTGCTCGACGTACGCGTCGAGCGCCGCGAGGTTGTCGGCGAAAACGGCGGGGGTGTAGGTGACCTCCAGCGCGTTGCTCGGCTCGATGACCTCGGCGGTGGCCTCTATGACTTCGCTACTCATTGACTGCCTCCAGGTGGTCTTTGGCTTTCTGGTAGATGCCCTGCTCGTCCTCGTCAGGCTCGTATCCGTCGGCCTCCATGGCATCGAGCAGCGCCGTGAAGTTCCGGCACGCGATGGCCTTGGATGGTTCGAGGGTGTCGAAGATTCGGCTGCCCGCCTCGTTCATGGTCTCGAACAGGAGCACGATCTCCGAATGGCCCACGTTGAGGCGCTTGGTGCCGGTCGCCTCAAGGAACGCCTTGACGAGCGGGGCGTGGCGGCGTTCGCTCTCTGCAACCAGGCGCGAGAGGTTTGGCATGAGGCTCTGCGCGGCAAGCTGTTCGGCCAGCCATCCGCGCCGGTTAGCGGTGCCCTCGGTGTAGAGGGCGGCCATGGCCTCGGCCTCGGCGCGCGCACTGTCGCGCTCCTCGCGCTGCTCTTCCTGCTCAGGCTCGGCAGCCTTCTCCTCTTCGGTCGCAGGCTTCAAGATCATGAAGAAGCCGGGAACGGAGTGGCGCATGGCCACGCATCCCTCCGGCAGGTTTTCGGGAATCATGGCCGCCTTGTTCACGTTGGCCACCAGGTTGAAGCCGGCGGCATCGGTGACGATGGGGATGCCGCGTTCCTCTAGGTCCTGGGACAGCGCGTTCGCGCCCTGCTCCTTCTTGCGGCGGCTCTCGAACCGCTTGGCGATGGTCTGGTACTCGCGCTCCGAGCAGTTGGTGAGGGCTTCGACGGCCTCGGGGTCGTCGGCGAACTCGCCGATGGTCATGAGGCGCAGAAGGCTCATATCGTCGGCGGCATCGCTCACCACGCTGGAGGCGCGGCGCACCTTGGCCACCTTCTCCACCTCAAGGCCAGAGACCTCCGAGACGTACTGGTCGTCGCCGAACATGGCCAGCTGGCGCACGAAGCGGCTCTCCTCGACCGCCTCGTACTTCTTCTTGGTGTTGGTGCGCACCACCGTCTCGATGACGGCCTGCAGGGTGCTCTCGTCCTCCACGATGGCGGGGAAGGTCTTTGTGCCCAGCTTGCGCATGGCCATGACGCGGCTGTTGCCTGCCTTGATGCGGTAGATGCCCCCGTCGCGCACGAGGGTCACCATTTCGTCGGGGATGCCCTTGGCGCGCATGGATCGGGCAAGCTCATCCACATACGCCTGGTTCTCCTTGGTGGAGCAGTCGCGGGTCGCGAGGTCGTTGCCGAACTCATCGACCAGCGGGAAAACATCCTCGATGCTGACGGTTTCGATGACGGTGGCCATTAGCGCACCTCGCCCATCTGGATCAGGAAGCACTCGCCGATCTGCATGCCCTTCTCCTTGAGGTCGCCGATGATGCCGGCGACGGCATCAAGCACCTCCGGGGGAACGTCGCCTGCGGCCTTGTTCAGCTGGTAGTTCTCAAGGAACTCTGCAGCGGGCACGCCGTGCATTTCCTCCTCGGGCGGGCAGGTGAGGAAGCCCAGGGCGAACAGCGCGCCGTCAACGAAGTCCTGGGACACGTCCGAATCGGACACGGCTCCGTATATCTCAGCGGCGCGGTCGGTCGGGATGTAGTGGCCTGCGACGGCCGCCTTCATCTTCTCAAGTTTCATTTTGTTGCTCCTATCTGCTAAAGGTTCATTGATTTGACTTTTTTCTCGATGCGCTCCTTGCGCTTCTGCGCCGCCTTGATCTCTCGGCGCAGGTTGCCCGACACGCACGCCTCCACGGCGATGGCGTGGGCCTCCTCGGCGTATGCCCTGCGGTAGGCGCTCATGCCCTCGGTGTCTGGCGGTTCGGGCAGCGGGTCGCTCTTGGACTCCACCTTCGCCTCGGTGCGCTCGTAGGTGTCGCGCTCCTCCGGCGGGAGCATGGCCATCAGGTCGGCGATCCTCGCGTGGATGCCAGCCAGCTGGTCGTGGCGGCGGCACGGTTCGCACATGCCGCTCCTGTCGATCGTGGCCGACGGCCTGCCGCACGACGGGCAGTGCTCGATGGTCGGGCGGTAGTAGCGCAGGCAAACGTCCACGCCGCTCCTCCGAAGCGCCACGGCCTTCATCTTCACCGAGGCCGATGACCGCTTGAGCATCTGGCAAATGTCGCGCTTCGGCATCCTGCCGGCGTTGGCGATGAGGAACTGCTCCTCGGATACCGTCCAGTCGTTGCGCCTGCCGCCCTTACGCATGGCTCGGCCTCAGCTTCCGCGCGAGGTAGTACGCCCCATGGCACGCGGCCGCCCGCAGGTGGTCGTTGGTGCAGTGTTCGCATCCGGGGTACGGGTTCGCACCGCGCTCCATGAGGGCGCGAAGTTCGGCCATGTTGCCGCGCGATTTCGGGTTGAGCACCTGGCGGCTGGTCTGTATGGCGATCCTCTCGCCGCGCAGGGCGGCGTGGAGGAAGCCGCAGAGGTACGGGGTCTGGAAGACGTAGCCGCCCTGCCGTCCCCTGTACCCGCCGACGAAGCCCTCCATCACGATGACCTCGTGCGGTTTGTCTGCCACCCATGCGAGGAGCTGCCGCGCGATGTTGTCGGCGCGCTCCCGCAGGGCGTACTGGTCATCCTTCACCGTGCTCTTGTAGTGCAGGGTCTTGGCGCAGATGATGCGGCGCTCGTTCATGTAGACGATGCCGGTGTTGGACGTGCCCGGGTCCACCGCTACGATGTTCATGCGGCCTCCCTGTACAGCTTCGCGGCATCCTGCCAGCACTTGCACGGGAAGAACGTGTTGAGCGCCACCGTTCCGTGCCACATGGCCTCGAAGTCGATGGAGCCGTCATCGAGCGCCTTGGTGACCTTCGGGAAGATCACGGTGGCCAGCTCGGGGCGGAACATGAGCAGGTAGCGGCTCAGGATGCTCCAGAGGTTGTTGTCGAAGCGGAACTCGCGGCACAGCGTGATGGGCATGCCCTGCTGGGTGGCCAGCACGAACAGGTCGCCCCTGCGGATGCGGGGCCAGCCGTCGGCCATGGCCTCCTCGCAGAGGTTCACCAGGCGCAGCCACTTGCGCGGGTAGTCCTCGGCGATCCAGGCGCACGCCTCCTCGACGCGCATGGCGGGCGTGCGCAGCACGCCGTCGTAGAGCTCCTTGCATACCTCAGCCATGGCGCACCTCCGTGAGGTAGTGCTCTGCGGCCGAGTAGCCCACCTGGTAGGCCACGGCGTAGCCCCACAGGATGGAGGCTATGCACAGCACGGTGACGAAGCCGAGCACTACGTCGCCGATGCGGTAAGATTTGCGGTGCGCCGGCTTTCTTCTGGTCGGAGGCATCTTGAAGGGGCGCGGGGCGGCAAGTCCGTGGCGGGGTTGATCGCCCTGCGCTCCTCCTTCCACTTGAGGAACCGCTCCTCGTTTCGGGGGTTGTGGTAGAACTGGCGCATCCGCTGCCTTATCTCGTAGAACATGCACCACTGCGCCGGCCTCATGCCGCCTCATCTTGCTCATCCCCATACTCGATGACCGGGGCGGGCAGCTCGTAGGCGCTCGGCTCGTCTGCGCCGTAGTCCTCCACCTCGAACTCCTCGGAGAATGCCTCCTCCTGGCCGTCCAGGACCTCGCCGCTGTTGGCGTCCACCGGGATGACCAGCTGGTCGCTGGTGATCTCAAGCGTCACGAAGGTCTGGGTCATCATGGCCAGCTGGGGGAGCGCCCCCTTGTGCTCGGGGTCCAACTCGAACTGCATGACGGTCTTGCCCTTGATGTTGCAGCCCGTGAAGCAGGCGCGCACCTTTACGCGGTTCTCCATGGCTATGCCTCCTCTGCGGTGATGACGGCGGAGCCGTACTTGACTGAAATGAAATAGCCGTTGTCGGTGATCGCATCCAGCACGTAGCTGGGGGCGTTGGTGACGGTGAGGGTTGGCTCGGCCTCGGTTCCGCCGATGGTGAGGCTCACGAGGTCACCGTCCTGGCGGCTCTCGGCGATGAGGCCGCAGATTTCCCTGATGCTGTTCTGGTTCATGGTCTTCCTTCCTTACAGGTTGTTGAGCTCTTCGAGCAGCTTGGAGCCGACGCTTGCGGCGTTCTGCCTCGTCTCGGCATCCAAGATGGAGGCGTAGGCTTGGCCGAGTTCGGCCACGGCGTACATGCCGTCGGGGTTCGCGGCCGCCTTCTCGATGGTGGCGGCCACCGCCTCCTTGACGCGGTACGTGGTGGTCTTGATCTCTTCCATGGGTGTGACTTCCTTCCTTGGTTGGTTAGCTGACTGCGGTGACAACCTCGCGCAGGTCATCAAGTGGCTTGCCGAACGCCATGGCGATGGCGCACGCCGAGTTGAAGTCGATGCCTCGGTTTCCGTAAACCCAGGCCTTGAGCGTGCCCACCTTTACGCCGATCTTCTCAGCCAGCTCTTCGTAGCTGATGCCCTCGTCAACGCACCAGGCGCGGACGCGGCGGCCATTGAACGCGAAGTCCTCCGGCGTTTTCTTGGCATCTGCCATGTTTCTCCTCCTTCCTTGGTCTCGCAGTGAACTGGGGGATGCAATGCCGTGGCGGGGATTGCATCTGCCAACTCAGTGCGGGTGTAAGATGTGGGGCCTTGAGAATCGAATACAGAGGGCGGCAGTTAGGAGGTCGCCTATGAGCGATTTCACTGACTACAGTGGTGAATTCGTGGAAGAGGCTGAGTACATCGGTCCCTACTACGATGCCCCATTTGACTGGCCTGAATCTGTCCAGGATGAAGAGCCAGCCGATTAACTAGGGAAGTCCACGAAGGAAGCCAAACGTTTCTATTCGCTTTGGTCCGCCGCCCTCTGTATTCGATTCTCAAAGATCGGCAGACCTACCTGGTCTGCTCGATGATGCGCAGCTTGCTGTCGCGCACCTCATAGGTGATGCCAAGCACCTCGAAACGGCAGAACACGAACGGATCGTTGCCGATGGCCAGCGGCTTGACGAAGCCGCGACGGAACCCGAACTCGATGGCGGTGTCTCGCACCCACTCCTCGTCGGCGTGATCCATGACCTTGGGATGCTCTTGCGCCTTGCGGTGTTTACGTGAGGCGATGACCTTGCTGATTGCTTCCTGCATGCGCTGCTCCTTCTTTGAGTGAGATAATTCGCGCGATCTTGAAAACCGAATAAGGAGGCGGCAGAGAGGAGCCGCTTATGTACGGAGATATTTACTTCGACGGCGAGGCCATCGAGGCCGACCCATACATTGGCCCTTTCTACGACAGCGCACTTGACTGGTTCAGCGATGACCACGCTGAGCCGGTTGAGGTAGAGGGGGCAACCCAGGAACCGTAAACCCACGACCTGAACAACCCTTCAACTGTTCGCCGCCTCCTTATTCGGTTTTCAAGGTGCGGGGTGTTTCTAGGCCTCGCAGAACTTGGCCTCAAGGGCGGCCACGATCTCATTGGCCGCGTCAACGTAGTGGCGCACGGTCTCGCCGTAGATGTGGCGGCGATCGTACAGGTAGACCTCGCGGCCGTTCTCGTCGCGAAGGTGCAGCATCGAGACGTTGCCGCCCTCCTCGAAGCGAGGGGTCGGGATGCCGTACTTGCTCGGCTCCGCGAACACCTTGGCCTCGTAGGTGTAGCCGTCGTGCTGGCCGCTGACCCAGGTGCCGCTTCCGAATGCGCTGGGGGTTACGTTCGTGGTCTTCATTGCGCTGCTTCCTTCCTTCGATTTGTGGATACATTGTGTATCGGTTTTTGCTAATAGGAATACTACCCCATCCACAACACGAAGAATATAGATTTAGAGTATCTATGTCAACCCCTTAATGTCGAAAAGTTGAAAAAAGTAGGCGCAGCGTGTACTATTCGGGTTGTCTGAAATATCCCGAAAGGCGCAAAAATGGAACTTAAACTGATGCAGTTGCGCAAGGCGGCAGGCTATAAAAGCCGCGATGACTTCGCCGAAGTCATAGGAGTTAATCCGCTCACTTATAAGACTTGGGAAACAGGTGCCCGCAACATGAGTTTTTCACAGGCTTGCATGGTCGCCGATGCCCTCAACTGCTCACTCGATGAGCTTGCTGGCCGCACCGAGTTCGTCGGCACCTTCTCAGATCAGCGCCAAGCCGTTATGAATGACGATTTCGCCCACCTATCGGATGCCGGGAAGGACGCGGCCGCCGGGGCAGTGAGGGGCATACGCGCATCCGAAGGCGCGCGAGTTCAAGCGGCGGGGCTGGAAGATCATCCGATCGCCGCATCCGCGTAAGGCAGACCCGTGCAGCTAGTTCCATGTGACAGACCAAGGCCCGGCAGGCGCGCCGTATCCTATGCGCGCTTCTCCTCGCACAACCAGCGAAGCGAGAGCATCGAGATACAGGAAGACAACAACCTGGCCTACTGCGCCATCAACGACCTCGATGTTGTGGCCATGTACGCCGACGAGGCGAAGAGCGGCCGCAACACAGCCCGCGCCGACTTCCAGCGCATGGTGGCCGACGCCAAGGCCGGCCTTTTCGACTTCGTGGTGATCTACAAGGTCACGCGCATCATGCGCAACCGCGACGAGATGGCCTTGCTGCGCATCACGCTCAGGAAGTACGGGGTCGAGATCCTTTACTCCGGCGAGGATATAGGCACGGGGTCCGACGGCATCCTGCAGCTGGGTCTGAAGGAGGTGCTGGCCGAGTGGGAGAGCGCGCAGCTCTCCGAGCGCATCGTGGACGGCATCCAGAAGAACGCCGAGCGCGGCATGGCCAACGGTCGCACCCTCTACGGGTGGAACATAGTGGACGGCTATTATGAGGTGAGCGAACTGGAGGCCTCGGTTCTGAGGCGCGCGAAGTCGATGCTCTTCAACGGCAAGACCGTGGCGGAGATTGTGAGAGCGTTGGACGGGCACAAGACCAAGCGCGGCAAGCCGATCAAGCAGAACACCCTGACCAAGATGCTCAAGCGCAAGCAGAACGCCGGGGTGTACTCCTACGCCGGGGTCGAGATTGAGGGCGGCATGCCAGCCCTGTGGACGATGGAGGACCAGCGCATGATTTGGAAGATTCTGGGGGACGAGACGCGCCCGCGCAGGAAGGCGCTGAGTGCCGACTTCCTGCTCACGGGCAAGCTGTACTGCGGCAAGTGCGACACGCCCATGACGGGCACCAGCGGCACCTCGAAGACGGGCGCGACGTACTACTACTATAAGGACAAGAAGGGCTGCGGCCGCCAGGTGCGCAAGGATGTGATCGAGGACAACGTGGCCGATGCAGTGAGGGCGGCGCTCTCAGATGAGGCCACGCGCGAGAAGATCGCCGACCTGGTGTGCGAGTACAGCGAGAGCGAGGACCCAACGCCCCAGTCCGATGTGATCTTGGCCGAGTTGAAGGAGATACGCGCCTCCTACGCCAACATATTGAAGGCCATCGAGCAGGGCGTGATACCCCCAGGCTCGAAGGAGCGCATCGCGGACCTCCAGCAGCAGGAGGAGACCCTGAACGAGGAACTGCGCATCGCCGAGGCCATCGAGGCCGTGGCCCTGGACCGCGACCGCGTGCTGTTCTGGCTGGAGCAGGTTGCAGAGGCGCCGGATGCGAAGACGCTCATCGACGTGTTTGTGGCCCGTGTGGTTCTGCTGGGGGATGACTTGCACATCGTGATGCACTTCGACGATAATGATGGCCCACCTGTTGGGCGCATTATTGATGAAGACAGGGGTGGGGTTCTGCCAAATGGCACTAGGCTCCACCATAATGAAATTAGTCGAACCCCATGGTTCGG
>UMHF01023471.1_pt1 | contig 36503 bp, 33 predicted proteins | sample 1965431 | NCBI WGS metagenome assembly UMHF01 (sample SAMEA4836088, study PRJEB28245) | human gut metagenome | biome: gut microbiome; material: fecal sample | place: Denmark | collected 2008
AGCTGGAAACGGCTTGTGAAAATAGGTAGTCGCCGACTTGAACGGAAAGCTCTGAGATGAAAATCTCAGGGCTTTTTTGTTGCATGAACATAAAAACACATAGCCGCAAATTCGCAGGAAAAAGCGCTTTTGCCTCGTGTTAAGAGGTGAAAGCGCTTTACAATTTTGCAAAAAGGATGCGACTAAACATGAAACGATTCCACCGCCGCTGTCGGCGGCTATGTATTCTGGCGGCGCTGCTTGTGCTGCTGGTACTGTTTCTGCGGCAGAACGTTCTGCTGGATACAGCCAGCCGACACGCGATTTTACTGGACGTCCAAAGCGGGCGGGTACTGGCACAGAAACGTGCCGATGAGCGTGCTGCACCGGCATCTCTGACAAAAATGATGACCATACTGCTGGCCATTGAGGCTGAGCCGGATCTGGATAAACAGGTAACACTGCCGGAGGGTATTTTCCAGGCCTTGCAGATCGAAAAAGCATCTATGGCAGGCTTTGCGCCCGGGGAGACAGTCACGGTGCGTGACTTGCTCTATGGTGCGATGCTGCCTTCCGGTGCAGAATGCTGTGAGGCGCTGGCGCGGCTGGTGAGCGGCAGTGAGGATAACTTTGCCGCACTGATGAACCAAAAGGCCGCAGAGCTTGGTATGAAGAACACCCATTTTACAAATGCAACCGGTCTGACCGATACCGAGCACTATTCCAGCGCGGCAGATATGGCAAAGCTCTTGCAGGCAGCGCTGCACAATACGACCTTTCGCACCATTTTTACTGCGGAGCACTACACCACCACAGCGACTGCGCAGCACCCGAAGGGCGTTTCGCTGACCAGCACACTGCTGGGCAAGCTGGACGGAACAGAGCTTCCCGAGGGGGCACAGATCGAGGGCGGCAAAACAGGGTATACCGCCGCCGCAGGGCTGTGTCTGGCCAGCCTTGCCACCGTGAACGGAAAGGAGTATATCCTTGTTACGCTTGCCGCGCCCGGAGACCATGGGACTGAGCAGTACAATATCCGCGATGCAGTGCAGGTGTACCGGAAACTGGCGGATAAAAAATAACCGCGCTACACAGGTCTCGCCTTGCAAACTAGGTGCTCCGGCGGTACAATAGGGACATTCTATCATGGAAAAGGATGTTTGACTATGCGAGACGAAGCCATTGACCTGTGCGGACAGGTGGATTTTATCCGTACGGATGCCATGCCGCTGCTGGAGCGGGATACGCAGTTCCGCTTTGCCTGTGCGGGCTGCGGCAACTGCTGCCGCGGGCGGGAGGATATCGTGCTGTCCGGCTATGATTTGTGGCGTATTGCTGCTCGGCTGCGTCTGCCGCCGCAGATTGTAGCCCGGGGTTATTGTCGCAGCAGCATTGGCAGGGCGAGCCATCTGCCGGTGCTGCGGCTTGCCCCGGTCAAGGAAAACCGTAACAACTGCCCTTTCCTGACTGAAAATCACTGTGCCATTCATGATGCAGAACCGCTGGTTTGCGCGCTGTATCCGCTGGCGCAGGAGATCAGCCGGGCAGGGGAGGTTCACTACTTTTTACAGCCCACCGGCTGCGGCGGGCAGGTGATCGAAGCAAGGGTGCAGGATTATCTTGCCCGCTACGATGTGCCTGCCCGGGAAGCCATTGATGTGCGCTGGGCGCAGACCTGCATGGCGCTGGAGGATACGGTGGAACAGCTTGAAACGGTGCTCAGCCCGGTACTGGTGCGCAGGATGCAGGCAAAGCTCTGGCAGGCCCTGTATTTTGGCTACGATTATACGCAGGACTATCTGCCGCAGCTGGAAGCAAGCCTGCAAACGCTGGACACGGAGCTGCATAAACTGACGGAGTATCAGAAAAAACGGAATAATTGTTCAAAATAATTGATGGATGACTTTACTTGAATCGATAATAAAGGCCGTTTTCGGGTAAAAGTGGATTGTTTTGCCAGCGATTCTGTGATATACTTCACGAGTGTAAAGCGAACCTTGATTGATCCGCTTACAATATCGGCCCGGAGTGCGGCGTCCTGTTGGCTGCAAGGGCTGGAGATAGAGGAGATCATCAATATGCGTAAAATCACTCGTCGTTCCTTCCTGACTGCTGCCGCTGCCTGCGGTGTAGCAGTTGCTCTTTCTGCCTGCGGCGGTTCTTCCTCCGCATCTTCTGCGGCAGCATCCTCCACGGTTGCTTCTGCATCGGTCGCCGCGGCTTCCAACGGCGAAAAGTTCACCGTTGGCATCTGCCAGCTGGTGCAGCACGCTGCACTGGATGCCGCTACGCAGGGCTTTGAGGATGCTCTGACCGCTTCCTTTGGCGAGAACGTCACCTTCGACTTCCAGAATGCACAGGGCGATTCAGCTACCTGCGCCACCATTGCCAACGGCTTTGTTTCCTCCGGCGTGGCACTGATCATGGCAAACGCTACCCCGGCTCTGCAGGCTGCACAAGCTGCCACCAACACCATCCCCATTCTGGGCACTTCCGTTACCGAGTACGGCGTGGCATTGGGTCTGGACAACTTCTCCGGCACCGTGGGCGGCAACGTCTCCGGCACCTCCGATCTGGCACCGCTGGATCAGCAGGCAGATATGATCGTGGAGTGGATGCCTGAGGTCAAAAAGGTTGGCCTGCTGTACTGCTCTGCCGAGGCAAACAGCCAGTATCAGGTAGATGAAGTGCAGAAGTATCTGGAGGCTAAGGGCGTAACTGCTACCCAGTACGCTTTCTCGGATTCCAACGACCTGTCCTCCGTCTGCCAGAAGGCTGCGGACGAGAACGACGCACTGTATGTGCCCACCGATAACACCGTTGCCGCCAATACCGGCATCGTGGACGGCATCTGCCGCCCGGCTAAGAAGCCTGTATTCGCCGGTGAGGAGGGTATCTGCTCCGGCTGCGGCGTAGCTACCCTGTCCATCAGCTACTACGACTTGGGCTACACCACCGGCGAGATGGCAGTCAAGATCCTGAACGGTGAGAGCGACATCTCCACCATGCCCATCGAGTACACCGATGTGACCAAGAAGTACAATAAGGCTATCTGCGATGACCTTGGTCTGACCGCACCGGAAGGCTATGTAGAGATCGAAGCCTGATAACAGCAAAACCGGAACAATATAAAAATAGCGGAGAAGAGTGGATTCTTGCTCTTCTCCGCTTTCCCGTATCAAAACGGGAGATAAAAAAGTGTAACGTTTAGGAGGAAATTGTTTTGGAGATCATTGCAAGACTTGCAAACCTGCCGGGCGCTTTACCGGGTGCCTGTGCGCAGGGGCTTATCTGGGGTATCATGGCCATTGGCGTGTACCTGACCTACCGTATTCTGGATGTTGCCGACCTGACCGTGGACGGCAGCTTTGGCACCGGTGGCGCGGTGTGCGTCATGTGCCTGCTTTCCGGCATGAACGTCTGGGCAGCATTGCTGGTGGCTGTGCTGGCCGGCCTTGCTACCGGCCTTGTCACCGGCCTGCTGCACACCTTTATGGGCATTCCCGCCATTCTGGCCGGTATCCTGACCCAGCTGGCGCTGTATTCCATCAACCTGAAGATCATGGGCAAGGCCAACCAGTCCATCAACGTGGACAAATACGGCCTGCTCATCTCCCTGCGCTGGGTCAAGGAATTTGCCCTGCATAACCCCATCATCATGGTTATCCTTGCTACGGCGGTGGTCATCGGGGTGCTGTACTGGTTCTTCGGTACGGAGCTGGGCTGCGGCATCCGCGCTACCGGCTCTAACCCTGCCATGTCCCGCGCACAGGGCATCAACACCAACTTCAACATCGTGCTGGGTCTGGCCGTCTCCAATGCGCTGGTGGCTTTGTCCGGTGCGCTGCTCAGCCAGTATCAGGGCTTTGCAGACGTCGGCATGGGACGCGGTGCTATTGTCATCGGTCTGGCTGCCGTCATCATTGGCGAGGCCGTGTTTAGCCGCATCTTCCACAACTTTGCCCTCAAGCTGGCCTCTGTTTCCATCGGCGCGATCATCTATTATATCGTCATTCAGCTGGTGCTGACACTGGGCTTTGATGCAAACCTGCTCAAGCTGCTGAGTGCCTCTGTGGTGGCAGTGTTCCTTGCCGTGCCGTACTGGAAGGGCAAATACTTCTCGAAGCCGGTCAAAAAGGCAAAGGAGGACGCAAAAAATGCTTGAGATCCAAAATGTTTCCAAAACCTTCAATGCAGGTACAGTGAACCAGAAGACCGCCCTGAACGGTCTGAACCTGAAGCTGAACGAGGGCGATTTCGTCACCGTCATCGGCGGCAACGGTGCAGGTAAATCCACCATGCTGAATGCCGTTGCCGGTGTGTGGCCGGTGGACGAGGGCAAAATTTTGATCGACGGTGTGGACGTCACCCGTCTGAGCGAGCATCAGCGCGCCGCCTACATTGGCCGCGTGTTCCAGGACCCCATGACCGGCACTGCCGCCACCATGCAGATTGAGGAAAATCTGGCGCTGGCAGCCCGGCGCGGCAAGCGCCGCACCCTGCGCATCGGCATCACCAAGGCCGAGCGGGAGCAGTACCGCGAGTTGCTCAAGACCCTTGATCTGGGCCTTGAGGATCGCCTGACCGCCCGCGTGGGATTGCTTTCCGGCGGTCAGCGGCAGGCGCTGACTTTGCTGATGGCTACCATGAACAAACCCAAGCTCCTGCTGCTCGATGAGCACACCGCCGCACTGGACCCCAAAACGGCGCTGAAGGTGCTTACCCTTTCGGCACGCATCGTGGAGGAGAACCACCTGACCACCATGATGATCACCCACAACATGAAGGATGCCATCAAATACGGCAACCGCCTGATCATGATGCACGAGGGGCACATCATCTACGATGTGGCAGGGGAGGAGAAGCAAAAGCTGCACGTCTCCGACCTGCTGGCAAAGTTCCAGATCGCCAGCGGCGGCGAGTTTGCAAATGACCGCATGATCTTGTCCTGAAGAGGGATTGCGATGAGAAAACTTTGGAAACGAGCAGCGGCGCTGGTCGTCAGCGCTGCATTGGCCGGTGTGATGCTTCCCAGTGCATTCTCGGAAGAAGCAACGGATGCGGTGGAAGCGAAACTTACAACGATGACTTTGCGGGAAAAGGTTGGGCAGCTGTTCTGGGTGCGCCCTGAAACGCTGGACTTTTCACTGAATCCTGAAAAAAAGACGCTGACGCAGACCATGCGGCAGAATCTGGAACAGTATCCGGTGGGCGGCATCGCAGTTTTTAAGAAGAACATTCAGGACGAGAACCAGCTTTCCTCCTTGATCGCGGATTTCCAAAGCGCCTCCAAAATACCGATGATCGTGGCCGTTGATGAAGAGGGCGGCGCGGTAGCCCGGCTGGCAAATCATGAGGCCTTCTCTCTGCCTAAATATACGAGCGCCCGGGATATTGGCAAAACAGGCGACCCGGAGCAGGCCCGCCAGATGGGACGGACGATCGGCGGCTACCTGCGATTTTACGGGTTCAATCTGGATTTTGCGCTGGTTGCGGATGTGGATTCCAACCCGGCTAATCCGGTCATTGGCAGGCGGGCTTATTCCACCGATGCGCAGCAGACGGCGCAGATGGTGGCCGCTGCAGTGGAGGGCTTCCACGAGGCCGGGATGCTCTGCACGGTAAAGCATTTTCCGGGCCATGGGGATACCGGACAGGACAGCCACTACGGAACAGCGACATCCTACAAGACCTGGGAAGAAATGAAAGCGATGGAGATGCTTCCCTTTGAGGCTGGGATCGCCGCCGGGGCCGATGTGGTTATGACGGCGCACATCACGACCCCGAATGCGACCACGGACGGCCTGCCGGCATCGCTGTCCTACACGATGATAACCGAGCGGCTGCGCGGAGAATTGGGCTTTCAGGGCGTGATCGTAACCGATGCACTGGAAATGAATGCCATCAAAAACCACTTTACGCCGGCGGAATCGGCTGTGGCAGCACTTCGAGCCGGTGTGGATGTGCTGCTGATGCCCAGTGATCTGCGCGCGGCCTTTGATGGTGTAGTTCAGGCAGTGGAGGACGGCACGCTTTCAGAAGAGCGCCTGAACGAAAGTGTCCGGCGGATCCTGACCCTCAAACAAAAGGCTGGCCTGGATCTCAGCGGGTCGTCTGCAGCAAAGCAGCCTATAGCGGAGAAAACCTCCGATACGAAGTGCAGCTTTTCGGGCTGGCTGAAAAAGCTGTGGTATTGGGCTGATACCGCAGCGTGAATCCCACAATATGTACAAAACAGGCTCCCTGCCAATGGCAGGGAGCCTGTTGTTGTATGCGGGTTACCGCTTGATATCGTAGTTCATGTTCATCAGGTTGCGGATGGTGCTCACATCATCGGTAATGTTGGCGTCGCCGTGGATGGTGTGCTTGATGGCGCTGCTGGCCACTGCAAAGTTGATCATATCCATGGCCTTGTAGTTGTGCAGCATGGCGTAGATCAGGCCGCTGGCAAAGGCATCGCCGCCGCCCACGCGGTCCAGAATGTTAAAGGTGTACAGCTTGCTCTCGAAGGTGTGACCCTCGTACCACATAAAGGCCTTCAGGCTGTTCTCGCTGCCGCTGTGGGCGTAGCGCACATGGCGGGCAATGCACTTCAGGTTGGGGTAGCGCTCGATGAACCGCTGGAAGATCTCGTCCTGCTGCTCGTAGCTGGGCTGCAGGGGCACGCCGTCCTTCCAGTCGCCCTTGCTGTGGTCGTTTTCATCCTTCCACAGGTGGTAGGGCTCAATGCCCAGCAGCACATCCACATAGGGCAGGCATTCGGTACAGAAGTCCCGTGCTTCCTCCCAGGTCCACAGGGTAGAGCGGAAGTTGCCGTCAAAGCTCACGGTCAGGCCCTTCTTCTTGGCAACCTTCAGCATATCAAGGATCAGGCTGCGGCAGTTGGGCGCCAGCGCCGGGGTAATGCCGCTGAGGTGCAGCCAGTCGTAGCCGTCCAGCAGGGCGTCCAGATCCACCTGAGAAAAATCGTACTCGGTAATGGCGCTGTGCTTGCGGTCGTAGATGACCTTGGAAGCGCGGATGCCGTAGCCGGTCTCCAGATAATAAGTGCCCAGACGGTTAGAGGGGGTCTCGTCCGGCTCGGTCAGAATCATGGGGGTGCAGTGCACGTCGTTGGAGCGCAGCCAGCGCACAGCGCTCTTGCCCAGACTGTTGTTGGGTACTACGCTGAAGAAGGTGCTGTCCACGCCAAGGTTTGCCAGCGCCAGCGCAATGTTGGCCTCGCTGCCGCCATAGCTGGCCTCAAAAGCGGACGCCATGCGGATCTTTTCGTAGTTCGGCGGGGTCAGGCGCAGCATGATCTCGCCACAGGTGATGAACTTCTGGCCATTGGGTTCGCTGCCAAGGATCGGATTGAAATGTTCCATAACGCTCCTCCTGATAACATTGCGGACACTCGCAACTATTAACACATCGTTGTATCCATTATAGTGCGTTCCCGGACAGAATGCAAGGGTTTGCACGCGCAAGCAAGAGAAAATAAGACCGAAAATTTGGTAAAGTTGCCGAAAAAGCTGCTCTTCCGCAGAATCACACCCCGGTCAGGTCAAAGCTGGGGGTGTATTCTTCTTTGGCGCTGCTCTTCTGCTGCATATAGCCCTGCACAAGCCCCTTGTCCATGGCGTAGTTCACCACCCGGCGGTATTCGTAGGTGGTGATGCGCCGCCCGATGCCGTGCTCTGCGGCCTTGTAAAAGGGGGTGTACTGGCTCATGACGCTGGGCAGAAAGCACCCGGGGTCGGCATCGTTCCACGCAGCCATCTGGTCCAGCACGGCAAAGCTGTCCTCCACATGACCCGGCAGCGCCAGATGCCGCAGAATGACCCCCTTTTGCAGGATGCCGTCTGCATCGAACACCGGATGCCCCGCCTGCGCCATCATGGCTTCGATGGCGGGCTTTGCCTGTGCAAAATAGTCCGGTGCGGCAGAAAGCTCTGCGGAAAGGACAGAGGATACATATTTTAAATCAGCCAGCCAGATGTCGATGTACCCGCGCCACGCCTCCACGCTTTCCACCGTCTCGTAGCCGCCGGTGTTGCACACGATGGGCAGACGCAGCCCTTTGGTGCGGGCAATGTCCAGCGCGGCAATGATCCACGGCTGCCACTGCCCCGGGGTGACCAGATTGATGTTGTGCGCACCCTGCGCTTGTAAATTTAAAAAGATCTCAGCCAAGTGCTCCACGGTGATCTCTTTGCCCAGCCCCTCGGCGCTGATGGGGTAGTTCTGGCAGAAGCAGCACTTCAGGGTGCAGCCGGAAAAGAACACCGTGCCGCTGCCCCTTGTACCGCTGATGCAGGGCTCCTCCCAGTGGTGCAGGGCAGCGCGGGCAGCTTTTAGCGTAGCGCCTGCCCCGCAGAAGCCGGTGCGCCCGGCGGCACGGTCAGCACCGCAGCGGCGGGGGCAGAGGGTGCAGCGAGTGGGAACGGAAATGGTTTTCGGCATAATATCCAAAGTCCTTTGCTTAAAATTTTCGTATTCAGTATACCACTTTTGGTGCCATTCGTGCTATACTGAAATATAGAGAAACGATAATACAAAAAACGCAACATCTTTGCAGGGCAAGGAATGCGTTACGATGGAGGAAGCCATGCGCACCGAAACCGATGAGATCCGCGACAACCTGAAGTACCTGACCCTGCTGGCCAGAGATTACCCCTCGCAGGCGGCAGCTGCCAGCGAGATCATCAGCACACAGGCACTGCTCAAGCTGCCCAAAGGCACGGAGCATTTCATGAGCGACCTGCACGGCGAAAACGAGGCTTTTGTGCACATCCTGAACTCCGCCTCCGGTGTCATCCGGGAAAAAGTGGATGCCGTGCTGGGTGACACCATGCCGGAGGCAGCCCGTGCAGAGCTTGCCACCCTGATCTACTATCCAACCGAAAAGCTGCCTCAACTTAAAGCACGCTGCACCACCGAGGATGCACTGGAGCAGTGGTATACCCAGACCCTTCTCCAGCTGATCGATATCTGCCGTCTGGTGTCCTCCAAGCATACCCGCGACCATGTGCGCGGCTGTCTGCCGTCCAGCTGCGGCTATATTCTGGACGAGCTGCTTCACGCCCACTTTGAGGATCACGATAAAGACCTGTACTACGGCCAGATCGTGGGCAGCATCATCGAGAACGGCCGCGCCGACCGTTTTATCGTGCGGCTGTGCGAGCTGATCAAGCATCTGGCGGTGGATAAGCTGCATATCGTGGGCGATCTGTTTGACCGCGGCCCCCGCCCGGACATTATTCTGGACCTGTTGATGCGCCACCATAACGTGGATATCCAGTGGGGCAACCATGACGTGGTGTGGATGGGTGCTGCCGCCGGCAGTCCCATCTGCATCTGTACGGTACTTAAAACTACGCTTGCCTACCACAACCACGGGATGCTGGAGGATTGCTACGGCATCAATCTGCGGCACTTGCAGCGCATGGCAGAGCAGTTCTATGGCGAGGACGACCTTTCCATCTGGATGCCCCACACGGACGCCGCCCGTGGCCCCTATACGGAAGGAATGCTCCACCGCTGCGCCGTGATGCACAAGGCCATCTCCATCCTCATGTTCAAGCTGGAATGTCAGGTCATCGACCGCAACCCGGATTTCCAGATGCAGGGGCGGGATTATCTGCGCCGCATCGATTGGAGTACCCATACTGTGCAGGTAGGGGAGAAGCGCTACCCCCTGCGGGACACCTCTTTCCCCACGGTAGACCCGGCAGACCCGGCAAAGCTGAACCCGGACGAGGAACTGGTGCTGCACAAGCTGGTGCAGTCCTTCCGGCAGAGCGAAAGATTACAGCAGCACATTGAATTTTTGTATGCCAAGGGCAGCGTGTACCACATTGAAAACGGCAATCTGCTCTACCACGGCGCTGTGCCCATGAACACGAAGGGCGGCTTTGCAGTGGAGCACTTTGAGGGACGCCGCTACTCCGGTCGTGCCCTGATGGATTACTGCGACGCCCGCGCCCGCCGTGGCTACTACGGGGCAGAGGGCAGCGCCGCCCGCCAGAGCGGACAGGATTTTCTGTGGTATCTGTGGTGCGGCAAGCTTTCGCCGTTGTTTGGCCGCAGCGCCATGACCACCTTCGAGCGGCTGTATATCGCAGACCCCGCCACCCATACGGAGGTCAAGGACCCCTATTATAGCTGGTACAACGACGAAGCCGCCTGCCGCCGCATTCTGGCAGAGTTCGGACTGCCGGGTACGAGCCATATCGTCAACGGCCATGTGCCGGTGCAGGAGAAAAACGGCGAAAGTCCCATCAAGGGCGGGGGACGGCTGGTGGTCATCGATGGTGGGTTCTGCCGCGCCTACCATGAAAAGACCGGCATTGCAGGCTACACGCTGGTGTATTCCAGCCGCACCATGTCCCTGCGCACCCATCAGCCCTTTGAAAGCGCAGAAAAGGCGGTGCGGGAGAATTTGGACATCCTGTCCCAGAAGAACATTCTGGAGACCGAAAATCATCGCATCCTCGTGGAAGATACGGACGAGGGCGAGGTACTGCGGGAGCGCGTGCATGACCTCAAGCAGCTGGTAACGGCCTATCAGCTGGGCTGGATCCCGGAGGCGCGGTGCGAGGATCACGTTTGGTGATATCGCCAAAGGGTAAAATTTGGGTCAGTTTTGGTCAAAATTGATGAAAAACCCAATAAATTTTTGGAATATCCGCGTGTAATCTGGGCAAAACAGAAAATAATGAAACAGATACAAATCGGGCTTTGCTTTTTTGTGGAAGTAGTGTATAATAGGATAGTTATAAAACCGCCCCGGTGTTGGTGAATCTGTACACCCCGGCGGTACAAGTAACGAAATGGAATGCTTTCAGTAGCCTTAACAGGCCTGTGGCACAGGCCTTTGACAAGGAGATCATAAAAGTGGAGAAATTTGTTATTACCGGCGGTAAGCCCCTGCACGGAGAAGTGACCATTTCCGGCGCAAAAAATGCGGCTGTGGGTATTCTGCCTGCTACCATTCTGGCAGCGGATGTCTGCGTGATCGAAAACTTGCCCGATATCAGCGATGTGTCGGTCAGCCTCAAGATCCTGAGCACCTTGGGTGCACAGGTGAAGATGCTCAACCGTAACACCTACGAGATCGATACGCGGCATCTGGTCACTACCAATGTTCCGGACGACCTGTCCCGCCAGATGCGCGCCAGCTACTACTTCCTCGGTGCGCTGCTTTCCCGCTTCGGCAAGGCACAGGTGGCCATGCCCGGCGGCTGCAATCTGGGCCCCCGCCCCATCGACCAGCACCTGAAGGTGTTCAGCGCACTGGGCGCAGAGGACAGCGTGGATTACGGTATGATCACCGTGCGCACCAAGCAGGAGCTGACCGGTGCCCATATCTTCTTTGATAAGGTCAGCGTGGGCGCTACCATGAACGGTATGCTCTCTGCGGTCATGGCCAAGGGCCAGACCATTCTGGAAAACTGCGCCAAGGAGCCCCATGTGGTGGACTTGGCAAACTTTTTGAATATGTGCGGCGCAGATGTGCGCGGTGCCGGTACCGATGTCATCAAGGTGCGCGGCGTGGAAAAGATGCACGGCTGCACTTACAGCATCATCCCGGATCAGATCGAAGCCGGCAGCTACATGGTGGCTGCCGCTGCCACCGGCGGCAATGTGCTCATCAAGAACGTCACTCCCAAGCACCTGGAGCCCATCACGGCCAAGCTGCGCCGTGCAGGGATCACTGTGGAAGAATTTGACGATGCAGTGCGGGTATCCCGCACTGGCGATATTCTGCCGCTGAAGATCAACACCATGCCGCACCCCGGCTTCCCCACCGATATGCAGCCCCTGATGGGCGTGCTGCTGAGCGTGGCTAAGGGCACCAGCACCATCACCGAGAGCGTGTGGGATAATCGTTTCCGCTATGTGGACGAGCTGCGCAAGATGGGTGCCAGCGTACAGGTGGACGGTCAGGTAGCTGTGTTTGAGGGCGTGGAAAAGCTCAGCCCCGCACCGCTGCGCGCTTCCGACCTGCGTGCCGGTGCCGCTATGGTAGTGGCTGCTCTGATGGCCGATGGCACCAGCGAGATCGAGGAGATCGGTCATATCGAGCGCGGCTACGAGAATATCGTGGAAAAGCTGCGCGGTCTGGGTGCTGAGATCAGCAAAGTGGAGCGGACGCCCGCCGCACTGGAACAGGCCCTGTAACACAAACAACAAAACAAACAGCCTGCCGTAAGTTCTGTGCGGCGGGCTGTTTTCAGGTGGTAACATAAGAGGTTTTCATGGCAGAGTTCATTTCATTGTATTCCGGTTCTTCCGGTAACAGCAGCGTGGTGCGCTGCGGTGCGCAGTACCTTATCGTGGATATGGGCAAGGGGGTACGCACCACCACAGCAGCGCTCAAATCGCTGGGGCTAGCCGTCAGCGATTGCGCGGGCATCCTTGTCACCCACGAGCACAGCGACCACGTCAAGGGGCTTTCCACTTTCCTCAAAAAGAACCCGTTGCCGGTGTACGGTGCAGCGGCTACGCTGGATTTTCTGGATGCCAACGATATCGTGCCCGCCAACTGCGAACTGAACGCGCTGGAGGGCAGGGAAGAGGACATCGGCTGCTTCGGGGTACAGTCCTTCCCCACCAGCCACGATGTGCCCTGCGTAGGCTACCGCATCCATACCCCGGACGATAAGACCATGACCATCGCCACCGACCTTGGCACCCTGACCCCGCCGGTGCACGAGGCACTTTCTGGCTGCGACCTTGTGGCGCTGGAAAGCAACTACGACCTGCACATGCTGCGCAGCGGGCCCTACCCCTATTATCTGCGCGCCCGCATCGAGAGCGTGCGGGGGCACCTTTCCAACGATGAATGCTCCGCAAAGCTTTTGGAGCTGATCCAGAGCGGCTGCAAAAAGTTCGCCCTGTGCCATCTCTCGCAGGAGAATAACACGCCCAGCCTTGCCCTGCAGACCGTGTTCACCACCTTGGGTGCAACCGGTGTTGTGCCGGAAAAAGACTGCATCGTGCAGGCACAGCGCCGCAACGAGGTAAGCCCTGCATTAGAGTTCTGATTTGTCACAAAATAAAGCCATCTGCAACAGCTGATTCCAAGGGTTTCGCCCCCGGTCATGCTGCGGCAGATGGCTTTTTCTTTGCGCGGTGCTGCGCATTTATTTTGCAATGGTTTCTCTCAAGAGATGTACAGCTCCGACAGGAATAAAACGACTTATTCTGCGGCCTTCTGCACCCGGATATCACTGCCTAAAAACTGGATCTGTACAAAGGCTGCAAGGCGGCTGGAGATCTTCTCTGTATACAGCTTTTCCAGCAGCGCACCGTCCGTGATGTTGGTGGTGACGATGGTGGGTAGCTTTGCGCCCAAGCGGTTATTCAGCAGGCTGTACAGATTCGTCAGGAAGAAGCTGGAGTTGAACTCGGTGCCCAGATCATCAAGGATCAGCAGATCGGCGTTGCAGGCAGTCTGGAACAAAGTCTCCTCCTCGCCGCTGGGGTCTGTGCCAAAATGCAGCGCTTCCAGCTTGCCGAAAAAGTCTGGGCAGGAGACATAGATCACATCATAGTTCTGCCGCAGCACCTCCCCGGCAATGGCAAGGGCGGCATGGGTCTTGCCCAGACCTGCGTTGCCCACCAGCAGCAGGCTTTCGCGGGTGGCAGGGGAAAAATCCGCAGCGTAATCCAGCAGGTCGGCCAGAACCTCGGCCATGTAGCTGCGCACGCTCTCGCCCAGCGTCTTGTCCACCGTGTTGGGGTAGTAGTCCAGCTGCATGGTATCAAAGCTGGAGATGGACAGGCTGGACAGCTCCTCGATCTCCTTGCGGCGCAGCTGCTGCATCACCCGGCGTACACAGTCGCAGGTATGGCCGTTCACCGCGCCGGTGTCCTCGCACCGCTTGCAGGTGAACTTTGGCTCCAGCGCATCCGCAGGACGTCCGCTCTCAGCCAGCAGCGCGGCCAGCTTCTGCTTTGCCGCCGCAAGCGCAGCGGCAGCTTCGGTGCGGTCTTTGCCGGAGGCTCCGGCAATGGCACAGCGGATGCCTCGCACCCGCACCTCTTCCTCGGCGTGACGCAGCCCGGGAATCGTGGCTTCGGCTTCAGCCTGTGCATCCTGCGCCAAAGCGCGGGCGGTCTGCCGCCGCATGGCTACGGTGCGCAATGCCTGCTGATATAATTCGTTTTTGGTACGCATATAGGCTCCTTACTCCGGCTTCTTGATCAGGGGACGGCGGCGGGTGGCGTTTTTCAGGATATCGTTTCCGCTGGGCGTGTCGCGGTCCACCCGGATATTCCGGCTTGCACCGGCTGCGGCCACCGGGCCGCGCACATCATGGATGTTGCGCAGACCCTTGGCGTTCCATGTTTTCAGGATGCTGTTCCAGTACCACAGATCCCGCTTGGGGCCGGCCTGTACGGCGGCTTCCTGCACCATGGCGTCATCATAGCCGTACACCTCGTACCAGCGTGCAATGGCCTTGCGCCCGCCCAGCGTCAGCTCCTCGGGGGTGATCTGCAGCAGACTGCTGACGTATTCCTCGCGGCTCTGGCGTAGCGCCAGCAGCTTTAAGTGGGCATCGGCCTGCTCGCCGGTCTCCACGCCCTCGGCGCGCCAGACCTTCAGCTCGTGGGTTACGGCAGCCATGGTGCGCTTGCCCCGGCTGGCCACATAGGCCACACAGAGCATCACAGTCTCGGGTGCAAAGCCTTCCTGCACATACAGGTTCACCAGTTTTTCCATCTCGGTATGGGTCAGCGGACGGGCAAAGCTGGTCTGTGCGCAGTCGATCAGGCTGGAGATCATAGGATCGGTGCGGCTGGCGGCGGCGATCTCCGCCCAGCGCATAGGGGCAGGGGCGCTGGGCTCTGCGCCCGGCGCGGCGTTCTCCTCGTAGCGCTCCAAAAGCCCCGCACCCGCCCAGAACGCCAGCGCACTCTCGGCGCTGATGCGGCTGCGCAGCTTGAGGTCGGCGCAGAGCTTGTCCGGGTCGGTCACACCGGTGGCCAGCACATACAGCGCCACCCGCACATTGTATTCTTCGGCAATGCCCAGCTTGGAGAACACCAGCTGCGGCACGGCGATGGTATCGCCCTTCAGTTCTTTCAAACGGTAGATCATGATTTCCTCGTTCGGTTTATTCGTTGGCAGTATCCGGCTCGGCGGGCGGCTCCCAGGGGTCGCAGTCCATCATGTCCGGGCAGTTGTTCCAGCGCTCTGGTTCGGCATCGTAGGCGTCTTTCAGATACTGCGCGGCGGCGGCACGTCCCTCGTCGGTCAGCGGAAACACCTCCCGGCGGCGCAGGGCGGGGTCGGTCTTGTCGATCGTCCAAGGCGCGGGCCAGTAATCCACCGTGAGAATTTTCTCCTCCTTGGTGGCATCCGCGCCGCCGTCCGGGTCCGGCACGGTGCGCTTGCCCGGCGTAAGCCGGTAGCGCAGCCCGGCCTCGTTGCCGCTGTAATCATTCTTGCACAAAAAGTAGTGCAGCAGGGGAACAAAGATCATGGTGCAGCTCGTCCTTTCCGGCAAAAGGCACGGCCTTTTGCGCAATCAATTCTATTATAAAGCCGCCGGGCCAAAATGCAACAACTTTTTGTGAAACGCCCCACAAAAGCTGCCCTGCTTACAGGAAATCCGGCCTTGACAGCACCGTAGAAATATGGTAAAATATTGCCTGTTGCAGCAGATGTGCAATGTGCTACTGTGGCTCAGCTGGTAGAGCAGCTCACTCGTAATGAGCAGGTCGCCTGTTCGAATCAGGTCAGTAGCTCCAAAAAGAACCCCCCGAAAGTTGGCTTGTAAAGCCGGTTTTCGGGGGTTTTTGTTTGTGCGGCAGGGGATGGGAAAGTGGGCGATTGCGCCTTAATTACCCCTGTTTATCTGGAAATTGCTTTATTTAGTGGCGCAAAAGACGGCGCAGTCAAAACCACCGGCGGAGCCGGTGGTTTTGACTTCCACAAGAAGAAAGGAGAGTACGAGGGGCGGAAGAACCCTGAATCAGCCCCCGGCGGCGCAGTGAGCGCGTGGCCGGGGGCTTTGGCGACCACAGAAGCATCAGGTAGGAAACGGGTGCTGCTGAGAGAAGGCTCGGCGGCAGGCGTTTTGTCTGATACCTTTTTATAAAGAGCGTCCGGGTGGGCGCTTTGGGGAGCTAGTATACCCGTTATTTCTGTGACTGTGTGGGTCACAAAAGAGAGAATTACAGGAGCAGCCTATGCGGAAAAGCTACATCCGGGAAAAGAAGATCCGGTGCGGGGACGAGTACATGGCCGTTGGAGTGTATGCCGTGACGGATCAGGAGCACCGCAAGCGGGGAAAGAAGCGCGAGGAGAGCGACAAGGGGCAGAAGAACCGGAACAAAGCTGCCAGTATGCGCAAGAAGCAGCGGAAGGTGCTGGCGAATTTTGATAAGCGTGGTTTTTTCCTGACCGGTACATACGAGGACTGTTACCTGCCGGATGACGAGGATGCCTGCTGGAAGGACGTGGAGAACTACGCGCGGCGGGTGAAGTACGCCACCCGCAAGCGGTTTGGGGTGGAGAAGGAGAAGATCCGGCTGATGCTGTGGGCGGTGCTGCTGACGGCGGCGGCGAACGCGGCGGCGCTGGTGCCGGACACAGACAGGGACAGCGGCCAGAGCGTGCCGACTGTACTGATGGAGCCGCAGAGCGAGGACAAAAGGCCGGAGGTGGTACTGGATGGCAGCGGGACGGCATAAGAGAAGCATCGTGTGGAAGCCGCAGCCGAAACAGGCTGCCTTTATGCGGCGGTGCGAGGACGAGGCGCTATACGGCGGGGCGGCTGGCGGCGGCAAGAGCGATGCACTGGTGATCGAGGCGCTGCGGCAGGTGGACGTGCCGCACTACCGCGGACTGATCGTGCGAAAGACCTACCCGCAGCTTTCAGAGCTGATCGACAAGACGATGCAGTATTACAGGCCGGCCTTCCCGAAGGCGCGGTACAACGCGTCCAGCCATGTGTGGACCTTCCCCAGCGGGGCGAAGATCTATTTTGGGTCCATGTTCCGCACGCAGGACAAGTACAACTACCAGGGCAAGGCCTTTGATTTTATCGGGGTGGACGAGCTGACCCACTTCACGTGGGAAGAGTACAGCTACCTGATGAGCCGCAACCGACCCACAGGGCCGGGCACGGTGGTGTACATGCAGGCAAGGCGCATCCGGGAGGCAGAGCAGAACGACCCGATGCTGAAGGGCAGGGTGATCCAGGGAGTGGCAGACCCGGCCATCTTCAACGAGAGCCAGGGCGAGAGCATTGCCCAGATGCAGGAGAAGTACCCGTATTTTTTGACATGGAGACCGGGCGACCACACCCGCATTGCGGGCAAGATGCAGCTGCACTACCGGCTGGCATTTGACGCGGAGGGGCGACCGATGTTTCAGGTGTTTGACACTTGCAGGCATTTTATCCGCACCATCCCGAACCTTGCGTACGACGAGAGCAACGTGGAGGACATTGACACTACGCAGGAGGACCACATCTACGACGAGTGCCGGTATGTGCTGATGGAAAACCCCATTAGTCCCCGGCAGGTACGCAAAGAGGCGGTGCTGCGGGACGACCCGCTGGATATGGATGTGCACCGCAGCCCCATCCGGGTGATGCGGGTATAAGCAGAAGGAGAAGCGATGACAGGAAGATACGAGGGACCGCAGCCGGACACCGAACAGGACGGGGAGAAGCTGCTGCGGATCATGGCGATGGCGGCCAAGGCGGCCGGGACGCAGCAGGTACCAGCGGACACAAGACCCGCCCAAGCGAACCCCGGCGGCATGAGCGAAGGAGACCGGATGGTGAGCACCGCGAGACCCGGCACCGGGCGGGATGATGCCATACAGAGCCTTTTACAGGGCGATGCGGGCGGGAGCGTACCGGTGAGCGCTGCTGCAGAGACGGTGATCGGGCCGGAGGAAGTAGCCAAGGCGGGAGAGATTTTGCAGCGGTACAAGACCGGCAAGGCGGCGCTGGACAAGCGGATCATTGAAAACGAGCTGTGGTTCCGGCTGGGGCACTGGAAAAACTACCAGAACAAGATGATGGAGGGAAAGCCGCAGCCTTCCAGCGGATGGCTGTTTAACAGCATCGCCAACAAGCACGCGGACGCCATGGACAACTACCCGGAGCCGAACGTGCTGCCGAGAGCGGCGGACGACGAGGAGACGGCGAGGACCCTTTCCAAGGTGATCCCGGCGGTGCTGGAGCAGTGCAACTACGAGCAGGTGTACAGCGACACATGGTGGCGCAAGCTCAAGACCGGCACCGGTGTGAAGGGCATCTTCTGGGACCCGGTGCTGCGGGGCGGGCTGGGAGACATCAGCATCCAGAGCGTCAACCTGCTGATGCTGTACTGGGCGCCGGGGGTGGAGGACATTCAGCAGTCGCCGCACCTGTTCAGCCTGAGCCTTGAGGACAACGAGCAGCTGATCGGGCGCTTTCCGCAGATGGAGGGGCACACCGGCAAGGGGCTGGACGTGGGGCAGTACATCCACGATGACAGCATTGACACCACCGACAAGAGCGTGGTGGTGGACTGGTACTACAAGAAGGCGTAGCCCGGCGGACAGACGGTGCTGCACTACTGCAAGTACTGCAACGGCGTGGTGCTGTATGCCAGCGAGAACGACCCGCAACTGGCGCAGCGGGGATTTTACGACCACGGGAAATACCCCTTTGTGTTTGACCCGCTGTTCATGGAGGAGGATTCCCCGGCGGGGTTTGGGTTCATCGACGTGATGAAGGACACCCAGACCGCCATTGACGAGATGAACCACGCCATGGACGAGAACGTGAAGCTGGCGGCAAAGCAGCGCTTTGTGCTGAGCGACACGGCGGGGGTGAACGAGCAGGAGCTGGCGGACTTTAGCAAGGACATCGTGCACGTTGTAGGGCGGCTGAACAGCGACAGCTTTATGCCGCTGCAGACGAACGTGTTGAGCGGCAACTGCATGAACTACCGGGATGCCCGGGTGAACGAGCTGAAGGAAGTGAGCGGCAACCGGGACGTGAGCCAGGGCGGCACCACCAGCGGCCTGACCGCTGCCAGTGCCATTGCGGCGTTACAGGAGGCGGGCAGCAAGCTGAGCCGGGACATGCTGAAGAGCGCGTACCGGGCGTTTGCGAAGGAGTGCTACCTGATCATTGAGCTGATGCGGCAGTTCTACGACGAGCAGCGGGTATATCGCATTACCGGCGAGAGCGGCGGGGTGGAGTATGCCACCTTCAGCGCGCAGCAGCTGCGCGGAGTGCCCGGCGGCGTCGTGGGCGGGGTGCAGCTGGGCGACCACGAGCCGGTGTTCGACATTGTGGACGGAAAGATGAACCTGCAGTATTTCGCTGCAACGGAGGCGACCGCTGCCAGCGGCAGAAACAGGGAGCCGAGGTTGGGGCCGTGGCCAGCAGGACACGAGTGCCGCCCAAGGCACGAAGTGGACGCTGGGAGCCACAACCCGTTTGGTGGCATGGATCTGCAGCTGTTTGCAGATGGTAGTGCTGCTGCCGGAGAGGGCGGCGCAGAGGCAGCCCCGGCGGTGCAGGAGCCTGCGCTGCGTCCGGCACAGGAGCGGCTGGCACGGCGCAGCGGTGCACTGCGGGGAAAGGCAAGCCCGGCGGAACAGCCCCCTCAGCTGAGCGGTCAGCCGGAGATGCAGCCGCAGGAAGGTGAGAAGCCGACCGAGGAGAAGCCGCAGGAGCAGAAGACGGAAAAAACCCCGGAGGAAAAGCGCAAGGCCTTTGGGGCGCTGGTGCGGGACGGCGGCGAGTACAGCGACATTTTCAACGAGGTGATGCAGCAGGCCATCATCAAGGCGGGCGAGGCGGTGCACGCGGACCCCAAGGCGGCTGCCCTGCGGCAGGCGCTGAGCGAGGCCTACGGCATCGATGGCGAGGATGTGGACGGACTGATCGAGGCCGTGAAGAACGGCAAGGTGAAGGACGAGGCCTACTACGAGGAGCTGGCGCAGCAGCGGGGCGTGAGTGTGAAGACGGCGCAGCAGGCAGACAAAGCGGCGGCGCGGGCAGAAGGATACGCGCCCAAGGACGGCACCGTGCTGAGCGTGAACGGCAAGGGCGGCGCGGTGCTTGACCGGGCGATAACAGCGGCAGACGTAGGTGCCGTGGAAAAGGGCAGCGGGGACTACCTGAAGGGCAACCGGGGCAACTACCGGCTGCGCATTGAGCAGCGGGGCGAGTGGAAGGGGCTGACCGTATGCGCCCACTGGCACACCCCCGGCGCAAGCGCGGCCACGCTGGTGGAAAACGGTGTGCTGACCGTTCCGGCGGCGGTAACGGCAGTGCCCGGTGTGGGCTGCATCACATTTGAGGGTACGGACGGCAGCTGCACTGTGACCAGCGCCGATGTGCGGTGCAAAGTATGCGCCAACAGCGGCACGGCAGAGGGCGCAATGCCCGCACCGGCTACCCCGGCGTGGGAAGCGCTGGTAGGGATGCTGGGAACCGGCGGCATTACCACTGCGGAAAAGCGGGCGGTGCTGACCGTGCTGCGCACGCTGGCGGCGGGCAATGATGCAGCGGCAGCGGCCTGTGACCGCTTAGAGGCGCTGTGGGGCGCAGACGACCCGGACAACAGGAACACTGACCGGCTGAGCCTTGCAGTGCTGGGCAGAATGATCCTTGGGAGGAGCTAAGATGGGGTACACAAAACAGAATTTTATGGACGGCCATACCCTGACCGCTGCCAAGCTGAACCACATGGAAGCAGGCATTGCAGCAGCGTGGGACATGGCCGGAAGCGGCACGGGCGGCGGCGCAGTGACGGGTATTCCCGGTGCGGCGGGGGACGGAGAGACGGACGACACGGAAGCACTGACGGCGGCGCTGAGCTAGAGCAACTGCGTGGTGGACGGAGGAAACAAAAAGTATAAGTACTTTGAGATCATCGTCAACAACGTTGAAGATCTGGAAGTTCGGAACGTGATCTTTTGGAAGGGCGCGAACATGGTGCTGGAGGGGTGCAAAAACATCTGGTTCGTCAACTGCACATGGGAAGGCATCAACCCGAACGGTGTAAACAAAATATGGACCTGCGGCATCCGGCTGCGGGGACGCATGGAGAACGGCGAGAGCATTTGGTGCGAAAACATTTGGATCGAAGGATGCATATTCCAGAATGTCTGGTATAACCCGTATGTGAATAACGGCAGACCGCAGGATGTTTCGGACGCTGCGATTTTACCATAGCTTTTTTAAATTTCTATCCACGCCCTCCGCGAGGAGGGCGACCCAAGACCAAATTCATCACCTTTGGCGTGGAGGGCATTTCTATCCACGCCCTCCGCGAGGAGGGCGACAGTTGTCAACTAATTTGCCCAGTTACCAATTTATGATTTCTATCCACGCCCTCCGCGAGGAGGGCGACAGCTACCAGCAGGGACTTTCGAGGATGTGGACGAATTTCTATCCACGCCCTCCGCGAGGAGGGCGACCAGCTCAGTCAAGTGTATTTGAGTCATCTCAGGAGCAATTTCTATCCACGCCCTCCGCGAGGAGGGCGACAAAGCGGGACTTCAAGACCCGTTACGAGGTATAACATTTCTATCCACGCCCTCCGCGAGGAGGGCGACTTGTGCTATACTTAGTTTGTTGCACCTCTGGCATATTTCTATCCACGCCCTCCGCGAGGAGGGCGACCGGTGCGGAGGTCGGAACGGACGCAGCACGCACAATTTCTATCCACGCCCTCCGCGAGGAGGGCGACGCAAACCGGCAGGGGCTTTTTGCATCAACGATGCAATTTCTATCCACGCCCTCCGCGAGGAGGGCGACAAAGCGGGACTTCAAGACCCGTTACGAGGTATAACATTTCTATCCACGCCCTCCGCGAGGAGGGCGACCTTGCATAGTCTAGGCCGTTGCTTACCAGGTTTGAATTTCTATCCACGCCCTCCGCGAGGAGGGCGACCCTGACTTGTCGGAACTGCAAAATACTACACAGATTTCTATCCACGCCCTCCGCGAGGAGGGCGACCAACTCCGAATGCTGTCTTAAAAGCTGCGGTAGATATTTCTATCCACGCCCTCCGCGAGGAGGGCGACGGTTTTTGTAATATCCGCTTATAATCGCTCTTCCAATTTCTATCCACGCCCTCCGCGAGGAGGGCGACACCATTGCGGTGGAGCGTATTTGAATGAAGACGTATTTCTATCCACGCCCTCCGCGAGGAGGGCGACCGCAGTGGACAGCCCAGTCTTTTCCGACAGTGCACATTTCTATCCACGCCCTCCGCGAGGAGGGCGACTACGTCAAGGAGGCAGAATAATGATCCTTACCATCCATTTCTATCCACGCCCTCCGCGAGGAGGGCGACCCACCCAGTCCTGCGAGACCCGGAACACGGTGCAATTTCTATCCACGCCCTCCGCGAGGAGGGCGACGCATCCGGCTGTAAAAAAGCCACCGTAAAACAAAATTTCTATCCACGCCCTCCGCGAGGAGGGCGACTACAAACGGACATCATGGACGGAGTAAAAAAAGATTTCTATCCACGCCCTCCGCGAGGAGGGCGACTGTTTTGAAAAGCGCTTTAGCGCTCTTCCGTGCGATTTCTATCCACGCCCTCCGCGAGGAGGGCGACGATGTGCTGCAAGGCAATTGCCATGCGCAAATCCTATTTCTATCCACGCCCTCCGCGAGGAGGGCGACGCGCCTAGGTCTGCGCCCTCTACGTTGCGCACAGTATTTCTATCCACGCCCTCCGCGAGGAGGGCGACCAATGTAGTCAGCCGGTTTGGCAGCATACTTGGATTTCTATCCACGCCCTCCGCGAGGAGGGCGACCGCCCCAGACCGTTGGAACATGGCAGCAACGTGGTATTTCTATCCACGCCCTCCGCGAGGAGGGCGACCTCGCATTTTCGTTTGATGTGCTGGATTTCCTGCATTTCTATCCACGCCCTCCATGAGGAGGGCGACGATAACGGCTTATCGTACTCTGCCATGATCTCACTATTTCTATCCACGCCCTCCATGAGGAGGGCGACCCATGTGGTCAGTGTGTCGTTATCGTTGGCGTAATTTCTATCCACGCCCTCCATGAGGAGGGCGACAGTTTGACCACTTTTTGACGATGCACCAAAAAAATTTCTATCCACGCCCTCCATGAGGAGGGCGACGGCAGCTTCGCGTACGTAGCGCAATACGTCAACAAATTTCTATCCACGCCCTCCGCGAGGAGGGCGACCTCGGCCTTTAACGGCAGTAACAACCACATACGATTTCTATCCACGCCCTCCGCGAGGAGGGCGACGGACGAGCTTCCGCTGCTAGACCGCAGCCCAAGCGATTTCTATCCACGCCCTCCGCGAGGAGGGCGACTGCATCATGGACAGGGGCAAGAGCTGGGCAAACAATTTCTATCCACGCCCTCCGCGAGGAGGGCGACCATGGCGTTTCGTCTGCCTCTCCCATGAATTTTTTATTTCTATCCACGCCCTCCGCGAGGAGGGCGACGATCTACGTTTGTTCCGGCTTGACTTCCGCTTTCCATTTCTATCCACGCCCTCCGCGAGGAGGGCGACGCCGATTATAGGTACCGGACTAACATGGTAACCAGTATTTCTATCCACGCCCTCCGCGAGGAGGGCGACCCGCAAAAGACACTCTCCCATAGAGTGGGATAATGTATTTCTATCCACGCCCTCCGCGAGGAGGGCGACCAGGGCTCATTGCAGCATCAACGATGCTGCCCCAAATTTCTATCCACGCCCTCCGCGAGGAGGGCGACGATAAACTTCTGTGTGCCGCTGATGAGCCGGGATATTTCTATCCACGCCCTCCGCGAGGAGGGCGACATATCTTCAGCGCCGCCCGCCGCAGAGAGACGAAGATTTCTATCCACGCCCTCCGCGAGGAGGGCGACGCACAGCGGCAATTTGTCGGGGAAAATCTCCAGAGATTTCTATCCACGCCCTCCGCGAGGAGGGCGACCGGTCTGGGACGCTCACCAGAAAACAGAATCTCGATTTCTATCCACGCCCTCCGCGAGGAGGGCGACCGATGCCCGGGATGCTGTAAATAGGCATCTCTCTATTTCTATCCACGCCCTCCGCGAGGAGGGCGACCCCAGCATCATTGGCGCTTCAATGTTTTCGTCTCATTTCTATCCACGCCCTCCGCGAGGAGGGCGACACCGGTTTTCCGATTTTATGCCGTAGGATATCCAATTTCTATCCACGCCCTCCGCGAGGAGGGCGACACGGCTGTGAGTAGCCGTTGGTCAGTGCATCGTGATTTCTATCCACGCCCTCCGCGAGGAGGGCGACATGTGTAAAGGTGGTGCGCTATGGAAAAACTGATTATTTCTATCCACGCCCTCCGCGAGGAGGGCGACCCGTTTCTGACCGTGACAAGCAGTTGAACGATCTATTTCTATCCACGCCCTCCGCGAGGAGGGCGACTCAAGGGTTTCAATCCCGGCAAGTCGGATGATGTATTTCTATCCACGCCCTCCGCGAGGAGGGCGACCGAAACCCCCGGCGTTGTTGGCAATCAGCAGTTGGATTTCTATCCACGCCCTCCGCGAGGAGGGCGACTATCGGGCTGGGATGAACAGATTTCCGCTGTTCAATTTCTATCCACGCCCTCCGCGAGGAGGGCGACGTTGAGTATGCTTCCTATGTGGAGTATGGACACCATTTCTATCCACGCCCTCCGCGAGGAGGGCGACCGGCGTATGCTTTGTGCAAAATTTCTTTATCACATTTCTATCCACGCCCTCCGCGAGGAGGGCGACAGCAAAAACAGAGAGAAAACCCTCTGCTTTTGTCTCATTATACACCTCTCTGCACAAATTGCAAAGAAAGGTCTGCAAACCAAACCGCAAAATCACACCGTTACTTGCGCAAACGGCTGGTACTCCGGTGCGAAGCGTCCCGGAAAACCATGTGTGCTGCCGATTCGCACTGGCCGGACATCAAAAGATCAGCACGCTGTCTTGGGCAAACTCCGGGTGCAGTCCAACGTGCTCGACCTTCGTCTGGTAGTTGTTGCCCAGCTGGTAGAACCGCAGACTGTCCAAGGCAGGGTCGATCAGGGCGGTCAGCTCTGCTTTGAGAACTGCGTACTGCGAAGCGTTCAGCAGGCATTCGAACACGGAATTTTGCACCCGCTGCCCATGATCCACGCACTTCTTGGCAACCTTGCGCAGCCGCTTGCGTCCGGCAGAGGTCTCGGTGTTTACGTCGTAGGTGATCAGTACCAGCATGATTGCACCTCATTTCCAGAAAAACGGAGGGTAGACCTCTAAATCGCCCCGCAGGGTGCGCGCCAGCAGCAACGCCTGCACATAAGGCACAAGCCCCCAGCAGAGCTTTTCCTTCAAAAACGGGTGGGTGATGACTTCGCGCTTTTTCTGCTGCCATGCGTTCAGGAATGCACGGCGTCCCTCCTCGGTCAGCAGAATGGCACCGTTTTCCTGCTTTTCAAAGTGCTTCGCATTCAGCACTTTCTGGTTGATACAGGACAGCACGAACCGGTCAGCCAGAACGGTGCGCAGCTCTTCCATCAGATCCAATGCAAGGCTGCGCCGCCCGGGACGGGCGCGGTGCAGAAAGCCCACATAAGGGTCCAGCCCGGCACCCTCCAGCGCGGCGGCGCAATCGCTGGCCAGCAGGGAATAGGCAAAGGACAGCAGCGCATTCACGTTATCCAGTGGCGGTCTGCGGCTGCGGCAGGTAAACACAAAGGCATCGTTCTGCTGTAAGATCAGCGCGTTGAACCGGTCGAAGTACCGCTGTGCAGCTTCGCCCTCCAGCCCGCGCAGCTGCTCCAGATCCTCGCAGTCTTCCACCAGCGGTAGGGCAGCCGCCAGTTGTGCGCTGGTCTGTTTCAATTTGTCCACGGGCACCCGCTGCGGGTGGTCCCGGGTGGCGCGCTCCAGCACCCAGCGGGCATTGTACACCTTGCCCAGAATAAAGCTGCGGGCATAACTGCAACTGAGCGCCTCGCTGGCGGCAACGGCGTACTGGGTCTGCCGCAGCAATACGTTGCCGCGTTCCTCGCCCACAGTGCGCGCTAAAAAGCGGCCGCGTGGGGTATAAAAGCTCAGGTCGACGCCCATACGCCCGCATTTGCCCATCAGCGCGGGGCTGGCACCGCTGTAACTGAAGCAGAGGATGCTTTCCAGCGTGTGCAGCGGCACCCGCCCGACCTCGGATTTTCCACGGCTGACCACAACGTTTTCGCCGTCCAGCGTGAGGTAAGCGTCCTCGCTGAGGACGAACAGGGAGTTCAGGAATTGCCGCATGGTGTCACCTCCGTGGCCGTCTCGTCCAGATAGCGCCGCAGATAAGCCTTGGCGTCTGCCTTCTGGCAGAGCATCGGCAGACAGAGCTCTTTCAGGGAACAGGCATTGCAGTGCTTGCCGGGCTTTACCTTTGGGGTGTAGCCGCGGGCAAAATACTGGTTCATTTCGTCTGCCATCTGCCGGGTGGCGTTGCGCAGTTCGTCGGTAAAAGGTACGACCTCCCGCCGCTTCGTCTCGCAGTAATACAGCGCCCCTTCCGGGATATGGCACACCAGCATTTCCTCCAGCGCCATGGCCTGTGCGCATAATTGCAGCCGGTCGGCATCGGTTTCCTTTGCGTGGCCGTGCTTGTATTCCACCGGGTAGGGCTGCCAGCGCCCGGGGGTGCTTTGCAGCGGGATGCCATCCGCACAAGCCCGGAACTCCACCACGTCACAGTTGCCGGACATCCGCAGCCGGTGGCTGGCTACCCGCATTCCCCGAGTGATCAGCAAATCGCCCCGGCGCTCGGTGCGGGTGTCATCGTGGCAGCGGGCATGGTTCAGCTGTCCTTCGGTGGTACGCAGATTTTCTGCCCATTGCTGCTCCAGATGGATCAGTGCCCACTGGCGGCGGCAGAAGGCAAAATGCTGGATGCCGGACATTTGCAGGTAGTCATCCGGCGCGTCCATCAGTGAAACCTCTCGCAGTGTACACCCTCCGGCAGGGTGTCGGCCACCGTGACGGTGTAGTCCTGATAGCTGCGGGGCGCGACCACCTCGGCCTTGTGCGCCACGGTAACGGCATCGAACAGCTTATAGGCGGGCGCATTGCCCAGCTCGGAATCGTGCCTGAACACGATCAGCTCCCGCACGGCCATCTTGCCGCGTGCAGCACTGTGGTCGTTCTCGAACATATTCAGGATAGCCTGCCACAGCAGCTGCAAGTCCTCTTCCGAGAAGCCGGTGGTCTTGCGGGCAAGATTGGCAGAAACGTAACCCTCGGCACGGTACAGGCCGTAGGGCACGATATGCTTGTTGCCCATTTCACTGTTCTTCTTTTCAGCGTCTGCCTCGGTGGTGATGGCTACGCGGGTAATGGTCACCTCCTGCGGCACGATAGGGTCAACAGAGCGGGCAAAGCTCAGCTGCACCGGCCCGCGCACCTGACCGCAGTTCAGCGCACCCTTGACAAAGGTGGTCATCACGGCACCGAAGGTGCGGATGTCGTAGAAATGTTCGCACATATAATCCCGCAGCTTGCGGTCGATATCCGGGTCGCTTTTCTTGGCCTTTTTCAGGTCGTCCTTGGGGGTCAGACCGTTGTGCTCCAGCGCCTCGGCATCGCTGCGGTTCAGGGGTACACCCTCCTTGACATAGATGCGGTAATTGTCGGCATCGGGGGCGTCCTCCTTCAGCGTCTCCACATAGTTACGGATCTTGCGCTTCAGGCAGACATCGGTCACCAGACCGTAGCCGGTCTCGGGGTCGATACGGGGCATATTGCCGGCATCGGGGTCACCGTTGGGGTTGCCGTTCTCTACATCGAACAGAATGACGAAATCGTAGCGGTTCTTGATAGGTGCAGACATTTTTTATTCCTCCTCGTTCTTTTTGACGTAACGTTTCTGGGTCTGGTGGTAGTAGCCGATGGTGAATTTACCCTGATCCGGCAGACTGAGCCGGGCAGGGAAACCGCTCTCCGGCAGCTGTGCCATCAGTTCGGTGATCTGCTTATCGTAGTGGGTGGCAAGACCGTCATTCAGCTTGCGCAGATGCTTCTGGCTCAGCCGCAGCAGGGTGGGGAAGGACATACCCGGCGTGGCGCAGGCGGCGTTGAAATACCGGTCCTTGATGGTAGTGTTGATGCCGGGGTTGGCAGCTTTTTGCACAGCCTCCAGCACAGAGAACAGCCGCCCCAGAAGATAGGGGACATTGGTGGTTTCGTTCAGGCTCACAGTATAGACCTCCTTGTTCAGTTCGGTAGGGTAATTACGCAGGTAATACGCTTTGATCACGGCAGCCCGGCCGCGGGTCACATTCTGCTCGGCACGGATACGCAGGGTCACACCGTTCAATAGGGTAGCGGGGTAACGCCCGCCGGTCAGCACAGCGCGCAGCAGGTCGCCTGCCAGCTGCGGGGACGGGTCAGGCGGCGTACTGCCTTTGACGGTGCGTACCGTAGTCAGAGCAACAGACCAGACAGATAGATATTCGCGTATGTCGAGGTCTGGTCGGGCGATTGCAGTCTCATCTAAAAAACGCTGGAGATTCTTGGCAAATGCTCCAAAGGTATCCCGCATGAAAAAACGAACAGATAGCCGTGCTGCGTTTGGTGAAAGACCCAGAATACAGAAATGCTCATCGGGCTGTAACTCGATACCGTTAAAATGTACATGTTGTCCAAGCGTTAACTTTTTCATTATTGCGGCGAGTTCGCCGCTCAAGTCACTGGAAAAAAACATAGAAAAAGCATCGGAATAAGCTGGTTCTGCATTTTCGGCCCAGAAGACCATGGCGGTGGAGCTACTGCCACTACCTAGAATGCGACAATGATTTTTACGGTCAGCCAAGAGATAATTCAGTGCAGTGGTATAGGCAAAGGCGGCGTACTTGCTGACAGGGGCATTATCGCCCTGCTCGTGACCGTAAGAGCAGAAGGCCGGTGCATTGAAGGATACCAGTGCTGCGCCGGAGCTTTGCGCCCCGGGTACACCGCTGATATTCGGATGGGTGCGCTCGATAGGGGCATATTTTCCGGTAATCAGGCATTGCCCCATGTCGGAATCAGCAGAGCGGTCGTTGTAGTGCGCCTGCCAAGCGTTCTGAATGGCAGGGTCGTCGTTGACAAAGCTGTGACTGTGGTCGGCAGCTTCGTAGCCAAAGATCAAATTGGCATTGCCGGTAATCTCCTTCCACTGCTTAGCCAATAGGGGATGCGCGGCAGCCTGCGCCGGATCCCAGCTGTCAAAATAAGCAAGGAGCGCCCGGGCTGCGGGGCTGTCTACGCCGTCCAGAATGGTGTGATGCAATTTGGCACAGGCCTTGAAGCAATCCGCAGAGCGCTCCGGCTTGCCTTTTTCGTCTGCGCCCAGCAAATAGGTAGAGTTGTCGCACAAAAAGTTGGCGGCAATGCCGGAGGAACGCTTTTCATGCGCCGGTACGCGCATTGCACGCGGGGCAAGGACTGTCTTTTTGCCCACAGTCTTTTCGGTGAGAAGGGGAACGACCCTAAGCAGCTGCCCGGCGTCATTCAACCGCAGCTCATAGCTCACCTTAAAGCTGTCATCCCAGCCGGGGGCAGAAAGTTTGCCCTGCCGGACAAGCTGCTCGTAATAGGCAGTAAGTGCCTGTAAGATCATGTAAACACCTCCACATCCCGGCAGTCCAGAACGCCGTTTTCCAGCTTTGCCCGGAAGAACTGGGAGCGAATATTTTCCGGGTCGGAGTAGTCCAGATCGTACAGCATAAAGCCCAGATCCTGCGTGAGAGGAAGTGCGGGGATATCTTCAGCCTTGCCGTGCCATTCCCGGAAGTTTGCCGGAAACTCCCGGCAGCCAAAGCAGGGCTGGTGATAGCACTGCCCCTTGGCAAGCCGCCGCCGCAGGATATCCTGAAATTTGCCCGGGTTATCGCCGGGTGCGGCTTTTTCGGTCATGGTAAAATGACATTCGATCACGTAGTGCACATCCTGCAGCACCAGTGCGGCACGCTGCTGGATGTTCTCTGCCGTGCACAGCATGGGCACCTCGCCGCCCTTGGCTGCACTGAGCACCGCCGAGGACAGCAGGGTAGCCTTGACCTCATTGCGCCGGATGCTGGCAAACTGCACCGGCTTGAGCAGGTAGATGCGGTCGATATGGTACTTCATGCCCGGGTGCCAGTAAATGGCCTCCACCAGCCCGCGCGCCGCCGAGGGCGTCATGATGTCATAGGATACACGCTCGGTTTTCATCTCGGGTCTTGAAAAACAGGCGTAGTCGCCCCAGACCTCGATCAGCATGGACATGAACACCACCTCCTTTCATTGTTTATTTGAATCTTCAGACAAAGAGAAAACTTGCCCACATAAACCACCTCTTTCTATAATTCAATTATTAGATAATGGATGTATAAGCATTTCTGAGCCTAGAATAACACAATTTAATGCTTTTTTCGTATCCTGTTGCTGTCATCCGGTGAGCGCACTGGGATGTGGATAGAAATAATTAGTGGGTCATGGATGTATGACGGGGAAACGGCAGAGCGACAGATGCTTTGCCGTTTCTTCATTTACTTGGTATTATATTACAATAAATAAAATACAATAAAAAGGACTTTTGCGTTTTTCTTTGCCTTATTTTTAGTTTTTTGTCAGAAAAACAGGCCCTTTCCGGTCTCCACGTCCATGGAAAGCCCGGTCTTAGGGTCGTACAGGGTGCTGTCAGTCAGGATGGCGCTGCCGTTGGGCAGTGGTTCCAACGCTCCGGCAGATTCCAGTGCCTGAAACTGCTGGGCATAACAGGCTACGCTGTAAGCGCCCAGCTTGCGGTAAAGTGTGCGGCTCACAGCCCCGCTGTGCAGCTGGTCGCAAAGGGCTTTTCCTTCGCCAACGGGCAGGTAAACGGTGCGGGTGGGGGCTTCGATCAGATGGAACTGTTCAGCCACCTGTGCAAATGGGAAAATGCAGCCCGAGATCCCTTTGCGCAGGGCATCCAGAATGCTGCTTGTGTCCAGTGCGGCCTCACCCCGCGCAAAATACAGCTCCTTAAAATAAGCTCTGACTGCCTCCGGGCTGTCCAGCGCTGCGGCACAGCCTGCTGCGTACTGCGTGGCGTGTACGTTCTGGCGCAGCATCTGCGGTACGCCGCAGCCTTCTAGCTTAAAACGGTATACCAGGCTCTCTTCTACGCTGCGGTGTCCCTCCCGGTTGCAGCGTCCGGCGGTCTGCAAAAGGGAGTCCAGCCCGCACTGCTCCCGGTATGCGGCGGGGAAATCCACGTCCACACCTGCTTCGATCAGCGAGGTGGAAACTACCCGGCAGGGCAGGCTTTCCCGCAGCCGTTGCCGAATCTCTGCCAGTTGGCGGCGGCGGTCTGCGGCGCACAATAGCGTGGTCAGGCAGTAACTGCCCTCGGCAGGCAAGGCAGCGTACACTTCCTGCGCCGTTTTGCGCCGGTTCACTACGCACAGCACCTGCGGCAGTGCGCAGAGCTGCGAAGTCAGCGCTTCCAGCGTCAGCTCTCCGGCATCGCAAAGGGTGGTGCGGCGCAGGGTGGTGTATAAGGTGGCAGTGTCCGGCACGATCTCCTGCAAGGGCAGCTCCGGCGCAAACTGCCGGAAATAGGGCTCTAATGCGGGCTGGGTGGCGGTGCATAACACGGCGGTGGCGTGGTAATGCCGCACCAGCTGCGCAATAGCACTGACGCAGGGCAGCAGATAACTGGTGGGCAGGGTCTGCGCTTCGTCAAAGATGATCACACTGTTCGCGATGTTGTGCAGCTTGCGGCAGCGGCTGCTGCGGTTGGCGTACAGCGATTCAAAAAACTGCACCGCAGTGGTCACCACAACAGGTGCATCCCAGTTTTCGCTGGCCAGCAGCTGGCGGTACTGTGTCGGGGTCAGGTTTTCCCGCTCAAGGCTTTTGTAGTCTGCACAGGAGTAATCGGCCAGTACGTTTTCTGCACCCAGAAGGTCGGCAAAAACAGCGGCAGTCTGGTCGATGATGGACATATATGGAATCACATAGATCACCCGCTTCATGCCCTGCGCAGCGGCCTGTTCCAGCGCAAAGGCAAGGGAGGCAAAGGTCTTGCCGCCGCCGGTGGGCACGGTGAGGGTATACAGCCCCGGTGCGCCGTGGGCACCTTTCTCCATGCAAGCCCGCAGCACGGCATTGCGTTGGCTGCTTACCGGCAAGGTGCGCTGTGCCGCAAGATAGCCAGCCGCCTTGGTACGCACCTTTTCTAGAAGAGAAGAAAGCGCGGTGCTGTTGCCCCGGGGCGCGGCCTGCCCGTTCATAAAAGTTTCGGTGTCGATAAAATCCGCATCTACAAGACAGGAGTAGAGCATCCGGGTAAAGAATGCAAAATCCAGTGGGTCGCGGTTTGCCCAGTCCGGCGGGGCGCTCTGGGGCAGGGTGACTTCGCGCCAGCCATCGTAAGGCTCCACCGGTTTTTTCAGCCGCCCGAACAGGGTGGCGTCAGCGGCATCGGCTGTCCTTCGATTGCCGCCATCCGGCAGACCGGTGTGGTGCCCGGCTACGGCAAAGGCGGCCTGAACGTGGGGCGCACAGCCCTTCATCGCTTCCTGTGCACCGGCGGTCGAGTGGTCGGTTGCAGCACCGCCCGCCAGCCGCTGCTGAAAGGCGGCGCTGTATTTGCCGATATCATGCAGCCACGCGGCGTATTCGGCCTCCTCTTTTGCACCAAAGGGTGCGGCAAAAGCTCCGGCAAGGCGCGCTGTGCCGGAAAGATGTTCGTAGATGGTCTGGGTGCGGGTGCCGTCCTCGGAAATATGTGCAAGTGCTTTGTCCATGTTGAACCCTCCGTTTCTGGGTCAACGATACAACGGCAGGGAATGCCTGTCAAGAATTGGCAGAAAGTTCGGCGGCCTGCACAGCCCGGGCGGCGTTTATCCGGCAGAACGCCCATAAAAAAGCCGCCGCACTCTGCCCGGAGACTCCGGCAGCAGAATGCGGCGGCATATTGTTACAAAAAACTTACTCAGAGATCTTCTGGCCGATCCAGATGCAGATGCAGGCGCCGACCACCGAGATGGCAAAGGAAGAAAAGCTGCCGGAAGCGTGGATGCCCAGCAGGCCGAACAAAAACTCGCCCACAAAGCTGCCCAGCACGCCCATCAGGATGTTACGGCCAAGGGAAGTTTCGGTGCCCATAAAGCGCCCGGCCAGATATCCGGCCAATGCGCCCACCAGCACGCCCACAAAAAGGGAGGCCAGCACGCCCACCAGCGTCAGCAGGCCGGTCAGGCAGCCCACCAGTACGCACAGCAGGGCAACAATGAGCAAAATCGTTAAAGTGATCATAGTTTATACCTCCTTAAAAATCACGGCTCTGCCTGCTGCCCGGCGGCTTCGCGGGCAGTGCGGCAGATGTCTTTCAAACAGCATTTTTCGCATTCCGGCTTGCGGGCGTTGCACACGGCACGGCCGTGCATCACAAAGCGGTGGCAAAGGTCGCTGCCTTCCTCCGGCGGGATGATCTTCCACAGCGCCATCTCCACCTTTTGCGGCTCCTTGATGCCGTCCACAAGGCCGATCTTATTGCACAGCCGGATGCAGTGGGTGTCGGTAACGATGGCGGGCTTGCCGAACACATCCCCCATGATGAGGTTTGCGCTCTTGCGCCCTACGCCGGGCAAAGCGAGCAACTCCTCAAAGGTATTGGGCACACGGCAGTTGTATTGATCCCGCAGCATCCGCATACAAGCCGAGATATCCCGCGCCTTGGAGTGTCCCAGTCCGCAGGGCTTGACAATGGCTTCGATGTCCTCCGGCCCGGCGGCAGCCAGTGCCGCTACGCTTGGGTATTTTGCAAACAATTCCTCCACCACAATGTTCACCCGGGCATCTGTGCACTGGGCGGCCAGCCGCACGCTGACCAGTAGCTGCCATGCGTGGTCGTAGTCCAAGGTGCAGCCAGCATCCGGGTATTCGGCCTTGAGACGCCGGATGACCTCCAGCGCCAGCGCTTTTTTTGCAGTAAGATCCTCCGGGGCTTTTTTCCGTACCGGCATGGGACAAACCTCCTTTGAAAGGGAATACCTGAATCATACCATGTTTGACAGGATTTGTAAATGTTTGCAGGGTATTATCTGAGAATGATTTTCAGAAAAGCCCTTGTCCTCCTTTTCTAAATGCGCTATACTATATAAAAAGTGCCTTGCGGGCAGGAAAGGAGAAACCACCATGAATGAACCACTTGCGCAGCGCCTGCGTCCCAAAACGCTGGCAGATGTGTGCGGGCAGCAGCATCTGCTGGCTCCGGGGCGGGTGTTCCGCCGCACCATCGAAAGCGGGCGCATCCCCAATATGATCTTTTACGGCCCCTCCGGCACCGGAAAGACCACGGTGGCACGCATTATTGCCGAGAACAGCGGCATGACCCTGCACAAGCTCAACGGCACCTCCTGCGGCACCGGGGATATCAAGGCAGTGCTCAAGGATATCGGCACGCTGGCAGCGGCGGGCGGCATTCTGCTGTATCTGGACGAGATCCAGTACCTGAACAAAAAACAGCAGCAGAGCCTTTTGGAATGTATTGAGGACGGCAGCGTCACCCTGATCGCCTCCACCACCGAGAACCCCTATTTTTACATCTATAACGCACTGCTTTCCCGCTGCACGGTGTTTGAGTTCAAGCCCCTTGCCGCAGCGGACGTGGAGCGCGGGGTGCGCAACGCCGTGCAGCGTCTTTCCGAGGGAGAACAGGTGCCGGTGTGCATGGATGAGGACGCCTGTGCTTATCTGGCCGAAAGCGCCGGGGGCGATCTGCGCAAGGCACTGGGCTGTCTGGACTTTGCGGTCACGGCGGCGCCGGTGGAAAACGGAGAAAAACGCATTACCTTGGACATGATCCGGCAGGTCACCCGCCGCACTGCCATGCGCTACGACCGGGAGGGCGACGACCACTACGACATCGTGTCCGCCTATCAGAAGTCCATGCGCGGGTCAGACCCGGACGCGGCGCTGCACTATCTGGCACGGCTGCTGGAAGCGGGAGACCTGCCCTCTGCCTGCCGCCGCCTGATGGTGTGCGCCTGCGAGGATGTGGGGCTTGCCTACCCGCAGATCATCCCCATCGTCAAGGCGGCGGTGGATGCCGCCAACATGGTGGGTCTGCCGGAGGCGCGTCTGCCGCTTGCGGATGCGGTCATTCTGGTGGCCACCAGCCCTAAATCCAACAGCGCCCACGATGCCATCAACGCAGCCATTGCGGATGTGCAGGCCGGGCGCACCGGCCCCATCCCGCGCCAGCTGCAAAACAAACACTTTGACGGCGAGGATGCGCTGGTAAAGGGGCAGAACTACAAATACGCCCACAGCTACGCCAACCACTGGGTACAGCAGCAGTACCTGCCGGATGTGCTGAAGGATACCAAGTACTACACCTTTGGCGACAACAAGACCGAACAGGCCGCCCGGGCGTACTGGGCAAAGATCAAAGGGGAAGAAAACGTCTGAACCGTGTGAAAAAGGAGGATGGATATGCGTTATTCAAAACAGCGGGAGCTTGTCATGCAGACGGTGCAGCAGCTGTGCGACCACCCGACTGCGGAGGAAATCTACGATAAAGCCGTGCAGGAGTGCCCGAATCTGAGCCTTGGCACCGTATACCGCAACCTGAACAGTCTGGTGGAAGCCGGGCGGGTGCGCCGGGTGTCCATTCCCGGCAAGGCGGACCGCTTTGACCACACCCTGCCGTGGCACAGCCACCTGTACTGCACCGTCTGCGGTGGCGTCACCGATGCAGAGGTGGACGGAAAACAGGTGATGGAGCTGGTCAAAAACCAGAAGGGCAGGGTGCAGGACTGCGCCGTGGTACTGCTGGGCGTGTGCGAAGAGTGCTGCCGTAGGCAGGATGCAGAGGCCGCAGCGGCTAAACAGGCATAAAATTTGCGTGTTTCCTCTTGCCCGCAGCGGCCAAACAGGGTATACTAAAGAGTGTCTTTTATAGAATGGCAGAAAATAGAGTTTCGCCGCACGGGGCTACCCTGCCCGGCGGAGAAGGATGGTTTTTTTGGAATACATTAACTTTGAACATAATACCGTTGCCGCCGAGTTGGTGCGGCAGACCTACGACACCCCGCCGCTGGCCTTTGTGCACAGCTACGGCTGTCAGCAGAACGTCAACGATGGCGAGCGCATCAAGGGCGTGCTGGTGGATATTGGCTACGGCCTGTGCGATAAGCCCGAGGATGCCGACCTGATCCTGTTCAACACCTGCGCCGTGCGTGAGCACGCCGAGCAGCGGGTGTTCGGCAACGTGGGCGCGCTGAAGGGCCTTAAGGAAAAAAAGCCCGGCCTCATCATCGGACTGTGCGGCTGCATGGCCAACCAGAAGCACGTTGTGGAAAAGCTGCGCAAGAGCTACCCCTATGTGGATCTGGTGTTCGGTGTGGACGGCATCGACACCCTGCCGCAGCTGGTTGCCCAGAAGCTGCAAAAGCATAAGCGGGTGCTGCTGGACCCCGCACAGCGTCCGGTCATCGTGGAGAACATCCCTATCCGGCGCGAGAGCGAGTTCCGCGCATGGCTGCCCATCATGTACGGCTGCGACAACTTCTGCACCTACT
>UMHF01037923.1_pt1 | contig 32694 bp, 28 predicted proteins | sample 1965431 | NCBI WGS metagenome assembly UMHF01 (sample SAMEA4836088, study PRJEB28245) | human gut metagenome | biome: gut microbiome; material: fecal sample | place: Denmark | collected 2008
ATGCGAGGGAAATCATTATCCTTTTATAGAGGAAAGATACAAAGAATTATCGAAACCAACGTGCTTTCTTCGAAAAAAAAGGAAATATTTATAAATTAGTTACGTAAGCGGCTCCGCGTGATGAAGGGTGATGAAGGGTTGAAATGCACCCTTCACCCCCTGAAACTCCGATAAACACATGGGATTCAGGCGGAAAGATGAAGGGTGACGAGATTTTACGAGTGCCGTTTCTAAAAAAATCCTGATATTCGATAAATACCCCTATATTTCCAAAATGCTTGCTTACGGCACTAATGTGCCCTGGCTGGAGCACCAAAGTGCCCTGGCTGGAGCACTTTTAGGGCACAGAGAATTATAGTGCTAACTCTCAGAGATAGTGGTGCTATCTTTCAGAGATAATACTGCATTATAGTCTTTTTTAGAATAAATTGAACTGTGAAAACATGTAAAAATGTACGGCTTTTTATGAAATTATCCGTAGAATATTACCGCATTTGTTTTACCAAACCACAGTTGTTTGCGAACACACAAAAAAAGTGAAATAAAAGTTTCATTTTAATAGGATTGTAATTGGGTGCAACGAAAAATATAATTGTCTTCAATGCGTAGCTACATAAGACAATATAATAAACTTTTAATAAGTAAATCTATGAATTTAAGAAGAATTTCAGCTTCATGTTTTTGTTTGTTGCTGGCAGGAAATTTAGCAGTTTCAGCTCAAACAGTGACACTCGGTTCTAACAAGGTCTCTTTGAAGGCGGCGTTTGAGAAAATCGAGAAGGCTTCTAAGTACAAGATAGCTTACAACTCGTCGTTGATTGATGCAAATCGCACAGTCACCATCAGTAAGACAAAAGGGGATGTATTGGAGATATTAAACCTCTTATTAAAGGAAAGCGGTTGCACTTATGAGAAAAATGGAAATTATCTGATTGTAAAACCTCAATCTAAAAAACAACCTGGCAAGAAAAATATAAAGCGAGTGACTGGTCAACTCCTTGATGAAATGGGAGAACCGATGATTGGTGTGACAGTCATGGTAAAAGGTACAACTACTGGTGTAGTAACCGATATTGATGGAAATTTTACGATTGAAGACGTACCTGCGGATGCGTCTGAACTACATGTTTCCTATATTGGTTATGAGGCCAAAGATGTGCAGATTTCATCTTCTTCTTTGCAAATCAAGATGACTCCTGATAATGAGCAGTTGGATGAAGTGGTGGTAGTCGGTTATGGTACCGTCAAGAAGAATGACCTTACGGGTTCTGTTTCGGCTATTAAGCCAGATGAGTTCAACCGTGGTGCCAAATCAAGTGCGCAGGATGCTCTGGTTGGTAAGGTGGCTGGTGTAAATGTGGTTTCCTGTTCAGGTGCTCCTGGTTCCGGTTCAACTATCCGTATCCGAAGCGGTGCTTCACTTTCTGCTTCCAATGATCCGTTAATTGTTATTGATGGAGTACCTGTTGACAACTCTTCTATTGAGGGCGGAACTAACCTTATCGGTGGTATAAACCCTAATGATATAGAGACCTTTACCGTCTTGAAAGATGCTTCTGCTACGGCAATCTATGGTTCGCGAGCTTCTAATGGTGTCATTGTTATTACTACAAAAAAAGGAACCAATGGTGCACCTAAGTTCAATTACTCTGCCAATTTTGCTTTGAGTACAACTGCCGACCGTCTGGAAGTATTGAGTGCTGATGAGTTCAGAGCATTTGTTCCTACTGTTTCTGGTGTTCCAGATAATATCGTAATGGGTAGCAGCAACACCAATTGGCAAGACGAGATTTACCGTACGGCATTTGGTATGGACCATAATATTTCCATGTCGGGAAGCATCCGTAAGAAAATACCGGTGAGAGTATCTCTCGGTTATACAAATCAGGATGGTGTCATTCGTAGCAATAACTATCAGCGTTATACATTCGATGGCGGTATTTCACCTAAATTCTTCAAAGATCATCTGAGCTTAAATGTCAATGTAAAGGCTTCCTATGAAGATAATAAGCGTGTAGATGAAGGCGTAGTTGGCAGTTCTTTGTCTTATGACCCGACTCGTCCTGTAAAAACAGGTAGTGCAACTTCTGCTACAGATCCAGGATTGGGATATTTTATCTGGATGAATGGCAATGCGCCAATGGCTATTCAGGGCGACAACCCGATGGCGCAGTTGGACTTGCAGAATATGCAAAATAAGATTTACCGTTCTATAGGCAATGCTTCTATCAATTATAAGGTACATGGTCTGGAAGATTTGCAACTTAATATGAATTTAGGCTATGATATCCTGAAAAGCAAGTATGCAAAGGATGTTCCTGATTTGGCGGGCATGATGTACACCGGCAATAAGAAGGATGGAACGGGATTGGATTATGATTCCAAGCAGGAAAAGCGCAACACCCTGTTGGATCTTTATGCAAACTATCAGCATACATTCGCAGAAAAACATGATGTGAGCGCAATGGCTGGTTATGGCTGGCAGCATTTCTGGAAGAAGTTTAATGATACGACTCTTTCTCCAGAAGGTGAAGAACTGTTTTCTCCTAAACATTCAGAGTCAGAATATTATCTTCTGTCTTTGTATGGCCGCTTGAATTATGCTTTCACCAATAAATATATGGTTACGGCTACCTTGCGTGCTGATGCTTCATCCCGTTTCGCAGAGGGAAACAGATGGGGATATTTCCCTTCTGTAGCTTTGGGATGGAAACTCTCGGAAGAGAAATTTCTTAAGAACAGCAAGGTGCTTACCAATCTGAAGTTGCGCCTGAGCTATGGTCTTACCGGTCAGCAGGATATTATCAATGACTATCCTTACATGACCACTTTCTCTGTATCTTATCCAGAGTCCAGCTATCTTTTTGGTGATAAATGGTACAATACCTATCGCCCAAACGGATATGATAGAGACATTAAATGGGAGACTACAGAGACTTGGAATGCTGGTTTTGACTATGGTTTTCTTAACAACCGCATCTATGGTTCGCTCGATGTTTACAAGCGCCATACCAAGGATTTGCTGAATACGATTCCTGTGATTTCTGGTGTGAACTATTCTGCTGTCCTGACCACTAATATTGGTGAGATGGACAATAAGGGTGTGGAATTTTCTATCAACGCTGTGCCTATCGATACCAAGGATTTTACATGGACTGTAGGATTTAATTATACCTGGAATGATTCTGAGATTACCAAACTGAATGTTTCTGATAGCGAAGGTTCTTATGTAGAGACGGGTGCTATTTCTGGCACAGGTAAGTTTGTGGAATGTTTCATGGTAGGTAAGCGCCCATATACTTTCTATCTGGCAAAACAGGCTTATGATGAGAATGGAAAGCCTATTGAGGGAAAATATGTACAGCCTGATGGTTCTGTTTCTGCTACTGAGACACGTTATGCCAACAAGTGTGCGTTGCCAAAGTCTTATCTTGGTTTCAATACCCAATTCTCTTACAAACAGTGGGAGTTAGGTATTACAGGTCATGGTTCTTTCGGCAATTACATCTATAATTACATTGAGGCAGACCAGTATCAGCAGCAGGTTTATAGCGACCAGGGCAGTTTCTACAATATATTGAAAGTAACAGCAGAAAAGGGTTTCCAGCAGCAACAGTTATATTCTGACTATTTCTTGCAGCGTGGCGACTTCTTCCGCATTGACAATATCACTTTGGGTTATACATTCAAGAAATTATGGAACAGCAGTTCTTCTCTGCGTGTATCGGCAGCTGTACAGAATGTTTGCACATTCACCAGCTATTCTGGTATTGATCCGGAAATATACTCAGGTATTGACAGAAATGTTTATCCACGTCCTCGTACCTACTCATTGTCTTTCAATCTTAACTTCTAAATGGTCTCAATAACGATAGGATTATGAAAAAGAATATTTTTAAACTTTTGATATTTATATTGATGGGTAGCCTGACTACTTCATGTTTTGGCGACCTGGATACAATGCCTCTTGACGAAACTCAGTTGGTGGGCGAAAAAGTATATAATACGGCTGATGGCTATACGGGTGTTTTGGCAAAATGTTACAGTTCTCTTATCCTGACAGGACAGAAAGGCGGTGATGGTGGTGACGGTGATATAGAAGGTGCCAATGAAGGATATTCTGGCTATGTGCGCCTGATGTTCTATCTTCAGGAGTTGAGTACTGATGATTTCATCATGCCTTCTTCTTCCAATGGATTGCGTAAGTGTCTGAATCTGCAGTGGGATGCTTCTAATGCTTCGGTTATCCGCTGGACTTATCAGCGTCTGTACATGACTATAGCTTATTGCAACGAATTGTTGCGTGAGTGTACTGAGGATAAATTGAAGTCTCGTGGTCTCTGGAATCAGTTGGGAGATGAGTGTGCTTCTTATCGTGCTGAGGCTCGTTTTATCCGTGCTTATTGCTATGCTACTTTGTGTGATATGTTTGGTGCCGTACCTTATATAGATGAAAACACAGGTGTGAAGGATATTCCTGTACAGTGGTCGCGCAAGCAAATTTTCGAATTTGCTGAAAGTGAATTGAAGAATATCGATGGCGACTTGAAGGCTCCTGGTGCTAATGTTTATGGTAGAATAGATCGCGTGGCAGCCTGGTTCCTGCTTTCCCGCATGTACCTGAATGCGCAGACATGGATAGGTGAAAACCATTATAATGATGCTCTGACCTATGCTAAAAAGGTAATTGATGACAACCATTATCCTCTGGCTTCTGACTATCGTCAGATTTTCCTTGCAGACAATGACCAATGCAAGGAAATCATCTGGCCTTTGGTTCAGGACGGACAGAGAGCACAGAGTTCTGCTGGTACTAACTTCTATGTGAAGGCATTCGTAAATGGTCCGATGAACGAACTCTATAATACTGGTATCGGTTCTCGTGGCTGGGGTAATGTGAGAGCCAAGACAACTCTCGTAGATGCCTTTGATGCGGACGATGTGATGTTTGATACAAATGATACATGGGGAAATAATAAAAAGGATAAGCGTGCGCAGTTTATGACAGCCTTGCCTAATCAAGTGAAGGAAACATGGGATTCTAAGGGTGCAATGACCAGTACATATACCTGTGGCTATGGCTATATTAAATGGCGTAATGTAACCAAGGACGACCAAATACCTGCAAGTGGTGATGCTTATACCTCTATCGACTTCCCACTTTTCCGTACAGGTGAAGCTTACCTGACTGCCGCTGAGGCGATTCTTCGTGGAGCAGATGGTACCAAGGATGAGGCTTTGAAATACGTCAATGAGATCCGTCAGCGTGCTTATATGAGCGGTAAATATGCCAAGAATGGTGTGCGCTCGGATGTTTCTGGAACCATTGGCTTGAATGAACTTACTCTCGATTTCCTGATGTCAGAACGTCAGCGTGAGTTGGCTTCTGAGTTGGTAAGACGTACCGACCTGATTCGTTTTGGCAAGTTTACCAAGGGATATAACTGGGACTGGAAAAATACTGAGCGATTAGGTGCAGATGTAGATGATCATTTCCAATTGTTCCCAATTCCTCAAACTGAATTCTCCAACAACCCTCAGTTGAAGCAAAATGATGGTTATTAAAATCATGGAAATAAAGATAAACCTTACTATTTATAAATCATAAATGAAGAATCTTAGAATAAAGACTTTAGCCTTGGTGTTGGCTACTTTTGGTTTGGGCGTAAATGCCCAAACCACATTTGAAGAAATTAGTGCAGACCTGAATAAGGCTGGTGGTGTTTATCTGGCTTATCCTAAGGTGGAAGCCAAGCAGACTCCTGCTCCTAAGGGCTATAAGCCTTTCTATGTAAGCCATTATGGAAGACATGGTTCCCGCTATCTTTTGGGAGACGGTGACTATCAGTGGATTATCCAACTGATGACGAAAGCTGATGCTGTAAATGGTCTTACTCCTTTAGGAAAGGATGTGTTGCAGCGGTTACAACTTGTCTGGAAAGAGACTGAGGGACATGGAGGCGATTTGACTCCGCTGGGTGTTCGTCAGCATCAGGGTATTGCCGAGCGTATGTCGAAGAACTTCCCTGAAGTGTTCCGTGGCAAGCGCCAGATTTCTGCCCGTTCTACCGTTGTTTACCGTTGTGCGATGAGTATGGTTGCTTTTGGTGACCGTCTGAAGGGATTGAATCCTCAACTTGATATCAATTATGAGATGAGTGAGAAATACATGTCTTATCTCAATTATCATACCGATCGTTCTAATGCCTTTACTCATGGAGAAAAGGGACCTTGGGTAGAGGAATACCGCAAGTTTGAGGCGGCACAGGTTAAGCCAGACCGTCTTGTCAATTCATTATTTTCAAATGCTGATTTTATCCGTTGCGAGGTAAATCCTGCCAATTTGATGTGGGGATTGTATTGGATTGCAGTAGATATGCAGGATATTGAAACTCCTTTGTCTTTCTACGATATTTTCACCGCTCAGGAAATGTTTGATTTGTGGCAGTGCGTCAATTACCGCTTCTATATCTGTAATGCAAATCCTTTAGCAAGTAAGGGTCTTGTGATGGCTAATGCGAAAAACCTTGTGGAGAATATTATAGAGTCTGCTGATTCTGCCATGAAGAATCGTTCTATTGCAGCTACCTTGCGCTTTGGGCATGATGGCAATGTCATTCCTTTGTTGGCTTTATTGCAGATAGAAAACTTCGATGTGGCTGTGGCTGGACCTGCTGAAGTTTATAAGCATTGGTGTGATTTCAAGGCAACTCCTATGGCTTCTAATGTCCAACTTGTATTCTTCGAGAATAAAAATCGTGATGTTCTGGTGAAATTCTTGCATAATGAGAAGGAGGTTCACATTCCTGTAAAAACTGATATTTGGCCTTATTACCATTGGAATGAGGTGAAAGAGTATTATCAGAAACGTCTGTCTGCTCTTCCTCAATAAATTTGTATTGATTTTAGTTAAGTTAAGTTTAAGAATGGCTTCTGCTCCGGCAGAAGCCATTCTTTTGCAATATATTTCTGTTATTTCCTTCCGAAGTCGGCTGGGATTTCGCCCCAAGTCTTGGTATCCCATTTCAGAATAGGGATGGTAACCTGGTGGGTGCGGAGCCAGTTCTCTGCGCGGGCTATGATCTGATGGAGCTGCGCGGTCTGTGGAGTATGCTCCAACTTGGTCTTGCATTGTTTCTTTTTTACCCACAGCTGGGCATTCACGCTGTCGCTATAGATTACCTTGTCAGTAATCCCCCTTTGTTCCATCAGGGCAAGGGCGTGGACTATGGCGAGGAACTCGCCGATATTATTGGTGCCGTGAAGTGGACCATAGTGGAAAACCTGTGCTCCAGTCTGCAGGTCTATGCATTGGTATTCCATCGGACCAGGATTGCCGGAACAGGCTGCATCTACAGCCCAGGCATTTGCCATTACTTCATTGGGCAATGGTAGAACGGTATCGTTTCTCCATGATGGAGGATTCACAGGCATATTACTCATATTTCTATTATTTCTGTTGGGGTTAAAAAAGTAAATGAGCATGTCCCAATCTTTCTGTTGGGACGATGCTCATTATTTGTCAATAGTCAATATTCTTATTAAATTGTAGGTTATTATATCTTGAATTTCCTTTCATATAGAGAATTCTTACATAATAATAAACCCCCTACATTAGGATCATTACATTCTTTCTGGAACCTCGATGCCGAGAAGAGCCATACCATTCTTCAAAATCTTAGCGACATTGGCTGCAAGAACCAAACGAGTGATCTTCTCTGCCTCGCTCTCAGCATTCAGGATGCTGTAGTCGTGATAGAACTGGTTGAACTCCTTGGTCAACTCGTAGCAGTAGTTGGCAATACCTCCAGGGTTGTAGTTGTTGCCTGCATCGGCTACGGCTACAGCGAAGTCGTTCATTTTCTGGATGAGGTCGATCTCCTTCTCGTTGATAGGTGCATCAGCGCCCAACTCTGCAGAAATCTCGATGCCCTCGGCAGCAGCCTTGCGCATGATGCTGCGGATACGAGCGTAGGTATATTGGATGAACGGACCTGTGTTGCCGTTGAAGTCGATACTCTCCTCTGGATTGAAGAGCATATTCTTGCGGGCATCTACCTTGAGAATGAAGTACTTCAATGCTCCGAGACCCACAATGCGTGAAATCTCCTGACGCTCTTCCTCGCTCATGTCCTTGAATTTGCCTAATTCATCGCTTGTCTGGCGAGCATCCTTGATCATCTCTGCCATCAGGTCATCTGCATCTACTACAGTTCCTTCGCGGCTCTTCATCTTTCCGTTAGGCAATTCTACCATACCGTAAGAGAAGTGAACCAAGTCCTTACCCCACTTGAAGCCGAGGCGGTCGAGCAGGATAGAGAGTACCTGAAAGTGGTAGTTCTGCTCATTACCTACTACGTAGATCATCTTGTCGATAGGGAAGTCCTTGAAACGGAGGTCGGCTGTACCGATGTCCTGAGTCATATAGACAGAAGTGCCGTCAGAACGGAGCAGGAGTTTCTGGTCGAGACCCTCGTTGGTGAGGTCTGCCCACACAGAGTTATCGTCCTTGCGGAAGAAGAGACCCTTCTCCAAGCCTTCCTCTACTTTCTTCTTACCTTCGAGGTAAGTGTTTGACTCATAATATATCTTGTCGAAACTTACGCCCATCATCTTGTAAGTTTCGTCGAAGCCAGCGTAAACCCAGCTGTTCATCTTCGCCCAGAGAGCGCGAACCTCAGGGTCGTTGTTCTCCCACTTGACAAGCATTTCGTGAGCCTCCTTGATCAGCGGAGCCTCTATCTTTGCTTTCTCTGTGGCAGCTTCATCGTCCATACCCTCCTTCATATACTGAGCCTTGAGTTCTGCGATTTCCTCACGATAGTGCTTGTCGAAGGCTACATAGTAGTCGCCGATGAGGTGGTCGCCCTTCTTGCCGGAAGTTTCTGGAGTTTCGCCATTGCCCCACTTGAGCCAAGCGAGCATTGACTTACAGATGTGAATACCACGGTCGTTGACGATGTTGGTCTTGATCACTTTATTGCCGTTTGCCTCCATGATCTGAGCCAAAGACCAGCCGAGGAGGTTGTTGCGCACGTGACCGAGGTGGAGAGGCTTGTTGGTGTTAGGAGAAGAGTACTCGATCATGACGAGTGGGCTGTTCTCTGTAACTGGCTTCTCACCGAACTTAGGGTCAGCGTTGATGGTGTTGAGGAGTCCTACCCAAGCGGCAGGAGCGATAGAAAGGTTGAGGAAACCTTTTACCACATTGAAGTCTGCGATAACATGAGCGCAGTTTTTCTTCAAGTACTCACCGATTTCCTGTGCAGTATCCTCAGGTTTCTTCTTAGATATCTTGAGGAATGGGAATACGACGAGGGTAAGGTTACCTTCGAAATTACTCTTGGTCTTCTGCAGGGCTACCATTTTCTCTGGCACGTCCTGACCATAAAGCTCTTTCACCGCAGCGATTACTGAGCTGATGATTTCGTTTTCTATCTTCATTATCTTAAATGTATCTTTTTTACCGGTAATATTTTTCTATGCCTGGTCAAAAGCCCTCATCCGAGAGGAAAATCGCTCCGAATGGAGCATAATTTTGACTTAGCGGCTGCAAATTTACAAATAATTATTGAATTACGCAAAGAAATGTTGCGCATTATATATTTTTTTATTTCATTTTTAAAAGAAATGGAAAATAGGACGTTTCTTCCTACAATTCTATTGCGTTTGCAGCTATTAAAATAAAGCGTATAAAATGAAAGAAGCGTATCATGAATTCCATGATACGCTTCCTGACTGAATATTTTGAAGTATTCTTATCCTTCCAATATGATGTTAGCCACATCCTCCGGTGAATTCCATAGGATTCCATCTTGCAACTCATCGTCGGTAAAGCCGTTGAGGGCTTCTCTGGCTTCCTTTTCGCTGAGAAGCTGAGTTCCGTCCTCGTTCTTTGCATCGAGCAGTGCTTGAAAGATGGCTGCTCTGTATTCTTCGATTGTCATCATAGTCTAATAATATTGGGTATGTTATATTTTATGGTGGCAAAATTAATGTATTTTTTTGAGAACACCAAGCGAATTGTCTGTTTTTTACGACTTTAATTGCTTTTTTATGATTTGACGAGCAGTCATACCTACTTTTCTGAAAGATATGCCTTCCGGTTTATTTTCCCGTTGAAGGTGCGCTGGATGCTTTCTACTTGCTCATATTGGGTAGGGATTTTATAGGGTTCGAGCTTGTCGCGAAGTGCTAAAGCTATCTCCCGTTTGTTGAACGGATAATCCCCGTCGAGCACAACTAATAGTTTCAGAATGGTGCCCAAAAACCGATGGTTGGCAGGAATGCAGATGCAGTCCTTGATAAATGGAAGGCTGAGGGCTGCATCTTCCACTTCATCAGGAGCCACTTTATAACCGCCCACATTGATGATGTCGCCATCCCGTCCCTTGAGTCTCAAACGTCCTTGTTCGTCAACAGTTCCCCGGTCGGAGGTGTAGAGGACTCCTTCTTTCATGATAGAGTGGGTCAGGGCTTCATCACCATAATAACCGCTCATGAGTGTTTTTCCTTTACAGCCGATTTTCCCGTCTTCGCCGATGATGAAACCTGCATGCTTCATCGGTTTGCCTACACAGCCAGCCAAGCATTCGCCGTGCTGGAAATCATAGGTGGAGATGATGCCCGTCTCGGTGGAAGCATACGTATTGTAAAGGCGGCTCTGGGGCAGGATAAAGCAAAGCTTCTCCATATCGTTCTGAGAGATAGGAGCTGCGCCTGTTTCGATGAATTCTATTCTATCTGCATACAGGGCAAGGCGGTCGGAAGCAAATGTCAACAGCATCCGGATGCTTGCCGGAACCAGGAATGTGGCAAACTTTCCTTCAGTAGGGGAATCCATTGCCTGGAAGAAACGGTTGATGTCTTTCATTCCGTCGATGATGTGCAGGGTGCCGCCTACGAGGATGATGGGATAGACCTTGGAGAGACTTCCGATGTGGCTGAGAGGACCATTGATGATGAAGGTCAGGTTGTGATGAAAGCCTTGTGCTTCTATCAGATTTTCAGCATTGGCGATGATGGTGGAATGGGAAATCATGACTCCCTTCGACTTGCCGGTTGTGCCTGTCGTGAAAAGTATGTCGGCTACTCCTGCTGGAATGGCGGCTTCTTCTGTCTTGTTCATTTCTTCCGAAAACTGCGATTCCTGTTCCAGCGGAACTGCCACGTTTCCTGAGCGATGAATGGCAAAATATGTTACGAGGCATTCTATCGTAGGGGAAGTAGCGAAAGGAATCGCCTGTCCCTTGCTATGAAACGAATCGGCTGTATCGGTTACGCGGTTCCACAGTTGCCGATAAGAGCATGATTCTTCTCCACAGGTGATTGCCACCTTGTCGGGAAATAATGCTGCGTCTTTCTCCAGATAGTCCTCTAAAGTCAACAGATGGTCCTCTGATGTCAGCATATAGTCCTCTGATGTCTTCATACGCCTGCCTGTTTTTTCTTTTCTACCATTGCCACAAGGCTGTCTAAGTTGCGGAAATTCCGAGGTGTTACGTCTGATGATTCCAGTTTTATCTGGTATTCGTCTGAAAGGAGCATCAGGATGGTGGTAATGCCTAAGGAATCCAGTTCATTGAACAGGAAATCTGAATCTAAATCTACCAGTGGTAGGGCTTCTTCCAGGATTTTTCTAATATTCTCTTTCATATTGATTTTCATTTTTATACATATTGATTTTAGTTCATCTTAAATCTCATTCATGCTGATCTTAAATCTCATTCATGCTGATCTTGATTCTTATTTATAATCACATTTGACGGCTGATTTCAGCTTGGTTGATGATTTCTACATTTTCAACAATCCCTTCCATGCTTAATTTCATCAGTCTGCATTTGTCAGGATCTGCTTCTACGGCAATCACTTTTGTTTCTGGGTGGAGCAGGGCGAAGAGCAGTGCTTTCTCTCCATAGCCGGCAGACGGGATGATGACTGGCAGGGAAGTATCCTGCTGTTCCATCCACGCCTGATAATCACGGTTGCGCCTGAGATTTCGCTTGACGGTGCTGAAAACTTCCACACCCTTGTAGCGGTAGCGGTCGAGAACCAGGTCGTGATAATAGGCAACTCCCTCTTTCCTGCGGCGGAAAAGCATCTGTAAGGAAAGGGGGCGAACCCGGTATTCTCCCTTGTGCTTCACCAGCCAGTTGAAGATAAGCGGCGGGAAAATATAGGCCATCAGAACCACGGAGAACATGCCTGCGATGGTGACTTCTGCCAATGAACGGAGTGCCGGATGGCGGGCTACTATCAGCGTGCCGATGCCGATAAACATGATGAGGGCTGAAATGATGATGGAATGCTTGTAGGAGGCAAGCATCTTGCGCCGGTAAGCATATTCGTACATGGCTCCCTCTGTCATGAAGATGGTGTAGTCGTCGCCCTGACCGAAGATGAAGGTGGCGAGGATGATGTTCACGATGTTGAACTGCATGTGGAAGATGGCCATCAGTCCCAATATCCACAGCCAACTGATAGCCATCGGGATGAACGAGAGAATTGCCAATTCGATACTTCCCATAGCCAACCAGAGGAAGAAAAATACGATGAATCCGCAGGCAAATCCGATGTAGTTGAAATCGTCTGACAGATGGTTGGCAATGGCGCAGTTCATGCTCTTCACATCAAAACTGAAGCTATGTTGTGCTTGCAGACAATCCTCCACCTTCTTTACATCCTTTTCTTTGGCAGAGAGGATGTTGATGACGTGGTATTTGCCGTTGAGACTGTCGGTACTGATGTTGGAGGCAAATGCGGATTGCAGCAGAGGTTTGAAATGCTGAATGTCCTGCGGCTGGTAATCCTGGTGGAGAATGCGCTCGAAATCTGCGAAACAACCATCGGTAAATCCTTCTTCTGTCATATAAGGTTTGATGCCGGAAGTGAGGAGATGCTGGTGTTTATCGAGGAATTTCTGCCAGAGTTGCAGGCGCCGTGCCTGTTCTTTCTTCGATGTGATAAACTGGTTGCAGGAGGAGTAGTCCTGTATAGTCTTCTGGTCGGAAAGTTCCTGCAGAGTTCCCTGCAAGGAGAGGCTTTTGTCGAGTGCTCCGTCCAAAGTGGAGTCGGAAGACAGGGCATAGACTTTCTGGATTCCGTCTTCCTGTTTCATCATTTTGGCGAAATATTCCATGTCTGCCTTCTGTTCCGGAGTCATATAATTAATGTGTGCCATGTTGGTGTCAAACTCCGTCTGCAGACTGAAATATCCGAAGATGATGGTCAGGATGAGCACAATGGTAACGAAGATCGGTTTCTTTTCGAGCGAGATGTTGCTCCACTTGTCAAGGAATGTATGCTTTGCCTCCCCTGTTGTCTTAGACAGATGGGGAAGATAGATGAGCACGAATACGATGGTGCCGACGAGCAGGAGAGAACTGAACAGTCCCAGGTCTCTTAAGGCCACGGATTTGAGTGGAACTAATGCCAGGAAAGCACCTACCGTAGTCACATTGCCCACCAGGAGGGGCATGACGATTTCTTTCAGCGCCTTCCGCTTGTCGGTTGTATGAGAAAGGTGGGCGATGAAATGAAGAGGGTAGTTGACTGCAATACCCAAGATGATAGATGAAATGCCGATGACGATGACCGAAACCTGATTGTGGAAGAGAGCTAACCCGCCGATGGCAAAGAGCCAGCCCCATCCGATGGAAAGGGCTATGAGCAAAAGGTTTCTCCTGCTTCTGAAGGAGAAGAAGAGCAAGGCAAGAATCAGTACAACGGCAATACTTACAGACAGAATGCTGTCGGTTTTGATCTGATGGGCATTGGTGACGGCAATAACGGGTCCGCCTATGATGTGGATTTCTATATTCGGCTGCGACTGGCAGGCTTCCCGGGCACAGTTTTTTAGCATTTGGGTAAGGCGGGCATTGTTTTCTGTCTCACTTGCCCCGAAGGGAGAATCCATCATCACAATGGCCTTCTTCATGTCGGGAGAGAAGATATAGCCATCGTACATTTCATATTTCAGACTGGATTCGGAATGCTGCAATTTCTGCAGGATGGGAGTGAAGAGGTTCAGCGGGTCGCGCTGAATATTATCAGACAGAATGCCGCCGGTAGGGAAGAGGAGCATTTGCTTGTCTGCTTTCAGCTGGTGGGGAATGTAATCGGGCTGACTGAGCAGACTGTCCATTCTTCGATAGTCTGCATCTGTCAGAAAATAAGGAATGTTCTGATAGACGAAATCTGTTATCTGATTCATCTTTTCCAAATCCACTTGCGCCATCAGATTTCTGATGACGTGGGCAGAGTCTGCTTTCTCCACATTCTCTACGAAAGCGTCTATGGTATGGGTCAGTATTTCCGGATCATCAGATTGCGCAGCATTCTTGTATTGGAAGATGGCGAAAATCTTGCTGGCTCCCGAAATGTTCTGATAGACCTTCATGGCATTTTGGTGCTCGCTGTCTATCGGAAGAAAGTCGGCAATATCTTCCTTGTAGTTCAGTCTGGTAACTGCAAGGAGAAGTATGAGCGTGATTGCTACGGATGAGCAGATGCCACTCAGCCGATGCGTCTTGAGATAATCGTATATTTTCAGAATCAGTTCTGTCATTTTCTTACTTCTTATTTTTTTCTGCTTCTTACTTGTTGTTTTTTCTACTTCTGCTTACTTGTTGTTTACAGGGTTGGCGTAAATGCCTAAATAAATATCTTTCAGCATTTCGATGTCGCAAGTATCATAATGTTCCAATTCTCTGACGTGTGCTAAGAATTCTTCCTTCTGTTGCGGGGTATAGAAATCCTGGTATTTTCTGGTGCCATACCGCAGGTCGTAAGCGATGTAATTGTTGGGATACAGGCGATAGGCCTTGTTGATGCGGTCGTCCAGCAGATGGGCTACAGCCTTGTGATATTCGTTGCTCGTAAGCTGTTCCAGTTTCATCAGTTCCATGCGGGAAATCGGTTCGCAGATTTCTATGTGTACCCTACCTTTGGGTTGGGAGATTCCCGTCAGAATACTGTTCAGATCTTCGCCCGGTTTTTTGGTGTATTTGGCAAACTGGCTTTCGTAGAGTTCGAGCGTTTTCAGAATATCGCATGATTCCCATTCGTAGGAAACGGCTACAGGTACGATGTGCAACTGGTCTATTGCCTTGATTTTATCATCCGGGCAAGACATGCAGAACATCTTGATGATGCCCTGGTCTGTCGTGTCGTTTCCATCCTTGGTCCTGCCGTTGCGCTGGGCAATCCAGATGGACTGTCCTTTCTCCTGAATCACGAAGCGGATGTAATCGGACAGGTGTCTGGAACAGCGATAGAATTCCTTCAGACTTCCGCCCGGGCGTTCTACCTTAAACATCTTGTTGCATTTGCCAATATCGATAATCAACTGGTTGGACATCAGATTGGCACCAAAGGTAATCTCTGTGGTGTCGAAGTCGTGATTGAGCAGGAAATATTGGAGAAGACTGGAGTCTAACATGATGTCACGGTGGTTGGAAACATAGAGATAATGCCCTTCAGGACTCAGCTTGTCGAGTCCTGAGCAGGAAAATTCCGTGATGCTGTTTTCTATCACCTGCTGGTTGACTTTACTCATCGTGTCCTGTTGAAATTCCCTAACCGTCTGGTAATTGGCTATGCGTTGACGGATTTCCTTGACCGATTCTTCCGGATAGACGTATGCAGAAAGAATCGGAAACGATGAACTGTGGGCGATGCGCTGCATGGCCTCAAGAAATTCATCGGGATTGTATGGGCGAATATCGTCAAAATCTGTTATGTTCATATTGGATTTTTTTTTGTTCTTTCATTCTTGGAATCCTTGATTTTTTTCATTCTTGGAATCCTTGAATCAGGAAAAGTCTAATGCTGTAATTATTGGGTCTGAAGTTTTCTGATCCAAACTAAAAACTCTTTCTTCCATTGCCGACATTCGGGCGAACCCTTTGTGTCGGAGGCTCCAAATCCATGTCCTCCCGTCTTGTATTGGATGTATTGATGGGGAATGTGATGGACAGTCAGGGCGGAATCGAGCAATTCTGAGTTCTGGTATTTTACGATAGGATCATCCTTGCAGTTTACTAGAAACACGGGTGGACAACTGGCTGAAATATGATGCTCAATAGACAGGGAGTCTCGAAGCAGTCTGCTGTTTTTGCGGTTGTCGCCCAACAAGGCTCTGCGCGACCGCTTGTGAACGTATTTTCCGTTCATGGTAACGACCGGATAGATGGGGGCTACAAATGTTAGGGGGAGTTGACGCAGGGTAACTCCCGACAGTACAAGATGCCCGCCTGCAGAAAAGCCCATCGCTCCAATGTTGTCGGAGCAGACTCCGTATTCCCTTGCGTGTTCCTTAATATATAAGGTGGCTTGGGTCAGGTCGTCCAATGCATCAGGGTATCGGACTCCTCTGAACAGATGGCGGTAATGCAGGAAGAAGGCCATGAATCCGGCAGTACGGTAATGGAGCACGAATGCAGAGATTCCGTTGTTCTGCAACCATTTGCCCACTTCGTGTCCTTCGCCATTCATATCGTGCCAGAGGTAACTTCCTCCAGGACATACGATGACAGCCATCTTGCTGCCACCTTTTGCCAGATATGCAGTCATTTCCACATTCTTTCTGCATGCTGTGCCTTGCCAGATGTTGACTTTCTCCTGTGCCTTCAGTATCTGGAGACATAGGAGGACGAACCCTATTATGATCATCAGTCTTTGCTTCATCGGTTTAATTCTCATTCTTTCCGATTTCATTTATTTTATGGAGTATGGAATTTCTTCCTAAAATAGCCTCGGCGGTATTGATTGCCGTCAGGGGAACGCCGCAGAAACCATGAAGGTTGTTGTTCTGACCTGTCAGCAACAGGTTATCCACCTTGGTAACCACGGGGACCTGCGATAATGCGATGTTTTTATAGTCCTTGCTGAATCCGCTCAGCGCTCCGTCTTTCACTCCATAAAAGTCGCGAATGGTCAATGGAGAAGCCGTGATGATTCTGTCGATACATGCTCCGAACCCCGGGTGAATTTCCTCGATATGAGAGAGGAGCTGTTGTGCTTTCTGGGCTTTCCAAGTTTCGTATTCCTCGCCCCGATGCCCCACGGTGGTCTGTTCCCATTTCTTTACTTCATCATAGAGCATAGGTGCGGTGATGAGGACTTTTGAACTGTATTTGCCCTGGTTCTCGTCTGGCGGAGTCATCAACAGGAAGCCTAAAGGCCAGGTGTCGTGCTGCTCGCCGAATTTCCATATTTCATCGTATCGGGTCATGTAATATTCCGAATGATTGATGTATGGGAAGCAGTCGGGCTTCAGTTTGATATAGACGGAAAACGCCGAATAGGAATTTGGAATCTGATTCAGACGCTCTCTATAAGCCTTGGGGAAAGCTTTTTCGGGCATCCGTTTCAAGAGGGTGCAAGGGTGAATGGCTGAGATGAAGTAGTCGCCCTGAAAGATTTCTCCTTGCCTGGTTCTTACGTACTCCACATGGCGATTGTTGACTTCCACCCATTCCACTTCTGTATGGGTGAGCACCTTTCCTCCTGCCTGTTCGATTACAGAAACAAGCAGTTGGGCAAAATGTTGACTTCCTCCCACAAACCGGCTGGTGCCTTGGATGTAGAGGGTGGAGATGATGGCGTGGACAAAGGCTGGAGTCTCGTCCTGTCGGCCTCCATAAAGTGGATTCATGTAGGAAACGATGCTCCGGAGTTTGGGATTCTGAATATATTTTGCTACAAAAGCATCTGCTGCCATCAGAAACTCATCGGTATGAACCTGAAGAAAATCGGTCGTAGGACGGAGATGAAACAGGTCGATGGAGTCGCTAATGGCAAATATGGCATCTACATAGCGTTGCAGATTTTCCCGTTCTTCCGGGAAATAAGCGGATAAAGAGTTGATGAAACCTTCTTTTCCTTTCTGGAGCTGATAGGTCTGCTGGTCTTCTGCAAAGTAAAGGCAGTCTGTACAGTCTGCATCTACATCTTTGATTTTCACCTGGTCCAGGATGCCCAAGTATTCGCAGATGCGGTAGATGTTTCCGCCAGGTTGCATTCCGCCTATGACGTGCATTCCTGTATCAAAGGATTCACCGAAGCGATGGAAACTCTGGAGTCCACCACCAGCCGTAGCGTTCTTTTCGAGCACAGTAACCCGTAAGCCTTCCTTGGCAAGGATGGCTCCAGTAAACAGTCCTCCCAAACCTCCTCCTATGATGATAGCCGTCTTCATTCGTTACATTTTTTTATCTGTTCGTAAATGGTCCTGGCAGTCAGAAACTCCGAGCAAGTTACGATGGTTCCTACCAGGACTCCCAACATTCCGTGGGAGTTGATGTTTTGTCCTGTCTGAAATACATTAGGCACTTTGGTGCGTTGGGGCACCCTGTATGCTGCTCCCTTCGTGATGTCTTTGGCAATACCATACATGGCTCCGTCCTCTGTTCCCGTATAGTCGAGATAGGTGAGTGGGGTGGCAGTATAGTATTCCGCAATATGATCTCTGAGTCCAGGGAAATGAGTTTCCACAACGTCCAGCAGCTTTTTTGCTTTTTGGCGCTTGAAAGTTTCATATTCCTCTCCTCTCTTTCCTACGGAAGAACCTTTCCAGCGGGCCACTTCTTCCATCTTCATATAGGAGAGAATAACTCCTGATGAAGCGTAGGTTGTTGGTGTGGAGTCTGCACAGAAATGCATGTACAGAAATCCCTTGGGCCAGGATACTTCCGAGTAATTTTCACAATTCCATGGCGTATTGCCCTGATAACCATAGTAATTGTAGTTGAGGTAGGGCACTTCATGTTCCTTGAACCGCAGGAAAATAGAGAAGCAGCCTACTGTTTGTGGAATGCTGTTGATGCGGTTTCTGTAGGCAGGCCGTATCAGTTTGGTGTCGAGCATTTCTAAGGTGCGTTTGGGGTGCGCATCTGAAATCACATAGTCGCAAGGGAAGAATACGGTTTTCTTTTCCTTTTTGTTCCAGACCTCTATTCCCGTTGCCTGTTTGTCGTCGCAGATGATGTGTCTTGCCTGATGGAGAGTAAGTATTTCTCCTCCGTATCTCTGGAGCGTATTGGCAAGTGCTTGGGCAACAGAATCGCTTCCTCCCTTTATGCGGTAAGCACTCTGGTTGTAGAAATCCATGATGAAGGCATGGGTAGAGAAGGGAGTCTTGTCTTTCTCTGCTGCGTAGAGGGGGAGATTACCCACCAGTACTTTCGCCAGGGTAGGGTCGGTAATCAGTTCGTCAATTACCTCGTTGATGGAGCGCAGCTGGTATTCTGTGTTGATGACGGAATCTGATTCTGCATCTTTCAGAGCGTGCAGGGAAGATGCCTGGGCGATTTTTTCCACCAGATTGTAATATCTGATGAGATTCTCATGTTGGTCTGGAAAGTATTCTGTCATCTGCTGGATGAAATTCTCCCTGCCATTGGCAAACTTGTATTTCTTGCCAGCTAAGGCTACCACATCATAACCGGAAGGATCCAGTTGGGAAAGTTGCACATCCCTGTCTATCTCCAGATAGCGCATCAGTTTGGACAGAGTCTGACCTTCTGCAGCACTTCCGATAAAGTGCATTCCGGTTTCAAACTTGGCACCATGGCGATAGAAGCATTGTAAGCAACCGCCTATTTGCTGCGACTGCTCCAACAGCGTAACGTGATAACCATTCTTGGCTAAAATCACGCCACATGACAGACCTCCCAGTCCACTTCCTATAATAATAACTCTTTTCAATTCAGACTCTTTTTTCTATTTCGTTTGCGATTTCTTCGTATCTCTCCTTATATTGTTTGCGCAATGTGGAGGCTTGTTTTCTCAATTCTCCCATGGCTTGCAATTCCTTCCTGCTTATTGGATTTCCCACTTCGATATAGAAGATACCCTTGCGCAGATGGTAGGTTTTCTTGGGGAGGATTTTGCCTGGTCCATAAAGGTACATAGGCAATATTTCCAATCCGAGTTCCTGCGACAGATAGAATGCTCCCTGATGAAATCTGCCTATACGACAGTCCTTGGAACGGGTTCCTTCGGGATAAACGGCAATACTGTAGCCCCGATCTGTCAGCGAACGGAGTTGCGGCATCAGCGGTTCCAGACCCTCTATTACGGGAAGATATTCTGCATGACGAATCAGGAAGCCATAAGTAGGATTGTTCCAAACCCATTGGTTTGTCAGAAACACAATCTTGGGTGTAAAGACCAGCTGGCACATCAGATCCAAATGCGACTGGTGGTTGCAGATGATGATGCGGGGCTTATCAAAATCGAATCTTACCGGTTCTTTTCCCTTGATGATCATACCGCCTACTTTTCTGATGAATTTAGTGCCGGGGATGCCGTGATGAATCATCACAAATCTGGCTGCATGATAGATCAGTTCATGGAGCCGAACCTGTTTCTTTTCGGTCATCCTTCCGATTTTGATGTAGAGCCAGGCTAAGGGCGTGATGATGACCATCATAAAGAAGAGGAAGAACGACAGGGAATAAGCCGTTCTCAGAAATGTTGCCATCTTGCGGTAAAGACGGCAAGGCAGACCATAGATAATTGCCAACACACACAATAGGGTGTTGAGGAGGCTGATGCGAGCGAAATCCATGCCTGGTCGGAAATGGCTTATCCGTTCTTTGCGTGGCGGATAATATACCTGGATAGGGATGGAAACAATCTCCGTTCCGTGCCAGGAGGCGAAAACCAACAGTTCCAATTCTGCTTCGTATCTGTTGGTGAGCAGGGATAAGCTGTGGAGCTTGTGCAGAGGGTAGAGGCGATAACCGGTCTGGGTATCTTCCAATCGTTTGCCTGTTTGTACGAAGAACCAAAAGTTGGAGAATTGATTGGCAAAATCACTTCCCTTGGAACGTTCAACACCTTGGAGTGGTCTTGCTCCGATGATGAGAGCTCCCGGATGTTCCTGATTGGCTTTCAGAAAGAGCGGAATATCTTCAGGCTTATGCTGACCATCCGCATCTAATGTAATGGCGTAGGCAAATCCCATGGACAAGGCTTTTCTGAAACCTTGTTGGAGCGCGTAGCCCTTACCTCGGTTTTGAGAATATGCGACAACGGTAATGTTGTCAATCTCCCCAATGATCTGAGCAGTACTGTCTGTACAGCCATCATTGACGACAATGACATCATCACAAAAGCAGAGCGTCTCCTTCACTACTTTCCCAATGGTTTTCTCATTATTGAAAGTAGGGATGATCACGCAGATTCCTCTTGCTCTTAAAAGTCTTTTCTCATTTCTCATTTGTCATTTGTCATTTTTTCTGCACGTGAAAGAGATTTTAGCTTTTGTCTCTTCATCGGAAGCAACGATGATTTGTGCTTTAACCTCTTGGGAATCTTCTGAAGTTTCAATTTTCTTGAAGGTATAAGAGATTTCCTTTTCTTTAAGAGGAGAAATAACAGAGAGGAATTTCACGTTTTTGACGTGGGTAATCTCCAAAGATTCCTGGAGAAGTTCTGCTAACAATTCCTTTCCGATTTGTAGAATGCAGACTCCTGGCGTAATAGGTTCGCCAGGGAAATGAGCCTGATAGATGAAATGCTCTGGGTTGAGGCGAAGACGAAAGGAAGTATTGCTTCTGTTCGAAAGAACTTCTTGGCATTTCTGCTGTAAGCCTGCTGCTTCCTTCTGCTGCAAGTTTCCCTGTTTGTCTGTTTCGACAATTGTATAAAGATGATTTTTCAGTTGCATCGTCCTGTTTATTTTTGTTCTTTATCCACTTTTTCCTCCAATTCCACTTTTTCCTCCATTCTTCCTTCATCCTCCATATTCTCTTTTTCCTCTATTGTTTCTTCCAGTTCTGTGAATTGATAATGGATTTTGTATTTTTTATTATCGTATATGGAAATGCCATTTTGAAGGTTTTTGATAACCTGGGAGAGATCTTGCTTGAGCAGGCGTTTGATGTACCATTTGTCAAGCAACTGGATGACATTTTCCAGTTTCACTTTTCCTGTGACCGGCTGGTAGGTAAAGTCGAGAACAGAGATTCCAAATTCATTGAAAATGCTTCCCTTGTAGCCGTCCTTATCTCTTATCAGCATGCAAATTCCGCTCAGATAACCTTTCTTCATCTCAATCGACGCATTATATTTCATCTTGCTCCCGATACTGTCGGGTAAAGGATGCTGGTCTGCGATGTCTTGGGCTGAAATGGGTAGGAGGGGAAATAGGGAAAAGAGTCCCAAAAGACTCATAGAAAAGAGTCCACAAAGACTAATAGACTTGAAAAACTTTCGTATTGATGGCAGCATTGGTCTTGATATTTTTCAGTTCAATAATCGTTCTGTCTCCCTTTTTCTCGATGAGTTCCACCCGGGTAACCACAGATCTTGTTTTATGAAAGTGGAGTATAATCTTCTGAAACAGCATTTTCATCTGTTTCTGTTGAGGATAGAGCGTGGCGATGTATTCGGAAGAAGAACCGGTAAGTGAGACTTTGAAATCCCTCTTGTCGTTGAGGCAATTTCCCACAACGCTATTCATCATGATGCGGGCTATTTCCTTGAACATCTTGCTTTGGTTCACGTTGATCACATCGCTCCGCTTATTTTTTCGGATGAGAACTTTAGATCCGTTGATTACAAATGTATAAGCATAAGGAGAGGTGTATTCCCATCTGAGTCTGTTGCCCTGCTGGTAATACATTTTGCCCCGCGAAACCATTTTCTCATTGAGCATTCTGAGATGCTTGGTCTGTACAAAATCGCATTGCATCGACTTCATGCGGGAAGCAACAGCGCCTATCTGCTGTCTGACTTGTGCCTCGTTCACCTTCTGCTGGGCAGAGATGGAAGAAAGGCATAAGCTGATAAACATGATTAAAAACAATAACTTTTTCATCTTGATTATCTATTATTCGTTTAATCTATTTTGCGATGAGCCTATACTGATGAGGCATCATTTTGCGATGAGGCAACAACCTATCATGATGAACCCAATACCTAACAATTTCCAGACAGACACTTGTTCATGAAAGAACAGGATGGCTGCCAGCATTCCGAAGATGTATGTGATGCTCACCATCGGGTAAGCAACGCTGAGCGGGAAATGTTTTACAATATACATCCATAGGAGAGAGGCTGCGCCGAAGAAAAGTCCACAGCAGGCAAACTGCCAGTTGAGCAGGAGACTTAGCCAGAAATCTCTTGTCCAACCGAAGGGATGCATTTTCTGTAGGGCAAACTTCAGACATACCTGTCCTGCCGCTAAAAGCATGCTCTGCGTGATAGCTAAAAATATTACTCGCCACATGATAATACCATCGCTATAGAATGGATAGAAGGCAAGGCTTTTTCTCCACTCTGTGTTCTTAACTGGTTTAATAGCGGGGTGCTTTCATCATGGCAGCCCACCAAAACCGTTTTTGCTTTTCCACTTGCTAATAGCATTTTCGCATCACGGATGGCCCAGTCAAGAGAATCTTCGCCCTGCGTATAGGTGATGTTGTAACCATGACAATGGGTCTTGATTGCAATATTGCTGCCTATGGTGTTGTGGGTGCTCTGCATGAAATAAGTAGGTTTGAGCATTTCTTCCCCTTCTTCTTTCAGTTGGACAAGCAATTTCTCACTATTTTCCAAACATCCATAAGTTGTGCCCGTGATGATGGCATCCGGGGTGGCTATTCCTGCTTTTTCCAAAGCCTCTAAAGAAGAGAGTAAAGAACTTTTCATGATCTTGCCCATTCTCCTGGCTTCCATCGGTTTTACATATTTGCGGATGTCGGACAAATCCTCTTCTGAGTTAATCTCTACAGTTGAAAGAATACGGATGTTGCTGGCAGTCTGCTGAGGCTCCCTTTCAGTCTGTGTTGCTTCCTCTTCTGTCGGATGAGTAGAAAAAATGAGCGAACTGTCATTTCCGCCAAATCCAAAGGAATTGCAGAGAACATTTTCCAGCCTTACGTTTTCGATGCCTGTGCAAGGAATAATACCGTTTTCCATCTGTTTTTCCCAACCGAGATTGGCTGGGATGAAATGATGCTGCATGGCAAGTAGACAGATAATCGCCTCTATGCTTCCCGAGGCGCTGGTAGTATGTCCGGTAAATGATTTTGTACTTGAAATCCAAGGCATCTTTTTGCCAAATAACCGTTTGAGAGATTCGGATTCGCTCTGGTCATTATTGGGAGTTCCTGTACCATGTGCATTTACATATTGGATGTCCTCCGGTTCTATGTGTGCCATATTCAAGGCTTCTTTCATCGCCAAGAAAGCTCCTTCTCCATTCTCTGACGAAGCGGTCTGGTGGTATGCATCGCAGGCATTGCCATAACCGGTAAGGTAAGCATGGGGCGTTTTCCCCTGATGGCGGGCTGCAGATTCTGATTCCAAGACAACGAATGCAGCGCCTTCTCCCAAGTTCAATCCTGCGCGGGTTGCATCAAACGGGCGGCAGCGCTTCTTGTCGAGAATCATCAGGGAATTGAAACCGTTGAGATGGAAGCGGGAAAGAGCTTCCGAACCTCCGGCAACAACGATGTCTGCTTCACCGGTTTCTAATAGTTTGGCTCCCAACATGATGGCGTTGGCGGCAGAAGAACAGGCTGTAGAGATGGTGGTCAATTCATCAAATCCACTTTGTCCTGTTGCCGATTCATTTCTGAAATAATCAGCAATCTTCTGTGTGCAGTTGCCTCCATCGTGATGGTTGAGAAAAGCCAGTTCTTCCACCTTTGTTTCCTGTTGTGACTGAAATTGCTCGTAGAGTGGGTTGAAACTCTGTTCGGTAAGATCCATTCCGCCAACTGTCGTTCCCGAAACGAGGACGATCTTCTTGTTGGAAGCAGAGACAGCAGAAAGGTCGATTCCAGCATCCTCCAGGGCTTGCCGGATGGCAAGGATTCCCATGAGTTCTGTGCGGCTCATCAGTTGTTTTTCTGGAATGCCGAGCCGTTTCTTCATTTGCTCATTAGACAAAGCGACCTCTCCTACAGGCAGTTCGTGATGAACTGACTGTAGAAATTGCATCTCTTTGATTCCCGACTTATGGGCGAGCAGAGACCGCAACACTTCCTCTTTATTGGTGCCGATGGCAGAAATAATGCCTTCGCCTGTGATAGCAATATTCATTTCTTTCTGTTCTTGCTCACATAGTCTGCAATCGTGGCAATACTTTTGAAAATAGCCTTACCTTCAGCAGGGTTAGCCAACTTGATTCCATATTTTTTATCCAGCAAGACGATGAGTTCCAGCGCATCAATCGAGTCCAGTCCCAGTCCGTCTCCAAAGAGCGCATCGTTCTCATCAATATCTTCAGGAGTCATTTCCTCGAGGTTTAATGCCTCTATGATTTCCTCCTTGAGTTCTTTAATCAATTCTTCCATACGATTTTATTTATATGATTTTAATATTTTATTTCTCATTTGTAATTTCTCATTTTCTTGATCTTCAGATCCGCTTCGAAATGCCTTTCGTCTTCATAATCAATCCAACCTGTCAGGAAACTCTTGCTTTGAGCGTCCCGACAGGAAGCCTGTAGGATTTCCTCCATCATCCTTTCGTCTTTATCGGGCAGGATGAAGAAGGAGGTTTCACCATGAAAATGATTCCTGATGGCAATCTCGCCCGTTACGATGTTGGGCAACGTATAGACGAAGATGGATGGACTTGGGAAATAATTGTCTTTATCGTTTATAGATTCCTTATAGTTCCTGTCAGAGGCGATGGAAGAGGAATGGTTGAAAAAGATGATTGCCCTTTCCTTGTCCGTTTCTCCCTTTTCTGCATTCAACAGGATTTCTGAGGCTACAAACCCCAGGCGGCTGAGTCCATCCATTTTGTAGAATTTCGGATAGTTGCCTATCATCTGTTTGTAGAGAGTCGTCAGGAGAGAATGATGTTCCTTTCCTTCCTGTTCCCCCAGTTCCTCCTTTCTTTCCCAAAGTTTCCGTTGGTCCAATATCACCTCTTCGGGCGTAATCCTTATCGTGTGAGTGGTCGTGAATTCACGTTTCTGTTGCTCTTTCTGCGATAAATCGATATATTCTCTTTCAGGACTCTTGGCAGCCCATATTGTAGCATTACAACCTCCGAATCCAGACAACATCTTGATGAAGCCTTTCTTGTCTGTTGGTCGGTTTTCAGCACAGATATTCATTTTCCCGGAAACTCCCAGTTCAGAAAAACCTCTGGTTCCCAAAATCGTATCATCATCAATTGCTTTCATGCTGATGATGGTTTCGAGAATGCCGGCAGCTCCCATCGTATGCCCCCAGAAACTTTTGTAGGCATTGGCGGGCAGAGCTGACAGTCCTGCTCTTCCGATGGCAACAGATTCCATCTGGTCATTGAAAAGCGTGGCTGTGCCATGAGCATTGATGAAAGCCAGATGCTCTTTCATGTCTATCTGTTTGCAAGTGGATGAAATCTCTTTCGTGAAGGATTCCAAAGTTCTTTGGAGGGACAGATACAGACCATCTGCAGTTTTGGAGGGGGTGCTGATATGGAAAGCGTCATTTCTGATGAAACCATCCCCCATTCGCCAGGAATTTCCCTGGATAGGATTTTTGCTCAGAATAAGGGTAGCAGCAGCTTCGCCTAAATTGAGTCCCATCCGTTCCATGTCAAATGGGCGACAAGGTTCAGGGGAAAGCGCTTTCAAGGATTGAAAACCGGACAGGATGAATTGCCGGGGCGTATCGCAACCACATACGATGGCAGCATCATACAGGTCTGAATCTATCAGTCTGTTGCCCAAAATCAAGGCAGATAGTCCGGAAATACAAGCATTACAAACGACAATAGGTTTGGCGTCTATTCCCAACTGGCTGGCTATTCTTTGCGCAGAATCAGCCAAGGAAATATTTTCCTCAATATTTCCTTTCGTAGAACTGAGAATAAAAGCTGTGCGCTTTCCTTTCAGTTCAAGTCGCGCATTCCCTATGGTCTTTTGCGCATTAGCAATGGCTTTTTGTGCAGATCTTAGGGTCAAAGTCTCGAAGTCTTCGAATAGCAGAGAGGCGTAGAATCCTTCTGGAATATTGCATGTTCCAGGCTCATAAGCACGGATGCCCGACCTGCCAGCTTTTACTGACAGGTAATTTTCCTCGGATGTTTCCCCTAATGGAGAAATGATATTATCTGCTATGATGTAAGCCATAATTCAACCTCATTTGTCATTTGTCATTTCTCATTTCTCATTTGCCAATTGTTTCTCTTTCCATTCTTGATAGAAGGGCGGATTATCCCAAACGAGCTGGTAATTCAAATCCATGAAAACCTGTACGGAATGACCTGTTGCGATAAGAGAATTGTCTTCCTGATCGTGGATTTCGTAATCGAACACAATCTTTGCCGCTTCAGTAGGGCGATAGATGATGTCGATGCGTGGACGCATTCCATATCTGATAGGCTTCTTATAGTGAAAACTGAGTTCTACGATAGGAGCAAAATAGCCATGATCGAAGAAAGTCATGTATTCCAGCCCGTATTTCTTGCCGAAAGCCTCGCGGGCATCCTCGAAATAGAGCGGGTAGGAACCATGCCAAACTACGTTCATCGAATCGACTTCGCTGAAACGTATTTCAAGTTCTTTGGATTCTTTCAGTTCTTTCATCTTTCTTTCTTTTTACTCTTTAACGGCAATTTTCATTTCAGTCGTTACGTAAATCTGATTTCTCCAGGAAACGGTTGCCTCTGCTAAGGTCATTCCGAAGACTTCTTCTTTCACTTCTACACGGGTGGTGAGGATTTCCCCCACAGATGGAAGCTGTAGAATGTCCATATTGCGTATGGCCCCGATAAAACCAATCTGGATTCCTTTCTTATGAATATAGTTGTAATATCCAATCCGTGCAGCACAAGTCTGTGCAATATTCTCTATCAGGCCAGATGCAGAAAGGTGTCCATTCTCAACAAAGATATGGTCGTTCCTGATTTCTGTCTCTGCAAGTGTGACGGTTTTATCGCAATAGACGAGCCGGTCTATCATGACAAACGGCTCTTGTTGAGGCAGAAGCTCGTGTATATCTATTTGGCTGAGTTCCAATCCTTCCGGATTATCTATATCTGAATTCATGTCTTTATCTTGATTACATCATGCAATGGATGGTTCTGCATTTTTATCTGCCCAGAAATCGTAAAAGTTGTACCATTGGTCTGGATATTGTCGCACAAGACATTCCAGCTCTTCTGCATATTTCTTGGCAAGTTGCTCCATCTTTTGTTTCCGGGATGCCTGCTTGTCATAGGCGAGGGGAACCACAAAAATCTTGTACTTCTTTCTGGAAATGCGAATCACGTTGATGGCTAAAACTTCCAGGTTGCGCATCGTAGCAACTGCGAATGGACCCGATGGGAAATGAGCCGTTTTGCCTAAAAACTCTGTTGGGACGGTTTTCGAGGAACCCATCACCCGGTCGGCAGGCATACTGACAATCTCATGGTTGACCAGAGCCTCATTGATTTTGAACAGATGGCTCATGTCCTCTTTTACAGGAATCATCGTGATATTGTGTTCAGAAAACTGTTCCTGTCTTCCTTCCATAATCCTGTCTTTTTCGCCTCCATATACAAGTGCGTTGTAGCGTTTTCCAGGTGGAGTCAGAGAATAGCCAGCCACCTCATAACAGCCGATGTGTGAACTGAACATCAGAAACCCATCGTCCTGAAAAGCCAGCTCTCTCAGATACTCGGTACCCTCCTGCTCAATATCAAACCTCTTGCCGGCAAACATGGCAAAGCGGTCTATCACAACCGTGGCAAACAGGCAATGGTTGAGGTAAGTGTGCCATGCAGAACTCCATCTGCCCAAACCGATACGGTTTCGGAAAAACCGATAAGCATGGCTGCGGCTGTGGTTGGTATTTAGCAGTAAACAGACGGGCATAATCATCGTCCATGCGAAAACATAGATGAAACGCTCGTCCACGAACCTGAGCATATTGATGAGTTGGCGATGCATCCAGGCATTACCGAAAGTCGTATTCTTCTTCACTTCCCCTTTTATCCCACTTTACTCTCGATATAATCACAGAACTGGGTGAGGGTAGTAACCCCTTGCATTTCTTCCGGTTTGATTTTGAATCCGAAGTTCTTCTCCACGATTACCACAATATCTACGAAGTCGAGGCTGTCTATGCCTAAGTCATCCTTCAATTTAGCTTCAGGAGCAATTTTTTCTTCATCAATCTCCAAATCCTCAATGAGGAAGTTTCTTACTTTTTCTTCTATTTCTTTTCTTTCCATGTGATAGTTCGAATTTTATATGAATGTTTACTTTCTTGTTTTTACTTCCAGTATCGAATGGCCGTGACCTATTCCGTCGTGGATGGCTACTACCTTGAGTCCGGCACGTTCTATCTGTCTGATCATGTCATCGGAATGATACATCTTACTGTTTCCATTCGCCATGACCGTGAAATAGACACTTGTCATGGTCAGGCAGAGCGACGCAGTCTCGTATTTCTGCCGGTCCCAGAATGTCTCCATGATGTATAAGGTAGTATCCTCCGACATCACTTGGCTCACTCTTGCCAGAATGCTGTATATTTCTTCCTCCGAAAAGCAGTCTAAGAACTGGCTCATCCAGATCGCATCCCAGTTGTCGCCCTGTTCTGCAGGAGCCATCTCTTTCAGGGTAGGGAACTGGTTTTCAGCTTTCAGAATGTCCGTAGGAAAACCATGGATTCTGTCAGCTCCCTTTTTCCCCTCAATATTCTTCTTCATCATACCTATCTGTCCGGGCAGATCAACGATGGTGACATTTACCTGTGGGTTGTCATCCACACAACGAAGCGCAAATTCACCCGTATTTCCACCCACATCCATCAGATGTTTCGTATCTTTGGAGAAAACGATTTCCAGCGCTTTGTCGAAAGAATGGTCACTATAGAAGTGATCAAAATTGAGCCAGCTCTCCAGTACCTGCGGAGAAAGCTGAGATAATCCCTCGTAGATGGTAGGCCAGTTGCCTAAAGTCTTCAGCCCGGCAGGTTTCCCGGTCTCCAAGGCTTCATCCAGATAAAACAATCCCTGGTAATTGACATCATGATTGAAGTCGATATTTACCCGGGTAGCAGCATCCGTGAGCAGAAACCACCCCGTCTTCGAAATCGTATAGCGGTCTGAATCCTTTTCTATCAGTATGATGCCAGCACTAAGCGAAGCTTCCAGCAAAATCTTGAGTGCATACTGGGAGAGGCGGGTTTTCCCTTCCAGTTCTTCCAGGGTCAGTCCGTCATGACTGTTTCTGATTTCCTCCAGAATACCCCATTTCAGCATGAGTCTGGAAACCTGGAAGATGACGGGTCCCCATGCGATGAATTCTGCTTGTCGCTGAGCTTCACGGGCAGATAACTGCTCCTGAGAATAGCGGTCGCTTTCTGACTTGAATAGATTCATAATGATTGCTTCTTTTTTCTTTTCAGAAATAGTTATTCCTTGAATTTTCTGATGACCAGAGCAGAGTTGGTTCCTCCGAAACCGAAACTGTTGCTCAGTACGGTATTGATTTCCGTATCTACCGTCTTTGTCGCAATATTGAGTTTTTCGGAATATTCGTCTGGATTTTCAAAGTTCACGTTAGGGGCCACGAAATGGTTCTGCATCATCAGCGTACTGTAAACAATCTCCGAAGCTCCCGCCATCCAGCATTCGTGCCCGGTCATTCCCTTGGTAGAAGAAATCAGCGCATGTCTGCCGTTGAACATTCTGTCGAGGGCGATTGCTTCATACATATCGCCTTGTCGTGTACTGGTGGCATGAGCGTTGATGTAGTCAATATCCTCTTCCGTCACGTTGGCAGATTTCAGCGCACGGCTCATGGCAACGACACTTCCCTCGTCTGATGGCTGACTGATTCCCCCACCATTGCTGGAGAAACCATATCCCACCACTTCCGCAAGAATATTGGCGTCTCGTGCTTTGGCATGCTCGTAATCCTCCAGTACCAGAGAGGCAGCTCCACCACTTGGAATGAGTCCATCGCGGTCTCGGTCGAAAGGACGGCTTGCCTTGGCAGGTTCGTCCATGCGGATAGAGAAGGCGCTGAGCGCATCAAAGGAAGCCATGGAGTAATAATTGGTTTCCTGCGCACCACCACAGAGCACCATCTCCTGCAAGCCCTGTTTGATCATCATATATCCCAAACCGATGGAATGACTTCCGCTGGCACATGCCGAGCTGACCGTGAAGTTGATTCCCCGGAGATGGAAGATGGTACTGAGATTCATGTTGACGGTAGAGTTCATCGACTGGAAGATGATGCCATATCCGAGCATGGCAGAATCATGTTTCTCATCCATGATTTTGGCAGCTTCGATGACGGGTTTGGCAGAAGAATCGTTGCCGAAAATACATCCCACCTCATTTTCCCGGAGATACTCATCCGAAATCTCGGCTTGCTGAAAAGCCTGAACGCTTGCCATATAGGCATATTTAGCCTCTTCAGACATTCCGGCACGCGTATGGCGGTCGAGCATTTGTTTGGTAATGACAGGTTCTTCCACTATACCGGTCAAAGCTGAACGGTAGCCGTATTCCAATCGTTCCGGTTGGATTCCGATACCCGATTTTCCTGCGTATAATGATTCCTTGACCGTATCCAGATCTGTGCCAAGGCAAGACCAGATACCCATTCCAGTAATGACAACTCTTCTTTCCATTTATCTTGTAGTATATATATTATGTGTAGAGCCCCCCATTGATGTTGATGACTTCTCCTGTGATGTATGCCGCTTCGTCAGAGGCAAGGAAATCAACTAAGGCAGCCACTTCTTCTGCCTTGCCAAATCTTCCCGCAGGAATCATCTTTTTCAGTTCATCTTCAGGCAACTCCTTTGTCATGTCTGTAGCGATGAATCCCGGAGCCACAGCATTTACCGTGATGTTGCGGGGCGCCACCTCCTGTGCCAGCGCCTTGGTAGCACCGATGAGTGCAGCCTTTGCAGCGCTATAGTTTACCTGTCCAGCCATTCCCTTGATACCTGAGAGCGAAGCCATATTGATGATACGTCCGCCATGTCTGCGGGGCATCATGTGCTTCAAGAGTCTGCGGGTGATGTAGAAGAACCCGTTGAGGTTGGTGTCGAGAACATCGTGCCAGTCATCGTTGGACATCATGAACATGACATTATCCCTTCTGATACCAGCATTATTTACCAGTATGGAGATCCACTCATCAGGATGCGCAGATTCCCATTGGTCTATGGCAGCCTCTATCTGTTGAGGCTGAGACGCATCAAAGGGCAGGAGTTCAGCATAGCCGCCCTCTTGTTCAATTTCCTGTTTTACCTGTTCCGCCGCCTCATGGTTGTTCAAGTAATTGATAATTGTGCAGAAGCCCCGTTTGGCAAGTCGTAAAGCCACGGCTTTTCCAATACCTCTTGACGCTCCTGTAACTAAAGCATATTTCATCTTTTCCGTTATTCAGTTGATATTTAAATGTGCTATTTCCTGAGAAACGAGCACATAGTTGTTTGCAAAGGTAAGAAAAAAATAATAAAAGTGCTCAGAAATTTATAGATTTTGCTCATCTCTATATGAATTTTCACAAAATATGATGAAATATGCAGTCATCAAGTCGGGATTTCAGTCCAACTTGTCATTTCTTCCTATATAGAATGTCGGATTGTGTGCGGCTCAGCCTCTTATGCCGTATCAGAATCGTTAGTTATTGCCAAAGTAGGTAAGGATTCTATAAAGATTGCGGTGAAATAATAATAAACTAAAGTTTCGCAAGTGAATAAATATCAACTTGCTTGTTTA
>UMHF01007250.1_pt1 | contig 30694 bp, 15 predicted proteins | sample 1965431 | NCBI WGS metagenome assembly UMHF01 (sample SAMEA4836088, study PRJEB28245) | human gut metagenome | biome: gut microbiome; material: fecal sample | place: Denmark | collected 2008
AAGATTGAGGAACAGAAAAAGGCGGTGCGTTCCGGCTATGATATGGAAATTATTCCGAGTGACCTTGCAACTTATGGTGGTGAAGCCAAGAAGATTCTGGATGATTTGCAGAGCCGCAATGAGCGTATGTTCCTTATTACGGTGCTGTTCCTCAATGCTGCGAAAACCAAACAGGAGCTGGATAGTGCAGTGTTTCAGACGGCTGGTATCGCTCAGAAGTTCAACTGCACATTGAATCGACTGGACTATATGCAGGAGCAGGGGCTTATGAGCAGTCTGCCGCTGGCCAATAATCTGGTTCCCATCAAGCGGGCATTGACTACAACTTCCACCGCCATCTTCGTGCCGTTCACCACACAGGAACTTTTCATGGAGGGTGATTCCCTCTACTACGGTCTGAATGCAGTGTCCAACAACATGATTATGGCAGACCGAAAACAGCTCAAAAACCCGAACGGTCTGATTCTTGGAACACCGGGCAGTGGTAAGTCGTTCAGCGCAAAGCGTGAAATGACAAACGTGTTCTTCACGACAACGGACGATATTATCATCGCAGACCCGGAAGGCGAGTATTATCCGCTGGTCGAAGCACTGGGCGGGCAGGTCATTCATATCTCATCCACCAGCCGGGATTACATCAATCCGATGGACATTAACCTGAACTATGCGGACGATGATAACCCGCTAGGTATGAAATCGGATTTCATCCTTTCCCTGTGCGAACTTATCATGGGCGCACGGGATGGCATGGAGCCGGAAGAAAAATCCGTCATTGACCGATGCCTGCCGCTGGTCTATCAGAAATATCTGAATGACCCGAAACCGGAGAATATGCCGATTCTTGGTGATCTGTACGATTGCCTGCGGGAACAGAAAGAACGGCAGGCGCAGCGTATCGCCACGGCACTGGAAATCTACGTCAATGGTTCGTTGCGGGTGTTCAACCACCAGACGAATGTGGAGCTGGATAACCGTCTTATCTGCTTTGACATTAAAGAGCTGGGCAAGCAGCTCAAAAAGCTGGGTATGCTCATCGTGCAGGATCAGGTGTGGAATCGTGTTACCATCAACCGCAATGCAAAGAAAAATACACGATACTACATTGATGAGTTCCACTTGCTCTTAAAGGAAGAGCAGACTGCCGCATACAGTGTTGAAATCTGGAAGCGTTTCCGAAAATGGGGCGGCATCCCTACGGGCATCACGCAGAACATCAAAGATCTGCTTGCCAGCCGGGAGATCGAGAACATCTTTGAGAACAGCGATTTCATCTATATGCTGAATCAGGCATCCGGTGATAGGCAGATTCTTGCAAAGCAGCTCAACATTTCGCCATTCCAGCTTTCCTATGTGACGAACAGCAACGAGGGCGAGGGGCTGCTGTTCTACGGCAATACCATTATTCCGTTCAAGGATAAGTTCGATACTTCGCTGAAACTTTATGGCCTTATGACCACGAAACCGAATGAAATTGCAAAATACAGGGAGAAGAAAGACGCATGATGAACGAGAAAAAACTGAGCCAGATGATCCTGAAGCTGCATGACCGTGCTGAGGCAGCAAAATACGATGGCGATTCCAGCCCGCCTTATCAGGAAGTGGAAATGCTGAATTTCCACGATGAGGAATCGGTGGTGCATACGGTGCTGGAGGACTTTTACGCAGTCGGCGCACTGGCAGATGAACTGACCCACGGATTCCACATGGAAGAACGGGGCTACATCGACCGCACAGAGGTCAATTCCCGGCTGATCGCTTTTGCCAGAGAGCTGGAGCGCATTCTCGATAAGTGGGAGACTCATGCAACTCTGATTGCGTGAGTTTCCTGCCGGATGGGAGGTGAATCCAATGGCAGACAAGCGATTCCGGGGCAGAGATAAAATCGTCCAGAAAATGACCAAAGACGGTCTGGTGGAAGAGAATCTCCGCACCGGGGAAACCAAGTCCGCAGTTGCAGAAGAACCGCCGAAGCAGGAAGATTCGGAAAAAGACGCTGTGGAAAGTGCAGAAGAAACCCCTGTTGTGGAAGAAGAGGTGTGCATGGATGCCGAGGAGGGAGAGGAGGAAAAGCCACGGCGCAGCACAGCCAAACAGAGTACAGAGTATTATAAAGCCCATCAGGAGGATGGCAAAGCGAAAGAAAAAGATGCTTCGCCAGTGGACGAAGATGCAGAGCCTGCGCTGAAGAAAAAGGGCCGCTTATCCTTTGATGATGAGCAGCAGGGCGGCATCGTCCGGGGCGCAGGGCTGGGCATTAAGAAAGTGGCGAAGAAAGGAGTGGATACTGCCACTGGTTTTGCCCATAACAAGGTGCATCAGGTCGAAAAGGAAAACTCCGGTGTGGAGTCGGCGCACAAGAGCGAAGAAACGCTGGAAGGATTGTACCGTTTCTCTAAAGGCAGGAAAAAGACCAGAGAAAAATCTGCCAGAGCTGAGAAGAAAGTCGAGGTTGAGAAAAAATCCAGCCGTCTGAAATTTTCGGAGAGTGAGGGCGGCATGGCCGAAGAAGTGGCAGAAACGTCACTGAAAAAGAAACCGCACTTGCCACCACCGACTGCCGCAGGAGGTGAAGCAACAAAGACAGTCGGTTCAAAATTCTATCAGAAAAAGCAGTATAAGGATGCCTATGCAGCAGCAAAGCGAGGTCGGAAAGCTGGAAACGCTGCCAGCAAGCAGGCGGCAACGGCGGCGAACACGCTTGCCGAAAAAGCAAAAGCGGCGGTGCAGGAAATCGTTGTGCAGAACAAGACCCTGTGGGCGGGACTTGGCATCGCAGCACTGATGCTCATGCTGATTATGGGCGCATTTTCAAGCTGTTCCGCAGCGATCCAGGGAACGGGTAGCACCTTTATCGGAACGACGTATCCTAGTAAGGATGCTGACATGAAAGGTGCAGAAGAAGATTATCTGGAACTGGAAAAGAAGCTGGATGAGCAGATACGGCAGATGGAGTCCACACATCCCGGCTATGACGAATACCGTTACCAGTTGGACGAAATTGGGCATGACCCTTATCAGCTGATCTCTCATCTGACTGCCGTATATGAGCAGTTCACCAGAGGACAGGTGAAAACCGTCATCAAGTCGCTGTTTGAGCAGCAGTATCTCTTGAAAGTCTGGGAAACGATAGAGATTCGCACACGCATGGAAACCAGAGTAGGGATTCGGCCAACGATTGACGCTTTTGGAAACGTCAGCATGGAAACCTATACCTATCAGGAAGAAGTGGAGTATGAGTACAAAATCCTCAACGTCCTGCTGAAGAACAAGGGCTTTGACACCATTGCCAGAAAGAACATGGATCGGAAGCAGACTGGGCGGTATGATGCCTACAATCTGACCTATGGCAATCGCCCGGAACTGTTTGGCGCAGGCTCACCTACATACAGCGGCGGCACAACAGGAAGCATTGGCTCTGGCGGTTCGGGTGGAACAGGCGGCAGTTCCGGCGGTGGTTTCCGATATGATATTCCAGAAGAAGCCCTGTCGGATGAAAAGTTTGCAAGGATGATTGCAGAAGCCGAAAAGTATCTGGGTATGCCGTATGTGTGGGGCGGAAGTTCGCCAAGCACCAGTTTTGATTGCTCTGGCTTTGTCTGCTGGGTCATCAATAACTGCGGCAATGGCTGGAATGTCGGACGCACGACAGCAAACGGACTGCGCGGCAAGTGCAGCTACGTTTCTCCTGCAAATGCACAGCCGGGTGACTTGATCTTCTTTGAAAAAACCTATAATACCGTCGGTGCGTCGCACGTTGGCATCTATGTTGGCAACGGCATGATGATTCACTGCGGCGATCCGATTTCTTATACCAGCATCAATTCGACCTATTGGCAGAACCACTTCCTTGGTTTTGGCAGAATCAAGTAGAAGAAAGGAGAGAAGCTAGATGAGCAAAAAGCTGAAGAAGTTTTTGAATGATGCAGAGAAAACCGAAAGCAAGATCGCGGAACTGGAAGAGTACCTGAGAAATGTCCGGGCGGCACAGAAAAAAGAAGAGGACAATGAGATCGTTCGGGCTATCCGCAGCACAAAGCTGGGCGGGCGTGACCTGTTGGCGCTGCTGGAAAATATCCAGGCGGGGAATGTGACGTTCCAGACAACTGTAAACCACGAGAACAAGACTTCGGAAGAAGCAGAAATGGAGGATGCGATTGAGAAAGATGCTTAAAAAGCTGGGTGTTGTGATTCCCAGTGCAGTGCTGACCCTGCTGATGGCGGTAGGCTTTTCCACTCCGGCATTTGCCTATGTGGAGCTGGAAGCCAAGGAAGAGCCTGCACAGGTCATTGAGGAAGAGGAACCCACCGAGGAAGAGAAGATTCCGTTCACCATTGCGGGCAATGGCGAGGTGGAGGATAACATTACGGACGATTCCAGTAAGGAGTTCTTCACGGTCAAGACCAAGGGCGGAAATACCTTTTTTCTAGTGATCGACCGGGCAAGGAACAGCGAGAATGTGTATATGCTCTCCATGATCGACGAATACGATTTGCAGGAGTTTCTAACCGATGAGGAACGCAACGGCAAGGAAGAAGAGAAGTCGGCAGTCGTGCTACCGGAAACCAAACCTGAGCCGGAACCGGATGTCGAGATCGAAGAGCCGGAACAGGACGATGGAAAGCTGACCAAGATTCTGGCAATCGTATTTGTTATGGGTGTAGGCGGTGCAGGCGCATTCTTCTATTTCTACATTTATAAGCCGAAGCAGAGTGAGCCGGAAGTATCGAAAGAAAATCTGGAATATGAAGCTCTGCCGACAAAGAATGAGGATGAGGAAGCAGGGCAGGACGCAGAAACCGAAGAATAATAGAAGAACCGTATAATCTAGTGGTGCAGGGATGGTCTGATTCGGACTGTCCCTGCTTTTTTCAAACAAGCAGGAGGATACATGAAATATCTTGTGATAGCAGAAAAGCCGAGTGTGGCACGTTCCATCTCGAAAGTGATCGGTGCATACAAACATGAGGACGGGTATCTGGAGGGTGGGGATTGCGTGGTGAGCTGGTGTCTGGGGCATCTGGCAGAGTATGCAGCCCCGGAGTATTACGATGAAGTCTATAAAAGCTGGCGGTTTGATGATCTTCCGATTCTCCCGGAAGAATGGAAATTGTTGGTTTCGGAAGATAAGAAAGCGCATTTCAATATCCTGCGAAAGCTCCTCCGAAGCAAAGATTTTGATTATGTGGTAAATGCCTGCGACGCAGGGCGTGAGGGCGAAGCAATCTTTCGCCGCGTGTACGGTTTGGCAGACAGCAAACTCCCGGTCAAACGGCTGTGGATTAGCAGCATGGAAGATTCCGCTATCCAGCAGGGCTTTGATTCCTTAAAGGATAGCGCAGAGTATGACAACCTGTTTGCCGCTTCGGAGTGCAGGGCAAAGGCAGACTGGCTGATTGGTATGAACGGCACACGGGCTTTTACCAAAAAATACGGCAGGCGGCAGACCATTGGACGGGTGCAGACTCCGACACTGGCAATGCTGACGGAACGGCAGGACAAAATCCAGAACTTTGTGAAAGAGCCGTATTACAAAGTAGAAATCACAGGAAATGGCATCGTGGCAGAATCGGAACGGATGGCACAGGAGCAGGATGCGGATACCATGCAGGCAGCTTGTGATGGACAGTGTGCCGTAGTTGGCAGCATCGAGCGCAAACGGAAAGAACAGTCTGCGCCGAAGCTGTATGACTTAACGACCTTGCAGCGAGAAGCTAACCGCTATTATGGTTTTACCGCCAGTCAGACTTTGAAGATCGTACAGGAATTGTACGAAGAAAAGCTGGTGACATACCCGCGAACGGACAGCCAGTACATCACGGAAGATATGCAGCAGACCATGGCAGATTTGCTCAAACACTATGGCGGCGAAGCAGATGGAGTAAAGCAGGTGGTCAATAACAAAAAGGTCACTGACCACCATGCGATTCTGCCGACACTGGAAAGCTGCAAGCGTGGGTCAAACAGCCTGTCCGGGGATAAGGAAAAGGTCTTTGCTCTCATCGTCTGGAAGATGCAACAGGCAGTACAGCCGCCATACATCTATGAGGATGTTCTGGTAACAGTATGCTGTCAGGACAGGAAATTCACTGCAAAATACAAAAATGTCTTGCAGGCGGGACATACCGCAATGCCTGTTCCGTTTGCAGAACAGGAAAAAAGCAAGGATATGGCATTCCCCAAGAAACTGGAACAGGGCGAGGTGATTCCTGTGGTGAGCGCGGAGAAAAATCAGGGCTTTACATCTCCGCCGAAAGCATTTACCGAAGACACCCTGCTTTCTGCAATGGAAAGCGCAGGCAACAAGGAGTTTGAAAAAGACACGGAAAAGAAAGGACTGGGAACACCTGCGACCCGTGCAGCGATTCTGGAAAAGCTGGTATCTTCCGGCTATGTGGAACGCAAAGGCAAGCAGATTCTTCCCAGTGCAGAGGGGGTTACGGCAATCGCAAATATCCCGGATTACCTGAAATCGGCAAGCATGACCGCTGAGTGGGAAAATGAACTGCTGCGGATGGAACGGGGCGAAACAAAGCCCGCCGACTTCATGCAGGGCATCGGTGGATTGCTGGAACGAATGCTGGCAGACCTCCGGCAAATTCCGACCGTACAGGAATCACCTATTTATAATAAGGTATCTATCGGGAACTGTCCGGTATGTGGAAAGCCCGTCTGTGAAGGCAAGCTGAATTTCTATTGCTCTGACCGGGACTGTAAATTTGCCCTCTGGAAAGAAAGTAAATACCTTTCCGGCATGAAAAAGACGCTCACAAAGAAGATGGCAACCGACCTTTTGAAGAAAGGACGTACCTATGCAAAAGACTTCTACTCTGCCAAAAAGGACAAGACCTTTGCCGCAGACCTTGTTATGGCAATAGAAAATGGCAGGGCGCAGTACAGTCTTGAATTTCCGAAAACACCAGCTAAGAAGTAAGGAGGGAACGATTGGCGAAATTTAACGATATTCGGGAACTTGCCCAGCAGAACGCACGGTGGGTAAGCAATTCTCCGAAAGACTGGATGAACTATCTGGATGTGGCGGCACGGCTGTACCGCTATTCGTTCAAAGATACTCTGCTGATCCATGCTCAGCGTCCTGATGCGACCGCCTGTGCAGAGCTGGAAGTCTGGAACAAGAAAATGAACCGCTGGGTAAACCGTGGCGCAAAAGGCATTGCGCTTTTGGACGATGCCAGCCCACGGGCAAAGCTGCGCTATGTGTTCGACATTGCGGACACGCATCTGGTGCAGGGCGGCAGAACGCCGATCCTCTGGCGCATTGATGATTCGGAACACCAGCAGATGATCCTCGACCATCTGGCAGATACTTATGCTCTGACGCAGACGGACAGCATGAATGCTGCGCTGATGGAACTGGCACAGCAGTTGACCGCTGAAAATCTGGAAGAAGCGATGGAGGGTCTGGAATATGAGGTGGCAGACACTTTTCTGGAAGGACTGGATGAAGATAACCTCCGTGTCCGTTTCCGGAAGTTAATGACCAACAGTATTTTCTATACCCTTTCCCGACGCTGCGAACAGGAACCGCTGGAAGTGCTGGACGATGAGGATTTTATCCGTATCGTGGATTTCAACCAACTTCCGGTTTTGACGTTCCTGGGCAATGCTGTTTCGGAACAATGTGAAGCGGTTCTCCGTGACATCGGACGGGAAATGCAGAAAATTTACCGAAAAGAAGTCACAGAACATCTTGCAAAAACTGCCGACAGCTTGTATAATACCAGTACGGACTTTAGCACATTAAAGCATGAAACTGAAACGAACATCACTGAAGGAGGAAAACCGTATGGAACTGACTTATCACCGCAAGGGGGACTACCTGTTTCCGAACCTGACCGTACAGGACGAGCCGATGAGCATTGGGAAGTACGGGATGCTGCGCAGGACTTATCTGAGGGAAAACAAGAAGAACTGGTATCAGAGTATGCTGATGAGCGGCAGGCTGAATCAGCATCTGGCGCAGATCGACGAGCAGGCGGAGAACCGGATGGAAGAACTGATCGAGAGCCTGAACGAGAAGTATCCGGCTCCGAACAAGGAAACCGAACAGATGGCATGGGTGGCACATCAGAACAATCTGACCGCGATGGCGGAAGAGATCGTGCTGAAGGAATTGGTGTACAACTAACCGCTGACACAACCGAACAGGATTTGAGCGAAGCAGAGGAAGAAATTGCCTCTGCTTTTTCTCTGCCCAGTCTGCCGACCGTGGAACAGCAGATTCGGGCAATCGAAGCCCCGATGCAGGCCCAGTATGCCGATGAGATCACGATTCCGGCAGAAGTTGTGGATGAAATCCTGCGGACGGGAAGCAATCGAAGCAAAAGCCAGCTCCGCCTTATCTATAACTTTATGACCGAACAGACCCCGGAAGAGTATACTGCTTTCGTCAAAAAAGAGTATGGCGAGGGCGGCAAGGGCTTTGAGATCGGTGGCACAAAATATGCGGTCTGGTTCGATGAGTTGGGTATGCAGATTGCCGTTGGCGATACGGTTCGGAACGATCCCAAAAACAAAGCATTTCTGTCCTGGGAAGATGTCAGCTGCAGAATCCATCAGCTTCTGCAGCAGGGAGAGTACGCACCAAAGTCTGTCCTGGATGCAGCCCGTGGCAATGCTCTGCATGAACACGCAGAAGCCCTGAGCTATATGGAACGCGATATGGCAGAGGGTGTGGCAGAGATGGTCTTTGCCGATACGTCCATCTTCTCCGGCGGATACCCGGAACTTACAGAACGACTTGCAAAGTTGATTGACCAGCCGGAATTTCTGGCTGACCTGAACGAACGTCTTTTGGGACTGGCAGAAGCCTACGCCGAAGATAAAAGCGTGATGCGGATGCCGTTCTATCGCCCGGACAAAGTATCCGAACAGTTTCAGAAGTTTGCCCTCCCGTTCCAGCCGTATCAGGCAAGAGAGGGCTTTCAGTGGAATGAGCAGGAAGTCTTTATCACGGAAGATGAGATCAATGCTTTCCTTGCAGGCGGCGGGCCGTATTCGGATGGCAGGCTGGCAACGTACAGTTTCTTCCTTACCCATACAGAGAAAGCAGAACGCGCGGCATTTCTGAAAGACCGATACGGTGTGGGCGGCAGCAGTCATGCACTTTCCCGTGCAGATAATTCCCATGCCAGCTATGACGGCAGAGGTCTTGAACTGGCACGGGGCATCTATGGAAAGCCGGATGCGCTGGTAAAGCTGAACTGGAATCAGGCGACTGAACGAGTTACAAAGCTCATTGACCAGAGTTTGTATCTGAAGCCTGCGGATTACAGCCGGATGCCGAGTTACGAGCGTGAGCAGATGGCAAATCGGGTAATCGGTTTCTACCATCGTCTGCCCGATGAAGTAGAGCGTCCATTTAAGCGGGAATTGCTGAATGAGGATGCCAGAAAGAAACTGCCCACCATGCTGGCTGACCCGGAACAGGCGGTAGAGCTTCTGGAAAAGATGGATGCAGCACTTCTTTCCGTGCCGCTGGATTCCCCGGAATATGCGGAAAAATCAAAGACGCTTGCTGAACTGCACCAGTATGTTGAGGGAACGTACACGATCTTCCCGGAAAAGAAAAAGGCTGTTGAGATTTCTGTTTCTGAGACAGGACAAATATCGCTTTTCGATATTTGGGCGCAGGAACAGGAATCGAAAGAGCATTCAACCACCGCAGTGGTTGAAGAACCCCAGAAGCAGGCGGCAAAGTACAGCAGAAATGTCGGGGATTATCTCTATCTGGAAGATGACCGCCTTTATAAAATCGAACGTGTTACGGATTCTCTGATCTATCTGAAAGATATGGAGCGTCCTGCATGGGCGGCGCGGGTGCTTCGATCGAACCAGTATGATGCAGAACTGGCAAAGAATCCGCTGAATGATTATCTTCTGGCAGGGCAGAAATCTGCATTGAAAGATAGTCGCTGTGTTTACAAAGAATGTCTGTATTCCATGCTGGATGCGGTGCAGCAGAGTGAAATCTATCCGTATCTCCGCGACCGCGATGTGGATGCAGACGAAGCGGAAAAGGAACTTCGGAACAAGATCGACGAGCTGTTAGAGCAGAATGCGAAAACTGCTCCGCTGTATCTGGAAGCAAGCCAGAACTGGGAAAACTTCAAAGACTGGTTGGTAGAAGATATTTTCCAGCGCACCTATCAGGACGTTATTACGGACAGACGGGATGCCGTTGCACTGTATCAGGATAGCATGGATGCTCCACAGTGGGTACGCGGCATTATGGTTCCGTATGCAGCGGAAGAAAAGACCGTTGAGCCGACCTTGCAGCCCCTGCCGCTGGATGCCGTCAACGAGTATAACGCGCTGAAAGAGCGTTACCCGGATGCGCTGGTCGGTTATGAGCAGTACGGAAACTTTGAGTTCTACGGCGAGGATGCAAAGCGCGTTTCAGAACTTCTTGGCAGCAAGCTGTTGGAAAAGGAAACTGCACTCGGTAAGGTTGAGGTATCCGGTTTTCCGCGTGAACAGTGGGCTTCACAGGCAATGAAGCTCTGGAAGCAGGGGGAGAGCGTCTATCTGTCCGGCCAACAGGAAGATGGAACCCATGCGCAGACAAAGTATTTCCGCAGAGAGGAATATCTGCCAGTCAATATCATCGTTGAACTGGACGATAGAGAGTTCCGTGTGGATTCGGTCAACTTTGAACAGGGAACAGTCAGCTTGCAGGACATGACTCTTGCGAAAGAAGCCCGGTATCCGATCTTCCGAACGGAACCGCTGGAGTACATTCGGCATCTGTATGAGCAGAATGATATTCCGATGGAAGAAGCGGTTGAAATCACAGTCTTTACGGCTCTGCACAATGCGGGTGTGGCCTACGAGGATTTCTCCCCGGAGCAGATGGATGTGATCTATTCGGTGGCAGAAGCAGGCGGCGAGTTGGAAGAACTGCTGAATCCTGACTTCCCGCCAGAACAGATGCAGCTGATCGCAGATGTGCAGAACCGAACGGATGCCATCCATCGTTCAGCGGCAGATGATGCTGTGAAGCCTCTTACCAGCAAGCCTATGACCCCGGAAGAGGTCAACCATGCACGGCGGCAGCACAACCTTCCGCTGGACAGTGGAGCCGAAACGGAACAGCCTGTACAGCCCAAACAGGAGCCTATGAACTTCCGTATTACGGACGATGATCTCGGCGCAGGAGGAGCCAAGACAAAATTCAAAGCAAACATCGAAGCCATCCGGCTGCTGCAAACGCTGGATGCAGAACAGCGGCAGGCAACCGCAGAAGAACAGGAAGTTCTCTCCCGGTATGTCGGCTGGGGCGGCATTCCGCAGGCGTTCGACGAGAAGAATGCGGACTGGGCAAAGGAGTATGCGGAACTGAAATATCTGCTCCCGGCAGATGAGTACAGCGAAGCGAGGGCATCCACGCTGAATGCTTTCTACACTTCGCCTACGGTTATCAAGGCAATGTATGAAGCCCTTTCCAACATGGGTCTGAGCAAAGGCAATGTACTGGAACCGTCCTGTGGTGTCGGCAATTTCATGGGTCTTGTGCCTGAAAGCATGGAAAACATCAAGATGTATGGTGTGGAGCTGGACAACGTATCAGGACGCATTGCACAGCAGCTTTATCAGAAAAACAAGATTGCCGTGCAGGACTTTGAAACGATGCAGTTCCCGGACAGCTTCTTTGACTGTGTGGTAGGCAACGTGCCGTTCGGCAATTACAAAGTGCCGGATAAGCGGTATGACCGCCACAACTTCCTCATCCACGATTACTTTATTGCAAAGAGTCTTGACCTTGTTCGTCCGGGCGGCGTGGTGGCGGTAGTCACTTCCAGCGGCACGATGGACAAAAAGGATTCCTCTGTCCGAGAGTATCTTGCCAACCGTGCTGATCTGGTCGGTGCAATTCGCCTGCCGAACAATGCGTTCCAGCGCAATGCCAATACAAGCGTAGTAGCGGACATCCTGTTTTTGCAAAAGCGTGACCGGGCGGCAGTGGAGCGGGCAGAGTGGGTAGACCTTGGCACAACGCCGGAGGGATACCCCATCAACCAGTATTTTGCGCAGCATCCTGAAATGGTGCTGGGTGAGATCACGACTGAAAGTACACAGTACGGCAAGCAGGAAACCACGGTCAAGCCCATCGAGGGCGCAGACCTTGCCCAGCAGTTGAAAGCAGCAGTTGAGAACATCCATGCGGAAATCACAGAGCCGGAAATCACGGACGATGAACTTGACCAGAACGCAGAACCGCTCCCGGCAGACCCGAACGTGAAGAATTTCAGTTACACCAACGTGGATGGACAGGTTTATTACCGTGAAAACTCCTACATGAACAAGGTTGACCTGCCTGCGGTCACGGCGGAGCGTGTGCTGGGAATGATCGCTCTGCGGGAAACCACACAGAAATTGCTGGACTGCCAGTTGCACGATGGTACGGATGCCGAAGTGGAACTGCTGCAAGGAAAGCTGAAAGACCAGTATAAGCGGTTCACAGCGCAGTATGGTCTGATCAACAGCACCGCCAACAAACGGGCATTCCGGCAGGATAGCAGCTATTGTCTGCTGGCATCTCTTGAGATTCTGGACGAGGATAAAAACCTCAAGCGGCTGGCAGATATTTTCACGAAACGCACTATTCGCAAACCGGAACCCGTCACCTCTGTGGATACTCCGAGTGAAGCCCTGGCACTCTCCATTGGAGAAAAAGCAAAGGTCGATGTGCCGTTTATGGCTGAACTTTGCGGAAAGACAGAGCAGGAAGTGACCGAAGAACTGGCGGGCGTTATCTTCCGCAATCCTGTCACACAGGCGTGGGTGACGGCAGACGAATATCTGTCCGGCAATGTCCGGGAAAAGCTGGAAACGGCAGAAACCTTTGCTGCAAGCCACCCGGAGTATCAGGTCAATGTCGAGTATCTCAAGCGGGTACAGCCGAAAGATTTGAATGCTTCGGAGATTGAAGTGCGGCTTGGTGCAAACTGGATCAAGGCAGAGTACATTACGGACTTCATGGAGCGGGTGTTCAAAACGCCGAGTTACTATATCGGAAGTTCCATCAAGGCAACCTATTCGGAAATCAGCGGTGCATGGAATATTAGCGGCAAGTCACTTGACCGGAGTAATCCCCGTGTGACGAACACCTATGGCACAATGCGGGTCAACGGCTATCGACTGCTGGAAGATGCGCTGAATCTCCGGGATACCAAAATTTACGATACCATCTATGAGGATGGAAAAGAAAGGAGAGTGCTGAACAAAAAAGAAACCATGCTGGCGCAGCAGGCACAGGAAGCGATTCGGGATGCGTTCAAGCAGTGGATTTTCAAGGATTTAGACCGCAGAGAGGAACTTTGCAAGGACTACAATGAGCGGTTCAATGCGATTCGTCCCCGTGAATACGATGGCAGTCACATCAAGTTCGTGGGCATGACCCCGGAAATCAGCCTGATGCCGCACCAGAAAAATGCAGTGGCGCATATCCTGTATGGCAATAATACGCTGCTGGCGCATTGTGTGGGTGCTGGCAAGACCTTCCAGATGATCGCTGCCGGCATGGAAAGCCGCCGTCTGGGTCTGGCGCAGAAGAATCTTTATGTTGTGCCGAACCATCTGACGGAACAGTGGGGTGCAGACTTCCTGCGGCTGTATCCGAATGCCAATGTGCTGGTGGCAACGAAAAAGGATTTCGAGCCATCCAACCGAAAGAAGTTCTGTTCCCGGATTGCCACGGGCGATTATGATGCTATCATTATCGGGCATTCGCAGTTTGAGCGGATTCCGCTTTCCCCGGAACGGCAGAAATCCATGATCGAGCGGCAGATTCAGGACATTACCTTTGCGATTGCAGAAGCAAAGGCAGAGGACGATGGCAAGAGTTTCACGGTCAAGCAGATGGAGAAAACAAAGAAAACCTTGCAGGCAAAACTTCAGAAGCTGAACGACCAGAGCCGCAAGGATGATGTAGTTACATTTGAGCAGCTTGGTGTTGACCGCCTGTTTGTGGACGAGAGCCATTTTTATAAAAATATGTTCCTCTACACAAAAATGCGGAACATCGCTGGTATTGCTCAGACCGATGCACAGAAGTCCTCGGATATGTTTGCAAAATGTCAGTATCTCGATGAAATCACTGGCGGCAAGGGTGTGACCTTTGCAACAGGTACGCCTGTATCGAACAGCATGGTAGAGCTGTATACCATTATGCGCTACTTGCAGTATGACACCTTGCAGAAACTTCATCTTGGACATTTCGATAGCTGGGCGGCTTCGTTTGGCGAAACAGTAACGGCAATCGAATTGTCCCCAGAGGGAACGGGCTACCGTGCAAAGACGCGGTTCGCCCGGTTTTTCAATCTCCCTGAATTGATTTCACTGTTCAAGGAGTCCGCAGACGTACAGACGGCAGATATGCTGAATCTGCCTGTGCCAGAAGCAGAGTACATCAATGAGGTGCTGAAACCCAGTGAAACGCAGCAGGAAATGGTGAGCAGCTTTGCCGACCGTGCAGAGCGTGTGCGGAACGGAAATGTCGATCCGAGAACCGATAACATGCTCAAAATCACGAACGACGGCAGAAAGCTGGCCTTAGATCAGCGGCTTATCAATGACCTGCTGCCGGATGAGCCGGAAAGTAAGGTCAACCTCTGCGTGGAGAATGCCTATCAGGTATGGGAAGAATCCACGCCCGACAAATCCACCCAGTTGATTTTCTGCGACTTATCGACCCCGAAAGCAGACGGAATATTCAATGTGTACGATGATGTCCGGGAAAAACTGGTGGCAAAGGGAATCCCCCGTGAGGAGATTGCTTTTATCCATGAGGCAAATACCGAAACCAAAAAGGCAGAACTGTTTGCAAAGGTGCGCTCCGGTCAGGTGCGTATCCTGCTTGGTTCGACCCCGAAACTTGGTGCTGGTACAAACATTCAGGACAGACTGATCGCCCTGCATCATCTGGACTGCCCGTGGAAGCCCTCTGATCTGGAACAGCAGGAAGGACGCATTCTTCGTCAGGGAAACCGCAACCAGAAAGTGAAGATTTTCCGTTACGTCACAGAGAATACGTTTGATTCGTATATGTGGCAAATTCTGGAAAATAAACAGAAGTTCATCTCGCAGATCATGACCTCGAAATCTCCTGTTCGTGCCTGCGATGATGTGGACGATACCGCGCTGACCTATGCAGAAATCAAAGCATTGGCAACGGGAAATCCCTACATCAAGGAAAAGATGGATTTGGATATTCAGGTCAGCAAGCTGAAGCTGATGCGGGCCAACCACACCAGCCAGATTTACAGCCTTGAATCGGATATTGCACGGCGGTATCCGGCAGAAATCACGGCAGCGAAAGAGCGCATAGCAGGTCTGAAAGCTGACCTTGCAGTGGCAAAGCCGTTGCTGGAACAGGACAAGGAGAAGTTCTCCATCACGGTGGAGGACAGGGTTTATACCGACCGCAAGGAAGCAGGCTCGGCAATTCTTGCAGCCTGTGCCGCAATGAAGATCGCTAAGACAGAGGGGCAAATCGCAGATTTGGGAGGGTTTGCAATCAGTTCCCGGTTTGATGCGTTCGCCCAGACATTCAAACTGACCATCAAGCGGCAGAGCAGTTATACGATTGAACTTGGCAGTGATCCGGCTGGCAATATCCAGCGTATTCTCAATGCGCTGGCATCTATCGAAAAGACACTGCCGCAGGTGGAGCGCAGATTGGAAACCTTACAGCAGCAGTTGGCAGAAGCAAAGGAAGAAGTGCAGCGTCCGTTCCCGCAGGAGGCGGAATTAAACGAAAAATCTGCACGGCTTGCAGAATTGAATGCCCTGCTGGATATGGACGAAAAGGGGGATGATGCGGCTCTTGGCATGGATGAGGAAGTAACGGATAGCGAACTTCCTGCGCCGAAACGTGAGATTGAGCGGAGTGCAGACAGCGTAAAACGTCCGTCGATCCTTGCACAGCTTCACGAAAAGCAGGCAGAACGCATGGCAGAGCCGAAACTGCAGAAAAAGAAAAGTCACGATATGGAACTATAACTGAGAATGCCCCGTCAGATCTCCGAAAGGGAATCTGATGGGGCAGATTTTGTAAAGGAGGGCATGAATGGCAGATAAGCGGGCAGACCAGCTCAAAGAAATCACGGAACGGTTGGAACAGGGCGTAAAGGACATTTTTACTTCGGAAATGTATACGAAGTACCTGCTTACAATGTCGAAATTCCACAATTACAGCTTCAATAATACGCTGCTGATCGCAATGCAGCGTCCAGATGCTACGTTGGTGGCTGGGTACAATGCCTGGAAAAATAAGTTTAACCGCTATGTGAAAAAGGGTGAAAAGGGCATCCAGATCATCGCGCCTGCCCCGGTAAAGGAACGGGAAGAGAGGGAGAAAATCGACAAGGACACCGGGCTTACGGTGCTGAATGAGAGTGGGGAGCCGGAAATCGAAGTGGTGGAGAGGGTGATTCCCCGGTTCCGGGTAACAACGGTTTTCGATTATGCCCAGACAGACGGAGAACCGCTGCCTACGCTGGAAGTGAATGAACTGACTGCCCGTGTCAAGGATTATACCCTGCTGAAAGAGGCAATCGAACAGGTATCTCCTGTGCCAATTCGTTTTGGAGAGATCGAGGGCAGCGCAAAAGGTTATTACAGCCACATGGACAAAGAAATCTGTGTTCGTGCCGATATGGGTGAGAGCCAGACCATCAAGACGATGATCCATGAGGTTGCTCATGCCATGCTGCATGACAGCGACCAGATGAAACAGCGCGGAGAGGAAAAAGACCAGCTTACCAAAGAAACAGAAGCGGAAAGCATTGCATTTACGGTTTGCTCGGCACTTGGCATTGATACTTCGGACTACTCGTTCCCGTATGTAGCAAGCTGGGCAAGCGGCAAGGAACTGAAAGAATTGAAAGATTCGATGGATACGATTCGATTGACCGCTGCTGATTTTCTTGAAAAACTGGAAACGGCGGTGGCAGAAAGGAGTGTGGAGCGCATGACGGCGATGGAATATGCTGAAAAGCTGATTGCGGACAAGGAACGGGACAAAACCGTTTTTGACAACAGCCAGCGAAATCTCATTGTAAACTTTGCTTACAAGCTGGATGACCGGGCGGCAACGGAAGAACTTGCCAACAATCTGGCGGCTGCGGTTGCAGCTGAAAACACGGAAGAAATCAATCGCCTGATGTGGGAAGCAGAGGAGAAGATCGAAAGTCTGCCGGATGGCATGATCGGTCTTTCGGAAATGCACGAATATGGGTATCTGAAAGATGATGTTCTGCCGCTGACAAAGGAAGGCGCACGGGAGTGGCATCGGCTGGGCGAACGGATTTACCCGCTGTTTCAGGATGGCACGGCAGGAGATTTCGCCAGTCAGGAAGAAATCGAACAGCATGATGGCATTTTCGGAATCAAGGCTGACGCATGGAGTGCAATTTTGCTGGAAAAGAACGAAGAGTATCTGGAAGATGAGTATTCCCGCCCGGATGCCGCACTGACGGTGATAAGTCGGGAGCAGGCTCTGCGGCTGTTTGATGAGGGCAAGCAGATTTATCTTATCCGTATCAGCCCGTGGCCAGTTCTTGTCACAGGGCGTGAAGAAATCGAACGTGGAAGTGACTATTTCCAGATTGCTAAGGAAGATTTGGAAAAGGACAAGCAGAAAACAATGGAAAACGGCGAGAAAGCACCCGTTGAAAAGCTGGCAGTAGACCTTGACGATTTTGCCTTTGACTTCGATTTCTACCACTATAAGGACAGCGTAGAGGATCGGGAGCAGGCAGTTGAAGCACTGAAAGAACAGATTCAGGCTGGGGATGTTCAGCCGATCAGGGAATGGCTGCAAGCCGCAGTGGAGGAATCAGAGGGAGAGTCCGCAGAAAAGGCGGCAGAACTGATAACTCGTATGGATGCAGTAGTTAAGGAGCAGAAGCTGCTTTCCGGCAGCGAAAAGCAGTTTGGCATCTACCAGATCACTGCCCGTGACCCGGAACACGACTACCGCTTTATGAATCTGGATTTTGTAAAGCGGCACGGGATGGAAGTAAACTGTGCAGACTATGAACTGGTCTATACCGCACCACTTACGGAAAATGATACGCTGGAAGCTATTTACGAACGCTTCAATATCCAGCGTCCAGCGGATTTTACCGGACATTCGCTTTCCGTCAGTGATGTTGTGGTGCTGAACGATGGCAAGTCTCTCAAAGCCTGCTATGTGGACAGCATCGGCTTTGCAGAGCTGCCGGATTTTTTCAAGGAAAGGAAGATGGATTTGAAGAAAGAAACGATTCTGGATGAACAGTTGCAGGAAATTGAAATCTTTGATAAGCCCGGTCTTTTCAGCAACAGCAGACTGCGGGATGAGGATGTGCCGGAGGGGTTGTACCGCTATGACCTGCGCGGGTCGGACTATGATCCGGGGCAGCCGATTCTGGTGGAGAAAACAGTGATCGTAAACCATGCGGCATCTGTTCTGATGGCAGAAGAACTTGACCTTGGCGCAGGCGGTCGGCTGGAACTGGGCGAGGAAGGGCTGAACTTCACGGGTGGATTGCTGACTGTACGGGAGTTTATGGAAGAACAAGAGCATAAAAAGGATGGCTTAATACACGGTGACTCCGACCAGATTGCAGTTGAGGGTCATGTTGGTACATGGTATGCGATTGATGAAACGGAGGTCGGCGGCGAGAAGTTCTTCCTGCTGGAGCATGAGGAATACGGGGATGAAGCTGCCTGCGTTGCGGTCAATGAGCAGGGAAAACTTGTGGCAGAAGATTTGTGGAATGGCTTTGATGAGGATTTCCAGGATGCCGTAAAGGAGTATTTTGCTGAAAAGAATCCGACTTCACAAAAAGAAGAACAGGCTGTGCCTGTGGAGGAGGAAAGCCGCACGGATGATTCGGATGTCCCGGTCTATTACGAATCTTTCGGCTATGCAGCAGAGAATGGCGAAGTGGATTTGTACCGCATTTCCAGACAGCTCAATGAAGATTGCAGAAATGCCATTGAAGAAGCGATTGCAGACAATTTCGATGGAATGCACCTTGCAGACGATGCTACGAAATCCGTCGTTGAACAGTTCGGCATGGAGCGTATGGGCTATATTCTGGCGTATACGCTGAATTATAACAATCACGACGGACGGTATTCGCACAGCAATAAGGAATGGGCAGAGACCACCTGTAAAGGAGAACGCGGTAACAACATTCGTCCTGACTGGATCGTGCGCAGTCACCCGGCTGTGCTGAACGGATTTGTGGATATGTACCGCAAAGAACTTGAGGCTGAACAGCAGAGGGAGCCGGAAAAGCCTTTTGTGCAGCAGTTCTATGTTGTGACAGATTTGCAGACCAATCCGATGCAAATTGAGAAGTTCGGGGATCTCGATGATGCAATGTCCTGCTATCAGCAGGTTCCGAATTTTCATCTAAAAGCCCTTGGCGTAGAGAAAACGCCTGACCCACTTCCGGGCAGTCTAGATATTGTGCAGTGCAAGAACGGTATCGACACGATCATGGAGGACTACAAGAAAGTTCCGGGCTGGGATAATCCGTACATCCAGAATCATGTTGTTGCATTGGTGGCAGAAGCATTGAAAGTGCAGGATGTGGCGGTAGCCTATGAGATCAACGATGGCTATTTTCACATCCAGACCAGCGAGGACGGCTACGACTATACCTTATATAGTAAGGACTTCACAGTAATGGACGGTGGCATTGTTGAAACAGACGAGTACAGACCCGTGCAGGAAGTGATGGAAGAAGTTCTGGCAGAACACGGACACAGCGTTTCTGAGTGCGGTGTGATTAGCGCTGAATATCTTCAGGAACAGTCGTACCGTGCAGAAACACAGCGGGCAGAAGCGATGAAAGAAAAGCTGGCGGCAGAGAAGCCTGCGCCAGAAGCAAGCATCAGCTTTTATGTGGCAGAGTGTGCAGAGTTCCCAGTGATGGGTGAGTTCCATGACAATCTGACCTTGGAGCAGGCATTGGAAGTCTACGATAAGATTCCGGCAGAGCGGATGAAGGGAATCAAGAGCATTGGCTTTTCCCTTGAGGATGGAAGCATCTATTCGGGAATGTTTGACCTGATGGTAGGTGGAGAAGTGCAGGCAGAAATCGTCAACCATATCCAGCATTACCGGGAAAGTCCGCTGGTGCAGAAAGCAATTTCGGATATGAAAACGCTTTTGGAAAAGCGGCAGGCAAGCAAGGAGTTAGAGGAACGCCCCAGCACCCGGCAGTCTGTTCGTGAAGCGTTGAAGAACCGCAAAAAGGCGCAGGAACAGCAGTCCAATCAGGAACAGGAAAAACCGAAGAAGGCAAAGAAGAAAGGAGAAATGGAACTGTGAGCAAGGTGAAGTTTAATGCAGATGAGATGATGGTTATGGCAATGTTTGAGCAGCCGACACGGATGGAAACCATGAGATATATCGAGGAAGTTGTTCCGTTTGTCGAGGACGATGTTGAAGTTTTTTCGCTGGTAGCATCGACCATGAAAAAGATGCGCTCTATTTCGGACATGGAATTTTCCAGACTTGACCTTAAACCGTATCTTCAGGATGTGGTGGCAAAATGAATATCAATCAGTATGCGGTCTATCAGCTGAAAGAAAGTGCAGAACTTGCTGCGTATCGGTCACGTTCATATCAGTATTTGACGGAACATTATTTTCAGGTGATCGTACAAAATTATCAGCAGGCGTATTTTACCAAGTTGTTTACATCGGACACACCAGAGATGATTCGGAAACGGTTGGAAGAGCATCGACCGAAGAATTTCCGTGGCCGTCCATTTGGTGTCGGTGATGTGATTGTCATAAACCAACAGGGAGAAATCACGGCGTATTTTGTGGATAAGGACTCCCTTGTTGTGGTTGCTGGCTTTATCCGCAGTAGTAGTTCTGGCATTCTGGTTACACTTGACACGAAAAATCTTTTTATAGATGGATGTGCTGGAACGTGGATGGCAACCGAAGAATGCGTAGTAGAAAGCCAGCACTTTTTTCTGATGCAGCATGAAGTCTATAAGGAAAAAGCACCGAACGTGATCGTAGATGCTTCTGGAAAACTGGTTTCCACTGAAATCCGAAAAGGGTTGGATGAGGATGCCAGAAAAAAGATTCTGGATTATCTGCATCAACCGCTGATGGAAAAGCCGATGAACCAGAAGCCGTCATTACACCAGATGGAACATTATCAGAAGTTCTATGAGAACGGGGAATATGTTCGGGCCGTAGAATCAACTACGGAACAGAACTACAATATGATTGATGGCTGTGCCAACAATCTCCCTAAGCCCCGCATAATCAACGGACGGGAATCCGTTCTTGATAAATTGCGAATCAGGCAGATGGCACGGGAAAAGCAAAAGAGTAGCCAAGAGCAGTCGGCTGATATGGAACGGAACAGGAAGTGATCTGTTGTTGCCCGGATGCAGAGGGTTCCCCGCAAACAGGCGTTGGAAGAAATATTTCAGGATCGCTTTGTGGAATTACAAAATGGTTTCTTGAAATACAGGGACGCTTAAAGACTGAAAATAGTGCAAGAGCCACCATAGGCTTACCCAACAAAAGGGTAGCCTACGGTGGCTCTTTTTTGCTTAAAGGGTCTGTTCTGTGCGTTGAATGTGATCTCGAATGTGGTGCTGCCCCAAGATGCTGTCAACATTGGCACAGGCTGTTCGCAATTCTTTTTGATAATCTTTATAATAGGTGTATGTGTCGTATTGAGCCGCTTTCAAGGCAAGTAATCGTTCTTTTTCAAGCTTCAAATCTTTCATCTTCGGAAGTGAGCCGTCTGGATTTTGTGCTTTCAGAATCTGGGCGGCTTTTTCGTGCTTCTCAATTTCATCGGCATGATCCTTGCGGAATTTTCCTTTGAAGCGAGCTTTCAAAAATTCATTGTAGGTGGATTTTGTGGAAAGATACTGACCCAGATAGTGGATTTGCTCATTCACAGATTTGATTTGTGTTTCGGTGTCCTTTGTCTTTTGCCGTGCATCGTGCATCTGTAATGTGATGCTATCGTAGGTTGACTGTAAATTTTCTCTGGTGTCAAATCCGTTTTCCTGAATGTAAGCTACGGTCTTTGCCATCTGCTGAAGATTGGAAATTTTAACTTTTTGAGCATAAGCTCTGCTCTGTTGAGCCTTAATACAGTTCTGCAAGTCCACAACAAGACGCAGATCAGAGCGAATGAAGAGAATGGCAATCGGGTCTGCATGGTAATCGGGCATGGTCTGCCGTTGCTTTTCTTCCTGTTCAGCAGCAAGTGCATTGGCTTCAAAAAGATTGAGCAAATAATCTTTATCAAAATTTGTGCCTAAAGAGCGACCAGAAATGTACTTCTCTCGCTCTGGATGCAGATAGCTATACCTTCCACGGCTTTCTTTGACGCGAATCTTGTACTTATCAAATAACTGGTTTTGAAAATCTTCAAACGAAATTGCGGAGGAAGAAATCTCTGAAATGGCATTTCGAACAAACTGCTTACGAGTCTGAAATGTCGTTTCCATTGGATTCATGCCATCAGCAATGATCTGTTCGTTTATATCTTCCAGTTCTTTCTGCCCTCGCTTTTGCAGCCAGTATTCAGCTTCAGTGATTTTACTTTGAGCCGGAGAGAGAAGATCGACCTGATACAGATTTTCACGCTGGCATAGATTCATAAGTTCTTGCTGTAAGTATTTTAGATAATCTTTTGTCAGGTGATGTTTGTATCCTGCTTTGCAGTCAATGCTGCGTGTGGTGTATGACTGTGGCTCTATGTCCAGTTTCCGTAAGCTGTTGATTATGATATGAACATGGATGTTGCCACTGCCATTATGCCCATCTGTGTGAGTACAGACCAATGCTTGATGTCCGGGAAGATGATTCTTCACAAATTCAAGTCCCAGGGTTTGTGCTTTCTCGCCAGTAAGATTGTGTTCGTCTTTATCGCGCGGATCAAAACTGATGATATAGTGATGGGACTTAACTTCATCGTATCGGTAGTTTTTTCGATACTGGTCATTGAGCATTTCGCATTCAAGATCAAAGGTGTCGGGATTGCAGTTTACTCCATTCATGTGAAATTCGCTGCGGAGCATCATGTTCCCGTTTTCATCAAGAAGTGGTTTCAAGTGTCGTTCATCATGCTGATATTTCAAATAGCAGACTGCTGCACTGTAATCAGCGTTTTTTATTGCGATGTGTTTTAACACGGCCATGATAGGTTCCCCCTAGTTTGATTGCTTCTTGCCGAAGCTGCCATAATGCAGTGAGGTGGCGATTGATCTCGTCCTGCATTGATTTGGAGTGGAAACCGCCAGAGTGGAAGAATTGGGCAATCTGATTCAGGTTGTTACCGATGGCAGAATACTCGGCAATCAGTTTTTGAAGTTCGGGAAGTTCGGCAGTGATGTTGTAGTGGATTTCGATGCGTTCGTCCAGCGCACTCTTCCTGACATAAACGGCAATCGGATAGCCTGCCTGTTCAGCAGAAATGGAAATAGAAGCGTACTCGGCATCCGTAAAACGTACCATTACGTTATTTGTTCTTTTTATTTGCTCGCACTTTTTTCTTCTGCCCATAGATAGAAACTCCCTTCAAATTTATTTGCGAAGCAAATCCCGACAAGCCGTAGGCGGTCGGCTGCGACCACTTTAGTGGAAGCCAAATAGCCAAAATCAGAGATTTTGTGCGTACCGAGGGAATGGGGAAGCGGAATCCCCATCAAGATTGCCGGTAACGAAAAATCACGAAAGTGAATTTTGAGTTACTCCAGGCGAATCTTGCCCTACTTACGGTGAAGCCGTTGCCTTACGCATTTTTCGGGTTCTTCTATCTTTAGAATCGGGCAGAGCGTGTTTCGCAAGGTGTTTTTGAAAAAAGACTAAAAATTTTTTGAAATACCTTGCGAAATGGCCTTTCTCCAATTCTATAAGTGAAAGAGGCTGACACACCACCCCAAAAACAGAAAGGAATGAGTGAATGACCGAAACAACTGCACGAACCTACCACACCATGGAAAGCCTGCGCCAGATGGCACAGACCGATCTCCGTAATGTGAACCGCGAAGAACTGGTGGACATCAACGATGTGGAAATCAAGAAAGACCTGTCGCAGCGAGAACGGATGGTTGATTTTGTTTCACAAATCAAGAACCCCTACTGCTATCTTGACCGGGGAATGGTCGTGAAAATCAGTTTTGCCGGAGAGAACCGATTGGAGGACACGCTGAAAAAATGCGCAAGGACACATCGGAAATAAAAAAAGAAGAAAGCAGAAGAAAATTTACACTTTAGCACATTAAAGCGTTGACATGAACCACGAAATATGAGATAATGGCTTTGGGTCAAAACAGAATATGCTGATAAAGCCGATAATTTCTTGGTTTATTGTCTGAACGACAAATAGATTAGGAGGTTATCGGCTTTTTATGTTTTTTCAGGAAAATGAAAAATACAACTGTGCCACATATCTTCGATTGTCGCGTTCGGATGGCGACCAGCAGGAGAGCAACAGCATTAAAAATCAAAGAGCGTTGCTGAACGATTACATGGGTAAGCACCCGGAATTGCACAAGTTCGATGAGTATGTGGACGATGGTTACAGCGGCACAAATTTTGAACGCCCGGATTTTAAGCGGATGATGCAGGACATTGAGAAAAGGAACGTCAACTGTATCATCGTCAAGGATTTATCTCGCTTCGGCAGAAACTACATTGAAACGGGCCGTTATCTGGAAAGAATCTTTCCGTTCATGGGTGTGCGCTTTATCGCCATCAACGATCATTATGACAGTGCAGAGGAAAACGATGATAAGGGCCGTATTCTGATTCCGTTCAACAATCTTATCAATGACACCTACTGCCGGGATATTTCACTGCGCGTTCGCAGTCACCTGGATGTGAAACGAAAAGAAGGTCAGTTCATTGGCAGTTTCGCAGGGTATGGGTATCGCAAAGACCCCAAAGACAAAAATCATCTGATTATAGATGAATACGCTGCGGGCATTGTGCAGGAAATATTCAAACAGAAATTGAACGGAATGAGTTCACAGCGCATTGCCAGTCACTTGAACGAACTGGGTGTCCTGCCGCCGAACGAGTATAAGAGAGCCAATGGATTCAACTATACCTGCGGTTTTCAGGCTGGGCTGAATCAGAAGTGGACAGTGGTTTCCGTCAATCGTATTTTGAAAAATGAATCCTATACGGGAACATTGATTCAGGGTAAACGCAGGAAAATCAATTACAAAGTAAAAAAGAGCCATGATGTTGGAAGTGAAAACTGGATTCGGGTGGAAGATGCGCATGATGCCATTATCAGCAAAGGCGAGTTCCAGCAAGTACAACAGTTGTTGGAACTGGACACTCGTACCGCACCATCGCAGACAACAGTTTATCCATTATCAGGTTTTCTGCGCTGTGCAGACTGCGGGCAGAATATGATTCGCCGCACGGTGACGAAAAAAGGAAAGAAATATCAATACTATCACTGCTCTACCTATAAGAATGGCGGCGGCTGCACACCGCACATGATAAACAGTGAGAAGCTGACGGAAAGCGTTCTGGCTGCGATTCGGCATCAAGTGACACTTCTTGTAGAAGCGGAAAAGGTACTCTCCAATGCAGAGTTGGCAAGCGGCGAACAGATTGGCATAAAGATTCTGGACAGCCAGATCACTGCACTGGAAGCTGAATTAGAACGGTACAGTAATTTGAAAATCCGTCTGTATCAGGACTTATGCGATGATGTTGTCAGTCGGGAAGAGTACGGAGAAATGAATACTCGCTTTGCGCAGAAGATAAAAGAGGCACAGGATAAGATTCAGGAAATCCGCGAAAAGAAGCAGGAGGCATTAAAGCACGACACACTGCTTCCTACTTGGTTGGAAGAATTTAAGCAGTACGAACATATCAAAACGCTTGAACGCAGGGTCGTGGTGGAACTGATCGACCACATAGATGTTCATAGTAAAACAGAGATTGAAATTCATTTTTGTTTTGAGGATGAACTGCACAGCATCACAGAAAAATTTATGGAATATCAAGCACATCATGGAAATGAGGTGGCAGAGGAATGAAATGGGTCAGCTATACAAGGTCAATCTCCAGTAGAATCGGAGAAGAAAATCCGTCCAATACGATTGCGGAACAGAATGAGCGAATTGCGCGGTATCTAAAAAAGCGTGGGTGCAGCGTATCCGAAAAATACAGTGACCGCAAGAGAACAGCAGAAGCCACAGAGGGCTTTGACAAATTGGTACAGGATGGGATGGCTCGGAAATTTGATGCGGTTGCTGTGGATTCTATCTTCCGCTGTGGAAGAACCCTTCCGTTTGCCATTGAAGCACTGCAGAGGACGTTCTATCCGCTTGGTATCCAATTTGCAGTTGTGGAAGATGACTTTTGCAGTGCAGATAAAACTGCCGAAGAAGTTGCAAAGTATTTCAATGAAAAGACCATTGATAAGATTCGTTCGGAATTTATTACCAATCGCCAAAATCACTTTGAAGAAGGTACACTGACCCATCGACAGGCCAAATATGGTTATGCGCTGTCGGAAGATCGCAGAAACCTTGTTCTTAATCCTGAGAGCGCACAGGTTGTAAAGCTGATTTTTCAGATGTATCTGGAAGATATGAAAATCCCGGAAATCGCAAGAGCATTGGAGGCACAGAGCGTTCCATCTCCACAAATCCAGATGGCAAAGAAAAAAAGATCAAGAACAAAAATCAAGTGGCAGGATTCAACAATTCGCTCGATTTTGAAAAATCCACTCTATATCGGAAAGTGTACGCTGACACTGGCAAAGGCAAAGCGAGAATTGGAGGTTCCGGCGATTGTTTCAAAGACGGAATTTCAGAAAGCCCAGAAAAAGTTGGAATCTACGAGGTTGCCTTCGAGAAAAAAGGCCCGAAAAAAACCAAATCTGCTCTTCAAAAAAATCTATGACAAGGAAAGCGGAAAAGGTCTGCTGTGCAGAACATCAGAAGATGAAAGCCAGCAAATCTATTCGTTTGACAAGGGGTATAGATGCTTCTCTGGAAAAGCCCCTTTCATCGAAAGCGAGAAAATCTTTCGAGAGATTCTTTCAGCTTTGGAAAAAGAAAAAATGCAAGCTGCGCATATAGATAGGGTGCTGGACTTGAATCCTGAGAAAGTCAAGCAGTGCATGGATGCTGGACTATTGCAGTACAGAAAAAGAGCAAATGAGATCGTTACGCACTTGATGGCCAAGGACGATGAACGAACAGCAGTTTATCGGGAATACGAGCAGGGATCAATTTCACTAGAACAGGTAGAGGAGTATGAACATCAGTATCAGGTGGCGGTCCAGAAGCAGGAAGCGGCTTTTAAAAAAGTAATGCTGGCTGTTAATGACATAGAAAAAGCATTTAGCCATGGGAATCCCTGGTTGATGAAGTTCCGAGCGATTTCAATTCCTGAAACGTTGGAGCGCACGCATCTTAAAGAATGGCTTGACCATGTATGGATCGTAGATTTTGAACAGGTAGAAGTGATCCTACAAGAAAGTGAGTGGAAGAGATTCTTCCCGGAAGAATGGCTGAACAACGGAGAGGAAGATTGTAATGGCAAGAAAGAGTAGAAAGAATATGATGCCGCAGGCTGCTGTGCAGGAGGCCGTACAGCAAAACGAAAAAGAACTTCTGCGCACGGCAGCGTATGCGCGGCTGTCGGTTGAGAACGGCGGGCATGAAACAGAAGATTCCCTGCACACACAGATTTTGCAAATTCATAATTATATCAGGGAAAACCCGGAACTGACGCTGACCGATACCTATGCAGACAACGGTTTTACGGGAACACGTTTTGACCGACCAGAATTTGAGCGTATGATGCAGGATGTACGGACAGGCAAAATTCAGTGCATCGTAGTGAAGGACTTATCTCGATTTGGTCGTGACTATATCGAAACGGGAAGCTATCTGGAAACTATTTTCCCGATGCTCCATGTTCGTTTTATCGCCATCAACGATGATTTTGACAACATCCGGCAGTCGGATGTGGATAGTCTTGCGGTTCCCATCAAGAACATGGTAAACAGCTTGTACGCGAAGGACATTTCAAAGAAAATCAGCCTTAGTTACCAGATGCGCCGCGAGAAGGGAATCCCTACATCGTGGTGTACACCATATGGCTATCGGTTGAACCAACAGGGAAATAAGCTTGAAGCGACTGAGGATGCGAAGTGGGTCAAACTGATCTATCAATGGTATCTTGCAGGAGTGAGTACAAACGAAATTGCCCGCAGGTTGGAATTTTTAGAAGTAGCAAGGCCGAACGAACGGCTGAATCGCAAATTACATGAGGGAGATGACCCTACCTATAATAAATGGCACCCCAGTACGGTTCTTCGTATTTTAAACAGCAGTGCCTATATTGGAGAACTGGTATCTGGGAAAACGCAAACTGCATCATACAAAGGGATTGGCCTCCATCCAGTGGAAAAGAAGGAATGGCATATTGTTGAAAACGCTCATGAAGCAATCATTCTAAAATCGGATTTTGAAAAAGTGCAGGCACGGCGGGAGCAGAATAAGGAAAGACGGGAAAGGGCGATGGCTCGTTCCAAAGCAACCAGAGAGAAGTGTTATAACCATCTATCGGGAATGGTTTACTGTGGCTGCTGCAGACGCAACATGACGTTTGAACGGCGTGTGCATGGTACGGTGAAAGAAACGCACTATGGAGTGTTCATTTGCAAAAGAAAGAAGAACACGACTCCCTGTGCCTATCATGCGGTGCCGGAGAAAATGCTGATGATGGTGGCGATGGATCAGATTCATCATCTGGTGTCTACCATGTGTGAAGAAGAAAAGCTGGTAAAAGACATGATGCGCGGCAGCAATCTGGATTCAGCCCGTTCCATCAAGATGAAAGAAAACTCTATCCTGTTTCGGATTCAGGAAGCTGAAGAACGGCGGTTGCGCTTATATGAGGACTATAAAGCTGAAATTCTGGACGAAGATGAATATAGTCAGCTAAAGGAACACTACATAGCAGAAAAGCAGCGGTTGGAACATGAACTGCAAAAGCAGCGTCAGCGCGCATTGGAGCTGGAAAAGAGAATCAAAATCTGCGATGCGCAGATGGAGCGGATGCGCGGGATTCTGAATCAAAATGAATTTGATGAAGAACTGGTGCATGAACTTATCAAGAGAATCTATGTAGGAATGGACAATTCTGTGGAGGTCGAATTTAAGTGCAGCGACCCCTATCAGGAAGTGCTTGCAATCATGTCGGAGGTTCAGAATGAATGATAAAATTGCAATCTATCTCCGCTTATCATTGGCAGACGGAGATTTGAAAAAGGGCAGCAAGGATGAAAGTAACAGCATTGAGAACCAACGGATGCTGCTCCACGATTACATTGGGAAGCAGGAAGATTTGTTTGGCGAGATTGTAGAATATGTAGATGATGGCTATACTGGAACAAATTTTAATCGTCCGGCTTTTCAGAAAATGATCGTGGATTTGAAGCAGGGCGATATAAAAGTCATCATGGTAAAGGATTTATCCCGCCTTGGTCGTGACTATATCGGTGTTGGCGATTACATTGAACAGATTTTTCCGTTGATGGGAGTTCGGTTTATTGCTGTGAATAATTCCTTTGACAGCATGAAACTGAACAACGGAACACCGGGAATCGAAGTGGCAGTCAGCAATCTGGTGAATAATATGTATAGCCGGGATATTGCGAAAAAGATTCGGGCTGCTCTGGAAACGAACTGGAAGAACGGGAAAGCCACCTGCACGAATGTTCCTTTTGGATATGTGTGGAACAAGAAAGGTGGGCAGCGGTGGGAGATTGACCCGGAGGCAGCACCATGCGTGAAAAAAGTATTTGAATTAGCATTGTCCGGCCGCAATACAACGCAGATCGCCTACGGCATGAACGAATTAAATCTTCCTACGCCGGGATTGTATGCGAAACGAAAGAATCTGCTGATGGGCAGCAATCCTATTATTGCCCCGGATAGCGAAATGTTATGGAACGCAGCGATCGTGTGGAGAATCCTTAGACGGTATGAATACACTGGTGCGCTGGTTATGGGGAGAAGAAAGAAAATTGATGTGAATACTACCTCTGTTCGGACGCTCCCGGAGGATAAGTGGATCATCGCAGAAAACGCTCATGCGGCCATCGTGACAAAAGATGAATACTATCAGGCACAGAAAGCAATCCGTAACGTGACTCCAATTCAGTATAAGGTGGGTGATGATTTTGCTTTAAAAGGAAAAATCTGCTGCGGAAACTGTAATCGGCAGCTTCGCCACGAAAGGCAATATGGGGAAATGGTTTTCTATTGCGGCTATAAACGGTCAGCCGGAAAGTTCTCTAAATGCTACGGCGGCTATTACAGAGAATATTCGGTGAACGCAAAAGTGGCTCGTGCGATAAAAACAGTATTCTATGCGCTGGATGTGGTAAATCAGGGAATGCAGAAAAAGCAGTCTATCACGGTGCGCTGCGTGGACATTGAGGACTTGGAAAAGCAAGCAGAAGCCATTCGGGTAGAGCAAATCAAACTATATGAATCGTATGCGGACGGTGTGCTGCTGCGAGATGCGTACATAGAAAAGAAAAAGGCTCTTTCGGAAAAACTGGCTGCATTGCAGGATAGCATACGGATAGAAAAGGAAGAACAGGAGTGTGCCGATGAACTGGATGAAGAAATCCGC
>UMHF01071413.1_pt1 | contig 28665 bp, 31 predicted proteins | sample 1965431 | NCBI WGS metagenome assembly UMHF01 (sample SAMEA4836088, study PRJEB28245) | human gut metagenome | biome: gut microbiome; material: fecal sample | place: Denmark | collected 2008
TTGTTTGCTTCCCTAATTAAGTTTTCGGACGGCCTCCCCCATATCGTGGCGCAAGCCACTAGAATATCGACATGCGAAGAGCCAGCCATTAAGCTGTTCTATCATTTCCCACACCCAAGGGAAACGTTCTCTCAAAACATGAGCTAATTTATACAACATAATCTAAAAAAAGTTTGATTACAACACAAAACATTTTGCTAATCTTTATCCGATTCCGCCACGTTTTTCATGATTTATCTGGCTATAAAAGTCAAGAAGACATTGCTTGACGTAGCCTAGCTCGTACCTGCTTGCCACGAGGCGACGGGCATGAGAGGCGAGATAAGATGCGAGGGCAGTGTCATCTACGAGCCTTTCCATTTTCTTCAGCAAGGCATCCTCATTCTTCGATGGAACAATAAGTCCGTTCACCCCATCCTGAATGATTTCCCTACTGCCATTGATGTCTGTCACGATTGACGGCAATCCCATCGCTCCAGCCTCTATCACCACGTTGGGGAATCCTTCCCTGTAGCTCGGGAAAACCAGGGCATCTGATGCCGCCAGCCATGGGCGTACATCCTTCTGCTTGCCCACTGCTAGGATGCAAGGGTTGTCATCAATTTCCTTTCTGGCTTCAGGAGTTATCGGGTCTAAGGCGTCCTCATACTCCCCTACTAGAATCAAGCGAGTCTTTGGCACTTTCGCCTGCAACCTTTTGAAAGCTGCAATCAGTTCGTTGATACCCTTATCCTTCACGATACGCCCAACGAACACAAATGTAAAGACATCCTTGACCCGTATTTTGTCGGCATTTCTCATAATCTCCTCTGTTCGGGCATAATGCTCCAGGTCGATACCCCTCACGTTGCCATAGCCCAGCACCTTCAGTGGTTTGTGTGTAATGCCATGGTTCAGCAAGTCATTCTTCACGCCCTCGCCCTCTGGTATGACATGGGTGGCGCAGGCACAGGTGAGCCAGTCGGTAGCCATCAGAATCTTTCGCTTCAGTCCAGAGGCAGTAGGCCATACCAAACCAGTGAAGGTATGTATTCGCACGGGTACTCGGCATATCCAGGCAGCCAGCATGCAGAGCATGCCCGCCTTCGGAGTCATGGAATGCACAATGTCAGGTTTCTCCTTTCGGAAAGCCCTGATGATTTTCCATAGCGACAGGAGGTCGCTCTTGATGGAGATGTGCCGTTCCATCGGAACCTCAATGCACCTCACCCCTTTTTCACGCAGCTGCTGAAGTTCAGGACCTGAGGACGAAAGAGACACGACCTCATAGCCCTGCGATTGGAGGTCTGGGACAAGAGGGAGATAAAAGCCGACGGACTGGGATACCGTTACGGCACGGAGGAGTCTTACCTTATATATCATACTTATAAATTATTCATATTTTCCAATTTTGCCGCAATTTTGGCTTTTAACTCACTAGAGCTAACCCCATCTGTTCTTCCAAGGACGATGTGTTCTTTATGATGCCACTCACACCATTTTATCGCCCTTTGGAAACCGGCATGACATTGGTCTGGTCCTGTTACAAAGATGTCAAAGTCCACCTGTTTTACGATTTCATCAACATCCTTATAAGTTATCACCTCATCTACATAGCGAATCGATTTTATCATATACTTGCGATCCTCTGTAGAATTCAAGACTTTTGCTGTTGGCTTATATTTCAGGATGAAATCACTATCTTGGGCAGCAACAATCAGATAGTCGCCAAGTCCTTTCGCTCTTCTAAAAAGTTCTATATGCCCTTTATGCAAAAGGTCATAAACACCAACAGTCAAAATGCGCCTATACTTTCTAGGCTTCATGCTTGCTAGTTGCACATTTTTAGGAATGGCAATGCCTGCACGAGAACATTGTTGCTTAAATCGCTCAAAATCAGATTTACGTCTAAGTAGGATCCATTGATAATAGATATTATCTGGTAAATGGTCCAAGAGTAAAGTTTTAGCCCAATGACAATAACGGAGAAAGTAATTGCTAGAATACCATACTGTCTGCTTAGGTACAATCCAGTCACCATATTGGAAAGAAAGCTATTCGTCCACATCTGCTGGAACATTCAGAAGGATTCCTTTAAAATCCCATCTTACTGTGTTCTGCAGATATTTTTCATGAATAAAATCTGAGCTTCCCGTATGTCTCACATCACTACATACTTTGGTAAGCACGAAGACCTTTATATATTCATCCTTACGCTTTATGTAATAACGTCCTCTTCGCTCATATCTTACTAGTTCAAAGCCAATATCTTTCAACTGCCAAAGCACATCTTTGAAACGTTCCTCATCCTCTTTGAGAATATATACATCAAAGACTGGCTTCCAAGGTTGAAAATCATTATTGCGCACAATTCCAATGAGTGTACCAAAAGCAGGTCCCCAATTCAGACTGATTCTATCAAGATAAAAAGCAAAGATTCGCAGATTTTCCAGCATTTGTTCTGGTTTAAGAACTTTGCTGCCAAAATCTAGCAAATGACGAGTATATTTCAAATACCCTTTTGATGTCATTATATGAGCCATAACAGATTATTATTTTATTAACTCACGCATTGCTTTAACCAGCCTAGCATTGTCTCTATGGCTTCTTACAGCAATACGCATATAACGATTAACTTCTATTCCTTTTTTCGCAAGGCAAGCACTTACCAGAATGTTATATTTTTCTAGCAATATTGCAGAAAGTTGCTTTGAAGTATAAGGAGGCAAGACTTCCAAGAAAAAGTAATTTGCCTGAGAAGGCATTACTTTAATATATGGAATTTTTGCTAATTCTGTTTCAAAGTCCTTGCGGGTCAGAATAAATTGCTCACAAGCTAAGTCATAATCTTCCTGATACTTTGGAAATATCTCCATAAAGAACTCAGCAAACGAATTTATATTCCAGATACTAATCTGTTTTTTCATTTTTGCAATGAGCTCTGTATCAGCACTACAAAGAATACCAAGACGCAAACCTGGCACGCCATAACTTTTAGAAATAGATTTCATTACACACATATGCGGATATTGCTCCAGTATCGAATCGCTTATAAAGCTATTATTTCTGAATCCTTGACTGAAATCAACAAAACTTTCATCAAGTATTAGGCGGACGTTATGGGTTTCGCACCATTTTGCCAAGCGATGAAGGTCTTCTTTTTCAATAAAGTTACCAGAAGGATTATCTGGATTAATCATCAAAAGAGTATCAATATTCTTATTTTCATAATAATCGATAAGCTCATCCACTCCATATCTAAAAGAACTATTTCTCGGAATATATGGTATAACTTGCTCACAATCGAGACGGTTTGGATATTCCTCAAAAGTTGGTCGAATAACCCCTACTTTTCCTTTTAAATTAGCCATTAACTCTTTTATTAGCTCAGCGGCACCATTCCCAGGAATAATATAATCAGTTTTTACATGCCAACAATTACTTGCTAATCTGCTATTTACATTAATACCAGCTGGATACTCAGAAACCAACATTCGGAAATGATCTTGCATCTCATCCATAATCTTGGAACGATTAAAATAAGGATTTACAAGATAACAAAAATCTAGCATTTCTGGATATACCCAAAAGCCACCATATCGACTATAATATTGTTTGAGTTGTGAATCTTCATTAGATTCTATTATATTTTCAAGCATAACGATTTTTTTAATCAAGTTTAATCTCTTCAATAAAGTGCTGCCATCTTTGATCTTTTGGAGGTATTTTTTCCCAATTACCATAATTATTTTCTAAATAATCTTTTGCATCATTAGGTACATACACCATAATATCATCAAATTTTACCTTTATAGCAGGAAAATAAGATACCAATTCATGTGGCACCAAGCTCTTCACCAATCCCCCATCAGAAGGCACATTTACACAGCCGGTATTAGTCTTGTAGTTACAATAATTATCCACACGATTATACCAAGATTGAATACTGCGAAAAGAACACAACATACCTATAAAATTTCTAATTAGATAAGTTCTTTTACCTGAAGGTGACGAGAACATCAACTCTTTGTAAAAAGTTGATTTTTGCTTATACTGCACAGCACAAGAACTCAACAATAACAAAAATCGAGTATATATATTACGCCACTTCAATTGATACTTATTTCTAGGGGTAAATTCCAATGGAAATATATCAATAAACACTCCATTTGCTATATCATTAGCATCAGCACCAGGAGAAAGAAGTCGTGTACTTGTATCCACAACCTTAGCAAAGCGATAGATTGCCTTTCGCTTACTATTTGGGGCAAATACTTTCAAATTATCGGGCAGCTCATCAGCATAAAGCGAAATCAATTTGTTATAGTCTTCACGAGGCATAAGAATATCCATATCATCATCCCAAGGAATAAAACCTTGATGACGAATTGCTCCTAGGACTGTCCCATATCCAGTACACATACGAAGATTATGACGATCGCAAACCTTTTCTATCTCCAAATACATCTTTCTAAGATGAGCTTGCAACCTAGTTTTTTCAGAATCTGTCATTGCATGCAATTTTATCGATTGCATACATGCTTTCATATATAAGTCTTTTGTAGAAAACATGTCATTGATAATTAATGAGTTATTAGAACTTTTCGAAGTAAAATTGTATAATAGTTCTTATTATTTATATTTTGATTTCTATAAGCTAAGAATCTTGATTCCTTACCTATTTTACATAAAATACAAGCACCTATACTCTTGACTATGGAATCAAAAACATACTTTATCGCTGGGCGTTTGCTTTTGAAAAGATGCCATCGTTTCAGAATCTGCAAGCATCCTTTTCTTTTGCGGCTCAAATAAGTTGACAATTTAAATTTCAGTGGGTCACGATAAAACATTAATGGTTCTTGCAATATTGCATACGTGCTATCTTGAATTCCCCTGCACCACAAATCCTTATCTTCTACTCCACATAGTTCCACATCATACTTATATTTTCTGAAGAAAGATACTCTTCCGCATACCGTAGGATGAATGAAGACAGGATTATTGATTACATCCTCAGGCTTATTCTGGGTAACACAATCTTGCCTATAGCCAATAATTTCATTATCGTCATCAATTATTACTGCTCCTGAACCGACGACATCTATATGAGGATATTCCATTAGATATTTCAACTGTCGTTCTACTCTTACTGGAAACATAATATCATCCCCATCCATCCGAATAAAAAAATCACCTTTAGCCATATCTATCTGTTGATTCAAACGAAAGCTAATACCATGATTCTCACCATCCACGATAAGCTTGATGCGAGAATCTTGTATTTTCCGAATCTCATCCACCGTATGATCAGTAGAGCCATCATCTGTGATAATCAATTCAAAATTTGTATAAGTTTGCGCCAAGACTGATTTGACAGCAAAACCTATAAATTGCTCAACATTATAACAGGGAATGCCTATTGTAACCAAAGGCACTTTCTCATCCATACTTGAATCCATATTATCTAAGTACATAATATAATTGCATTAATAACAAGAAACTAGCATTTAGCAACAGACCAACAGCCAGCTTCTTTTGTTGACTATTCCATATTTGGAGATTAAGAAGTGGATATGCGATTACTAAAGGATAAAGAGTCCATGAAATCGCAGCAAAATGAATCTTTCAAATATTTTTCGGCATTATAAATAGGAACGGCAATTGTTACCAAAGGCATTAATTTCATCATATTGAACTAAATTTTAAACCAAGTTTCCAAGGCTATCGTTTTAACAGATGTAAGAGTCCAACTTTTAGGGGCAATAACCATAGAACTATCTTGTGAATTCAGAACTGCACCCCACCAAGAGAAACTACTATTAGATATAATATGATGCCTGCAATGTGACATCAACTCAATGTAAGCGAACTGACTTATCGAATAGTTTGGAACAAAAATAGCATTATCTCCAACACGTAGGTTCTCCCTTACCCAATCAAGGTCATCCGAAAAAACAAATAGTCTAAAATTGCGTATCTGCATAGAAATCTTCTCTAAAGCAGAATTAAAATAATCAATATCACAAACTCCATATGTTTTTATATTCTTGGGGCTAAAATAATCACCACGACGAACATGTATTGACACCGAATTTTCTTCATTTCTAACTTCATCATAAAGACAAACCAATTCTTCTGGAATATGTTTTGACTGTAAATCAAAATCGAGGACATTCTCGATCAGCCACTTATAATATTTTATATCTTGCCAATACCCCTGAAAAAAATATATATGATTTGGTAGAAATGATTTCGGCATAGTTTTTCCTTCCAAAACAAGATGTTTTCTTGGTGAAGTCTGCCATAGAAATCTTAAAAGCCGATTTTTAATTCCTCGACACTTGCTGAAGTTGCACGAATTATCATATTTAATCACTCTGTCTAAGGAATCTAATTCTCTATTTCGCAACTTATCTACAGAGATATAAGCATTGTCATCATAAAAGACTTCTTGCCCATACCTGTAATGCAGATATTGACCAAAAACATATTGGAAAAGCTGATTTCCTATGCCACCCCAAATTTTAACTATTATCATTGTATTTTATCTTTGACCGATTAAAAATGTACGAATATAGGATATATGGCTAACTATTTTAACAAAGAAACTGCTAATTATAGCTGCAAGCAAAAAAGACACAGCCACTCTCTGCTGATATGCCAATTGTGCCAGAATGCTATTTAAATTATGAAGTATTACAAAATGACAAGCATATATACCTAACGTCATTGTACCTAAACTTTTAAGCAAAGGTATCTCTTTGTTTAAGTAACGCCTTCCGAGTTCAAAAAACATAATCATACCTAGAAACTCCAACCCATAAGTAAAGAGATACTTTAAAATACCATGCGAAATAAATTCACGACATGATGGAATCATCTCCATCGCCAGTAATAAGAAGTACCCCCCACATAATCCTATCAGATAGGTAGATTTAAGAGCAACGTCATACCTCTTCCACAGATATCCAGCATAAAAAAATGGAATATGATATAGAAGTTGTGTACAGTTAAACAATGTATGAAACATCAACATAAATATACCCAACAACCCATAAAAAAGCAAAAAGCTATATTCCAATTTTATTCTTTTCTTACTCTCTATCCATTCAGAAACATTGGCAATAACCGAATAGAAGAACAGGTTATACAAAAACCAAAGCCCAGTATCAGGATAAAGAAATGGCTTGATGGTAAAAGCCCTTGATTCTAGAAGCGGAGAAATTAAAGCCCAGGTGATAAATGGAAGCAGTAACTGCAAAGCTCGCTTTCCAATGTTCCACCGTTTAAAGCTACCCCTACAAGTCAAATAGCCACTGATAAACAAAAACAATGGCATGTGGAAAGAATAGATAAATTGAAATAATGGATTAGTTTCATATTCTTCAGTATTAAACTGAACGGCATGCCCCAGAATCACAAGCAGTATAAGGATAGCTTTCAAACTATCCAAATAAGTAATACGTTTTGTCATACTTTGACCTGATATTAAGAATTCACAACTGTCAATAGAATATTCTCCAACTTCTCCACTGCTTTTTTCCGACTACAATGTGCATAGGCAAATTGCTTACCTGCATCAGCTAATTCCGTTCTCTGTTGTGGGTCACTCATCAATTTATCTATTATATCATGCATTTCATCAAGACTTTTGATGGTTAAACCTCCAGGCAACAATTTTGCCACACCTTGATTCGTACTTATAAAAGGAACTCCTTGTGCCATTGCCTCTATAATTGATATAGAATATTCTTCCCAATTACTCGACACGAGATAAAGAGATGCCTTACCTATAATCAAAGGAAGAAGCTGCCGGTTTACGTGATGGAGTAAATGAACTTCTTTCTCTCCATATTCTGAAGCCAACTGCCCTGCCAATTCTTTGCATTCATGATAATAGGAATTGTCCATGCCTCCGATACAAACAAGAGCGGCATCACTTATTTTACTTTTGTAGAATTCTTGAATCAAGCCTTTTTGGTTCTTAACTACTGAATAATTGGCACAACTCACAAGGTATTGCTTATTCTTCATCTCCACAAGACAATCCAAAGGATTTGGATCCAAAGAGTAATCCTTAAAGAACATATCATCAGCCGCATTACCCAACACATAAGTAGAATGCATAAAATTTTGGTCAATATATGCCTTTCCACTATCTATGTCTGAAAGAAGCATCACGGCATCAAAATCATTGACATATTTTTTGAGGTAATGACCAAAATAACGCTTTGCTCGCAACCAATTATAAGTATGCCCTATGGTATGCAAAAAACCATCACATTTCTTAAACATACTTCCATGCAACGCTACTTGCCCAGAACATCCATGAATGTGCAGCACTTTCTTTGCCTTTATCTTATGTAGAGAAGGCAACAGCAAATCTGTAGAAATACACTCTGTACAGACAAAAACCATTATATCTGCCTCATAGTGCTCCACAAAGTTGATATACTCCTTCACCTCACCAACGGCATGTTTCAAAATATTCTGGCGGATATCAAATTTATAAATCTGGATTCCATTCAAACATTCATTTCGCTTACCTCCTTTATCAAGATGAGTCAACACCCCTACATCATGACCATTATTTTTCAATCCCTCGGCTAAATAACGAGTGACATTGGCAACGCCATGAAAACCTTTGTAATCTTGAACTATAAATAAAATCTTCATTACTATATTTCTTGTTAACTAACTTATTCCAAACAGCATTCGTAGCCATCCTTTTCGCAACGGAACAATGATACCCGTATTCAAGAACCTGGTAACATCAAAATACCGATGTCCCCAAAAGGTATCATTCTCCAAATACTTCTTATCCTCAAAACCAGGATAGTACAAAGCGGATTTAAACTCGGGCATAGGATGATTTACCAACATGATTTTTGCCCCCCACATAGTATTTCAACCTTTCTATAAACTTCAGATAATCATCTGAAAAGAAATAAGCATCCTACCGTGGGAGTATTCTTTCTAAGCCCATAAACCTCAGATGTCATACCACCCCAACAATTATTTGAGATAATCGTGAAATCGTCATGCAGCAAATGCTTCCGATTTTTTGAGGCTCTAAGCCCTTGTGTACATAAATATAGTTTATGCAACAATCTTTCTTGCAATGATATTTTAAATTTGCTCATATATTATAATTTTAACAAGATTCATCATAAACCCTTCTCATGCAGAAAAGCACCATTAAAAAAGCATAATCCCAGCTTAGGAACAAAATAGCAAATGGACCACGACATAAAGACATCAATTGAGAATAAACACAAAATGATAAGACAAGAAATAAAGGTGATTTTCTGATACAAAATGTACCATATTCCAAATAATGCAAGAATCGTCCAAAGATGAAGAAAATGATAAGAACCCCAAGCATTCCAAACGACAAATAAACATCAGCAACAGCAGATGATGCTAATCCCCACCCCCAACTAGGAACAGTTCCCCCAAAATACATCTTAGTGATTACGTCGCCTGAGCCTTCATACTCAGGAATCACTCTACTCAAACCAGGAACTAAAACGCTAAATCCTGGGAAAAAAGTCGTGCCATAATTATAATCCTGCTTAGATGGAACATGCCCCATAGCTACATGCACAGTATTTACAGAGCCAGCTAATTCTGCCGTAAACGGAGAAATTGAATGCCTTTCGCTGACCATCTCCATTGCTTTATTTATATCCTGCTTTTGCATTGTTCTAATAACACCAATCAGAGTAACAGCAAAAGCGCCAACAAAAGCTATCACGAATATTTTTTTATAATTCACACGATTGTCAGTGAAGTAAATATAAGAAATCAACAACATCATTGCCACTTTGATACCTCCACCACGATTACCAGAGGCAAAATAGACAAAGAGATAAAACAAGGTAAAGAGCAATGGCAAGATTAATTGCTTATACTGACTTCTATAATCCACATGATTATGTTTGCTATCATATATATATATCACCAATAACGCTAAAAAAACAGCCTGCAATATTGTAAAGATTGCTGTATTTTCTTCGTTATTTTTAGAGAAATCTCCTATACCAAATTGTAATATATGTATAAGGAGCAGCAAGAAACCTCCTAAGATAATATATCTCTTATAATAAAAGACATAACTGCAGCAAACCTCACTACACCTATTTATATATGTATAATATCCACAGAGAAAAGAACTCAATGCTACAAGAGACAGAGCACAAGCCTTACTTACTACATGAGGAGAATTTCCCCAAAGAAGGCTTGTTGACGCGGAACCTGTCTTCAAAATATCCAAAGAAAAATCCAATGCCCTCTGAAAAAAGACAATGAAGAATATTATCAAAAATACAACAGAATGACGCAAATATACTTTGTATAATTGATCTTCCACATACCTTCCCTTAACATGAATGAATATCAGAAGCGCTGCTATTGCAACGCAACACCCCATGAACATTTTGTTTGGTTCATCAGGCGCCAAAAGATATAGTAAAATTGATAATATGAGTGAAATAAAATAAATCAAAAGTCCTATCATATTCTCTTATTGATTCTTTAAGACATTAATAAATACCCCTATCCATTTATCTAGAATTTTTTCAGGTTCAAACGCACTAGCCTTTTTAAATGCAGCCAAAGCCATTTGATCTCTTTCCATTGGGTGTGCAGCTAAATAATAAAGTTTTTCTGCCATCATACGACAACTAACCCCAGGAACAATATATCCATTTTGACTATCATCTATAATGTCAAAGACACTAGCATATGTTCCCATAGCTATAGGTGCGCATTTATATTGCATAGCCTCAGTAAGAGCTAGCCCCCAACCTTCATAATCCGAAGTCATCAATAGAATTTTAGATTGTTTGTAAAAATCTTGGGAAGCCTTGAACCCATGAAAAGTGATTCGCTCAAGCTCCATATCACTTGCCATTTTTTCGAGTTTTGGACGCAAGCTTCCATCACCTACTATATCCAAAGACCAATCTGGAAGTTTCTTAAAAAGACGCTTCCAAACATACAATATGCGATCGGGGCGTTTTTGAGCTTCTAATCTTGCACTAAAAAGAATTTTATTTTTCTTTTCCAATTTCAAATCTTCATACTCAAAAGACAAGCAATTATTGATGGCACAAATCTTTTTTCTTTTCTTCAATCCTCCCAACTCACAATAGTCTGGTATGAACTTGTCACTCAACAAAACAATCTTGTCGCTCTCCTTATACACTTTTTGTTCCAGATAACGAAGATTGTTCAAAACAAAATATCTGAAAGGGCGCTTATAGCCAATGCACTTCAAACCTCTTACGATATTTTCCTTGAATGAGAACATTCTAGAAAAGGGATGCTTATAGAGCTGCAATCTTAAAGAAGGATTGTAATGAAGAGCAGACACCAACTTTACGTCTGTTGTCTTCGTAGCTTCATAAGCCAAATTATGAGCAGCCAAAGAATCACAATCTTGATTTAGAAATATATTTATAGTTTCATCTAAAAGAATCTGCTTAAGCTTTTCAATATTTCCTTGCGAAAAAACATCTTCACTTGGTAGAATATATTGAGTAGCAGGCAGTTGATAATCAACTTTATATATTGATTGATGAACAGCGATAAAAACCACCTTGCATCCTCTAGTCATCAAGCCCTTTGCTAAAGAGACTGATACTTTTTCTATTCCACCTAAGTTCTCGTTAAACTCACGATAGTTAAATATAGCAATGTTCATTGTTTTCTTATTTTTATTTTATTTAAGATACCCATAACAGGAACAACCATATCTAGCATCATTATGTTTTGTTTTGTAAAGAAAGGAACGGAAAGTAATCCTGCCAATACCGCAGAAATTACTAGTTCTATCATCAACATGAAAAGGTTACTTGCTTCCATAACGCTATCAACCCATAGAGTTACCACAAACACCAAAATAAAAAAGGAAGTACATTTTATCATTTGGATATACACAGTTCCTACAGATTGAGGATATGCTTCCTTATAAATCATTATTGGCAAAATCGCTCCTTGCAGAATTGCCGCAATAGCACCGACCACCAAAAAGCCTATCATTCCCATGCCCAGTTCCAATAATATCAAACTGATTCCTACATATACCGCAGCAATCACAAGACTCCAGATGGAGAAACTTTTCACATGATTCCACAAATTATTCACGATGCCAACCGTAGAACCATAAGTAGTAATAGGAATAATCAACATCTTTATCATCATCCAAACAGAATAATGTGATATTTCATCATTTAGCCATACATGCAAGATTGAAGAGGAAGCACCCATAACAATTCCGCAAAGCAAACTTGAAATAATACCTACTATATAAGCTCCATTGATAGTAATTTTCACAAGATCTTCGTGCCGTTTTTCTGAATAAGCAATGAGCATAAGCGGTCGAAACAGCAAACCAATCACGCCTGTAAGACTAATGCAATAGGCTCCAAACTCTGATATGCTGCCCAATACTCCCGTATAATATAATCCAAAAAAAATATTGATGAATAGTGTATCTATCTTATAGATAAATACGCTTGAAAAACTAGACAACGAAACCCAGGTGAGCATTTTTAGCACAGGCTTCATGGCTCCAAGATTGATATATGCCCATTTTATCAATACCGCCTCATGTCTTGTATAGAAATACATGGCAAAACTAGCTATGAGAATTCCTATCTCTGTTAGCAATGAAGCCAGCCCTACATTCGACACATCAATGGCAAAAAACGTAAAGAAAAGAACATTCAACCCTAACTTGGATAAGTTGCGAAATATCTTCAGATAATTTATTAAATCGAGTCTGTTATCTGAATATATGGTAACATTAACACAATTGCTACAAACTGCCACAAAAAGACCAGCAACAGTATACAAAATAAGTTTACCTACAGAGAAACCAAGGTTGTCTGGAATATGTAGCCAACTCAACAGCATTGGCATTGAGACACCAATAACTGGCAGCAATAATAAAGCTAAGCAAACTGCAACAGCAATAGCAGAGGTAAAATACACCGAAGCTTTCTGGTAGTTTTTCTGTCGATATTCAATGGAATAAAAACGAGTTACCGATCCTTGCAAAGCATCCGTAATGATTATAATATATTGATTAATAACCAAAGCTATCGGTAGAACACCATACGTGGTAACCCCTAATTTTTCAACCAAAAACGGAGTATACATCAAACCCACTATTACATTTGCCACAAGGCCAAAAATGTTGGTCAGAAAATTTTTTCTAACTTGCGTCATTTCAATTATTCACACTTATAATGCTTCACAATTTCAGCAGGAATTCCAGCCAATAAGATATTATCCTCAGAGAAAGACTTATTGACTACTGCTCCTGCTGCGATTGTCACATTATTACCGATTTTTACATTTCCTATAATAATAGCCCCTACTCCGATATTGCAATTGTCTCCTATGACAGGACATTCGGGATGTTTTCCATCATTACCTATGCAATTATTACCATGAAGACTACAGTTTTTTCCTATTTTAGACAGAGTATTGACAACAATTCCTTGTGGGTGGTATATTCGGAGTCCTCCCATAAAGATGGAATGCCACATACTTATCCCCAGTTTCAGACTTAAACTATTAATTTTTCTAGAATACCAAGCATAACGCAAAGTAGCCTTCTTCCCTGTAGCACTTAGCAATTCCATCTTACGAAGAGTAGATTGAAATTTCCATATATATCTTCTCTCACTATTTAGAACATAAGCTTTTACATAATCTTTCTTACTAGAAAAATAAAGAGAAAACTCCTCCTTCAAAATTTTTCTTAATTGTTCTTTCGTTTGTATCATTTTACTAGGCAAAATTGAAATAGAAAAAAGAATCTCTTCTAAAGAATAGCATATAACTACCTCGAAAAGAGATTCAAAATGGGTGATTATGTAGCGCCCACACTACTAAGCTACTTCTCGTTTTATATATTTTTTCGTTATTTCTAAATATATAATTGGTTCGTATCGGAAATTAAGGACATAGAGTCCCTACCAGATAAGAATAGCTTTTAGGGTATTCTTACCTGAATATTGATTGAGTAAAACTAATTTGAATTTGATATTATAAGAGATTTTCGACTCCCCTGTCCCCCTCTTGCGAAGAGGGGGTCCTTATCCCACTCCCAAGCCCTCGCCCTTAGCATAAGGGCAAGAGATGTAGCTGGCGACGCTATAGCTCTGCCAGAGTTTTGGTCAGCCAGCGGAGCCTGTGCCCTAAAGGGCTGGCTGAGAGTGCTTACGCAACAGGGTTGCGATTGTTTGTCGCCTGACGGAAGACTTTATTTCGTATGATGCTCGATGAAGCGATTAATCATTTTTACAACAGTGACAGTAGACTGCCTATAATGAGCTATCACCATGATATTAATGATTTCTCCATCAATGTTATAATAAACAACATTTGGTCCTATGTTCAAATGTCGAATTAAAACCTTATTATTTAACAGCTTAGAAGAATAGCTATAGTCTGGAGTTCCAGATTCTGGAAACAGCAATAAACGCCCTACCTTAGAATCTATGTCATCTAAGGTTTTGCGAGATACAGAAGCACCAAAATGTTCTTCTACATAGTCCAAAATTCCATCAAGTTGATGGAGAGCCATATCAGACCATATTATTTCCATCCTCTTTGCTTTTTAATCTTTTCCATTGCCTGAGAATGAGACAGGCCTCTTCCCGAACGACTTTCCTTAATGGCGTACTCTGAAGCCATTTCTAAAACTTCATGAGGCATATCATTTACGAAAGCCTGTACTTTGTCTTCTGGAACTTCATATGGATTAATACCTTTCATCGTTGAATACAGCAATGTTATAAGGGCATTTTTCCGATCATCACTCCAATTCTTTACTTCGTTCCAAATCGGAGTATTTTGTATTTCATTATAATTGAACGTTCTCATAATTCTAATATTTAGTACCTTACATGGTGCAAATATAAGGGAAATATCTGAAATAGGCAAGAAAATTCTGGATTTTAACAAATCGGAAGGATTATCGATGTCCCACAGATTTCACGGATTTACACAGATTTTTTGACCTATTCGGTCAGATTTTCACAGACTTTTACGATCACTTCTTCTTGTTTGTATGTTTGGGTGGGTGTGAAGGGGGTGTATAAGAACTTTTGTATATACATCGTGCGCAAAAGATAAAGAGAAAGGGTATCAGATAGTTATGCCTTCTTTTTAACACTCTTTTCACGCTAAAGTTCATATACCCCCTTCACACTTCACGCTTTGTTTGCTAATCTAAAAATCGCTCATTTCGGCGACAATGGTTCCAGCAACCCGTCAATCAGACGAAGCAGCTCGTCTCTGTGAGCCTCGCCAACCAACGACTCCATCCAACGTATCGCGCCCCAGTAGTCGTCGATGGAAACATCACGGTCCATCGCCTCCAGACTCTTGGTGTACGCATCAGACAGCCGGAACTCCTTGCGGATGGCTGACTTGGTGGAAGCCCAATGCTTCTCCTCCTCAGTAAGACCACCCTCAAAACGGTCTTCCTTCAGTTCTTCACGCATAGCCCAGAACACGTTGTGGACTAAAAGATTAAAACACTTGTGGACAGAAATCATGTCCGTCTGTAGTCGTAGGAATCCTTGATTCCCATGACTTCACTTTTGATTTTTCAGAAAAACATTTGAAATAAATTTATGTTATGTTCCAAAATCGGAACTTTTTGTTTTCAATGCCAAATTTTATGCTTAGCTTTGCGGCGGAATCTGTATGATTCAATTTTACATCAACTTCTAATCATTGGCTTAAAAATGACAACAAAAGAACAACAACAAAGACAAGAAATGGTATTACCATCTTTCTTCTATGCTATCGCCTCCAGCGAAAGCAGACAACTCATCAGTCTTGATGAACTGCAGCGAATCATCACCCTCGACGCCATGACCCAGGCGCGTACCGAAGACTACCGCAAGAACATGCGCATCAGCAGCGAGCTCGCTCATCAAACCAAGGTGATGATGCCAGGCATCACTACCTCCGTGCTCATGGACGGACGGGGCAAGGAACTGCGCAACGTGGTGAAGACCACCCAGATGATCGCCGTGGACATCGACAAGATTCCTGCAGAAAAGATGAAGGAGGTCGTACAGAAGGCGGACGCCGACCCTCACACCATGATGAGGTTCATCACCGTGAGCCAACGGGGTCTGCGCATCATCTCCAGATACCTGCCCATAGATGACGACGAGGTGACGGCACTGGAACTTTTCGATGTGATCATACGCAAGGCGATGAGCTATTACAGTAAGTTGCTAGGCGTGCCTGCCGACGAGCAATGCGTAGACATCACCCGGATGTGCGGACTCGCCCACGACCCTACCGCCTACTTTCATTGGGACGCAGAGCCTTTCGGCTTGGACACCCACGACCTGAAGGCGCTCTACACCAAGAAGGCCAACGAGGCGAAATATGCCAAACGTGCCAGCAAGCGCAAGCGAAACAGCCAGAAGATGGTGGCACTTGGCAAGGGGGTTCCCTCGATGGACGAGGCAGCACAGCACATACTGAACCTACTCGACACGTGGGGCTACAAGTTTGAGAGCGGTGCCCACAACGAGTATGTGCTCCACTTCGGCAAGGTGTGCGTGCGCTATGGCATAGACAAGGAAGAGGCTATGACCTACGCCAAGAGCAACTTCAGCTCCGACTATCCCGATGCTGACAGCGTGATGAAATCATGCTACAAGCACACCGAGAAGCTAGGCACCTGGCACTTCTACCGCAAAGGCGAGGGCTTCTCGGGTAAGCCGACCGTCAAGGTAATCAAGCAGTGGCTCTCGATGAGATACGAGTTTCACCACAATGAGGTGACGGGATTTCACGAGGTGCTGAGTCGCGATATAATCAAAGGCAAATACCATAAGTGGACCCGCATCGACGACAACATAGAGAACACCATCTGGACCCAGATGGACGAGATGGGACTCGAAGTGACCACCATCAAGCTGCACGCCATCATCAACAGCGACTTCAGCGAGCCTTGGGATCCCTTCGACGAATATCTCAGGAGTCTGCCCAAATGGGACGGAAAGACCGACTACATCGACGAGCTTGCCAACCGGGTAACCATCAACTATTGCCCTGGCTACCACCACTCGCAGGAAGAGTTCAGATACTTCTTCAAGAAATGGCTCGTATCGATGGTGGTGGCATGGGTATCGCCGAGAGTGGTGAGCCAGACCATCCTGATATTCATCGGGAGGGGTGGCATCAACAAAACCACATTCTTCTATTATATCCTGCCACCATGCCTGCGCCAGTATTTCATCAACGAGTCAACCGCCAACTATACCGACAAGGATTTCATGGAGGCTTTCTCAAGCAAGGCACTAATATGCCTCGACGAGCTGGAGTCTACCTTCGGCAAGGGGCTGAGTGCCCTCAAGAGCAACGTCACCAAGCTGGTGTTCTCCATCCGCCGCCCCTACGACAAGTATCGTTCGGAACTGCTGCACCGTGGTGCCCTCTGTGGCACCAGCAACAGCATACAGATCATCACCGACGAGGAGAACCGCCGCTACTCACCATGGTTCGTAGACAATATCGAGAGCCCTAGGGAGACACCCATCGACTACCAGCACGTCTATTCCCAGGCTGTAGCTCTGGGACAAGAGGTAACCAATCGGGTGAAGAACCAGGAAGAGGGATGGGTATACTGGCTCACCACCGTCGACATAGACGTGATGAGGGAGCACAACGGCATGTTCATGTTTTCCAACTTCATGGAAGACCAGATACTGCGCTTCTACAAGGTGCCGAAATCAGACACCGACCCTCAATATGTAAAGTTCCGCTATTCATCGGAAATCATGGAGCGCATAGGCGGAAGTCCTGCCCTGAGCCGCAACATGAGTCACCAGAATCTGAGTGCCGTGATGCAGCGACTGGGCTTCAAGAAGGTACACCGCGCCAAAGGTAACGGATGGCTCGTGATAGAGAAGAATCCGGGAGAAATCAACACCGAGGCGATCTGCAGCCCAAACGAATGCGCAGAAACGTACCTGAAACCGTACAGAACCATAGCTACGGATAGCCAGAATGGTTCTGACCAACAATAAGCAGCATTCTGGCAAGTGCTAACCAGCATTGCCAGCAACGCTAAGTATCATCAAGAGAAACGCTAAGTATTATTACCGCGATTTATAAAAGTCAAATCTATATGAAAATCAAGATATACAAAAAATTCGAGCTTGCCAAGCTCTACTTTCCGGAGCAGTCGAAACACGTGGCACTAAACCACCTGATGCGAATGGTAAACCACTGTCCGCCTCTGCTTGAAGCCTTGCGAAGAGAGGGCTACGAACGGTTGGCGAAGACCTTCACCATGCGCCAGACGCTACTCATCTATGAGTATCTGGGCGAGCCATAATACTGAGTTTTCCTGTTTTATGCCCCATCGTATCCCTATCTCATCCCTATCGTACAGAAGCCTCTTCTGAAAGTCGTATCTTTGCAACCGTAAACAAGAAACAAGCACTGCGCAGCGCTTTAATACACGAAACACGAACCATAAAACAATTTATTAGCCTTATGATTGAGTACGATTTAAAGAAGAACAACAACAAGAAGAACGTGAAGGCTTATGGCAAATACTACGCCAAGCCCCACATTAGTGAAACTGTAGATCTCGATGAGCTCGCCGACCACATGCATGGTCACAACTCTCCATTCTCAGCCGGGACCATCAAGGGCATCCTCATCGATGCCGTGACCCACATCAAGGAGCTCCTGCTCATGGGCAAGAATGTAAAGCTCGACAACCTCGCCATCTTCTACATCAGCATCAAGAACAAGATGGGTGCAGAAAACGCCGACGACTTCAACGTATCTAAGAACATCGAAGGAGTGAGAATGAAAGCCCGCGCCACGGGCGACTTCCGCTCCGTGAATCTCAACCTCGACGCCAACTTGAAGAAGTATGGTGCTAAGAAAAAGAAGTCTTCGACCACCACCGACACCGAAACAACTACGCCATCGGGAGATACAGGCAAGAGCGACTCTGGCTCTACCACTAACCCAGGCAGCAGTTCGGAAGGCGATGGACTTGAGTAACCGGGGATTGCAAATCCCTGTTATCACTTAACGGGGATTGAAAATCCCCTTAACAAGTTTTTAAAATCAATTGACCGAAAATGACACAAGATCGATTTCCGATGACGATTGGCGGCGAGGAGGTGCTCAATGAGCATCTCCTGCTCGCCTACACAGAGAACGGCGAGATGATGGACTCACCTCTGAGCGTCCGTTTTCTCGTAATCCATTGCTCGGCAACACGTGCCGACCGTAACTACACCGACAAGCAACTGATGCGCGACCACAAGAAGCGTGGATTCCGCACCGTGGGCTACCACTTCTATGTCCACAAGGACGGAAGCATCACGCAGTTCAGAAAGCTGCTGGAGGTGGGCTCACATGCCCGCCCATACAACCGCTGCTCCATCGGCATCTGCTACGAGGGCGGGCTGGATGACGAGGGTCGTCCTGCCGACACCCTTACCCGGGCCCAGTATGACGCAATGTGGAATCTGCTGCGCAAGCTCAAGATCACGTTCCCACAGGCTAAGATAGTGGGTCATCGTGACTTGCCGGGCACCACCCCGAAGGCATGCCCTTGCTTCGATGCAGCGAAAAAATTTCCACTTTAATGGGGAATGAGGAATGTTGAGTGTTGAATGTTGAATGTTGAATTTTTAATTTGAACTATGAAGAAAGAAACCATCAAGAAGGTGATCAATTTCATCATCACCGTACTTACCGCCGTAGCTAGCGCATTCTGCGTACAGAGCTGCCAGTAAATTCCCAGTAATCAAACCTTAACCTTAAGTTCTAATTCTACCAGTATTGCCAGAAGATGCCGAGGCGGTGTATGTCGGAGCCCACCATGTCGTACATATCGTGCTTCATAAGCCACTTGCACCGTTTCTGCACCTTCTTGCCATACTGCCCATCTATCGAGAACGCATTTCGCTGGAACTTTATGCCCATCAACTTGAGCTTCTCGTAATCGCGCTTCTCCATATAGAGGTAGCGCTCAGGATGGGCAAGCACGGGCGTGTAGCCCTTGTTCTTGATGCGCTCCAGGAGGGCATGAAAATTCATCGGGGCAGAGAAGATGCTCGTCTCCACCAACAGAAGCTTGCCATCCTCGCCCAGCGGCAACAGGTCGTTTGCCTTCAGGCGCTTTTCGAAGAGCGCATCTAGCATATTTTCGGCTGCGAGATGCAGCCGGAGCATTTTTCTGTCAGCAGGGTTTCGCTCGGCGAAGTCCTGCTGATATTGTTTCTGGAAGTCGGCAAATACTTGGCGCAAATGGGTGGTCTCGTTGGGTACGTCTTCCATAATATGAGGCGTAAACCAGACATCCCTCATGCCTGCGCCTTCGTAAAGGCACAACATTTCCAACGACTTCTTTACCTCTTGAAATCCGTCGTCCACGCCGGGCAGGATGTGGCAGTGCCAGTCGATGCCGCCGGGGAGTCTCTCTGATGATGCTTTCTTGCTTGCCGTCGGATTGCAAATCCAACGGAACGCCTCACGGAATATATTCATATTTTTCTATTCTTTTATCCAATTTTCTACTTTCCTATTTTTTTGCACCCCCATTCTTGTCGGAGCCGTAGTGGTAGCCGTAGCCATAGCCATAGTGGTAGCCATAGCGATAGTAGTGGCCGTAGCGGCCGCCCTGAGCCTTGGTTCCGTTCAGAATGAGCGACATATTCTTGAATTTCTTGTCCTTGTAGAACTGCTCGATGTCGCCCAGCATACTGCGCTGCATCAAGCCCGAGCGTACCACGAAGATGGTGCGGTCGGCAAGTTTCTCTATAATCTGGGTATCTGCCACGATTTCCACTGGTGGACAGTCGATGAACACATAATCGTACTCACCCCCTCATCTGCCTGATCATCTTCTCCAGACGGTCGGTGAAGAGGAGCTCCGTAGGGTTAGGCGGCATGGTACCGATAGGCAGCACGTCGAAATCCTTCACCAGTCCATACTCCTCGCCATGGCAGATGATGCCCTCCAGGTCATCGGTCCTGCCGTTGAGATAGTCGCTGAGTCCCTCGCCAGGGCTGCCCACGAGCATGGATGTGGAACCATGGCGGAGGTCACCATCGATGACGAGCACCTTCTTCTTCTTGATGGCGAGCGACATGGCGATGTTGCCTGCCAGGTGACTCTTGCCCGAGCCTGGGTTGAAAGACGTAAGGATGATGACGTTCTGCTCGGGATGGGTGCCTATCATGAACTCCAGGTTAGTGCGCAGCACGCGGAAAGCCTCGTTCACAATGTCGCGCTTGCCTGCCTTCACCACAATCTGTCGCGTCTCCTTCGGCTTCTTCCAGAACTGGATGCGCTGCAGAAGAGTTGGTCTGTTCTTGCGACTGATGCAGTATGGTATCTCACCGAGGAACGGTATGGTGATGTTCTTGAGGTCGTTTCTGCCCCTCACCGTCGTGTTCATGTTCTCACGGATAAAGATGACTACCACAGGTATCAGGACTCCGAGAACGAAAGCCACGAGGATGATGTTGCGGCGCACAGGCTGCACGGGCTTGATGTCGCCCGTAGGAGGGGTGATGATGCGCGTGTTGTAGGCGGTGAAAGCCTTGGAAAGCTCGTTTTCCTCTCTCTTCTGCAAGAGGAAGAGGTAGAGCGCCTCCTTCACCTTCTGCTGGCGACCCACTGTTTGCAGGTACTTTGCCTGGCTAGGGTTGCTGGCTATCTGGCTGGTGGTCTGCGCCTCGTTTGCCTGCAGGTTGCCAAGCTGCGAGTTGAGTGTCACCACGAAGTTGTCGATACTGGTTACGATGCTATGGCGCATGGAGGCGAGGCTCTGGTCATAGTCAGCCACCAATGGGTTCTGCTCGCTGGAGTTAGCCACCAGGTTGTTGCGCTCCAGCTGCTGCTTGTTGTATTCGGTAATCTGCTGCTCGATGCCCGGGCTGTTGATGCCGATATTGGCTGGCAGGAGCTGGTTCTTGCCCACCTTGCCCGTCAGGAAGTCGCGCAGGTAGCGTGCCATGGAGAGGCGTGAGTTCAACTCGAGTATCTGCTTGTCTACGTCGCCGCTCTTCTGCATGTATTGCTGTGCGGCGGTCTCTACGTCGGGCAGCAGATTGCGGCTCTTGAACGAGGAGATGTCATTGTCTACGTCGCCCAGTTCTCGCTCGATGACGCCCAGGCGCTCGGTGATGAAATGGGAGGTGGAGACGGTCATCTGGTTCTTGTCCTCTATCCAGTTCTTGCGGTATACGGAGATGATAGTGTTCAGCACGTCCTCGGCGCGCTGGGTGAGCTGGTCCTTATAGGTCAGGTCGATGACTGTTGCCTTCTCCTCGCTGATGCTTGCCGAGAGCGACGCCTTGATATGGTCGGTCATGGCATAGAGGTTGGTGCGAGTCACATGAAGTTTCCTGCTCTCATGTCCATTGACGAAGGCTGAATAGCCCGGTGCCTGGTCTACGCATACATAGCCCATCGCCGTGCGGACGGTCTGGCCCAGCTTGCCCTGTACCTCCTCGTCCGATACCACTTCGTTTCCAGCCTTGTCGGTGCCACTCACATGTACGATGGAAAACAGGTTGCCATGCTTTACTTCTACATCCAAATTGGCGCTCTGCATATCGTTCAAGCTATAGAAATGAACGGTTACAGGCAGCGTTCTGCCATAGAGAGCCACAGGATGGAAGGTACCGTCTTCACTGTAGTTTACGTCGAGTTTGAGCTGCTTGCCTGCCTCCAGCAAGACGGCTGGCGACTGAATGGCAATCAACTCGTTGTTGACGTTCGACTTGCCTCCCGAGAGTCCCATGTCGGAGAACATACTGGCCACATCGCTGTTGATGCTCTGGCTCTTGCCGTCTTCCTTGATGAGGATGGATGCCGTGCGCTGATAGACACCCGGCGTGGAGAGGAGGTAATAAGTGGCTATGCCCAGGGTGACGACGAGCGAGATAACAAACCATCGCCAGCGCACAAGGCACAGATACATTAAGTCTTGCAGACGAATGAAGTCTTCTGCCTGCTGGGGGCGACGACCCGAAGCATTCTGCATCGTCGCTTGATTATTCTGAATCATTGAATTTGAATGTTGAATGTTGAATGTTGAGTGGTGAGCGTTCACTCATCTCTTACATTATTTCTTGATAAGTACTGCCACGCTGGTGGCAAGTGAGGCAAGGCTAATCCAGAAGCCCGTGCTCCTGACATTGTTGCCATTGACCGTGCTCTGGCGAGCCTTGGTCTCGTTGGGGCTGATGTAAACCACGTCGTTCTGCTGCAGGTAATATACCGGACTGTTGAACACGCTGTTTCCCGAGCAGAGATTGATCTTGTATATCTTCTGGTGGCCGTTTTCCTGGCGCAACACCATCACGTCTTCACGGGTGCCATAGATGGTCAGGTCGCCCGCCTTGCTAAGGGCATCGAGAATAGTCACTTTCTCGTCCTCGATTTCATACTGTCCAGGGCGTGCCACCTCACCAATCACCGAATAGTGGAGATTTGTCAGGCTGACGGTCACCACGGGATCCTTCACCAAGTTGCGCTCCACCAGAACTTTCTTGATTTCCTCGGCAATCTGCTCTCGGGTACGACCTGCCACATGCAGGGTGCCCAGCACAGGAAAGTCGATGTTGCCCTTGCTGTCTACCGTATAATAATAGGCATCCTTGGCGATGGACGACGTAGAGTAGCTGGTGGCGGTTCCCGTAAGGTTGAAGAGCTGTGTGATCTGTGGATCCTTGCTCTTCACGCCGATGTAGAGTTTATCTGTTGGCTTGGCGGTGATCACCGCACTTTTCAGATTGATTAGCGTGTCAGGATTTTGGTTAAAATCCTGGAAATAAGCTATTTGACGTGGGGTTCCACAAGCTGACAGGACAAGAAGTCCCGTACAAAAAGCTCCAGAAAGCAATGAATTACGATATTTCATATGATTTTATATTTTTTCTAGAAAACATCTTGGTATATAGGTGGTGGCGACGGCACAGATTCCCTCTATCATGACGATGAGCCGATGGTCGCCATTGATGCGCTTGATTTCGCCCTCCAGACCTTTGAACCTGCCGTCGATGACCCTGACACGTTCACCTTTCTTCCAGTTGAAGGCTCCATCTTCGAAATATTCCAGCCCCTCCTGATCGCCCGACGACACCATCATGAACATCTGCATCTGTCGCTTGGGAATGGCGATGGGCTGTGGGTCGAAGTCCACCAGCTGGCGATATAGCCTTGCCTTGCCACACAGTTCCCGCTCCAGGCATAACGCCTGTCGCTTGTTGCTGCGCATGAAGAAAAGCGAGGGTATGAGTGGGCGCTCCACCACAATCTTCTTGCCTTGGCTGTTTACATGTCTCTCTTTTACGAAGGGGGCGTAATATTCCATCACATCGCCCATCATATCTTCGGGGAATGTGCTTTTCATCTGGTCAGGATCCTTAAGCACGTTGTTAAACAGGTTGAACAAGTCCCGGCAAAGCGCCACTTTGTTCATGAACACGCGCATGGCATACCATGATGCCTCTGTCTTGGCTGGTTCGCCAAGAGTCTCAGCTTGTATGCTTAGAGAATGATTGATATCTTTTATTGAATTGTCCATTCTTTCATTTTAAGTATTCTTATACAGACACATTTTCTCTTCCCCCTTATGTCGAAACGAGTCGTCACAAGCAGCAAGGAGATTGAGACAGTATACTTCTCGTAAAGCTTCTGCCGTTCGGAGCAACCCTGATCCAGGCGATGCTGTACCCGCAATCCCATTTGGGTAACTAAGCCTCATATTTCCTGGTTTAGTTCTCAAACGCGCCGCAAAGTTAACAAAAAAAAAAAAACGAAAGAATGTTACCGCAACTTTAGCTAAAATTAGTTTTTTAAGCCGTTTTCTTAATATCCGTTAATTTCACTGTTTTATTTGCATACAAAACATAAAATCGGGATAAATCTCTTTCAATAAGTGATTTACCCCGATTAAACATTATACAGATGGAAGGAAACTTAGTTGTTTACGCTACCTCCCACAATATCAAGCAATTCATTGGTAATGGCCTGTTGACGACTCTTGTTGTACTGCAAGTTGAGTTCGCGCAAGAGTTCATCGGCATTATCCGTAGCGGTCTGCATGGCCACCATTCTGGCAGCATGCTCACTCGCCTGGCTATCCAGCAACGCTGTATAAATCATCAGACGAAGCTGCTTAGGAATCAAGACTCCCAAAACAGTCTCCAAGTCTGGCTCTACAATGAAGTCATCATTCAGAGGTTTTGCCTCAGAACTCTGGCGTCCGTCAGCTTCAGCCTGCTTTTGGCGCAGATATTCCTGAGCCTTTGCCGTAGCCACATTAGAGGTAAGGTCACGATCGTTGTCCACTCCTATCGCCTCAGTGCTGAGGTCAATAGGCAAGAAAGTCTTGCGGGTCAGAATCTGTGAACCGGCACTCTTAAAGTGATGATAAATCATCTCCACCTTATCGAGCTCACCAGCAGCATACTGCTTGGCAAGTGAATGGGCGATATCTGCACAGGCGCTGGCATGAGGATGATCGGCAAGATCATTAAAGTTACCGCCAATCTTCAAACCCAGTTTCTGTGCCTTCTCTGCCACTTTTCGTCCGATAGGATATACCGTGATGTCGTCAATGCCTTGAGCCTTATACTCGTCCACCGCATGCATCATCATCTTGATAACGTTGGAATTGAATCCACCACACAAGCTGCTGTTAGAACTGTATACCACAAGAGCTACACGCTTGGTTTCCTTGTGCTCCAACTGCAACGGATGGTCGACATTCGGAGTACTTACCAGGAAACTCTTGAGGATATGTTCCAGCATATTTCCATAAGGCAGCATATTCTGGATAGCTACCTGAGCATGATGCAACTTACTGGAAGCCACCATCTTCATCGCACTCGTAATCTTACGGGTACTGTTAACGCTGGCTATGCGAGTTTTAATCTCTTTTAATGACGGCATAGGCTATTACGCTTTATATTGTCCTGCAACATTAGCCATGGTCTCCTCGACTGCCTTAATGGCATCGTCGGTGAGTTTACCATCGCCCAAAGTCTCAATCACATCAGCGTGCTGGCTGCGCATTGCATCGAGGAACAGATCCTGACAGTCGCGAACCTTATTCATTGGCACGTCGTGCATCAATCCGTGAACACCACAGTAGAGAATAGCTACCTGCTCGCCTACCGGCATTGGGCGGTACTGAGGCTGAACCAGCAACTGGTCGTTCTTACGACCACGGTCCAGAGTCATCGCTGTTACGGCATCCATATCGCTAGAGAACTTAGAGAAGGCCTCCAGCTCACGATACTGAGCCATATCAATCTTCAGTGTACCAGCCACCTTCTTCATACTCTTGATCTGGGCAGAACCACCTACACGAGATACGGAGATACCTACGTTGATAGCTGGACGGAAGCCCTGGTTGAAGAGGTCGGTCTCAAGGAAGATCTGACCGTCGGTGATGGAGATCACGTTGGTTGGGATGTATGCTGATACGTCACCTGCCTGTGTTTCGATGATAGGAAGGGCTGTCAAAGAACCACCACCCTTTACGTGACCCTTCATGCACTCTGGAAGGTCGTTCATCTGCTCGGCTACCTCCTGCTGGTCGTTGATACGAGCGGCACGCTCCAACAGACGAGAGTGGAGATAGAACACATCACCAGGATAAGCCTCACGTCCGGATGGACGGCGGAGGATCAGAGATACCTCACGGTAAGCCACAGCCTGCTTACTCAAGTCATCGTATACGACGAGAGCTGAGTAACCACGGTCGCGGAAGTACTCACCGATAGCTGCACCGGCAAATGGTGCGTAATACTGCATGGCTGCAGGATCGGCAGCAGTAGCACTTACGATGATGGTATATGGCAGGGCGCCATGCTCCTTGAGATTCTGTACCAATGCTGCAACGGTAGATGCTTTCTGACCGATAGCTACATAGATACAATATACTGGCTTGCCAGCCTCATAGAAACTCTTCTGGTTGATGATGGTATCCACTGCGATGGCAGTCTTACCGGTCTGACGGTCACCGATGATCAACTCACGCTGTCCACGACCGATAGGAATCATAGAGTCTACCGCCTTCAAACCAGTCTGAAGAGGTTCCTTTACTGGCTGACGATAGATTACACCAGGTGCCTTACGATCCAAAGGCATCTCAAAAGAATCGGTGAGGTCGATGTCACCCAAGCCATCAATAGCCTGACCCAGAGGGTTTACGACACGTCCGAGGAAGTTGTCGTTTACGCGGATAGAAGCAATACGGTGTGTACGCTTCACGCTCTGTCCCTCCTTGATGCCAGCTGTAGGACCTAAGAGGACACAACCTACATTGTCTTCCTCCAAGTTCATGACGATAGCCATGGTTCCATTCTCAAACTCAAGAAGTTCATTAGCCTCGGCATTGCGCAGACCATAGATACGAGCCACGCCATCGCTAACGGTAAGCACGGTACCCACCTCGTCAAACTGCTGAGAGCCATTAACCTCCTGGAGCTGCTGCTGAAGAACCTCAGACACCTCACTTGGTTTAATTTTATCTGACATTGTTTATTTACTTTAATTAATTTTACTTTTTGAGCTGTGTCAGAATGTTGTTGAGCTTAGTCTTTACGCTCGCATCCATTCTGTAAGTATCATACTCAAGGATGAAACCGCCAATCAGTTCAGGGTTCACCTCGGTCTTGAACTCCACAGTACCTTTCGTTCTCTGCTCCACCATCTTGCGCATCTTATCCTCAGTAGAGGCGTCAACGGCAGTGGCGGTGATCAGCTTACCGCGGATGATGTTCTTCTGTTTCCTGTAAAGAGTGATATACGAAGCAGCCATGAATTGCAGGGTGCTCTCCCTATCCTCTTTCAAGACGAGAGCGATAAACTTCTTGCTCAGTTCCGTAGGCTCTTTGCCCAGGGCTGTGATGAGAAGTGCCTCTTTCTTGTCTTTGGAAAGCATAGGGTTGTCTATCGTAAATCTCAGTTCAGGCACGTCGATGTAGCTCTTAAAGAGCGTCAGCATCTCCTGGTAGACCTGATCTTCGAGCTTCATGCCGAGTGCAGCCTTGATGAGGGCACGGGCATAACGCACCGATATTACACCTATATCCATAAGCTTTACTATTTGTTGTCAGAAGAAACCTCGTCCAGCAGTCGATTTATCATATCCATCTGTGCCTTGTCGTCAGAGAGCTTAGCCTTGAGCACCTTCTCTGCAATCTGAACAGAGAGTTCTGCTACCTGGCCTCGGATTTCACGAATGGCGTTCTGCTTCTCGGTCTCAATCTGCTTCTTGGCATCAGAGAGGAGACGTGCGCCTTCTTCGCGTGCTTTATCCTGTGCTTTCTCTACAATGGCATCGCGGGTCTCGGCAGCCTCCTTGAGGAGGGCAGCCTGCTTCTCGCGAGCTTCCTGCAAGATGGATTCACCTTCTTTTTGGATATTGGCAAGCTTCTCGTTGGCTTCGTGAGCCTTCTTCAGACTATCATCAATGAAAGCCTTGCGCTCGTTCACCATCTTAATGATGGCTGGGAATCCAGCCTTCCAAAGAATGATGAAGACGATGATGAAGACCAGCGTCATCCAGAAGAGCAAACCGCTATCAGGAATTAATAAATCCATATATACTGGTTAAAGTTTTACTTAAACGTTTT
>UMHF01022417.1_pt1 | contig 28092 bp, 18 predicted proteins | sample 1965431 | NCBI WGS metagenome assembly UMHF01 (sample SAMEA4836088, study PRJEB28245) | human gut metagenome | biome: gut microbiome; material: fecal sample | place: Denmark | collected 2008
AAGAGTTTTCAAAGTGTCGTCCGAAGTTCGGTCGGGGACTTTAAGAACTTTTAAAGTGTCGTCCGAACTTCTGCCGAGACTTTTAAAAACTCAATTGTATATTCCCGCCGATCGTGAACGGCCTTCCTTTTTGTGCCAGGCCCTTTCCGCCTGTCTCGAAATAGAAAGCCGAATAGTCTGCACCGGTCATATTTTTCGCCCAGATCGCAAAGGTAATAAAATCTTTTGTGGCAGATACTTTTGCATTCAACAGTCCGTAATAAGGTTGCGAAACCTTGTTGTCTTCTTTCCACAGGATGCGTCCCGTCCCGGTGTAGTTCGCGCTGACCGTGAAGCGGTCGATGTGACGGCAAGGGTTCGGGATCGTATAATCGGCTCCGACAGCGAAAGTGTGGCGCGGGACCATCGGCAGGAAATTCCCGCTGTAGTCAATGCCTCGCCGTTCGTCCTTGTAATCTTTGAAGGTGGCATGCGTGAAGCCGTAGTTCACCTGCACCATCAGCCCGTTGACCGGATTCCCTTGCAGGCTGACCTCGACGCCTTTGCTCTCGCTGCGCCCGGCGTTGCGCAGGTATTGCCCGTTCTGGGTGGCGAGCATTTGGTAAATCTGTTGGTTTTTCCAGTCGATCCAGAAAAAGCAGAACTCGGCGTTCAGGCGGTTGTCGAGGAACGGGTGTTTGGCTCCCAATTCGTAGTTCCAACTGGTTTCGGGGCGGAACGTGCGGTCTTCCTCGCGGTCGAAAGAGGTGTTGAAGCCGCCTGTCTTATATCCCTTCGTCACGGTGGCATAGAGCATGCCGGTGGAGGGAAACATATATTGCAGGGCGATCTTCGGCGTGACCTGGCTGAACTTGAGCCGGCTGTCGAAGGCGTCCATCTGTTCGCTGCCGCCGTCCGTTTCTTTATAGAAAAGGAAATCGTTGGAGGTATGCTCATAATCGTAGCGGATGCCGAAAGTCAGTGACAGGCCGCGCGTCAGCAGGTCGTCGATTGTGGATTGGTGGTAGAAGGCGACACCATAGGCCGGCGTGTCGTACAGCTTGCGTGTCGCATAGTCTTTGGTGAAATAATCGAGTGTCACGGTGTTGTCGATCCCCTGCCAGAAACCGAAGGCGCCGAACAGCCATTTGTAACGTCCGGGAGTCGTCGATTTGATGTTCAGCTCTTCGGAAAACATTTTCTGCTTCATATCCTGACGCGCGAAATAGATGCTTCGGGGAGAGAAATCCTGGTCGATGCCTTGATGGTCCGAGAGATATTGGAAGGCGGTCCGGCTGTTGATGCTGTAGCCCGTCCCCTGGTAATCTGCCGAGAAGCCGGTCGTCGAAAGCGTCCGTTTGTAGAAACTGTAATCGTTGTAGTCGACTTCGCCCGGTTTATGCGTGACCGAATCGCAGACGGCGTAGGGATAGCCGCCTTGGACTGAACGGTCGAACGAACTCATTAGCCCGAAAGAAAGGTTCTTCTGAAGCTTCCATTCCAGGCGGATGCGGGCGGAGCCGGACTTCATGTCGTCCGCTTTCTTGTCTGTAAACAGGTTGGTGAAGTAGCCGTCGCTGTTCCGGTAATCACCGGAGATGGCATATCCGAACTTTTCTCCGATCTTTTTATAATGAGAGAGGGCATAATCGCGGTAACCGTAGCTGCCGTTGGAAAGCCAGACATTTGTCCCCTCGTATTTCAAGGGCGATTTCGTATAGACGTTGATGATGCCGCCCATCGTGTTACGACCGTAGAGCGTCCCTTGCGGACCGCGCAGCACCTCGATCCTGTCCACCTCGTTGAAATCGAAATCGAAAGCCGATTTTTCGAAATAGGGGATACCGTCCACATAAAGCCCGACTGAGGGAGCGTTGATTTTCGATCCGATCCCGCGGATATAGACCGGCGAGGTCAGTTTCGATCCGTAGTCCGGCATAAAGAGGTTCGGGATAAAGGAACTGAACTCTTTGATCCCCGTGATGTTCCGGTTCTGGATCGCCGTCCCCGTCACGGCCGATGCCGACAGGGGTTCCAGCCGGAGGTCGCGCTGTTGCTTGAACGACTGCACGACCACTTCGTTCAGTTCGACATTGCGGATCTTCGCCGTATCTTTTTCTATCTCTTCCCCTCTTGCCGTATAGGCGAGGCAGAGCAGCATCGGGAGGTAGTATAATAGTTTCATGTCTTAAAATGTAACGGTGATTTCGCCGCCGATCTGGAACGGTTTGCCTTTCTGGATGAACGACTGGTTGAACGATTCGAAATAGAACGCCTGGTAGTCCGTGTTCGTGATGTTACGGCTCCACAAGTTGAGGTTGACGATTCCCTTGCGGACGCCCACTTTGGCATTGACGAGGCCGTAGAACGGCTGGCTGATGTCGTTCTTCTCCGTCCAGAAGATCTTGCCGGCTCCGGTGAACTGGGCGGATGCGATGAACTGGTCGATCATCTTCCGGTGGAGTAGTTTCGTGTATTGCAATCCCAGGCTGACGGTGTGGCGCGGCGTGTAAGGAATGAAATTATCCTTGCAGTCCGTTTTCACGATCTGGCTGTTCTCGTCCTTGTCCGTGAAGATGTAATCGCGGAAAGTGGCACGGGTAAAACCGTAGTTGAGGTCGGCGGTGAGTCCGTCCGTGATACGGCTGCGCAGGCTCAGTTCCACGCCATAGCTGTTCGCCTTTCCTCCGTTGGTGATCATGCGTCCGCTGCCGTTCTCGGCAAAGCTGGTGAGTTGGAGGTCGCGGATGTCCATGTAGAAGAAGGTCAGTTCCGCACTCAGCCTGCCCCGGACCAGTTCGCTGCGGATGCCTGCTTCGTAGTTCCAGCTGTGTTCCGGTTTATAGGAAGCGATGTCTTTCACTTCGCCCGGCTGTTCGGCTTTGTCGGGTGCGAACTTCGACATCAGGTCGTATTTGGCTTGGGCCTGGACCAGATCGCCGAACATCTGCACGTTATAACCTCCTGTCTTGTATCCTTTGGCGACCGAGACATACGTGAATGTTTCGGGTGTGCACTGGTAACGGAGCGAAACTTTCGGCAATACTTGCAGGAAATCCTGTGAGATCTTGCCGTCCATAGTCGTCGTGACCGGTAGCGTCATTTTCATCGGGCCCATTTCCACACCGATCTTCATGCTGTCTACTGCCGAATGATAGTCCAGGTTCGCTTTCTCGTAATCCAGGCGGATACCGGCGGTGATGGAAAGCCCTTCGACAAAAAGGTTATTGTAGGTCGATTGGTGGAAAGCCGCGAAGCCGTAGGTCGGCGTGTCGAAGTTTCCGGGGAAATAAATCTGGTTCAGTTCGTCCCCCTGGACAGTAAGCTTCGGTGCTTTTGGGTTATTCGCCAGTATGTCGTCGAACGCTTTCTGCAAAATGCCCGTCAGCCCGTCTTTCTTGAAGATCACAGGGCCGTCCGTGTTCAGGCTGTTATAAAAACCGTAGGCGCCGAAGCTCCATTGGTAATTGCTTTTTGTATTGGATTTGATTGCCAGTTCTTCGCTCCAGGCATATTGTTTCTGCTTTTGGTGAAGGGTGAAAACAGACTGTTCCGTATAGTCCTGGTCCATCTTCATGTCGTCTTTCAGATATTGGTAGGCCGTGGTGGAAGAGAGGATAAAACGGTCTGTTTTCCATTCCAGATACAGGCTGTTGTTCAGCGTGCGGCGCCAGTAGGAACTCGGATCGTTGATGCGGATCGGCTGCACAGCCCCGGTCTGCGGGTCGTACTGCCCGTAGGGGAAGGCTTTTTGCGTTACATAGTCATAGTTGAATGTATATTGCGCCTTCAGATGGTCCGTAATATACCCCTCTAATTTGAATCGGCCGCCTGCCGATTCCTCTTTGTCTGCCTTTGTGCCGTTATATTCGTTGATGAAAAAGCCGTCGTTACGGTCGTAATACCCGTTTAGCGAGATCCCGATGTTTTCTCCGATCTTGCTGTATTGGGACACTTTGGCTTTTGCCGCCCCGTAATTGCCCATCGACATCGTGACTTTTGTCCCTTGGTAATCGAAGGGGGAGAGGGTGTAGATGTTGACGATGCCCCCCATTGCGTTACGTCCGTAGAGGGTTCCCTGCGGTCCCCGTAAAACTTCGATGCGTTGGATATCGTTCAGCTCGAAATCGAAAGCGCTTTTATCCAGATAGGGGACATTGTCGACATATAATCCGATGGATTGCCCGCTGCTACGCGCTCCGATTCCGCGTATATAAATGGCCGAAGTCATTTTCGAACCGTAGTCCGGCATATAAAGGTTGGGGACGAAAGCGCTGATATCCTTGAGAGCATCTATCTGCCTGGTTGCTATCGCTTGGGGCGAGAGGATGGAAACGGCTCCCGGAAGCGTGCGGAGATCGTTCGTCTCCTTTGTGGAAGAAGTGACGATCACCTCACCTATATTATAGGTCTTGATCGTGTCGTTCACATTTTCATTCACCCGTTCGGCTTTAATCGGTTGCAAACACGTAAGCGCGCCTGCGACAAGGACATACAGATAGCGTTGATTCATCGTATTAATTGTAAACTATTAGTATTTTACGGTTGCAAAGGAACGGTAAAGATGAATGGGAATCAATCACTACATGTAGTGATTTTAAAGTTCGATGTCGTCGCCTGAAATAATGCCGTTCATGATGGCATAGAAGGTAAGTCCCGATACTGTTTTGATGCCGAGCTTGGTCGTGATGTTCTTGCGGTGGCTGAGGACTGTGTTCAGGCTGATGTTCAGCTTGTCTGCAATTTCTTTGTTGGTGCTGCCTTTGACGATTAATTGGAGGACGTCCGTTTCGCGGGTGGACAGTTCCTTGTTGTTGTCGCTGGAAATACTGTTGTTTTCTCCGGTAAAAAGTTGTTCCAACTGCTCGATGATGACTTCCTGCGAGGCCTTGATCGTGATATGGCTGGTTGCCGATAGTCCCCCTTCACCTTCGGTTTCGTCGATCAGGACCATCGTCTTGCTCCGGCGGGGAAGGAAAAAGTCTGCATAAAGGACAAATAAAGCGGCATTTGTAAAGTAGTAGTCGAACGTATCGTTGCCGGAAGTCGAAAATGCCTCGAAAGTAGGGTAGTGGCTGATCTCTACCGGTGGAAAATAGTCGGTCAGCATGCTTTGCAGGCCGATGCTTTGTAGCGTGTCGGATAATATGATTGCTATTTGCTTGTTGCGATGCATCCGGCTGTTTGTTAAATACACAACTTTTCCATAGCCGAAACCATCGGTGTCAATATCCGGTAGCGGATGCGGTTGTGTTGTTTGATATCTTTTTCCAAACTGCTGATGGCAAATATGACGGCGTAGCATAAGTTCTCATTATAGTCGCCGGAAAGATGCTTGACCATGATGCTTTTCAGATCCGCCAACAAGGCCTCTATCGGATCTTCCAATCGCTGTTCCGTTCCGAGGTGCAATGCTTCGACCTGCCCGGAAGATGGATAATCTTTCAGTTTTTCGCTTAATGACAGGCAATAGGGGAACCAGACCCGGTCGTCCTTTTCGATCCGTGAGGTCAGCTCTTCTTTGAAGGATGAGAAAAACTTTCCGATCAGGTTGAGCGTGTTGTTTCCCGGCGTACTCATCGATATGAATGAACCGAGATGCCTTTCTATATTCGGGATTTGATAGCGTTGGTAATACTGGTTGGTTTTAGTCAGATAATCGATAATCTGTGAAGTATGGAAAGTTTGTAGCTTCTTTTCCGGGAAGTATTCCTCGTTGAGAAACGTGTTGATTACCGTCAAGAGGAAGTCGGTATCCAGCCGGTATTCTTCACAAATCGCCTTTACCGATTTGTCGCCTAAGCCCAGGCGGATTCCAAAACGGTTAATGACAGGAATGAGTGAGGGGTGCTCTTCCACCACCTCACTCATTTGCATATTAGGATATACTAATGGCATATTTTATGCTTCTTCCCATTGTTTTCGTAATAGTTCCACTGCGGCAGGGACCAAAACGTTCCGGTCTCCCTGGCATCCGCATTCGAAACTTACATATTTGTCGTAATCCAACATCTTCAGGCCCTTGAAGCCGTTAACGTAGTTATCTGCTTCTCCGTCTTCACCCGGCATGCTGCGGCGTTTACGGCTGGCAACGTGCACGTGTTGCAGATATTCGCCTGCAGAAAGGAAAGCTCCCATGTCGGAAGTCTCTTCCCAAGTCATGTGCCAGAAGTCACCCATACAGCGTACACCCGGATTGTTGATGTCGCGGCAGATGGAAGCTGCATCCGCTACCTGACGAAGATAGAATGCTTCTTTCCTGTTGAGCGGTTCAAAGATAACTGTAGTCCCGTGCTCTTTTGCAAAGTTACCCATTTCATTGAATTGTTCGCATAAGAAATCCCGCGTTTCCTGCGTATGAGGCATAGCCGGTTTTTGACCGTTGAAAGCCGGGACGATGATCACACCCGTAGAACCCAGTTCGCCTGCAGGAGCAATGATCTCTTTCATCGTGTCCATGCACTGCTTGCGGATAGCCGGATCTGTCGAGAGGATGAACCCCTGGAAACCAGCACAGATGGCGCTCACTTTGATGTTGCGTCCGTTTAGTGCTTCCTTGATCTCTTTTACACGATCTTTCAGGCCACGTCCGCCCGGTTCGAAACCAACGACACCTAACTTTTCCATCAAGTCAAATTTCTCGTTGAGATTAGCTCCCGGTGCAATCCCTTCCTGAAAGGATATCTTCAACTCGGCTTTGCTGTTTGGACATGATCCCTTTTCTGCCGGACAACCTTCTGTAGAAGCAGCCTTGCCGCCACAGGCAGCAAAAGCTGAACTACCGGCTGCAACAGCCGCGCCTGCCAGAGTTGCTCTTAAAAAGTTTCTTCTGTTCAGTGCCATATTTTATTTTTTCTTTTCATCACGAGGTTTTCCTGGAACCGGAACTGTAAATCCACTCATATCCATCTTGCCTAAGTTCAGGTCTTTCGGAGTATAATCCAGAGGAGAAGCAGTCATTGCATCCCATGTCGTTTCTGCACCGGTGTATGCTGATTCACGTCCCATGATAGCAGCCATGTTGGCAACAGCTGTTTCTGAAGCCTGTTCGATAGGTTTGCCGCCACGGATGCAGTTTACCCAGTTTACATGTTCCAATACATATGGATTTGTCTGTGTATGTGCGTTCTTTTCTGCTTCACCATCGTATTTCCAGATGACGTTACCTGCATTGTCCTTGATTTCCATTTCAGCACTGTTCCAAGAACCTTTTGTTCCTTGGATAAATTCGCTGACGTTAGTGGCACAACCGTCAATCTGGCGGCACATACTATGCAAGTGGATGCCGTTTTCCATTGTGAAATCGATGCTGAAGTTATCATACTGGTCGCCCGTGATACGGCGTTGGCGAGAACCGAAACCGACAGCTTTAACCGGTTTCAAGCCGCTGAACCATGTGAATACATCGATGTTGTGCACATGCTGTTCCACGATATGGTCTCCGGATAACCATTTCCAGTTTACCCAGTCCTTGATCATGTATTCGCAATCGTTCCAGTCTTTCTGACGTTCGCGGAACCACAACATGCTCTGATTCCAGTAAACTACACCACCCGTAATTTCACCGATAGCACCTTCCATGATCTTCTTGTAAGATTCGACATAGTTGCGCTGGTGATGACGCTGTGTACCTGTTACGACACATAGATTCTTTGCCTGAGCCTGTTTGGCGGTTGCCATAATCGTACGATAGCCTACCGGGTCGACACAAATCGGTTTTTCCAGGAAACAATGTTTGCCTTTTTCAACCGCATATTGGAAATGTACCGGACGGAATACGGGAGGAGTTGCAATAATGACAACATCGACACCGCTATCGATCAATTGTTTGTATGCATCCAGACCAACGAAACGTTTGTCTTCAGGAATATTACATCCTTTTTCTTTCAGCTTGTCGGCCAAAGCGTCTACACGTTCTTTGAATGTATCGGCAACGGCAACGACTGTCACGCCGTTTGCAGCATCCAAGAAGTTTTCTGCTGCACCGGAACCGCGTCCGCCACAACCGATAACACCGGCTTTCAGTTCTTTTCCGTCAGTAGCCTTATCGGGCAATTCCGGAATATAATAAGTTCCAGGTTCTTTCAGAGGTTTGTTTGCAGCTGCACTTTCGCCGCCGCCTGCACATGAGGTTAATACACTTGCACTACCTGTGCCGATTGCACCCAGTGCTCCGGCCATAGCTGTACTTTTTAAAAACGATCTTCTGCTAATACTGTTTTCTTTCTTCATGATATAGTAATTTTTAGGTATCAATTAAACATCTGTTATTTCGCTCCAATTGCCGGGTCCGGTTCGCAAACCACACGGAAACCGATACCGCGGATATCCGAATACCACCAGATACTCTTCGGTTGTTGCGGATCAGTCTTCAACCAGGCATCATGCTTTGTATAATCGCGGGCTGCAGAACGAACGTCTGCCGCATCGGAAGTGTAGTTACCGCCGCGTACAACCCATTCTTCTCCTTCTGTGATTAACGGGTTGGTCACGTTATCGCCCCCTTTGCTGTAAGCCTTCGGATCATATTTGTCGGCACAATATTCCATTACATTACCCAACATATTCTTCAAACCGAACGGGTTCGCTTTCACTTCGCCCGGCTCTTGAGTTCTGTTTTTGCTGTTCTTCGCGTAAATCACGAATGAACTGATGCTGTCTGTTTTTGCATCGAAGAACTTACGCCAGAATCCCTGGTCTGAAAAATCTTTCGGGTTCCCGGTGAAGAAATAAGGAGTTTCCGTTCCTCCACGGGCTGCATATTCCCATTCTGCCTCGGTCGGCAGGCGGTATTTTTTCCCTGTTTGTTTGGACAGCCACTGGCAGAATGTTTCTGCAGCATAGTGTGTCATCGTGATAGCCGGACGGTCACCTGCGCCCCATCCCTGGTCGGGGAATCCGAACGGAGGAGTCGGGCCGGAAATGGCATCGACATCCGGATTGCTGTTATTTGCATATACGGTTTCGGGCGGAGTACGTCCTTCGCTCATGGTTTGTCCGTAGAATGCCCAATACTGATCCCACGTCACTTCTACTTCAGCCATAAAGAACGGACTGACCGTAACGTTTCGAACCGGAGCTTCATCTGCCTTATGGAACGGTTCTTTATCGGTGCTACCCATTTTGAATGTACCGCCCGGAATGGCGACCATTTTGAATGCAACGGCCGTACCCGGAATTTGTTCCGTATAATCGGTAAAAGATGTGACAGGTGTCGCCGTCTTGAAATAAAGGCTGGTATCAACAGTAGCCGTGGCGGCTCCGGGAATACCTGTTAATTTGCCGTGTTTATAATCCGGATTATAGTGTCCGGCGTCGAGGTGGCAGCTGATACACTGTAAATCCAGTTTCTTTTCGTTTTCGTCATAATAAAGGTGAGCAGTAATGCCGTCCTGGTTAATCCCTTCCGGGAACAAGTTCTGATGGCATTCCTTGCAGGATTCGTTCGGAATATATTTGACGGCATGTTCCAGTTCCGACTTGGTGTTCCAGTCGAAATCCGCACTGTCTTTTGTCATGAAGGACCATACGTCTTTCAATCCCAATTTGGCTTTAGCCGTATAATGATTCCAGGTGTCGTTTTGAGGCGGAAGGTGACAAGCCACGCAATGTGTTTTAACGCCGCTTCCGTTATTTACGTGTTTGGAGAGCTTCCAGCTGTCTTCCGCATGCGGATGGACATGGCACATCATACAAGATTCATCGGAAGAGAAATAGACGGATGTTTTATATACGGCAACCATAATGCCTGCCCCGAGAAGTAATCCGACCAAAAGAATGAAGGTTTTTCCTTTGAAAAATCTCCCTTTTTCGGAAGGATAGCGATTAGAATTGTTGTTAGTAGCCATTTGTTTTTATGGTAAACGATTTTACAATTAGTCCTGAATTAGATTTAAAAATCGGCAATAAAAGTAGTCTTTTTCTACATAAAATAAAAGTTTGCACCCACTATTTAACGAAATATGCATAGTGATTATGCTTTTTTACCAATTTTTGTAAAAATAGGAACTTGTCCCCGCTTCTTGAATGGAAATGCGGGGACAGCTCCCTTCATTTATTGCTGTTTATAAATTAGATTGAATCGGTTTCATGATGAAAGAGAATTCATAATCTCCGTAATGGATACGGTATTGTTCCAGTGGAAGCGCTCCCCAACTGTTGACGCAACCCAATCCCATTTGTACCTTGTCAATACACATATTGGTGTAGTTTGCCTGAGGTACAAGTTCGGAGTGTCTCTGGTCTTTCTGTACTCCGTCGTCAAGTGATTCGATCGAATAATTCAAGGCTGAAGCCGAGAACGGAGCTTCCGAAATGAACATGAGTCCGTTACCGCCTTTGTTGGTCTGTTTCCACCAACGGATATCCGTTTTGGTCCCTGTTTCCTGCGGGCGGATATAAGAGTAGAACTGTTCGTCTACAGTCTGTCTGTAATTACCCAGGTCGGTGACGTTGTTACGGTCGGAATAGTTCTCGATCGGACCTCTGCCGTAATAGTTGATCTGATCCAAGCATTTAGGCATCTGCATCTGCATGCCGAAACGGAACATATCGGAAACTTCAGCCGATTTGTCGGCTACCATTTTCTGTGTGACTTTCACTGCGCCTTCGTTGTTGATCGTATAAGTCAGATACAATTTGGCTTTTACTGCATCCATCGTGTATTCGGCATTGACAGTAGCCATGTCGTTTTCGATTTTGTTTGTCAGAGAAACCAGTTTCAATCCCGGTTCTTTCCAGGCGGCATATTTGTTTTGCAGGTTGGCTCCCATATCGTTGTCGGTCGGAGCACGCCAGAAGTTCGGAGTCAGTTTTCCGTCTTCCTTCAGCATCGTCATGCCATTTACATCGTATCTGCACAAGAAACCGTCATGCTTATCGAAGTCCATGCGGAAATTCTCTCCTTCGACGATCAGATAATTGATGTCATTATCTTTAATGGTCGGAATGACAGTCTCAATGTTCACTTGGTGTACATTCTGCAAATCCAGTTTCGGAGCATTGTACGGGCGGATCGTCAACTGGTTTTTGGCTACCGTATAACCGGCAGGCAGCAATGTTTCCGCTTTTTTCAACTTAAAGGCCACATTCAGCAAGAGTTCTTTGCATTTGCAAATGCCCTCTGTGCTATAATTCAGTTTTATGGACTTGGTCTGTTGCGGAGCTACTTCCAGGTCTTTGACCATGCCTGTCTGAACCACTTCGCCGTTAGCCAGCAATTCCCATTCTGCATAGTAACCGTCTAGGTTACGGAAGAAGTTTTCGTTGTATACGTTTACGACACCGTTAGCCAAGTCGGATGGAGTCACCCAGATGGACTGGTAGATATGCCCGACTTCGTGCATATGCGGATTCGGTTTGCGGTCCGGGCTTATCAAGCCGTTGTCCATAAAGTTGTTGTCGGAAGCGTCATATTTGTTCCAGTCGCCGCCATAAGCATAGAAAGGAACGCCGTCTTTTGTTTTCCAACGCAAAGACTGATCAACGAAATCCCAGATAAAGCCACCTTGGTATTTCGGATATTTGCGGATCAGATCCCAATATTCTTTGAATCCCCCTTGAGAGTTGCCCATCGCGTGCGCATATTCGCATTGGATAAGCGGTTTGTCGATGTCTCCCTTGCAATATTCTTCACTACCTTTATAGTCGCGGTACATCGGGCAATAGATATCGGTGAATTCGCTTGTCCGTGCCTGTTCGTATTGCACGGCACGTGATTTGTCTTCGTTCTTGATCCAGGTATAACAAGCTTCGAAGTTTGGACCCATGCCGGCCTCGTTGCCTAATGACCAGAAAATGATGGACGGGTGATTATAACCACGCTGGACGTTGCGCTGGTTGCGTTCCATATGTGCTTTGGCGAACAGCGGGTTTTTAGCCAACGTCTTGTCACCGTATCCCATACCGTGCGATTCTACATTTGCTTCAGCAACGACATAAATACCATATTTGTCGCAGAGGTCATACCATAAATTGTTGTCTGGATAATGACAAGTACGTACGGCATTGATATTGTATTCCTTCATGACCTTGATGTCCTGGATCATGCGCTCCGGCGATACGACGTAACCTCCGTCCGGATCCATTTCGTGCCGGTCGGCTCCCTTGAACAAGACTGGTTGTCCGTTTACCAATATCTGGGCGTTTTTCAATTCGATCTTGCGGAAACCGACTTTCACCGGAATAACCTCAGTCGTGTTGCTGCCGTTTTTCAAAGTGGCGATCAGTGTGTAGAGAACCGGAGTTTCGGCAGTCCATTTCTCAGGATTGCTTATTGCCATGTCGGTGGAAACTTTGCCCGAACCTTTGACCGACGAAGTAGCGACTTCTTTGCCGGCCTTATCTAACAGTTTCAGGTCGACTGTCCCGCTGCCTTTCAGGTTCAGGGAAACATTTAAAGTACCGTCTTTATATTGTGCATCCAAATCCGGAGTCACGCGGATGTCCTGAATGTATTTCGGAGTGCGGGCATAGAGGTAGCAGTCGCGGCCCACTCCGGAGAGGCGGAGGAAATCCTGGTCTTCCAGATAAGTCCCGTCGCACCAGCGGAACACCTGGAATGCGATCAGGTTTTTCCCTGGTTTCAGGTATTTGGTCAGATTGAATTCGGCTTCAAGTTTGCTGTCTTCACTGTAGCCGACGAATTGTCCGTTCACCCAAAGATACATGTTTGATGTGACAGAACCGAAATGAGCGAATATCTCTTTTCCTTTCCAGTCTGCCGGAACCATGATCTCTTTACGGTAAGAACCTACGTGGTTGTTTTCCGTAGGAACTTCAGGCGGGTTGTTCTTGAACTGGCTTCTCCAAGGATACCCGACATTCACATAGATCGGGTCGCCATAACCGTTCAGTTCCCACAAGCCGGGTACTTTCAGATTATCCCATCCCTTGTCGTTGAAGTTCACCTGGTAAAAATCTGTCGGGCGCATATCTGCATTTTTTACCCAGAAGAATTTCCAGTTACCGTTCAAGGTCATAAAATTCCCGGATGATTCCTTACATCCTTTCAATGCACTGTTTTCGTCTTCGTATGCGAAATAGTTGGTGTGCATGGGAGCTCTGTTGATCTCGTTTACGTTAGGATCTCTCCACTCGTTTTTTTGAGCGAAAGCTGCCGTCCCGAGCAGGGACAGGCAGCAAGCAAGTACGTTTAGTTTCATAAGATGTTATTTATTTACGGTTTTTCAGGATTTCAATCAATCCATTTTTGCCATTTTACATTGTCGTTATATCCGGCTTCCACCATTGTTTCAATGAATTGCATACCTCTTACGCCATCGTATACGGTCGGGAAATCCAAGCAGTCTCCACTGGGTGTTTCTCCGTTTTTGATAGCTCTGACGGTAAGTGAGAAATTGCGGTAGATATTGGCAAAAGCTTCGATAAAACCTTCCGGGTGTCCTGCCGGAGTTCGGGTATTCCACAGGGCTTCGGGGGTCAGGTAGCCGTTGTTGCCGATATCCAATATTTCAGTCGGACGATCTCTCCATCTCAATGTCAGCGTGTTCGGCTCCATCTGGCGCCATTCCAGTCCGCCTTTTTCACCATAAATACGGATGCGGATATTATTGGCTTCGCCTGTTCCAATCTGTGTTGCGGTCAAGACGCCTGTCACATCGTTTTCGTAGCGAAGGAATGCCGCCCCGTCGTCATCGATCGGACGTCCGGGAACGAATGCCTTCAGGTCGGCACATAGTTCTTTGACTTTCAGTCCGGTAATATATTCGCTCAAATGCCAGGCATGTGTTCCGATATCCCCTATGCAACCGGCTTTGCCGGAACGTTTCGGGTCCGTGCGCCATCCGGCATTGTTGCCACCTAGCAATTCGATACGTTCGGAAAGCCATCCTTGCGTATATTCTACATAGACGCGGCGCAATTTTCCGAGTTCGCCTTTCGCGATACGGGCTTTCGCCTCTTTTACTGCCGGATAGGCCGAGTATACATGTGTCAGAGCCAGCACTAATCCGGTCTCTTCCACTTTTTTCTGTAGTTGTTTGGCCTCTTCGAGTGAGAACGTCATCGGTTTATCCACGACCACATGGAACCCTCTTTCAAGAGCCATCATAGCTGGTTCGAAATGCCAACGGTTGGGAGTCACGATCGTGACAAAATCCATCCTTTCTCCTTCCGGTAAGGTCATTTCGTGTTCGAACATTTCTTGGTAAGTGCTGTAAATCCGGTCTTCCGGCAAAAAGTACGATAAACCGGAGCTTTTGGATATCTCAGGGTCTACGCTGAAACATCCGCAAACTAATTCGATCTGATTGTCCATAAAGGCTGCGCGACGGTGGATCGCCCCGATGAAGGCGTCACTACCTCCTCCAACCATTCCCATTCTTAATTTTCTGTTCTTCATGATATTATTAAATTAGCAATTCGGTGAATTGAGATATTGCCCAAAGTTACAAAATGTTGTAATAAGTGCAATGTGTTTTGCAATAAATAATTTGTTATGCGAAGTGTATATGTCATATACAAAAAAAACTTGATTCCGAAAATCAATATCACTGTATCACTTTTTATTTTTAACTGACTGTATATTAGTATGATGATATGCAATTGGTGCTTGAAATATCTATCACGCTTATATCACTCATATGTCACCGCTTTTTTATAAGTTAAAAGTCTTTTTAGGACTTGCTTAGCTCAACTACCTGATATATAGTGCCTCTGTTGCTTCTTTTCGAAGGAATGCCGTTTCGCTTCAAAAGACGTCCGAAGTTGGAAATGACGGTTTTTGTGTAGCTGAAATCACGTTGTTTCTGCTTGATCCGCCCTAAAATCTCTATCGACAGAAGAAATTCGCCTACCTCATTCTTTTTCGGGAGTCGGAAATATTGCAGGAACAGTTGTTCTTCGGGCGGTATTTGCTGGAACTGCCGGTTGTTGGCGACTATTTCGGTTTCTTCCTCGTGTGTGAACCAGTAGCGTTCGCCGTTAGCCAATGCTTCCATCGCCTGTGCATACAGCTGCTCGTAGTCGATCGGTTGTATATAATCGATGGTGTCTGTGACTTCGATGCAAATGAAACGCCGGCTACCGGTCGGGTCGGTCAGGATATTGAAGTTGTTGCTTGTCGCGATGAATGTGGCGTAACGTCTTAAATTCCTGTTGGCCGTCTGATAGGGCAGCCGTGTACTGACATTCGCTTTTTGCAGGATATGCTTCAGGTAGCTTTGGTGCGTATCCTTGACGGAATCGAACTCGTCTATGTTTACCAGGGCATAGCGGTGCAAAGCCAACTCCGTATCCCGGCGCTTGCTGAAATCGATGCTGTCTGTGTAGAACTGCCGCAGTTCGGGAGGCAGGATGTTCAGGCAATAAGTCGATTTGCCGCATCCCTGGTCGCCGACCAGTAGGGGAGTAGTGCTGTTGCCATGTTCCCGGTCCAACCCTAACCAGTGCGCTACCATACTGAGGAACCATCTGTGGAAGTGGTCTGCCCATCGGATATTGTTGCAAGGTACGCGTTTGGCAAGCTTCCGGATATGATCTTTGCCATCCCATTTGGGCAGATGTCCGAGATATTCTTCTATCGGGAAAAAAGTGGGTATGTTGTCCGAGTAAACATATCGTTCGATGTCTTTATCCCAGACGTTCAACCCTTCTTTGTGCGCTTCCGTACAGATGGAGTTGCGGACTTCGCGGGTGAAAGGGCTGAATGTGAAACGTAGGAGCGATTTGTCCCGGTATTCCACTTCGCCACTCATCTTGTTGTTTCTGATTTCGTAACGGCGCAGCATGAATTCTTCTAATTGCAAAGTCAGCGACATGATTTTAGGCATGAATGTTTTTCCGGCGAGCGCTTCTTTCTGTGTGTAGACGGATCGGAAAGTCATGCGGATTTCCATCTCTTTGGATCTCAGATCGTTGTAAAGTAGTGTGCATTGTACGGCATCCTCTTCCGGGATACCGGCTTTCAGGCAATTATCGGCTAATAGGGTAAAGACCGGCTTGAGATCCCCGTCTTTTATCTGTCCTGATTTTCGGATGGCGTCTACCATCGCTATGCTGAACAGTGTAGCGATCCGATAGTTGCGTGACATACCGGGCATTAGCCTTTGAAGTGGTTCGGATGGTTCTTCCGGGACGATACGGATCTCTTCCGAATCCGCCATCCGCATCGGTTGCTCGATCCGGATGGCGACGGCATTGGGGTTGTATACCGGCTGCGGGTCGTAGCTCATGCGGCATCCGTGCTGTAGGACCGGTTCTTTCAGTGTGATGTTACGTCCTAATTGTGGCTGGTAGTATTTGACTGCCGTCAAGTAGGCTTGCGAGTGGAATCGTTTGACCTGTTCGGGTGAGCGTGGAAGCGTCCCGTCCGGCAGTGTGAACGGGATCACTATTTTCACGCTTTTCCCACTAAAGCCGACGAATGCCAGTAGCGTTTGCGGCATCATGGCGGCTTGTTGCCGGATTTGTACCGCTTCTTGCAAGTCGGAAAGATGGTTTACTTCGAGCAGTACCAATCCCGAATAGTCGCGCATGGGAGGGGCGGGCTCGCCTGTCTTGCGGAAAGTCCCTCCGAAAACGACCACCGGAAGTTTCTGTATGTAGCTGTTTTGCGTGCCGGGCAGTGCAAACATGGCTTTGTCGCGTGTGGTGCTGACCGGTTTGTTGAGATTCTCTGTTCGTAGGGCAGCCTGCAGTTTTTCCATTTCGACGGAACGCATGACGAGCGTCTCCTTTTCATATCGATATAACGTTACCTTCATCTTTGATTGTTTTTTATCATGAATTTCTACTTGCAAATCATTTCCACCTTTCAAACTTGAGTCTTTTCATGAACTTCTTCATTTCCGGATCAGCCTTGATGCATAGCCGTTTAGCTTTCACGCGATGAGGCGTGCAGTCTTTCGGGTTTTCATATCCTTCACTTCCGGCCGAGAGGAACAATGTTCCTATGCCGTGAAGGTTTATGGTGTACCCCATATCCAGTTGGAACTGGATTTCGCGTCCGATTTCGATTATGGCCGCCAGTATTTCGCCTCTTGAAAGCGTGCACCGGGTAGAGATACATGTAGCCAGTTGTTCGGTCGATACTTGCCCGGATGTTACCGGGACACCATAATAGCGGATTTTTTCTGTTTCTCCGCTTTTGTCCACTTTGGGACGTACTACATAAGCGTGTGACATAAGCTGTATTTTTGATAAAACCAATGAATAAAACTGAGAGAAGTGCCTAATTAACTTTCTTTACACCCGGATTTACATTTCTGAACACCCGGGTGACGGCGGTCTGTACATGGGGGTGTAGGGGTTGGAAACATCCGGATGTATATGACTTTAAGTCCTTACAAAGATAATAAAAATATGGAGGAAATGCAAGAAAATCAATGGTTTTTTTAAAAATAAATGAGACTTGTTTTAATACACAGTCAACCTATTTCAGGACGAGACAAGTGATGGATGGTGATAGGGAAGTGATACATAAAAAAGGGCATGTATCACTTCTTTATCGGTTGATAATTAATATGATATCATGAAAAAGTGATAGAGTGATATTACAAAATATATACAAGAAAAAATAGGGAGGAAGTTTTTTACTTCCTCCCTAGTCTGATTGTTTAGGAGTAGATATTATTCGTAATACGGGTTCTGTATGATTGCCGGATTACGTAAAGTCTCTTCTAACTTGATAGGGGCGAAATACATCTTGTTGTCCCATTTGCGTTTCTCAATATAGTTCAGATTGAGAACTGTCCAGGTGTAATTATAGACTTCTTCGTCATGAACATACGGTAAAGATGCTGTCTTGCCCGGTTTTAAACGGCCGACAATTGATACACCGGTTAATTTCTTGTTTCCGATTTCCGGTGCAATCATCCAGCGACGTATGTCATAATAACGTGAATGTTCATAAGTTAATTCGACACGACGTTCATGGCGCAGGAATTCACGCAGATCACTTTGGTTGAATGTTTGTCCGCGAACAGCCAATGTGGCTTTGGTATCTGGACGACCGATACGTCCACGGATAGCGTCTATATAAATGACTGCTTCATCCAATTTGTTTAATTCGATACAGGCTTCGGCTGCAATCAAATACATTTCGGCTAAGCGGATGTAAGGCATCGGACAAGTTTGGAAGTTGTGTTCGTTGGCTGCTACAGAACCGTCGATCAATTTCTTTTCCAAATAGCCGGTGTAAGTACCATTCCAGTTTTCGATCTGTCCCATACGGGTATCAACGCCGACCATACCATTGAATTTTTCCTGCTTGATGGGATTGTTATCGTCATCAACTGAATATATGGCATTGACGTTATTGCCGCCTTCACTTAATTCATAATAACCGAATTGCAGGTTACCCAGTGGAGTCGCATCGAACACGGCTCCATCGGAAGCTCTGGGGCGTCCCCACTCTGCACCATCATAACCGATAGTTGCATAAAAACGTGGTTCACGGTTCATATACGGATTTTCGGTGGTTGATTCACCTGGCTTCAATAGCGTATTCAGGATTTTGCCTTCTTCTGTTTCGAAAGCCATCACCAAGTCATGTGTCGGAGCTGTTCCGGCCCAGTTGTGATAACCGTTCGGCCCATGCAATAGGGCTACACGGTTACGAACCCAGTTGTCGGCATTCAAATCTTTGTTTACATACTGTTTCGACCAGATAGTCTCTTCGTTGTTCGTGATAATGATGTTATGGAATTTTTCTGCAATTTCCTTGATGGTACCGGCATTACAGTCAATCAAAGAGTAATTGCTGTCATTGATAACATCTTTAGCGGCATCTAATGCTTGTTGATATAGTGCTTGACGGTCACCTGTATATTGGTTACACTCTAATTTATTGACGGTACGATCAGCAAACAATGGGCTGGCTACATGCAGTAACAGACGTGCTTTTAATGCTTTAGCTGCTCCTTTGGTCGCACGACCTAAATTGACACCGGTTTGTTGTTCAGGTAATAGGTTGGTAGCTTGTTCGATGTCTTTCAGAATAAAATCCATTACATCCGCAACATTGGCACGTGGTAAATTTAGGGCCGAAGCTTCTTCAATGCTATACACTTTGTCTACGATGGGTACGCCACCGAAACCACGGAGCAACTCAGTGTAGATATATGCCCGAAGGAAATAAGTTTCTCCTTTCAATATATTCAAGTCTACACCGGTCTTTTCAGGAACGTTGTCGATATTTGCCAAAACCAGATTGGCACGATAGATCCCTTTGTATTGCTTGCTCCATTTGAACGGGCAGTCGTCACGGTCGTAAGCGCCCAAGTTGCTCGGTGAGACGGTCGCCTCGTTGATATCACGGCATCCGTATACGTGCGTAAAGAAAGCATCATCTGTCCAGGCGTCTGGATTTACTTCTTGTGCTATGTCGCATACGTACGAATAGACATCGTTGACAACCGTTTTTGCTAAATCTGCATCCGACCAGACTGTCGCTTCGTCATACTGGTCTTCAGGTGTGAGGTCCATGAAGTCGGAACAAGAACTAAGTGAAAGTGTCAGTCCCGCTGCTGCCGAAAGGCAGATATATTTCAATTTTGTTTTCATAATAATTATCTTTTAAAATGTTGCTTGAACTCCGAAGTTGATGATTTTTCTCAAAGGATAGCCTCCTAAACTGGCGTCACGCTGTTCTGGGTCTGCATCTTTAACACCGTCGATGGTAATCAAGTTGGTCCCGTTGGTGTAAAGACGCAAATTGGAAATACCCGCTTTTTTCAATCCTTCGAAATTGAATGTGTAACCCAATTCAATATTTTTCAGACGTAGGTAGTTGGCATTTCTCATGAAATAGGTATTGTCGTTGTTGATCCAATACTGGTTTTCACGGTCCCATGTACGCGGTCCTTCCGAATACGGATTTTCCGGTGTCCAACGTTTGTCGTAGTCGCTCTTCAAGAAGTTACCAACTAAGCCTGACCATGTTTCGATATACACTTCGGCCCCGGTTGCTCCCTGCCATAACATCATCAAATCGAAGCCTTTCCACTTGGCTGTCAGGGTCAGACCGGCAACAAAACGAGGTTCCTGGTTCTTTTCCGGACGGATACGATCCAAACCATCTATTTTACCGTCACCATTCATATCTTTAAAACGAATGTCACCCGGAACGGTGTTGTCTGAATATAATAACCCTTTTGCGCGTGCTTCATCAATTTCTGCTTGTGTGTGGAAAATACCGTCCGCGACATAGAGTAACATATTGCGGCTACCTACCGGTCTGCCGGTCGAGAATTGGTATTCGGGCACATTTTGTACTTCATCCCAAAAAGTGATTTCGTTGCGTGCATACGTCATGTTCAGAGATGCTCCATATTCGACTTCTCCGATCTTATCCTGCCAGCTGACCAATGATTCGAAGCCTCTATTCTTCATTTCTCCCAGGTTTTCACGAGGTAATGTGATACCGGTGATTTCAGGCAGAGAAGCATTACGGGAGATCAGCATGTTGGTTCGTTTGTGATAGAAAACGTCTGTTTCCCAACTCAGGCGATTCTGCAAGAATTTGAAGTCTAAGCCGACATTGTAAGTTGTACCCACTTCCCAAGTGATATTCGGGTTGGGAGTACGGCTCGGATAGAGACGTTTGTTTTCCTGGCCACCGAATACAGTACCGGCATTGTTGAATGCGTAAGTAGTCAGATATTGGATGGAGTGGTCATAGTTGCCATCTCCGTCTACCAATGCATCGTTACCTGTCTGAGAAACCGAACCACGCAGTTTGAAGTAATCGATAAAGCGGATATTATCTTTCCACCAATTTTCTTCAGAAGCACGCCAAGCTAAAGAAACGCCGGGGAAGAATCCATAGCGGCTCTCTTTCGGGAAACGGTAAGAACCATCTACACGCCAAACAAATTCGAATAAGTAGCGTTCCAAGTAGTTATAAGAAGCACGTCCGAAATAGTTCAATCGGGTTTCTTTCCAAGAATAACCTCTTGCAGACTGCCCTTCTTCACCCCCTAAACTCAATTCCGGTTTGGAATCGGAGATGAAACCTTGACGGAATGCCCATGTTTCTTCGTATTGCTTTTTCTGTCCTTCCATACCGAAAGTAACACCTATAGTGTGTTGTCCGAATGTACGATTGTAGTCGATTAATCCGTTTAGCATCCAACCGATTTGCTCACTGTGTTTACGTTCCAATTGTGGAGTGTCCAACCATTGTTTGGATGCACTCAATCCTTCGCTCCCTTCAGTTGTTCCATCCCATGTGTACAAGTACACCGGTTTTTTCATCAAACGGCGGTTTTGGAAGTGGATGTCGTAAGAACCGTTTCCGCGTAAAGTTAGACCTTCGATCCAAGGTACTTTTATATTGACTGACAAATTGTTTTGGATGTACTGGTTCTTATAGTGGTCGAAACCTGCCAAGTCAGTGCTGGTTACAGCCGGGTTGTCACCGCGTTCAACTGCAGGTCCCGGTTCGCCTGAAGGCCACCATGCTACCTGGTCGGGACGAGAACGGCGGGCTGCACCAAAAATATCACCTGCTCCTTTAGCCGGATATTTAGTGTCCTCCAAGCGGGCTGTTACACCTAATTGGAAATCAACATACTTACTGGTCTTGACATCCAAGTTCGTACGCAGACTGTACTGATCGTATCGATTGGCGGAATTTCTGTACAAACCGTCTTCACCATTAGCTCCGAAGTTTGCGTAATATTTTACTTTTTCTGTACCACCAGATACGCCGATGTCTGCACGATATAGCGGAGAGGCGCCTTTTACGATTTCATCAAACCAGTCGGTGTCTGGATATTTCCACGGATTGGCGTGTGTGCGGAAACCTTCGAGTTGTTCGTCAGAGAAAGAGCCCGGAAGAACTTCGTTCAACATGGTTGCATATTCGTATGAATTAGTCATTTTGGGTAAACGGGTTGGTTGTGAGAAACCTGCACTTGCGTTAAATGAAACAACTGGTTTACCTTCTTTTCCGCGTTTTGTTGTAATTAAAATTACACCGTTCGCTGCACGTGCACCATAGATGGCGGCAGATGCGTCTTTCAATACGGAGATTGATTCAATTTCAGTCGGGTTCAATCGGTTCATACCACCATCACGGTCGGGCACACCATCGATTACAACCAATGGGTCATTACTGCCTAAAGAATTTGTACCACGTATACGAATTGTGGTACCGCCACCACCCGGTTCATCAGCTGTCTGAAAACCGATAACACCTGGCATACGGCCTACCATGCCGTTGGTAAGGTTGGTTGTCGGTGAGGCTTTCAGTTCTTCGCCGGATACACTGGCAACAGAACCGGTTACAGTCACTTTCTTTTGTGTGCCGTAGCCGACTACTACGACTTCTTCCAGTTTTTGAGTGTCTTCTTTTAAAGTTACATTGATCGTTGATTGGTTACTTACTGCAACCTCTTGAGTTTGATAGCCGATGTAAGAAAAGACGATAGTTGATTTGGAGGGAACTTCCAATGTGTAATTGCCGTCAATATCGGTGATTATACCGATTGTTGTCCCTTTTACTGATACGTTGACACCGATTAAGGGCTCACCGGTCGCATCCACAACAGTTCCTTTTATAGTCTTTTGTTGTGCGAATGCCGTTGCTGTAAACATGATGCAAAGCATAAAACAGCCGAGCATCCTGAATAAATGGTTTAAAGAATATCTTTCCATGTGTTTGGATATTAAATGAATATAAGGTTAAAAAACTAATATGGATATTGCTATCCAGCTAAAAAAACGGAATTTAGAGATGATAGATCATAGGCAACATGTATTAGGTGGAACATATATTTTAGATAAAAATTTACACATTTGATTATATCTTTATAGGTTAACAACTCTCTTGATTGATTTAAGAATGAGTTTTGTAAACACAATCCTCGTTAATAGTTTTAAATTGTATCAGCAGCAAAGATATTGCAAAATGTTATATATGCAAAAATAATCGCAATAAAATATTACGATGTATGCTTATTTTCTTCTTAGACAATTGTTAATTTGAAAGTATGAACAGTATATTGGAGAATATAGATACAATTCGAAGAAATAGAGGCTATTCGCAGGAATATCTTGCTATGCAGATTGGTATGAAGCAGGCTGGATTTAGCTTGATCATGTCGGGTGAACGCGAATTGAAATATAATACGCTATTGCAAATTGCAAATGCTTTGCAGATGTCTGTAATAGATGTTATTACATTTCCCGATAAATATGTTATGGCGAAAGGGAATGGAACATCGACCGAAGCTGTTCTGCAAATAAAATTGGACAGCGATAAAAAAGATCAGATATTGAATATTGTGTTTGGGGAACAGATTGCGGAATTGTTGAAATCGAAATGATTTCCTTTTGGCACGGAAGGAGAGGCTCGAACTCCCGACACCTGGTTTTGGAGACCAGTGCTCTACCAACTGAGCTACTTCCGTGTTTGCGGGTGCAAAGGTAAGAGAATATTCTATAATTCCAACTATATGTACGAAAAATAGTTGATGAAACCACTTATTTTCTCGATTCTTTGGTGATTCCCGGAATTTCTTTCCTATCTTTGGTGTAATAGAGTTGTTAATCGGGTATATAATTATACAAACAATCGACAAAGACATGAAAGACGAATTAGACATGAATGCCAACCTTTTGGTTGAGTTCCTTCAGAAGCCATCTGCCGAATTTACAAAGGCGGATATCGTATCGTACATTAAGGAGAAGAATATCCGGATGGTGAACTTTATGTATCCTGCCGGTGACGGGCGCTTGAAAACATTGAATTTTGTTATTAACAATGCTGCATATCTGGATGCAATCCTGACCTGCGGGGAACGTGTGGACGGTTCTAGCCTGTTTTCGTTTATCGAGGCGGGTAGCAGCGACTTGTATGTGATTCCGCGTTTCCGTACGGCGTTTATCGATCCTTTTTCCGAATTGCCGACGTTGAGCATGCTGTGCTCGTTCTTTAATAAGGATGGCGAACCGCTGGAAAGCTCGCCTGAATATACGCTGCACAAGGCAAGCAAGGCGTTTTCGGATGTGACAGGTATGCAGTTCGAGGCGATGGGAGAGCTGGAGTATTATGTGATTGCGGATGAGGAAGATTTGTTCCCGGCAACTGATCAACGCGGATATCATGAATCGGGGCCTTATGCGAAGTTCAACCAGTTCCGTACGCAATGTATGCAATATATCGCACAAGCGGGAGGACAGATAAAATACGGGCATTCGGAAGTTGGTAATTTTACCTTGAATGGTAAAATATATGAACAGAATGAGATTGAATTCCTGCCTACGCGGGTGGAAGATGCCGCCGACCAGTTGATGATCGCCAAATGGGTGATCCGTAATCTGGCATACGAGTACGGGTTGAACATTACGTTTGCTCCGAAGATCACGGCTGGAAAAGCGGGTTCCGGTCTGCATATACATATGCGTATTATGAAGGATGGCAAGAATCAGATGTTGCAGGATGGCGTTTTGTCGGAAACGGCTCGTAAGGCAATTGCCGGCATGATGAAGTTAGCTCCGTCCATTACGGCTTTCGGCAATACGAATCCGACTTCTTATTTCCGTCTGGTTCCTCACCAGGAGGCTCCGACGAATATTTGCTGGGGCGACCGTAACCGCTCTGTTTTAGTGCGTGTTCCGTTGGGGTGGGCTGCCAAGAAGGATATGTGTTCGCTGGCAAACCCGTTGGAGGCAGATAGTCATTATGACACGACGCAGAAGCAGACGGTCGAAATGCGTTCGCCGGACGGATCGGCCGATTTATATCAGTTGTTGGCGGGATTGGCGGTCGCTTGCCGCTACGGGTTTGAAATCCCGGATGCGTTGGATATTGCAGAAAAGACTTATGTGAACGTGAATATTCATCAGGAAGAAAACAAGGCTCGTTTGGAAACATTGGACCAACTGCCGGATAGCTGTGCCGCCTCTGCCAAACGTCTGCAACAGCAGAGGGGGATATTCGAACAGCATAATGTCTTTAGTCCGAGCATGATCGACGGTATCATAAAGAAATTGGTAAGTTATAACGACACGACATTACGTGAAGACTTGAAAAATGATCCGGAAGGAATGCTTGAACTGGTGAACCGGTATTTTCATTGCGGATGATGTTACTTTGGAATTAAGCCGAAAGTGACTGATTTATATCATCTTTAAATCTTCAAACATCTGTTTATATACTGCGGCCTTTTCCTCTAACGGCTTGGGGTAAGCCCGGGAGGAAGAAGGCATGCGGTAGAGATGGAAAATGCGGCTCGACAGGGTGAAACGGGAGTAGGAGCCGACTTTGGGTTCTTCAACCGGAGGCAGCGTGGCGATAAGCGTGTCCATTGCCTTTTGACCTGTTACGACGATTGCTTCGCATTCTGGTATTTTGGCCAGAACCTCAACCGGGTTCAACGGTGTGACCACTTGCAGGAAGTTGTCGGAAGCATTATTCTTTAAACGGATGATTTCCATAGCCGTATCACCGATTCCGATCCCTTTTTCCCGGCAGAAGGCTTTTGCTTTCTCTTCACTGAAAGCCTTTTTGGTTTCTAAGAAATATTCTTTATCGTTATAGAAAACCAGTCCGAGTATCCGCCACATGTCGTTTTGGATATTCGGATAGTAGAAATTCATCGACCAGCGTGCACGCGGAGGTGGGAAACTGCCCAGCATCAATAATTTCGTGTTTTCCGGGAGGAAGAACCCTAACGGATGTTGCTCTATCGGCTGAGTGGCTGGCGTTTTCATTATTTTACCAGGTTGTTCCATTCGTCCGCTTTGAAACCGACCAAAACTTGATTTTCACTGATCAGCAAAGGGCGCTTGATCAATTTGCCGTCCGAAGCCAGCAAAGCGATCTGTTCCGCTTCGCTCATCGCAGGCAACTTGTCCTTCAATTTCATCTCCTTATAAACCAGTCCGCTGGTGTTGAAAAAGTTTTTCAAAGGAAGCTTGCTGCGTTTGATCCATTCTGTCAGTTCTTCGACAGAAGGATTGCGATCGATGATATGACGATCCTCGTACGTTATTTTATGCTCATCCAGCCATTTTTTTGCATTTCGGCAGGTGTTGCATTTCGGGTATTCTAAGAACAGGTAGCTCATATAGTCATGATGTTATTTGTCTTCTTTCTTCTGTCTTTTGGCATCTTCTTTGGCCATCAGCACGACATTGTACACGAAGTCGGTCATCCATTCTTCCGAATAGCCGAGCGTTTCTTTGTATTTCCGTATTCTCCAGGCAACTTTCTGAACGCTGACATCTTTCCATTCCGAACGGGTTACAATCTCATGGATGGTCTTCTGTGTCTGCGAATATAACAGTTTCTTCACTAGCATGGAGAAGCGGAATTTCCATTGCATCAGGTTGTCGAGCAGGGAGAACAGGTCGTTGTTGAATCCCTGATACATGATGAAATAGGATTTGATGTCGTTCTGCGTCTTGCAGTTCTTTTTGATGGAGGCATCGATTTCCTTGAAGAAGTTTTCGTTCAGCCCGTATTCCTGCATTAGGATTTTGCGGGAACGGGATTTCTCGGCTATGCCCAACTTGTTGTTCTGAGTCGGGATCTTAAGCATCCGTTTGAACAACGCCATATCGTTCAATATATTGAGGTTGGTGATACCTAACTGCACAGCCATTACCGCCTGGTAATACACGCGGATCAGCGTAACGAACTCCTCTACGGAGCCTTTCGATACGACTTCTGTTTCTTCTTCTTTCTTCTTGAATAGTTTGGAAATGAAATTCATTGTGTATATTTATATTTATTGCCGACAAATATAATAAGAATCTTTTTATATGCCTAATAGTACATTTTGTAGGATGTAAACAGCGGCTCCCGACAGATAGCCGGCCAGTGCGAGCAACGAGATTCTTTTTAGATACCAGATGAAATTAATCCCTTCCAGTCCCATAACGACAACTCCGGCAGCAGAACCGATGATCAGCATGCTGCCACCCACGCCGGCACAATAGGCTAGGAATTGCCAGAACACGCCGTCTTGTACGAAATTGGCTATATAAGCCGGATCAGCAGCCGTAGCGACCATCGCATCCGAGGCAACGGGGTACATTCCGATAGCACCGGCGACGAGCGGAACGTTATCGACGATGGCGGAGAGCGTTCCGATAATCAGGTTGACGGCATATACATTGCCGATCGTATCGTCCAACCAGAGGGAAAAACTGCCCAAAACACCACTGCAACGCAGTGCGTCCACAGCCAGTAAGATACCGAGGAAGAACATCAGAGTAGCTCCGTCTATACGGCTCACTACTTTCGATAAACGGAGTTTCAGGTCCTCGTTGATCGGAGTTTTCCGGTACATCAATTCAGTGAATATCCACAGGATACCGACTCCCATCAAAATCCCCATGAAAGGGGGCAGGTGCGTGATCGTTTTAAACACCGGGACGAACAGCAGACAGAACACGCCGATGCAGAGGATCGCTAGTTTTTCGTTCGCTTTCAATACTTTTAATAGAAGGTTGTCACGGTTTTCCTCAAAAGCGTTGGGAGGTGTAACTTTGCCGTGCAAATAGCGGGATATGATCAATACCGGGACTAATGCCGATACGAGGCTCGGTAAAAAGAGATGCGGGATCGTTGCCGAAGTCGAGATATTTCCCCTTACCCACAGCATGATCGTTGTCACGTCGCCGATGGGCGACCAAGCCCCGCCGCTGTTGGCGGCAATCACGATGATGCTGCCGAAAATCCAGCGCTCCTTATAATTGCCGATCAATTTTCGGATCAGCATGACCATGACGATGGAAGTAGTCAGGTTATCCAGGACTGCCGACATGAAAAAGGTGATCGTAGCAATGACGAACAATAACTTCCGCTTGCTGTTGGTGGTGATGCGGTTGGTGATGAACATAAACCCTCCGTGAGAATCGACGAGTTCTACGGTGATCATCGCCCCGATCAGGAAGATCAAAGTCTCTGCGATCTCACCGATACTATCCAGTATCTGATGGTCGATGACGAAACGGATACACTGGTCTGCATAGGGCAGATCCTTTATGAATGGGAATGCGTCTAAAAAAAGTTTAAATTCTTCGGCTGAAGCGGTCGGAATAAATTGAGGGGCCCCAAATGTATATAAAACCCAAAGGATTGTTCCAGTCAGGAGTGCTGTTCCCGCTTTATTGATTTTTAGCGGATGTTCCAGAGCG